>Ga0210406_10000145_pt1 | contig 107808 bp, 99 predicted proteins | sample IncBWC30MmetaG_FD_155454 | JGI IMG/M metagenome (GOLD analysis project Ga0210406, IMG submission 155454) | Forest soil microbial communities from Barre Woods Harvard Forest LTER site, Petersham, Massachusetts, United States - Inc-BW-C-30-M | ecosystem: Environmental > Terrestrial > Soil >... | reverse complement strand
CATGCTGCGCTTCTCCTTCTGATGCTTGAGGCCGTCACCACGGACCTCGTTTCACCATCAGCCTGAAGCGCAGCACCCAAAATCTTCAGCTATCCACAAGCTGGGCCGGGCCGATTACCCCATCTTTTGGAGAGAAGCGGACATCAATCAGCAGGCAAGATCGGCCGGTTCGGTCGCGAATGACCCGGAACGGACATTGAACGGGTTCGAATACATGGCCTTCTCAAATGGTCGGGCGAGACGGGCCCTGCGCCAGCGCCAACAGCGTTGCGGCGAGCGCCGCTGCGGCCTTGTCGGGCCGCGCCTTTTCGTAGATCGCGAACTCAAGGTCAGGAAGACGCGGTAGCCCCTCTTCCCATCCTATAATTCGCAAGCCCGCGACGACCGCGCTCGCGGGGAGCGGCGTGATGGCGAGACCCGCGAGCGCCGCCGCGCGCACGCCTGTCAGGCTGGGGCTGGTATAGACGATCTCCCAGGTCAGTTCGCTGTCATTGAGCGCGGCAAGCGCCGCCTCTCGCGATACCGACCGCTCGCGATAGAGCGCCAGCGGCAGCGCCGAGTCGAGGACGAGATCAAACGTATCGGCCGCGGCCCAGACCATGGGTTCGCGCCAGACCAGGCGTCCGCGCGAGGTGCCAAGCGGGCGCTTCGCGAACACGACGTCGAGGCGTCCCTTATTGAGGTGCTCAATCAATTCCGCACTGACTCCGATCTGCACCTCGAGCTTCACGCCGGGATGCAGCGCGGCGAAACGGCCAAGCGCCCTCGGCAGCGAGCCGCCGGCGATTTCCTCGACCACCCCGAGACGTACCGTGCCGGACAGCCGCGGCGCCGCCAGGCGGAGACGGGCAGCTTCCTCGAGTTGGAGCAGGCGGCGCGCGTCGCCGAGCAACATCTCGCCGTCATCCGTCAGCGCGACGCTGCGGGTCGTGCGCCGGAATAAGGGACGCTCGGTCACGAGCTCGAGCCGTTTGATCTGCTGACTTACGGTCGACTGCGTCAGGTTGAGCCGCTCGGCCGCGCGATGGAAGCCGCCGCAATCGGCCACGGCAACAAAGGCGCGCAACAGTTCGAACTCGAGCATGGAATTGATCTCAATTTTCAATCAATCATATTAGAAAATATCGCTTATGTAATCAATATCACAGACCTACCTTCCGCTTTGAAGACGGCGTCAAGCGAAGGAGGTTCACATGTCAGCCACGTCAAGAGAGGGAGCGGATCGCGCTGCCCGGCTGGCGCGGGCCGCAAAGATCAGCAGCGGAAAGCTCTGTCCTGCCGACCGTACGACCGACTTGCTTGAAGCAATCATCGCCCCGGGCGACCGCGTCACCATCGAGGGCGACAATCAAAAGCAGGCCGATTTCCTGGCCGCCGCGCTGGCGAAGGCCGATCCTGCACGGCTGCACGACCTTCACATGGTGCAGTCCGTGCTGGCGCTGCCCGATCATCTCGCGGTGTTCGAGCGCGGCATCGCAAACCGGCTGGATTTCGCCTTCGCTGGCCCGCAGAGCCGCAAGCTCGCCGAGCTGGTCACGAACGGCACGGTGAAGATTGGCGCGATCCATACCTATCTCGAGCTTTATGCCCGGATGCTGGTGGATCTGACGCCGCGTGTGGCAATGATCGTCGCCGACAAGGCCGATCGCAACGGCAATCTCTACACCGGCCCCAATACCGAAGACACACCGACCATTGCTGAAGCCGCGGCGTTCCGCGGCGGCATCGTCGTGGCGCAGGTCAACGAGATCGTCGACCGCCTGCCGCGGGTCGACATCTCCGGCGACTGGGTCGACTTCGTCGTGCCGGGTCCGAAACCCTACGCCATCGAGCCCCTGTTCACGCGCGACCCCGCCAAGGTCAGGAGCGAGAATGTGCTGATGGCGATGATGGCAATCGCCGCGATCTACGAGCCCTATCAGGTGCGGCGGCTCAATCACGGCATCGGCTACGCCACCGCGGCGATCGAGCTGATCCTGCCGACGTTCGCTGCCCAGCGCGGCCTGAAGGGCAGGGTCGCGAGCCACTTCGTGCTCAACCCGCACCCGACCCTGATCCCGGCGATCGAAGCTGGCTTTGTCGACGGCGTTTATTGCTTCGGCTCCGAGCTCGGCATGGAGCGGTACGTCGCAGCGCGCCCCGATGTGTTTCCGATCGGCGCCGACGGCAGCTTGCGGTCGAACCGCACGCTGGCGCAGGTCGCCGGACAATATGCCTGCGACATGTTCGTCGGCGCCACGCTGCAGATCGACGCAAGCGGAAACAGCTCGACCGCGACCAAGGGCCGGATCACAGGCTTCGGCGGCGCACCAAACATGGGTGCCGACCCGCGCGGTCGTCGCCACGACAGTCCCACCTGGCTGCGCGCCGGCCGGGAAGCCGGCGAGAGCCTGCGCGGACGCAAGCTCATCGTGCAGATGGTGCAGACGCATCAGCCAAACGGCGCGCCCAGCTTTGTCGAGCGTCTGGATGCGTTCGATCTGGCCGCCTCCGCGGGCTTCGCGCTTCCGCCAATCATGGTCTACGGCGACGACGTGACCCACGTCATCACAGAAAAGGGCGTTGCCAACCTGTTGCGTTGCCGGTCGACGCAGGAGCGCGAAGCCGCGTTGCGCGCAGTCGCCGGCGACACCGAATTCGGCAAGCGGCAGTCGCCGGATAGGAGCGAAAGCCTGCGCCGCCGCGGCATCGTTACGCTGCCTTGCGACCTCGGCATCGATATCAGGACAGCGACCCGCGATCTGCTCACGGCCAAGACGATCGACGACCTCGTGACTGCGTCAGGCGGGCTCTATGCGCCGCCGGCCAAATTCCGCCTTGCCGTCATCACTCACGCTTGAGAAGGAGGTAATCATGACCCCAGTCAGCCAGACTTCTAGCGACCTATCCAGCACCAAACTGGCGCCCTTCGATCGCGCGAAGCAGCTCGCGGCATCGCTGCTGTCCGAACGCAGTCAGGCGTCGGGAGCGCTGGTCGCGCGGCAATTGCACGATCTGCTGGGTGCTCTCGACGCCAGCGATCGCCACGGCTTCCAGCGCTATCTCGCCACGGAGTTCCAGCCCGACGGAGCGGCGCTGCGCGCGGCGGCGCGGCGGTATCTCGCCGACGGCACGGCGGAGGCTGCGGCCGCTCTCGCGCGGGCCGCCGATCCGCCCCGCCAGGAATTGCTACGGCGAATCAACATGGCACCCGGGGGGATCGGCGCGCTGATCGCGATGCGCAGCGAAATTGCCTCATGCCTGCGCGCCGAACCGGAACTGAAGCTGCTCGACGCGGACCTCAAGCATCTGTTCGCCTCGTGGTTCAACCGCGGCTTTATCGAGCTGCGGCGCATCGACTGGCAGACGCCGGCCGCGGTGCTGGAAAAGCTGATAGCCTATGAAGCGGTGCACGAGATCAAGGGCTGGGACGATCTGCGGCGACGGCTTGCACCCGATCGGCGCTGCTTCGGCTTCTTCCATCCCGCACTTCCAGGTGAGCCGCTGATTTTCGTCGAGGTTGCTCTGGTGGAAGGACTGGCCGCGGCCGTGCAGCCGCTCTTGTCGCAGGACAGCGATGAAGCCGCCGCGCGGGAGCGAGCCGCGCGCGCCGACACCGCGATCTTCTATTCGATCTCCAACTGTCAGGACGGCCTGCGCGGCGTGGCGTTCGGCAATTTCCTGATCAAGCAGGTGGTCGAGGAGCTCAAGGCGGAGTTTCCGCAGCTGAAGCGTTTTTCCACCCTGTCGCCAGTACCGGGATTTCGGCAATGGCTCGGTAAACGGCTTGCGGATGAAAGCGATCCCAATACAGCGCTGTTGCTACAACTCGAGAGCGACGGCTGGTGGAATGACCCATCGCAGAGCGAGAAGCTGCGCGTGCCCTTGCTGCGGTTTTGCGCCCGCTATCTGACGCGGCAGCCCTCGATACGCATCGATCCGGTAGCGCGCTTTCACCTCGGCAACGGCGCCCGGCTCGAGCGGATCAACTGGCTCGGAAACACCGCGCCGCGCGGTATCCGGGAATCGTTCGGCATTATGGTGAACTACCTCTACGACGTCGAAACGATCGAGAGCAACCATGAGGCCTTTGTAAATCATGGAACGGTCATTCGTTCTGCGGACGTCGATGCGTTGTTGGCCGCTGAAGATATCACGGCGCCGAGACTCGGAGTCTTGCGGAAACACGATCCCGTGACGCCGCGTAGCAATACGCCTCCTCCTCCAGAAGGGCTCTAGCTATCAAGCGATCGATGACGATGTTGCGAACGCTGAGCATTGTTGTCGGCATTCCCGCAGCAAATTTCCAATTAGCCAACGTGTACTCCCAGTATTTCACTCCAACGTTACGCAAAGGAGAACTTCCATGAGCAGCCAAGACGATCTTCGCCCCAGCTATCCAATAAATCGACGCGCATTTGTGAGCATGGTAGCTGCAGGTGCGGCAAGTACTCTTATCCAGGGCACCGCCGCCGTTGCGCAGCCGGCGCCGAAGGCCCGTAACGTCGTCCTTGTGCACGGGCTGTTCGCCGACGGCTCATGCTGGTCCGAGGTGATCGCACGATTGCAGGCAGCGGGGCTCAATGCCACGGCCGTTCAAAACCCACTGACAACGCTCCCTGAAGCGGTCGCTTCGGCCGAGAAGGTGTTGGCGCGGCAGAATGGTCCGACGGTTCTGGTCGGCCATTCCTTCTCCGGCATGATCGTCACAGAGGGCGGCGTGCATCCGAACGTCTCGGCGCTGGTTTATGTGGCGGCGCGTGCGCCGGACGCAGGCGAAGATTACACGACCCTCGCTAAGACCTATCCGACGCCGCCTGCGACGGCCGGCATCCTGTTCGATGGCGATGAAGGACGCCTTTCAGAGGAGTCTTTCCTGCGCGATTTTGCGGGCGACCTGCCGGAGGCGAAGGCCAAGGTGCTCTATGCAGTCCAGCAGCCGTTCCAAAAGGCGCTGCTCACCGGTAAGACCACGCACGCGGCATGGCGCTCAAAGCCGAGCTATTACGCCGTCTCAACCGAGGACCGCACGATCAATCCCGATCTCGAACGCTTCATGGCCAAGCGCATGGGCGCCAAGACCATCGAAGTCAAGGCGAGTCATCTGTCGCTGATATCCCAACCCGACGCCATCACCCAGTTGATCCTGGAAGCCGCTGGGCAGCCCGCTTAGCAGGTGCGCGTCCTCGTGCGGGTCAGTTGCGGCGAAGTCCGACGACCTGACTCAAATTAGCGAATCGCAAAAGGCATATGTGCTATGGCCAGTCTATATTCCACAAAAGTCACGGCGAGCGGAGGCCGTCACGGTTCGATCCGCAGCGAAGACGGTCTGCTCGACCTCAAGCTCGCACTGCCGCGGGCGCTTGGCGGAAGGGGCGATGCGACCAATCCCGAACAACTCTTCGCCGGCGGTTATGCAGCTTGCTTTGAGAATGCGATCCTTCATGTGAGCCGGGATGCTGGCCACCGCTTTGCCGACGACGATATCGACGTCGTCGCCAGGATCGACCTTGGTCGAAATGAAACAGGAGGCTTCGTGTTGGCCGCCGCGCTTGCCGTGACCATGGCCGGCATCGACCGACAGACCGCCGAACGGCTCGTCCAGGCTGCTCATGCCATCTGCCCGTACTCGAATGCGATGCGGGGCAACGTCGATGTCTCGATCTCCGTCACGGTCCGGTAAACACCCGACCGGTCGATTTGATGCCACTTCCTTGGAAGAAAGCCACCAGAACGCAACTCGCAATGGAGAACAGACATGCACATGCTTGACCGCCGAATGCTCTTGCGTGCCGGCGCTGCCGCCGCCGGGGCGGCTGCACTCGCTCCGACCGTACCCGCCCGGGCTCATGCGCCCCAAGCGGGCAAGCGGGCGCAGCCTGGCTTCTACCGTTTCAAGCTCGGAACCATCGAGGTCACCGTCGTCAGCGACGGCACGCTCGCGTTCCCGGCCGAAACGCTTTGGGGCGATCGCGCCGAGGACGCAAGAGGCCTGCTCACATCCACGTTCCAGCCATCTAGTCCGGTAGGGCTTCAAATCAACACCATCCTCGTCAACACCGGAGACAAGCTGGTGTTGATCGACGCAGGCTGCGGCGTCGACAAGTTCCAGAAAACGACCGGCGGGTTGATTGGCAACCTCGCCGCTGCGGGCTACGCGCCGGACGATATCGACATGATTCTGTTCACTCACGCCCACTTCGACCACCTGTGGGGCATCAGTGACCACGAGAACGCGTCGCTGCTGTTTCCCTCGGCCGAATTCGTCGCCAGCGAGGCCGAGGTCGCCTTCTGGAGCGCCCCCGAATGGGCCAACAGATTGTCGCCCGCTCTGAAGCCAGAGGTTACCCGGGCGAATCTGGAATTGGCCAGCCCCCGGCTGCGCCTGATCAAGGCCGCGGCCGAGGTGGCGCCGGGCGTTACCACCTTCGACACAGCCGGTCACACGCCAGGCCACATCTCGGTGCATATCAGTTCCGGCAGCGAACAAATGCTCCTCACCGGCGACGTCGTGGTCAACTCCACGGTCAGCTTCCTGCATCCGGAATGGCCGTTCGGGTTCGATATGGACGTGCCACTGGCAACTAAGGCGCGCATGGCCTTCCTCGACCGCGCAGCGGCCGACAAGACGCTGGTCGGTAGCTACCATCTGCCCTTTCCCGGCTTCGGGCACGTAGTGCGCGAGAGGAGCGGCTACCGCTGGCTGCCGGCAGATTGGCAGTGGACGAGCTGACGACTTCGTCGGGCGGGGGCGGTGTGCTCCCCCGCCGGCCTCATCAGCGCTACGCAGGACTCTTAATCAGCGGGTTCCAGGTTCGAGTCCTGGTGCGCCCACCACTGATTTTCCTTCTTTTTCTTGCGGTGTAACACTGCTGGGCTCAAAGGTATAGCAGTCAGTGTTCTCGCTTCGGCCCAGCGAGATCGGGATCATGCCTTCGCCGACGAGCTGTTTCTTCTCTGCGCGCGTGTAGACCTCCGCCATATCGGGCGTGTCCCAGCCGAACATCGCCATCAGCTGCCGCGTCGTGGCCCCGTTCTCTGCTGCTGGTTGCACCGGCCTTCTTCAATCCGTGAGCCGTGCGCTGCGCTTGTCCAGCGTCAGAAACTCGCCTTTGCCTTTGCTTGCGAACTAGAGCGCGACCAGCCAATCGAACCTGCCCATCGTGCTGGTCGGCATCAACACTTTCTCATATACGGAAAACCACTGGCAGCTGATCCCAACGGCCAGTGGCGCATCGTCGGGACATATCTCGCTACGTGCGAGAACCTCCAAAAAATTTTCAGTAACCGTGGTGGTGGATCGCTATTTCCACGCTCGCGATCACCAACAACCAAATGGGGGCGGTTAGGAACAGGATTTTTGCGAAATTTGGCATTGGGCTCTCTCTGCCAACCACATAGGGAGCACAGCCACCCTTGCCATTAAATTATATTTCATGCTGCTCCTGCTCCCGTTGCTCCCGTAACTCCGGTGTGAGTGCCCGGCTCGCCGTTGGGCTGGGTCTGCGCAATGAAACTGTCGACGATGTCCCTGAGGTCCTGATAGGGTGAGCCATCGATCACAAAGACAAGCTCTTGCGGCACCTTGAAGGGCGTGCGTGGCGAGGTGTAACACTTGCGGGGGTTTGCAGGGGTTTCCGCGGGGCTTTTAGATCCGCTGAATTTGCTACACCCGTTGATTTTATTGAGTTGTGGTAGGAGGTCCGCCCGCCACCCGGACTTCCGAAACCTGGATGTTAGAGTCTGCAAGTAAAAGACCGTTTTTGCGGCGATTTCTAGTGCGCAAGATCGGTACAAATATGAGCAAGATCGTTCAAGATAAAGACACTGCATCGATTGAGTATTCGCGAAGTTCCAAGGGCCGCGAGTGCCCGAACTGATTGCGCAGAGCGCAGATCTGTTGCGCAGAGGCAAAGACCTTCTGCCCATGCAAGCCATCGACCTGCCTCTCCGGGTCGGCCGGGGCTATCGCCTCGGAATGTCGTACTCCGTCACCGACCTGCGCATCCTGAAGAACTATGCAGTGTAGTCGCGCGGCAAAGTCATATCGAACTGAGACGAATGCATCCGGAGGATTTACAGCATGAGCAGGACGGCCGCTGAATTTCTTGTCAAGGCGCTTGAAAAGACCGGTGTCAGGCGGGTCTACGGAGTCGTCGGCGACTCCCTCAATGGCTTCACCGACGTGATGCGGCGGAGAAAATCAATTGACTGGGTCCACATGCGCCATGAAGAGGCCGCGGCCTTCGCGGCGGGTGCCGAAGCCCATCTCACCGGCAGCCTGGCGGTTTGCGCTGGAAGCTGCGGCCCGGGCAACCTGCATCTGATCAACGGACTGTTTGACTGTCAGCGCAACGGCGTGCCGGTCCTGGCGATTGCTGCCCATATCCCGAGCAGCGAAATCGGGATTGACTACTTTCAGGCAACCCATCCGGAAAGCCTGTTCAAGGATTGCAGCCATTACGTCGAGCTTGTCTCAAACCCGAAGCTGCTTCCCCAGATACTCAAGCGCGCCATCAGGGTCGCCATCGCCAAGCGCGGTGTTGCCGTTGTCGTCCTGCCGGGCGACGTCGCGTTGATGGAGCTGGACGCCGAGGTACCGGAATGGATCGTGCCCACCGCGCCGGTCCTGCGTCCTGGCGCGGCGGATGTCGAGCATCTTGCGAGCTTCCTCAACCAGGCATCCCAAGTGACGTTGTTCTGCGGCGCGGGTTGCGCGGGCGCGCATGCAGAGCTTATCGAGCTGGCTCGCAAGCTGAAAGCGCCCATCGTGCATGCCTTTCGTGGCAAGGAATTTGTCGAATACGACAATCCCTATGATGTCGGCATGACCGGTCTCGTAGGCTTTGCGTCAGGCTATGCAGCCATGATGAACTGTGACGCGCTGCTGTTGCTGGGTACCGACTTTCCCTACCGGGCGTTCTATCCCGAGCGCGCGAAAATAGCCCAAGTTGATGTACGGCCCGAGGCGCTCGGCAATCGCTGCTCGCTTCATCTCGGCCTGCTCGGCACGGTCAAGGACACCTTGGAAGCAGTGCTCCCGGCGATCAAGGAGAAGACGGACTCAAGCCATCTCGACGATGCCCTGGCCGACTACAAAAAGGCACGGAAGGATCTTGACGCGTTGGCGGAGAGCACCCCGAACAGTACGATTATTCACCCCCAATACGTCATGCGGCTGGTGAGCGAGCTGGCATCTGACGATGCCATATTCACCTGCGACGTGGGAACCCCGATCATCTGGACGGCCCGTTACCTGAAGGTCAATGGCCGGCGCCGCATCATCGGCTCGTTCAACCACGGATCGATGGCCAACGGCATGCTGCAAGCGATCGGTGCTCAGGCGGCGTATCCTCAGCGCCAGGTTATCTCGATGTCGGGCGACGGCGGGTTCAGCATGATGATGGGAGACTTCATCACGCTGATGCAGATGGGCCTGCCGGTCAAGGTCGTCGTCCTCAACAATGGGACGCTCGGCTTCGTCGAGATGGAAATGAAGGCGAGCGGTTTCCTGGACACCGGCTGCGATCTCAAGAACCCGAATTTTGCCTTGATGGCCGAGGCCATGGGCGTCCGTGGCATTCGGGTGGAAAAGCCGCAGGAGTTGAAAGCCGCGCTCGAGACCGGATTGGCGCACAAAGGGCCGGTCTTGGTTGACGTGGTGAGTGCCCGGCAGGAACTGGCAATGCCGCCCAAGACGACGCTCGATCAGGCCTACCACTTTGGCATGTTCATGATGAAGGCGGTGCTCGACGGCCGGGCGAGCCAACTCATCGACCTGGCAAAGGTCAATCTGACGCGCTGAGGGCGTCGAGGAAGGCAGTGAAGCGATGGCGAGAAGCCAGCCGACTTACCGGTCATTCAAGCTTCCAGGTTCGAGTTGGTCATCAACCTCAAGACCGCGAGGGCGAGCTCGGGCTTGCAATTCCAGCGAAGCTCCTCGCACTTGCCGATCGGGTGATCGAATGAGAGACTTTTGAGGCCGCCCTTGGTACTTTCTCGACGTGGTCGGTCTAACTGACGATGTCGGTTCGGGGGTAAAGCAGACTCAGAGCCTTTGTGTGAACTGCCTCGTCACGCCATTCCTGAGGAATTGGCCAGCGGTAAAGTCACCCGGGAAGGTAGACTATGTTGTTGAAGCACTTGCTCATGGACCTCATTGGTCATGTTTCCGGTCTGAGCGATGCACAACTTAGGCAGATTGAGAAATCGTTGCCGGCGAGCAAGGCGCTGATCGATCTTCTCAATAGGGCAGAGCCGTTCATCGAACAGGCGCAAAAGCTGTACGCGGAAGCCGAGCCGTTGATCGATGAAGCAATGAAAGAGTTGCAGACTGTCGGTCCCGCGGCGAAAATTTTGATCGATGTTATCGGGCATCATGTCAGCATTGGTAGTTCTCCAGCGGAGGCCGCTGAGGCGGTCCGCACGGCGCTTAACGGCTCAATCAAGAGCGTCGCCCAGGATCATTGGATCGATCAGCGAATGAGCTGCGTAACCGTGTTTGGGGGAACTGGCTTTGTTGGCCGTCGCGTCGTGCGCCATTTGTCCGAATCCGGCGCCACGGTGCACGTCGCCTCACGGCATCCCGGGCGGGCTGAGGGCGACGACGTCAAACAGGTCGCCGCCGACGCACATGACGAGCGCTCCGTAGAAGCCGCCGTTGCGGGCGCCGATGGGGTGGTGAACGCGATTAGCCTGTACGTCGAGCACGGAAGCGATACATTCCATTCGGTGCACGTCGAAGCCGCCGCCAGGATCGCGAGCGTAGCGCGGCGGGTCGGGGCCAAACGGCTAGTTCACCTATCAGGAATCGGCGCCGACGCGGCCTCGTCTTCGCCCTATATTCGCAGTCGCGGCGAAGGCGAGGCGGCCGTGCAGGCCGCATTTCCTGGCGCGATCATCATCCGGCCAGCGGTGATGTTTGCGCCGGACGACAGCTTTCTCACGACAATTCTCAGGCTGCTTCGGAGGCTGCCGGCTGTTCCGATATTCGGCGACGGCAGGACGAGGCTCCAGCCGACGTACGCGGATGACGTTGCTGCTGCGATTACACAAATTCTGCTGCAGAGCAAAAAGCCGTCTCCCATCTACGAACTGGCCGGCCCGCGCGTCTATTCATACGAGGAGTTGTTGCGGACTATTGCCCGTACCGCGGGTTTGCGGCCGGTGCTGATGCGGATGCCGTTTGCCTTGTGGGATGCAGTTGCCGGCGTCGCTGAAATCTTGCCGCACGCCCCACTCACCCGCAATCAGGTCGAGCTTATGCAGATCGACACCACAGCCTCGGACAACTTGCCGGGGTTTCACGCGCTCGGCATTTCGCCACGATCGCTCGAAGAAGAGCTCGAAGCGATGCTCAAGCAAAGCAAATGAGGAAACTCTGACGGCTGAGGATCAAGCTGGTGTTGTCGGTTCACCGGGGTAAAGCTGACCTCGCAGTCTCGCGAATCGAGGTTCGGCTTTTTGACCACAACGGACCAAACTCATCTTCGATCAGCTTGATGCAGGCGAGACAGGCGCGCCGCGTAGAGACGGCGAAGCGGGTGAAATTCGGGTGCGGCCTTGTCGTTGGCAATGATTGCAGCCCGGACCGCCAACGCAAGCACACTCACACGCCACCTGCGCGATGGCCTGCAAGAGACAGAGCGGCGTGGTGACAGCTACCCCCATGCCCGTCGCAACCATGGCGATCGAGCCATCCGACGTATCGAACTCACAATCTCATGCCAATATACATTTTTACTTCATTCGTGCCATATTTCTTGCTTCTAAGCCCGGCCGCAGGCCAATCTTCGCCGCTTCCTGAAAGATGTGCATCCGAGAGGCTTCTATGGGCGAGAACGCGGATTTTCTGGTGATCGGCCTTGGGGCGATGGGCAGCGCGACGCTGTACCAGCTGGCCAGGCGGGGAGCCAAAGTGATTGGCCTCGACCGATTCACCCCGCCCCACACGATGGGCTCTAGTCATGGCGAAACCCGCATCACGCGGCAGGCTGTCGGAGAGGGGCGCGACTATGTCCCCCTCGTGATCGATTCACATCGGATCTGGCGCGAGCTGGAAGCAGAGACAGGCGAGCAACTGCTAAACGCATGCGGCGTCCTCGTCATGGCGCCCGGCGTCGGCGAGACATCGCATCACGGCAAGCCGGATTTCGTCGCCCGTTCAACCGACGCAGCCCGAGCGTTCGGCATCACGCACGAAGTGCTCAATGGCAAGGAGGTCGCTCATCGATTTCCGCAATTCCTGGGCCTCGAAGGCAACGAGAAGGCCTATCATGAGCCTGGCGGGGGATACGTCCTGCCCGAGCGTTGCATCCATGCGCAGTTGACGCGTGCGAAACAGCTCGGCGCCGTGATCCGAGCGAATGTCGAAGTCCTGTCGATCACTCAAACTGGAGCCGGCGTTCGGGTGGAAACGACGGCCGGAACGTACAAGGCGGGCCAGGTAGTCGTGTCGGCCGGTGCCTGGAACGCGCATCTCCTCGGCGCACCGTTCGACCGCTTACTCACTGTGAACCGTCAGGTTCTCCATTGGTTCGAGCTCGAGGGCACCAGCGCCTATCGGGCCAACGCACCCGTCTTCATCTGGATGCACGGCGCGACGGACGTCGACTACCTGTACGGCTTTCCGCCGCTGCCCGGCGATCGTCGCCTCAAGGTAGCGACTGAGCAGTACGAGACCAGCACCACAGCGGACACCATAGATCGCGTTGTCGATCCGGCGGAGTCAGCCAAGATGTATCGGGACCACGTCCAGGGACGCATGGCCGGTGTCACGCCGCGTGTCGTCCAGGCGGCCGCCTGTCTCTACACCGTGACGCCTGACCGAGGCTTCATTATCGACCGCCACCCCGAGCAGGACAGAGTGTTCGTCATCTCTGCCTGTTCCGGGCATGGCTTCAAGCATTCGGCAGGTATTGGCAACGTTGTCGCTGAGAAGGTTGCCGAGGGTAGAAGCTCTATCGACCTTTCACCGTTCTCGGTATCCCGCTTCGGACTTAACATGGCGCGAACATCGCAGACTCACTGACGAGTCAGCGCCCTGATGTGTCGCGCATTCTAAACTTGGAGGTTTACCTGATGAAAAACCTACTCCGGCTTATGATCTACAGCGCCGCAACCTTGGTGATGCTCGGAGATGCTCATGCGGCTGATGGGGTTGACGCGATCAAGCAGCGTGGAACGCTGATCGTCGGCGTCAAAGCGGACTACAAGCCCTTCGGATACCGCGATCCGACTGGAAACATCGTTGGCATAGAGCCGGATCTTGCCGCCGACGTGGCCAAACGCCTCGGCGTCAAGCTCGAGCTCGTCTCAGTTGCGGCCTCGAATCGGATCGAATTCCTGCAGCAGGGGAAGATCGACTTGCTGATCGCAACGATGTCTGACCGGCCGGAGCGTCGCAAGGTCGTGCAGGTCATCGAACCGCTCTATTATTCCGACTACGTGAATATCCTGATCAACAAGAAGGCCGTTATCAAGGATTGGGCCGAACTCAAGGATAAGCCAGTCTGTGCAACTTCCGGCGCGTGGTACAACAAGGATGTCGCAAGGTCTTACGGTGTCGAGATTGTTGCATTCGACGGCTCGGAGAAGCCGCTCTTCGCCATGAAGCAGGGCAACTGCATCGGCTATCTTTACGACCAAACTTTTCTGCAAGGCAAACTGCTCGAGGACGAGTGGAAGGCTGACTATGGACTTCCCTTGAAGGGCGTGCTGCCGGCGCCCTGGATGATCGCCGTCGCGCTCGGGAATACCAGCCTCCAGAAACTGCTCGAAGACACAACCAAGGACTGGATGAAAATCGGTTTCATCGTGGAAGAGGAAAAGAAGTGGGGTATCGCGCCGACCGAGTACTCGCTCTCCATGCATGAGCAATACAAGGATAAGTAGACGAGCAAGCCTGGAATGCCGGCTTCAACCGACGCGCTGGATGAAACAGGTCAACGCTGCGAAACTGAAAGGAACGTCAGAGTGGCCACACTAGTTGGTGCCTGTCTAAATGAAATTCGGGGTCGTGCAGATGGACGTGATACGTAACTGGTTCCAGGAGCTCTATGACTCGACGGGCCTGAACTTCTCTGTTTTCTACGACGCATACGATTGGAACCGCTACGTCGGGGGCCTCAAGATGACGCTCTTTCTGAGCGTCACGAGCATCTTGTTGAGCCTTGTGATCGGCGCCGCGGGCGCCCTCATCCAGGGCGGAGCGTCGAAAATTGCACGAATGGCGGTCAATGCTTTCGTCGTTGTGTTCCGGAATACGCCGCCCCTGGTGCAGATATTCTTCTTTTATTTCGGCCTTGGCACCCTGATGCCGTCGATCGAAGGCGGCGGCATGAGAGTCCCGCTGCTGAATAATACTCAGTGGGCGGTCATCTCCTTGTCGCTGTTCGCGGGCGCATTCAACGTTGAGATCTTCCGCTCGGGCATCGAGGCGGTACCGCGGACGACGGTCGAGGCTGCCGAAGCGCTCGGCTATACGCGTATCAAGGCATACATCCATATCGTACTGCCGCTGGCTATCCGGGTCTGCCTGCCAGCACTGAATAATAACCTGGTCAATTTGCTCAAAACGACCACGCTCGCCTACGCGATCGCGGTGCCGGAAACGCTCTATGCAATCAAGCAAATCTGGTCGGAATCACAAAACGTCTTGGAGATGATGATCGTGTTGCTTGCGACCTACGGCATCCTGGTGGGTGTTCTCGTCTGGCTGATGCAACGGTGGGAACGGGCGATGCACATTCCCGGATACGGTCGATGAGCATCCGGCGGCATATTCCGAGCGGCTTTGCCACACTGCTACCTTACCGCGTCACGCCGACCCGGATGGCCTGCCAGATCAATCGCCTATGGGCCGCGGTCCTCTGCTTTGGTAGCGTCATGGTTGCATCGTCCGCCTGGAGCGGGAGCGGGCCAACCGCGCTGTCTCCGCTGGAAGTGATTGCGAAGTGGGCTCCTCTCTTGCTGAGGGGGTTCGCCTTCAACATTGCCATTTCGCTGCTGGCGATGCTGTTGGGCACGATTGCCGGCCTTTGGCTCGGCCTTGCGTTGCTCTCGGAGATCAAGATCGTCGCCGGCGTCAGCTGGTTTGTGACCCAGGTCTTCCGCAACGCGCCGTGGCTGGTGCTTTTGTTCTTCGTCATGTTCCTGGTGCCGTTCCAGGTCACCATCTTCAAGACGACCATTCCGTTGCCGGACTGGCAAAAAGCCACCATCGGCTTCGCGCTGCCCGTTATGGCGAATGTTGCCGAAGTCGTGCGCGGGGCAGTCCGCTCGATTCCCTCGACCCAATGGGAGGCGGCGGAGTCTCTATCATTCACGCGGCGCCAGGCGATGTGGCTGATTATCCTGCCACAATGCATCAAGAGAATGCTGCCGCCCTGGATGAACATCTATTCCCTCGTGGCCATGTCGACAGTACTCGCGTCGATCGTGGGCGTCTCGGAGATGCTCACACTGACAGCTCAGGTGCATGCGGCCGAAGGTGGGCGACCCGAACTGTTCGCCCCGCTCTACGGCTTCGCACTGCTGTGCTTCTTTCTCTATTGCTATCCCATCAATCTCTGGACGGCCCATCTTGAGCGCCGGTTTCATGTCCATTGAAGGAGCCGGACCATGGCCTCAGGTTGGACTCCAGATCAGCCGATTATTGAATGTGTCGATGTCCGGAAATCGTTCGGCACTTTTGAGGTCCTGAAAGGCATCAGTCTATCGGTCCGCAAGGGAGAGGTTATCTGCATCATCGGCCCCTCGGGCTCAGGCAAGTCGACGCTGATCCGCTGTATCAACGCTCTACTGCCGATCTCTGCCGGCAGCATCAGGGTTGAGGGTATCGACGTTTCCGACCCGAAGCTCGACAAACTCGCGCTGCGCCGGAAGGTCGGAATGGTCTTCCAACAGTACAACCTCTTTCCGCACAAGACGGCGCTTCAGAACGTGATGATGGCGCCGATCCATGTTCTCGGCCAAGACCGTCGTGAGGTTGAAACACGCGCCCAGGCACTGCTGGCCAAGGTGCGACTCGCGGGGAAAGAGCACAGTTATCCCGGTGAGCTCTCGGGCGGACAGCAGCAGAGAGTGGCGATTGCGCGCTCGCTCGCGATGCGGCCAGACGTGATGCTGTTCGATGAAGTCACGGCGGCCCTCGATCCGGAGACCGTCAAAGAGGTGCTCGTTACCATCCGTGAGCTCGCGGAGGAGGGGATGACATGCATCCTTGTTACACACGAGATGAATTTCGCCCGCGAGGTAGCCGATCACGTCTATTTCACCGACCGCGGCGTGATCGTCGAGCATGGGCCGCCGGATACGTTCTTCGCCACGCCCAAGGACGAACGCACGCAACGGTTTCTGTCTCAAGTTCTTTAAGCGCGATCTCGGCGGGAATCGTACAAAGGTTTGTAGGCGAGGGGCGGGATCATGCCGTTCGGGGACTTATGGTGGGTTAGGCTCATGCAAGGTGCCGCTATTGCCATCGAGTCCCGGTGCGCCGTTCGATCCAGTGTCAATGAACTGCCGCATACAGGATTTTGTCCTGGGTCGCCTCCGCGGCATCGAACTCAGCGACGATGCGCCCGGTGCGTGCCACAAGGATACGGTCCGACACAGCGAGTATCTCCGGCAGATAGGACGAGATCACGACGACCGCCTTGCCCTCGTCCGCCAATCGCCGGATTTCTGCATGAATATGCGGGATGGTGCCGACGTCGACGCCGCGGGTCGGCTCATCGAAAATGACGATCGAAGGCTCCTGGACCAGGGATTTTGCGAGCACGACCTTCTGTTGGTTGCCGCCTGAAAGCTCGACGATCCTGGCCTTGCGCTGCAAGGCGTTGATCTTGAGCCGCTCGACCCAATAGTTGGCAAGTTTCGACCGCCGCGCCCGTGCGAGCAGGAAACTGAAACCGCTCCTGGTCGCAAGCTTCCCGATATAGACATTGTCATCAACGATCATGGTTTCGAAAAAGCCGTTGGCTTTGCGGTCTTCGGTGATGTAGGCGATGCCGTCGTCGATCGCCTGCCGTGGAACGCGGTAACGGATCGGGCGTCCGCGCAGCCGGATAGTGCCGCCGTTCACCAGGTTGCGCTTCAGCGCGCCGAAGATGACCTTGGCAATCTCGGTGCGGCCCGAGCCGATCAGGCCAGCGATGCCTACCACTTCGCCGGCATAAACCGAGAATGACATGTTCTTCACCACCATGCCCATGGTGACGTTCTCGACCGTAAGCACCTTCTCGCGCCGATGATGTGCCGGCCGGTTCGAGCGACCGTAGACTGTCTGCGCCACCTGACGCCCGACCATGTGTTGTACGAGCGCGTCGCGCGTCAATGTTCTGGCAGGCGCCGTGATCACGAGTCGTCCGTCGCGCAGCACGGTGATGCGGTCGGCGATCTGAAGCGATTCTTCGAGCGCATGGGAGATATAGATTATGGCAACTCCCCGCGCCCGCAAGTCACGGACGAGATGAAAGAAATGGACGATTTCCTCGGGAGTCAGACTCGCCGTCGGCTCGTCGAATATGATGATGCGCGCCTTGTTGTAGATCGCACGCGCTATCTCGACCATCTGCTTCTTGGCGGTGCCGAGGAGCGCAACTGGGGTAGCCGGCTCGACATGAAAATTCAGCGATTGCAGCAGCTGCTGCGCCTGGATGTTGAGTGTGCGGAAGCGCGTGAGCAGCTTTTCGTTGCCGAGCTCGATGTTCTGCGCCGCCGTCATTGTCGGCACGAGGCTGGTCTCCTGGTAAACCATGCAGATGCCGGACGCCAGCGCCTCGCGCGGTTGCTCAAAGTTGACCGGTTTGCCATCGACGTAAATCTCGCCGGTGGTGAGCCGGATCGCGCCGGATATCGCCTTGCATAACGTGGATTTACCCGCGCCGTTTTCGCCGACCAGGGCGTGGACCTCGCCGGGATAAAGGTCGAAGCTGACGCCTTCGATGGCATGGACGCCGCCATAGATCTTGCTGCCATTGACGACCTTGAGCACGGGCTGGCTGCCCTCCGCGGCTTCGGCTGCGACATTCGACGACATCCCGAAATCGTTCATCTACCGTCTCCCCGCTCAAGAAGCAGGCATCCTGCGCCACGCGAGGCGATCACCAGGCCTTGCGGGGTCATGCAGGCGGCGGTAATGCCGTGGAAACGTCCGCCGGTTCGGCTATGCATGGCGTTGATGACTTCGCCGTTGGCGTCCAGATGCACGAGCAGGCCGTAGGAGCGCGGGGGCGCCCAGGGCTTCTGGATACCCAGCGCCTTCACGCCGCCTATTTGCATCGGCTCAAGACAATCGCTGCCGCCGGCGTAGGCGGGAGCGATCCAGTGGTCCGGCGGCACGGTCGCGATCATTTCCTTGCGGAAATCGTCTTCTTTCAGCACGAACTCTATCAAGTGAGTGCGGCGTGCAAACAGGCCCAGATAGAAACCGCCGCGGCCATCGGGTCGCAGACGCGCGGGATAGCCTGGCAGGTTGCGAAGCACGATTTCAGGCTGCGGCGTGCCGTTGCGCGGTATGCGACTGACGCGATGCGCCCAGCTTTCGCTGAACCAGATTTGCCCGCTATCCGGCGCGATGGCGATTCCATAAGGATAGCGCAAATCCTTCAGCAACGTTCTTGCGTCCTCGAGCCTGGGGCCGCACTCGATGAGACGGCCGTTGTGGCGCTTTTCCATGAGGTCGTGCCGCCATTCGGAAGGCGGGCGCCCCATGCTTCCGTCCACCGCAAAAATGCGGCCATCGGGCGCGGCTGCGACCGATATCAACCCGGCAAGCGCGCAACCCTCCGCCGTCTTTAGCCAGCGAGGCTCGGGCCTGGCCAGATCAATCGCCGCAAGCCCTCGGCCGGCCACGCAAACCAAAATGCGCCCGTCGGGATGAATCGCCAGTCCACCGGCGTCATCTTCGAATTCCGCCACCGGTGTGCGCGTCGCAAACCCGTCGCCCGAAAGCCTGAGGACGTGTCTGCCCGCCGAGACCAGCAAGGAACCGTCCTTGTCGGCGAGAACGTCGTCGAGACCTGGCAGGGGAGTCCCGATCGGCAGGCAGGCGTCGAGCCGGTCGTTCGGGCTCAGCGCGCCGTCGAGCGGCGGGATCGCGTTCTGTTCGCCATCCCGGTCAAGAATGCTGCGGATATCTCGCATCAGGTGATCAAAGAATCCCACGGCTCACCCCGTCACCCTGCTCTTGCTCCCCCAATAGGCCTCATAGTCGGTCCAGCTCTCGTCGATACCGTCGAGCTTGATACGCCCGATCCGATTGTTGTCGAGGCCACCGAGATATAGATAACCCTTGTGCTCGCGCATCGATGTCAGTGTCGAATGCGAGATGCCGGTCGGGTCCCACCAGGATTCCAGTGCTTCGCCCTGTTCGTTGAATTTGAGGACGCAACCATGGTTCAGGGCCGGCGCAAGCCACTCATCCGTCGGCACCTGCTTGACCATGCGGAGCCGGAAGCCGGGTTTGCGCGCCGCAAGGTCGAAGGTCGGCGTGCGAATGCCGACCAGCGCCAGCCAGTAATTACCGTCGGAGGCGCGGTTGATGTTGTCGGGGTTGCCGGGTAGTTCGTCGATCAGCACTTCGGTTTTTCCCTTGTCGGGGCCGGCTAACCAATGGCGGAAGATCTTGCACAGGGACGTGCTGGCGATCAGCAGCGACCTGCCGTCGTGCGAAACGCACACGCCATTGGGGAAGTAAAACTGGTTGATGAGAGTGTGCGTGGTCTTGGTTGCCGGATCGTAGCAGACCAGCCGGCCGTTCGGCCGTGATTCGAGAATGTCGAGCGTGTTGGTCGTCATCTCGTAGCGTGTTGTGCAGTCGCTGAAATAGATCTTGCCGTCAGGTGCGATGTCGAGGTCATCAGCCATGCGCAGCCGCGAGTCGTCGTTGAGCTTGTACCAAGTGCGGTTGGTTTCATCTGTTACCTTGAACACTTCGCCACTTGGCTTGACGCCATAGACTCCCATGCCTGCGACGCAAACGATGAGGTTCTCGTCGCGATCGAACTGCATGCCGAGCGGTCGGCCTCCGATGTGGGCGAAGACCTCTCGTTGCTCGAAGTCTTGACCCGAGAAGCGGATGATATTCCCGTCGCGGGTCGATCCGTATAGCCGGTCCCGCCGATCGAGGATCACGTCCTCCGGTCCCTCGACCTGATCAAGCCCGATCGCCTGCGCGTTGATGAGCCGATCGTTCTGCGCATAGGGCGAGCTTGATCCAGCCTGCACCGACGGCGCCTGCGAGAGCGCCATGAAGGCCGGATTGACATAAATCTTCTGGATCGCCTTGCCGCGGTTCTTCGCCCATTTGACATCGATCCCAACGGCAGCGAGCAGGATTATGCCCGTGACCGCTGAGCCGACATAACCGGGGATTCCCATCCGGACGAGTCCGTTGATCAACAGGAAGATGATCACCGCGCCGATCATCGCACGCCAAACCGTGCCCTTGCCGCCGGCGAGCGAAATGCCGCCGAGCACGACCGCGGTGAGCGCCTGAAATTCCCAGCCCACACCAGTGGTCGAATCGGTGCTCGACTGCCGAGCAGCGTAGAAAATGCCGCTGGCGGCGCACAGCAGGCCCGACAGGACATAGGTGAAGAACAGGATCAGCCGCACACGGATGCCAGCGTGCCGCGCCGCCTTGCGACTTGCCCCGATTGCGGTGAGGTGCCAGCCATAGCGTGAGCGCGACAGGAAGATGTGGCAGATCAGAAGCACAATGAAGAGCGTCGCAGCGTTGAGAGGGACCCCCAGAACGCTGCCGGTGCCGATAAAATCCCAGGTGTCGCTGTCCACCGAATTGGTCGCAAAAACCTGCGCGTACCTGGTGTTGAGAAGATTCACCGAAGCGCGCAGGATGATCAGCGTGACCAGCGTGGTCAAGAACGGCCGCGTCTTCAGATAACCGATCAGGAAACCATTGATGCCGCCAAGCGCCGCGCCGACCGCGAGCGTCGCCGCGATCGAGAGCCCGACCGGCAGCTCCAGCACGAACAGGAAGTAGAGCGCGGAGAAATTGCAGAACGCGAAAATTGCGCCGACGCTGAGGTCAATACCGCCGCTGATCAGGCAAAATCCCATCGCGAGCGCCACAAAGCCGAACTCGGCAAACAGCCGCAGCAGCGACAGCGAATTTTGCATCGTCGCGTAGTCCGAAACGGTCAACGCGAAATAAAGCCACAGGCCGATCATCACGGTGAACGGGATCACGGGCTCGAACCACTGCTTCAGCAATAGCTCCGACAGCAGCAGCCGCGGCGAGAAGCGCCGCACCGAGGTGGCGAACGAGTCCATCGTCATCGACATCGTTACGATACTCCCGAGGAGGATCCGACGGCGCGGGCTCTCGCCGCCGGATCGTGTCCACCTATTTCTTCGGGAGAGCGTAGCAATTGCCACCGTTCGCGTTGGTTTTGTCGATCCAGAGCGGTTGAGTATAAAATTCAAGATTGCGGGTACCCGGCTTCTCGCCCGATTCCAACAGCATCTGTGATGCCATCATCAGGTCGTGGCCCTGTTCGGTCGCCTTGTAGCTGAGGAACTTGTAGAAGTTGCCCTGATTGACCTGATCGCAATCGAGCTGGGAGCCTTCGCCGGAAGCGTAGACCTTCACCTGATCGATCTTGCCGGCGTTGCGGATGGCCTGCGCCGCACCTGATTCCATGATGCCCCAGAAACCGACGCTGGCGCACAGGTCGGGATGCTGCTGGATAACGGTCGCCGTGATGTTCAGCGCGGTGTTGGCATCCCAGTTGGCGGCCTGGTTCGAGACGACCTTGATGGCCGGGTCCTTGTTGAGAACCTCCAGGACCCCGCCGACCTGATCGACGCTCGCCGCAGCCGCAAGCTCGCCCTGGACAATCTGCACCTTGCCTGACTTGCCTGAGCCCGTGCCGCATTGCTTGACGACATCCTGGGCGAGGATCTTGCCCACCTCGTGCCAATCGGCGCCGACAAAGGCGCTGGACTTGTAGTTGGAGGACATGTTGATCTGGACCACATAAGTGCCCTGGCTCTCGGCGCGCTTGAGTTCCTTCATCAACAGCGTCACGCTGGGATTCTGGACGATCAGGACGTCTGGCTTTTGATCGACCAGCGCGGTGAGAGCCTGCTGCATGGCCGACGGGTTGTTGTTGGGATCGCGCACGATGAATTTCATGCCGCGCCACTCGGCCTCCTGCTGCACCACACGCGTCCATTCGTCCATCAGCGGCACGTTCAATGCGATCGGCAGGAATGCTATGGTCTTGCCTTGCAGAGCCTTGTCATAGGAGGAGCGAAGCTCGCGCGCGGTCTTGGTGCCGCTTTCCTCCTGCGCAGTCACCGTGAAGGGCAGTGCGGCAAACGCAAGGCCGACAACCGCCGCCATCCAATTTCGTTTAATTGTCATGAACTCCTCCCTTTGTTGGCATCAAAATTCGATTTTTGTTCTCAATCGCCCTGACGCGCCGTCTCCTCGTCGCGCGGGTGCAACCAGTTGTCGAGCACGATGGCGCCGAGCAGCACGATTCCCTTGATGATGTTCTGGACCTCGCTGTTGACGTCCATGATTGTAAAGGCGTTGAGCAGCGTGCCGATCAGAATGCAGCCGACCACGACGCTGAACACATTGCCACGCCCGCCGACCAGGCTGATACCGCCGATCACTACCACCAGGATGACGTCGAAGATCATCGTGCTTTGCGTGATTTGCATCTGCATGCTGCCGGTGGTGCCGATCCAGACCAGGCCGGCCATCCACGCGAGCAGAGCCACCAACACATACTCAAGCATGATCAGCGGCCGGAGCGCGATGCCGGCTAACCGCGCAGCTTCCGGGTTGTCGCCCTGGGCATAGATAAAGCGGCCGACCGACGTCATCGACAGGAACAGCTGCATTGCGATCGCGGCGGCGGCGAATACCAGGATCGGAACGGGAATACCGAACACGCGTCCGGCTCCGAGAAACAGCAGCGCCGGCGCGTCGGTCGGAGCATAGACGACGTAAGCGGGGGCGAACCAGAAGGCGAGGCCGTAAATCACAAAACCTGCCGCCAGCGTGACGAACAGGGCCGGGGCTTCGACGAAGGCGACCATGATGCCGTTCACGAGGCCGATCGTTACAGCAAGCCCGAGCGCAAGCAGACAGGCCCATCCGATCGGCATCCCCTGTTGGATCTTGATCAAGGCGATCGCCCAGGGACCGGCCATGATCGCGACCTCGCTCAAATCGATGCCGCGGCTGATCACGATCAACCCCATGCCAAGGCCCAAAATGCCGAGAATGGAGATGCTGCGCAGCAGGTTGAGCAGGTTGGTCACGGTCGCAAAGCCGCTTAGGGTCAGGCTGAAAACGATTACCAGCGCGATCGTGATCAATAGAACGATCTGCTCCTGGTTTGGCTTGGTGATCGCGAAGCGAAGTCGGGGAGCGCTTGCTGACGAAAGCGGGGACTCAATTGCCATGGCACACCTCGACGATGCACCATGACGCGGCCACATAGATGACCGAGGCTGCGGTCACGCGCATCAAATCCTCCCAAATATGCCTTTGGGTAACTCTCCACCGGATCAAGTCAGACGTCAAATGTGAAATGAGACCACTAGTGTCCCGATTCCGAAGTTCGTATCATTGCACGGCATATTCGTTTGCGAACTTCGGAATCGAAAGGACACTAGCAAATCTATGATTCTAGTGTGGCTTTTGGTTCAGAAGTCCGCTTGACGAACTCGCGGCAATAATGATGCGGACTTCTGAACCGCCACACTTGCCATCCCGAACCTGCTCGGGCAACGGTTGCGTTCGCGGAAACAAGGGCTCAGGCAACTTAAAGCCGGTCTAAAGAATTTCACCAGGCGAAACTTCCGACATGCGACGCCAGATTCCCGTTCCGGAATTGTGCAGGGCGGGATCAGACCCTGGCCTGGACATAAGTCTCAAAATGAACAGCTGCGGAAATGAAAATGGGGAGGGCAGAAAATGGCGGGCATACATTTGCTTGATCGGCTTGTCGGCGACGAATATCCGACTTTTGCCACCGAAGCCGATGTCCGTACCTTCGAGCAGACTCCTTACGCCGAACGAATCGCTGCCGAGAGCACTTATGATGCCATCAGGCTGGGGGCTGCCAAGAATCCCGATGCTCCCGCCATCCAATTCCTGGCCAACGCCGATCCGGCAGACACGCCGTTAGTTATTTCGCACCGCGATTTCGTCTCGCGAGTGACGCAAGCGGCCAACATGTTCCATGCGCTGGGAGTTGGCGATAAGGACGTCGTGAGCTTCATGCTTCCGCTTCTTCCGGAAGCTTTTATTGCCCTGTTCGGCGCCGAAGCCGCCGGCATCGCCAATCCCGTCAACCCACTACTAGAACCGCACCAGATCGCGGAAATCCTGGCGGCCGCGAAAACCACCGTCCTTGTCGCTCTCGGCCCGTTGCCTGGCACGGACATCTGGAAGAAGGTCGAGCAAGTCCGGGGCAGGCTGAAGCATCTGAAGGCCGTCGTGCAGGTCCGCGGCTCCGGCGATCCAGCGAATAAGAGTTATTCATTCGCCGACCTCATCAAGGAGCAACCTTCCGACCGGCTTGTCAGCAACAGGCGTATTTCCGGCGAGCAGACCGCGGCTTACTTTCACACCGGAGGCACCACCGGTACCCCCAAACTCGTCTGCCACAGTCACGCCAATCAGGTCTATCAGGCTTGGGCCTGCAATCTCCTGCTCAAGTCGAGACCCGGAGCCAATCTGCTTTTTGGCATGCCGCTTTTCCATGTCGGGGGCTCGCTCACACAGGCGTTGAGCAGCTTGTCAGCCGGCAGCTGCCTGGTCGTTCTGTCGCCCTCAGGATGGCGCAATCCTGCGGCCGTAAAGAACATCTGGGGGCTTGTCGAACGCTTCAAGCCCGAAGTTTTCAGCAGCGTCCCGACAGTTCTGGCCGCAGCGCTTTCCATCCCGCCCGGCAATGCTGACTTATCGAGCTTGCGATATGCGGCCGGCGGCGGATCGGCCATTCCCGTGGCCGTCGGCAAGGCGATCCAGGAAAGGTTCAAGATCCCGGTTATCGAAGTCTACGGCATGACCGAGACCTCAAGCGTTCACACGATGGCTTATCCGGATCGTCCCATCCGTCTCGGATCTGTCGGTCTGCCAATACCCTATAGCCGCGTTCGCATCGTCAAGCTGGACGCCAATGATCGCATCGAGCACGACTGCGACCCCGACGAGATCGGCGTTGTGGTCATGGCTGGCCCCGGTGTCTTCCGTGGCTATCTCAACGAAGTCCACAACAAGGGCGCCTTTGTCGACGGAGACTGGGTCAACTCGGGGGATCTCGGCCGCCTCGACAAGGATGGCCACCTCTGGATCACCGGCCGCGCCAAGGACCTCGTTATTCGTGGTGGCCACAATATCGATCCGGGTCCGATCGAGGATATCATGTTCCGGCATCCCGCCGTCGGCTTTGCTGCCGTGGTCGGCCAACCGGACGCCTATGCCGGAGAGCTGCCCGTGGGCTACGTGCAATTGAAGCCGGGTGCAACGGTCCAGCCGGGTGAACTGGAAGCGTGGGTCCGGGAGCGCACGCCCGAGCGCGCCGCTGTTCCCGCGCAAATCATTCCAATCGATCCGATGCCATTGACCGGCGTCGGCAAGGTGTTCAAGCCTCAGCTTCGGTGGGATGCTGCCAAACGAGTATTCACCACCGCTCTGGCGCCTCTCGTGGAAAGAGGCATCGACTGTACCGTTCAGGTAGGCCCGCATGGCAGCCATGGCAGCATAGCCACGGTCACGATCGCCGACGTCCCGCAGCAAAATCGCGAGGCAATCGCCAGCGAAGTCGATACCATTCTTGCCCCTTTCGTGATGCGCCACCAGACCGTCTATTTATAGCTTGCGCTACGTGGCGGTGGCCTAGTGAGGTGAATTTGAAGTTCCTATCAGTTTTGCTGCAGCCTCGTCATAGGATCTTCAAATTCAAAAACCGCACTGGAAAACATCAAGTTACCAGTGCTCCTTATGATTCCGAAGTTCGCATCAGTGGTCGCCGCGAATGTTTGCGAACTTCGGAAATCGGAGCACTAGTGCGGTGAATTTGAAGTTCCTATCAGTTTTGCTGCAGCCTCGTCATAGGAACTTCAAATTCAAAAACCGCACTGGAAAACATCAAGTTACCAGTGCTCCTTATGATTCCGAAGTTCGCATCAGTGGTCGCCGCGAATGTTTGCGAACTTCGGAATCGGAGCACTGGCCAGTTGACGCAGGTTGGATGTGAGGTTTCGGGACATCCCAAGCTATCACGACAAAGGCATCACAGGAGCGCGACGAATGGCCAGCCCATTCTATACCGTCGAACACGAAGCTTATCGCGAGGTAGTGCGCCGCTTCGTCCAAAAGGAGATTGAGCCCTACGCCCATGAATGGGATGAGGCGGGCGGATTTCCGCGCTTGCTCTATGAGAAGGCCGCCGAAATCGGCCTGTTGGGCTTGGGCTTTCCGGAACAGTACGGCGGCACAGAGGTCGACAATTTCATGTGGATCGTCGCGGTGCAAGAACTGGCGCGCGCCGGCGCCGGTGGCGTCAGCGCCAGCCTGAAGAGCAATTCGATCGGCGCGCCGCCGATTGCGCGTGCCGGCACCGCGGAATTCAAGGCGCGGGTGCTCCCCCAGATCTTGTCGGGCAAGAAGATTTCCGCGCTTGCGATCACTGAGCCGAGCGGCGGCTCCGACGTTGCCAACCTGCGCACGTCGGCACGCCGCGACGGCGATGTCTATGTCGTCAACGGCGAGAAGACCTTTATCACCTCCGGCATGCGTGCCGATTATATCACCACCGCCGTACGCACCGGCGGGCCCGGGCCCGGCGGCGTCAGCCTCCTGGTGATCGAGGGCGACACGCCTGGGCTCTCGCGTACGCCGCTGAAGAAAATGGGCTGGTGGGCTTCGGACACCGCGACCTTGCATTTCGACAATTGCCGTGTGCCGGTCGGAAACCTGCTCGGGGAAGAGGGCGGGGGTTTCAAGATCATCATGCACAATTTCAACAGCGAGCGGCTGACCATGGCGGCCGGCTGCACCGCGGCGGCGCGAGTATGCCTCGAGGAGGCGATGGAATACGCCAAACAGCGGCACACTTTCGGCAGGCCACTGGCGCAGCATCAGGTGATCCGGCACAAGCTGGTCGACATGGCGCAGCGGGTCGCGGCGTCGCAAGCGATGCTCGAAATGCTGGCGTGGCGGCTCGATCAGGGCGAAAGTCCGGTCGCCGAAATCTGCATGCTCAAGAACCAGGCGACGCAGGCCATGGCATTCTGTGCCTCCGAAGCCGTGCAGATTTTTGGTGGTGCAGGCTACATGCGCGGCATCAAGGTCGAGCGCATTTACCGCGAGGTCAAGGTCAACGCGATCGGTGGCGGCAGCGAGGAGATCATGAAGGATCTGGCCAGCCGGCAGATGGGGTTATGACAAGAGGATAAGATGCTCTTCACCGCCGATCACGAAGAAGTCTGCCGCGAGCTGCAGAAATTCATCGCCATCGAAATCAACCCGTTTGTCGATGAATGGGAGAAGGCGGATATCTTCCCTGCACACGAGCTGTTCAAGAAGCTCGGTTGGGCACGCTGCCTGGAATGGATCAGAAGTGAAAAGAATCGAGAACAAGGGAATGACGGATGATTACGCTTTATCATTGCCGCGCCGCGCGCTCGTTCCGGCCGCTGTGGATGCTGGAAGAGATGGGGTTGCCCTACGACCTCAAAATGCTGCCGTTCCCGCCACGGGTATTCGCCAAGGAGTACCTCGCGCTCAACCCGCTCGGCACCATTCCCCTGATGATCGACGGCGAGACCAAAATGACGGAGTCCTCCGGCATCTGTCACTATTTCGGCGAGAAATATGGCCCGACGCCGCTGATCGTCGGCGTCGACGAACCGGCCTATGGCGCGTTCCTGAACTGGATGTATTTCAGCGACGCCACGTTGACTTTTCCGCAAACGCTGGTGCTGCGCTACACTCAGCTCGAACCGCAAGAACGGCGCAATCCGCAGGTCGCGAGTGACTACGCCAAATGGTTCCTGGGGCGGCTGCGGGCGGTCGAGGCCGCTACCGCCAAAGCCGAGACGCTCGCCGCCGACCGGTTCACGGCGGCAGATATCGCGGTCGGTTTTGCCCTGCGGCTCGCCGAAAATATCGGGCTGGCGAAAGATTTTGGACCCAGTGTCGCCGCTTACTGGCAACGCCTGCAGCGACGCGATAGTTACCAAAGGGCAGTCGCCGCGGAAGAACTCGCCAGCGAGCAGCAGAAGGTAGGAGTCGCGCGCGAATCCTAGGGCTACTCCGTCATCTTTTTCCGGGATGCTTGGCAGCGGTCCTCGGATGGGCAATTGCGCATCGGGAGAATCGCGAGATGCCGCCTCGATGCTTCGCTTCGCCCCCGAATGACGCTATCCTGGCCCGAGCACAGAGGCCGAAAAGAGCCGCGCGAGGAGGTTCGACGATGGGCGACAAAAGCAGCGAAGCCGGCCAATTGATGCTGATTACACCCGAACGTGTCTTTTACGCGGGCCTGCTCGGCCGTCCGCGCCAACGCTGCTTGGGCGCCTTTCTCGTTTATGTTGCAATCAAGGGTGGTCTTCAGCTGGCAGCCGAGGGTGCGGCTGAGGGCTACAGCGAACTGGCCGTGGTGCCGCCGAATCTGCGGCACAGCATCGCCAGCGACTATCGCTCCGTAATTTGCATTCTGATCGAGCCCGAAACTGTCTGCGACGGCGCGTTCGAATTACTTGCAAAGCGGCTGTCGTCAACTCAACGCCAATTCTTCGTGGAGCGCCTCCGCGCTGCTTACGAGCAATTGCGGCATCAGCCATGCACCGGCGATATCGTCAGTGCCGCGTTTGACATCATGTGCTTTGGCGAAGCACTGCCACCGCGGATCCTGGATGCGCGGGTGGTGCAGGCGATTGCGCAAATCGGCCGGTTTTCGGGCGATCCTGTCACGGCGGCAAGCTGCGCGGCGGTGGCCGGATTATCCGCCTCGCGCTTCCTGCACCTGTTCAAGCAGCAGACCGGTATCTCATTTCGTTCCTTCCGGGCCTGGAAACGTGCGCGGCACCTGTTGCACTTCGCCAATCAGGACCATAACCTCGCGCATCTGGCGCAGGAAATCGGCTATCCCGACTCGACCCATTTCAGCCACTCGATCCGGCACTTTTACGGGCTAAAGCCGCGAGCGATCTTCTCGGGCTCCCGTAACCTTGCGATCTACCGCAGCGGCTTGGTGGGAGCCGGCAATAGCGCGTGGACGCAAGAAGCCGGATGATGTCGGTCGCATGATCCGAAGACCCTCAGGTGGAAATTTCAAGAGAATCAAAGCGGCTCCATGAGCGACAAGGCTGTCATCACTTGCGCGTTGAACGGCGTGCTGACCGACCCGAAGCAGCATCACGTCCCGGTAACACCGGAGGAGATGGCACGTGAGGCCAAGTCCGCCTTCAATGCCGGTGCCAGCGTGATGCATATCCATTTGCGCAAGCAGGCGCAGGGCGAAGGGCACCTTCCATCCTGGGAGGTAGCGGTATCCCGCGAGATCCAGCAGGCGATCCGCGAGGCCTGCCCGGGCGTGATCATCAACCACACCACGGGGACGTCAGGGCCAAATTATCAAGGCGCGCTCGATTGCGTGCGCGAGACCAGGCCGGAAATGGCTGCCTGCAACGCCGGCTCGCTGAATTATCTCAAAGTAAAGGCCGACAACACCTGGGCCTGGCCGCCGATGATGTTCGATAACGCGGTCGAGAAGGTGCAGGATTATCTCAACGTGATGAAGGCAGCAGACACGATTCCGGAGTTTGAATGTTTCGACGTCGGCATCGTGCGCTGCGTCGGGATGTATCGGCAGACCGGCATGTATTCCGGGCCGCTGGAATATAACTTCGTTATGGGGGTTGCCTCCGGTATGCCGGCCGATCCCGCATTGCTGCCGATCCTCTTGAAATTAAAATTACCCGAAGCCCACTGGCAGGTCACCGCGATCGGACGCGCGGAAATCTGGCCGCTGCACCAGCGTTGCGCCGAACTCGGCGGTCATTTGCGCACCGGGCTCGAAGATACCTTCTATCAGCCCGACGGAACCAAGGTGACGTCTAACGGCCAGCTGATCGAAAGCATCGCGGCCTGCGCACGCCGGGCGGGGCGTGAAATCGCGACCCCGGCGGAGGCACGGCAGATTTTTGGGATTCTCCACTAAGCCATCGGGCGAACCCGAAAAATGACGGAGTGAAACGAGCTTTGCTGAACGCTTCGCGAAAGGGGCCAGGCAGCAGCGAAAAGTGTGTTCGGAAATGGCCGTTATAGAATCAACGATCGCGCCCGGCAGCGACGCCTACAAGGCCAATCGCGCCGGCATGTTGGCGCTGATCTCGCGGATGCGTGCGCTCGAAGAGCGAACGCGCGCGGCTTCCGCCGCCGCAAAGGACCGCTTTCACAAGCGCGGGCAATTGCTGCCGCGCGAGCGCGTGGCGCTTGTGCTCGATCCCGGCGCGCCCTTCATCGAGCTTTCCACGCTCGCAGGTTACCGGTTCGATGTGCCCGATCCCGAAAGGAGCGTTCCCGGCGGCGGGGTGATCGCCGGCATCGGGTTCGTTGCCGGCATCCGCTGCATGGTCAGCGCCAACGACGCCGGCATTGATGCCGGCGCGCTGCAGCCTTACGGCCTCGACAAGACGCTGCGGGTGCAGGAACTGGCGCTGGAGAACAAGCTGCCTTACGTCCAGCTGGTCGAAAGCGCCGGCGCCAATCTTCTGCGCTACCGCGTCGAGGATTTTGTCAGGGGTGGCAACATCTTTCGCAATCTGGCGCGACTGTCGGCGGCAGGCTTGCCGGTGGTCACGGTGACGCATGGCTCGTCCACGGCCGGTGGCGCCTACCAGACCGGGCTGTCGGATTACATCGTGATGGTGCGCGGCAGGACGCGGGCGTTTCTCGCCGGGCCGCCGCTGTTGAAGGCCGCGACCGGGGAAATCGCCACCGAAGAGGAACTCGGCGGCGCCGAGATGCACACCAGGATTTCCGGGCTTGGCGACTATCTCGCCGAGGACGATCGTGATGCGCTGCGCATCGCGCGCGAGATCATGGCCAATCTGGAGTGGGACCGACCGGTCTGGGGCGAAGCCTCGCATCGTCCGCCGCGCCATGACCCGGAGGAGTTGCTCGGCATCATGCCGATGGACCACAAGCGCCCTGTAGACATGCGCCAGGTGATCGCGCGAATCATTGACGATTCTGATTTCACCGAGTTCGCCGCCAATTATGGCCCTGCCACGGTGTGCGGCCATGCCCGCGTTGAAGGGCAGGCGATCGGGATCATCACCAATAACGGCCCGCTCGATCCCGATGGTACCAACAAGGCGACGCATTTCATTCAGGCCTGCTGCCAGTCGCGCACGCCGCTGCTGTATCTGAACAACACCACCGGCTATATGGTCGGCAAGGCCTATGAAGAGGCCGGGATGATCAAGCACGGCTCGAAGATGATCCAGGCCGTGACCTCGGCCACCGTGCCGCAGATAACGATCTATTGCGGCGCGTCCTTCGGCGCCGGCAATTACGGCATGTGCGGGCGCGGCTTTCATCCGCGCTTCTGTTTTTCATGGCCCAACGCCAAGACCGCGGTGATGGGCGGCGAACAGGCCGCCGAAACCATGGCAATCGTGACCGAGGCGGCTGCGATCCGGCGCGGCAAGCCGATCGAAAAGGAAAAACTCGATGCGATGAAGGCGCAGATCATCGGCGTGTTCGATGGCCAGATGGACGTGTTTTCGACCAGCGCCCGCGTGCTCGACGATGGCGTGATCGATCCGCGCGACACAAGGGCGATATTGCGCGAGGTGCTGGCGATCTGCCGCGAGGCCGAGGCGCGCATCCCGCAACGCATGCAGTTTTCGGTCGCGCGGCCATGAACAGACCGATGCGCCTTACGACGTTCCGCAAGATCCTGATAGCAAACCGTGGCGAGATCGCGCTGCGGATCATGCGCACCGCGCGCCGGCTCGGCTATGGAGTGGTCGCGGTCTATTCCGATGCCGATCGAGATGCGTTGCATGTGCGCGAGGCGGATGAAGCCGTCCGGATCGGCGAGGCGCTACCGGCGCAATCCTACCTCAATATTGGCGCGATCATCGCCGCTGCCAAATCTAGCGGCGCGGATGCGGTTCATCCGGGCTATGGCTTTCTCGCCGAGAACGAGGATTTTGCGCAAGCCTGCCACGATGCAGGTTTGGTGTTCATCGGGCCGTCGCCGGAGGCCATCAAGGCGATGGGCAACAAGGCCGGCGCCAAGGAGATCATGCAGGCCGCCGGTGTGCCCTGCGTGCCCGGTTATCAGGGCGTGGACCAGAGCGAAACCGTGATGCTGGCCGAGGCCCAAAGGATCGGCTTCCCCGTCATGATCAAGGCCGTTGCCGGCGGTGGCGGGCGCGGCATGCGGCTCGTCGCGGATGCAACAGCTTTCCTTGATGCTTTGCGCAGCGCGCGCTCCGAGGCGCAAAGCGCGTTCGGCAGCGCCACGGTGATCCTGGAGCGCGCGATCATCGATCCCCGTCATATCGAAATTCAGGTATTCGGCGACGCCTTTGGCAATGCCATCCATTTCGGCGAACGCGACTGCTCGGTGCAGCGACGGCACCAGAAGCTGATTGAAGAAGCGCCGTCGCCGAAGATCACCCCGGAATTGCGGGCACGCATGGGTACTGTTGCGGTAAACGCGATCAAATCGATTGGCTATCAGGGCGCCGGCACCCTGGAATTCCTGCTCGACCAAAAAGGTGAATTCCATTTCATGGAAATGAATACGCGCCTGCAGGTCGAGCATCCCGTCACCGAAGCGATTACCGGTCTCGACCTTGTCGAACTGCAGTTGCGCGTCGCCAGCGGCGAGCCGCTCGGGCTTCGACAGGAGAATATCCAATTCTTCGGCCACGCCATCGAGGTGCGGCTGTGCTCGGAGGATGCGGCCCATGACTTCATGCCGCAGTCCGGCCGGATGGCGGTGTGGCAGATGCCGGACGGACTTCGCGTCGAGCACGCGCTGCGATCCGGTTCGGAGATTCCGCCGTTCTATGATTCGATGATCGCCAAACTCATCAGCCACGGCGCCACCCGCGATGAGGCGCGGCGCCGGCTTGTTCACGGCATCGAACAAACCGCCGCGTTCGGCGTGACGACCAATCAGGCATTTCTATCCGCCTGCCTGCGGCACGCGGAATTTGCCGCCGGTAGGGCGACCACCGCTTTCATCGGACAAAACCGCGGTGATCTGCTTGCCCCGCGCAAGGCCGCGCGTTCGGATGCAGCCTTCGCGGCACTACTACTCTACGCCACCGATCCTTTCGCGCCGCCATGGCAGAGCGGACGGTCGCTGGCGGCCACGTTTCCTCGTCCCGCCCGAGTTGAACTTGATGATGCCCTTTACGATATCGAGATCATGGTGGAACGCGACGGCGGTTATGCGGCGCGTCTCGATGGGACGGAGTACAGGTTCGAGATCGATGAACTCGGCCGCGAAGCCATTCGTTTCCGCAGCGACGGCCTCAGCGGATCGGCAAGGTTCTTCCGCGAAGGTGATCGCCTTTATATTTTGCGCCAGGGCATCACGGTTTCGGTCCGCGATGTCACAATGTCAGCGCCGGCTGCGGTGGGGGCAAGCAGCAGCGACGGCAGGATCCGTGCCGCGATGAACGGCCGCGTCGTTGCGGTTCTGGTCAAGGAGGGAGAACCCATTGCGGCAGGTCAGCCAGTCATTACGCTGGAGGCCATGAAAATGGAACACGTTCATTCTGCACCGATTTCAGGCACGATTTCAGTGGTCCAAGTTATAGAAGGTGATCAGGTGATGACCGGAAGGATTATGGTCGAGATCGAAGCCTCGTTCGCGTAATTTTCTCTTTGGAGCAGGATGCGCAATCACTGGCGCAATGATAAACTACCTCAATCCTGATTGCCTGCCACATCAACTCGAGGAGAACGTCATGGCCAGAGGTGTGCAAAGGAGCAATCGAGAGAAGAAGAAACCAAAAAAGGAAAAGATCAAGACCATCGCGGCGGCACCGGGCCAAAAGGGTGCAACGGCGAGTTGGCAGCCCAACCAAGGCTCTGACAAAAAGAAATAGAAGATAACGGTTCGTTGTCCGCGCGGCTTCGGAGGATCCTTCGGCGGCGAAACCTCGTGCCGAACGATCGAACGGGCAGCCGGCTCGATTGGATGTCGGGGGCTACGAGCAGCGAGGCCGTTGCGGCCATTTTTGCGACTTTCTCTACCCGGCTTTCTGCCCCAACTGGAAATTGCCGTCTTTGACGCGCTTTTCCCGGCAGCAGGCAGGTCGCGACTTCCTGGTATCAGGTCAGCGGAACGTAATCGTATTCGCCGACGCCCTGCAGAACCAGGAACGTCAGCGACCTGGTCCCGGCATTGGTCACCAGATGCGGTCGCGCTGCCCGAACTACATAGACTTCGCCAGATCCGAGATTTACCTCTTCCTTCGGATCTTGCAGGAAGAGCCTCAGCTGTCCATCCAGAACGTAAAAGGTGTCGGAGATGTTGCTGTGGCTGTGCCAAGGCACCTTTTGCGTCGGCGAGAGTTGCAACTCCATAATACGAAAGCCCGGGCGCGCGGCGTGCTGAACGCGGCGTTCAACTTCATAAAGATGACTAGCATCGCGAATTGATTGGCCTTGATTCATTTCAGCCTCCTCGAATGATTGTGGCGGGCCGGCAGTCCATTTCTTGTGTATTACAACGCGCACCGGAAAGATGCGAATAGTGCGACGGCATGCACTCCATTGATTGGCCGGCCTGGGTCGAGTTGGAATGCCGTGCCAGGCAATGCCGTCGTGATCAAGGCATCGTTGAAGGGAGGGACCCGTGAACATTGCCGTTATCTGCACCGCCTTGCTCGGTGTATTGTTGTTCGGCCTTGGACTCTACGTTTCGATCCTGAGGTTTCGCCTTGGACAGAATATCGGGCACAACCCAAACCCGGTACACCCGCTCCACCGGGCGGTCCGCGCCCACGGCAACACGGCTGAATATGTGCCCTTTCTTGGCCTGCTGTTCCTCTGGTTCGCCGCGCGACCGGCACCAAATTGGATCGAGGTCACGATCGCAATCGCAACTGGCGCGAGATATCTGCTGGTCGCGGGGCTGTTGTGGGGCAAGTCGCTGGAGAAGCCGAACCCCGCCCGGTTTCTCGGCGCGCTGCTGACCTATCTCTGCGGTTTGGCTCTGGCGATCGGTTTGACGGTCTGAACTGACAAGGGCGACGCGCTCGATGCGACAATTTGACTGATCGCGAAGGCGTACACCTTGTGGACATGGCACGGCGCACGCAGATGCTCGGAGGAGAACTCAGCTGGCTTGCAACAAGAAACAGTGGGCCTTCAATAGAGCGGCCCAATGGAGACTAAAAATGCGTTGGATAGTTTTGAGCATTCTCGTCGCAGTCATTGCCACCTTGACGATTCAAATGGCAACTGCAGCCCCGCGTCGCGCCCCGAAGGCAGCGCGCGCGCCTGCACCCGTAACTCAGCAGTTTCGTGACGCCTATGGCTCAGTGCCCAAGGCGGTTGGCACCAAATCCTGTGACAGAATCTGGTGCTATGAAGACTGACTTAAGGGAATGCGCGCCTTTCCGGCGACTTGTCTGTCGTTCGATGTTGCGGCGAACAATTTCGATTTGTTTTTTCTATGGGATCCGTACATCTTGATGTCTTGATCAGGCGGGAGCAGTCGGGTCGCCTGCAACTTGGACCTAGCCTGGTTTGGCGGTCGCGACTGCCAACAGGGCGGTTTCGGCTTTGCTGATATGCCGCTCCTTGTGGCGCAGCACGTAAAAGGACCGCTTCGCGAGCTCAGTATCGATTTGAACCAGCGTGTTGGCCTTCAGTGATTTCTCGACCACGAGATCCGAGAGCGCCGTTGCGCAAAGACCCGACTCGACGGCAGTCCGTATAGCTTCGTTCGAAGCGAGTTCAAGCTGAACTGCCAGATCGGACAAGCGCAGCCCGCGTTTTTTCAATGCCCGTTCAAACATGTCGCGAGTGCCGGAGCCCGGCTCGCGGAGTATCCATGGCGTCTGGGTCAACCAATCGGCGGGCAACTTTCTGTGTTTCGCGAAAGGGTGGCGCGGCCCGATCACCACCACCAGGGCATCGCCATCGATCCGTCGGGCGGATAGCGCTGCATCATCGATGTCGCCTTCGATGAAGCCGATATCGGCCAGGCCTTCCCGCACGTCGTTCGCAACTCGTTCCGTATTGGCTATTCTGACAGTGACGTCTATGCCGGGATGGGCAGCCTGAAAGGCCTGCAACCGTGGTGGCAGCCAGTAATTGGCGACAGTCTGGCTGGCTGCAACTACAACCTTTCCGCCCTTGAGCGCCGTGATATCGCGCAGTGTCTGCTCCGCGCTGCGCGCACGTGCCAGCACGGCGCGCGCTTCTGAAAGAAAGGTGCGGCCGGTGTGCGTCAGCACGATGCCGCGACCAATGCGGTCAAACAGTTTGATGTCGTAACGTTCTTCCAGCGAAGCAATGGCTGCGCTGGTGGCCGATTGGGTCAGGTTCAGCTCGCGGGCGGCCTGAGTGACGTGCTGTTTCTCTGCGACCGCTACAAATATCCGGAGCTGTTCGAGCGTCATGATCTTGCTACCCCGTGAGTTTGATCAATGTAAGACTGAAAGTCGCGATGAAAAGGAAGGCAAGGGCACCCAGTATGGCCGGCCGGATTCCTTTTGCGCAGAGCTTGGCGATATCGGTCTCCAGGCCCATGGCGGCAAGCGCGATGGAGAGCAGAAAAGCGGTAAGGGTGACAATCATCTTCCGGGCTTCAATGGGAATATCGATGATGCTGTTCAAACCGGCGATGGCGATAAAGCCGATAACAAACCACGGGACGGGAGGTCCGGCGGTTTTGGCCAAAACGCTGCTCGCTGACCGCGATTTCATGTTCAGGGCGAACACCACCGGCGCGAGCAGCATGACGCGAGCCAGTTTGACCATCGTGCCGATTTCGCCGGCGCGTTGACCGTTCTGGAAGGACGCAGCCATAACCTGGGCGATTTCATGGATCGACGCTCCGCTCCAGAGGCCGTAAGTTTGGGAATTAAGGTGCAGCAGGCGGGGCAACAGAGGATAGGCAAACATCGCGATTGAGCCGAATATCGTGACGCACGCGATGGCGTAGGCGACATCCTCGTCGTGCGCGTCTGTTACTGTATTGGTTGCGACGATGGCAGAGGCCCCGCAGATCGATGTGCCTGCCGCGATCAGTTCGGTGAGCTTCCTTTCGACGCCCAACACCCGCCCGGCCCGGACGGTGAATGCAAAGGTGGCGACCAAAGCGATCGCCGTAATCAGTAATCCCTTCGGGCCCACCGAGGCGATCTGGGTGAACGTGATCTGAAATCCGAGGAGTATGATGGCAGCGCGGAGCAGGCGCCTCATGCTGAAGGCGATGCCCGGTTGCACCGCCGGCGGAGTTCCGATGACATTGCGAAATGCCATCCCGAGCATGATCGCCAGGATCATCGGGCTGAAAGCGCCGAGCCCGTGAATTTGTCGCATCAGGAAAGCGGCGACGGCTATCGCGCCGGCGAGCGCTACCCCGGGCAAAATGGCGACGGCGGATGGCAGACGCCGCGCGGGAGACGAATTGTAGTTATCTGAGGCGATCGTCATCGAAGGGCTCCTGTGGCTCGCTTCGAATATGACCTCTCGCGACAAATTGATCTAACCGATTGTTTATATCATTCTAATCGGTAATTGCGATCAAATCTACCGCTGCCTTGCTCATTTTGAGTGGCGTCTGAATTTTGCGGTGCGGGTCGATGGAGCGTCGGCTACGAGCGCGTCGTGGTTTCGCCGCCGCGGGGTGACGATCTGCGCCGCCAGCTGCCGCCGTGCTCAAATCAAGATTTCTGTTTGGTGGGGTTCTGTAGCGCCCAACACGATGCTGAGGATTTTCTAACTACCGTGAGGCTGGACGAGTCACCTGCGGAATAGTCCTACCACGCCGCCAACTACGTGGTGCACGGCGCCGCCGACCGCGCCGATTGGACCGCCGACACCACGCGAATAGTGAGCACGGCGCCCGGCACGACGGCGATCTGAATGGTCGGATTTGCCGCTCTCCGTCGCGCCTTCGCTCAGCAGCGCCTCGTGCTGGGCGGGGTTGAGGAAGCCCGTCTTAGGATAGGCGTGTTCCTCCTGCCAGCGCCCGATGGCGTCGCGGGTCGAGTCGTCGAACTTTCCGTTGATCCTGGTATCGAACCCGAGTCTGGTCAGACGGCGTTGCACGTCGCGACGTTTCGTCTTGCTCAGACCGATCCGATCTTCAGTTCGCCGGTTGGTCACGTCGGCGATGGTCGCCGAGTCGACGGACGTCGGCGTCTCGCGCGGGGTGGTGTTCAGACCCGCCTCGGCAGAATACGCGCCGCCGACGATTCCCAGGACCGACAATGTGAGGATCAAGGCGCGCATGGCCCTTGCCTGACGCTGAAGTCTACCGACGATTCGGTTTTTAGAGGTACACCGTACCGTCCCGAACTTCAAACCTTCCGATCGCAAGCCAACTGTTTTCCGTCACATTTGTTCCACAGCTTCGATTGTTATGTTACGCCGCAGTGCACGCCCGGCCACAGATACCAAATCCATCCGCAGGCGACGGATTCAGCGGCGCTCGGGCCTCGGCCAACTGCCTTGGCGTTTGCCTTTCTGACTACCTTCTTCCACCCAGACGAGGGAGCGAGCGAGGACACGTGCCACAGGAACGGCCTTCCACGTGTGACCTCGTGCGGTCAGGATACCTGGCGCGCTGCCTCCGGCGGCAAAATCCCGTTCCGTTCGCGCTGCGCGCCCGCGCCGACCAAGTCCTTAAAGATTCCGTTAAAATGAACGAAATTTGACCCGCGACAGAACGCCTTGGTTAACCAATGGTTTACCGACACGTTCGTACCTTCGACGCGGGCGCGATCTCGCGCAGATCAAGGGCGGCGCAAACTCACATGATGATGGACAAGACAGCAGGCAACAGGGCGATCGCGCTGGGCGATCCGGTGCCGTGGTTCAATTCGCCGCTCGTAACCGGCGGCGGCTTCGATCTGCACGTCAGCGCCGGACGCTGGGTGATGCTCAGCTTTCTCGGCTCGCCCAGAAATCCCAGAGCCGGCGAGGAGCTGGCAAAGCTGCTCGAAAATGCGCAAGTCTTCCGCGAAGATCACCTCGTCGCCTGCTTCGTTTTGAGCGAGCCACCACCCGATGTGGCACGGCTTGCTGCGATCAGCAGCAATGCCCTGTTCTTCCTCGCCGACTATGACGGGGCGATCAGCCGTTCGTTCGGCGTCGCCGCGGACGCCCCGCGCACCATCGTGCTCGATCCGATGCTGCGCACGGTTGCAGACATCGGTTGGGATTTTCCGCAAGGACACGCGCCAACCGTCGCCAGCGTCCTGCGCGGCCTTCCAGGCGTGGACGACTCCGCCGGCGTTCCGCTTTTCGCTCCCGCCCTGATCGTGCCGCGCATCTTCTCGTTCGAGCTCTGCGATTTTCTGATGCAGTTCTATCAGGACATGGGCAGTGCCGAGTCCGGTTTTCAGATCGACGTCGACGGCAAGACCAGGACCCAGGTCGACTTCAGACTGAAGCGGCGCAGCGACGTCGGCGTCGTCATCCCCGAGGTCCGCACGCTGGTCCGCGATCACGTCGTGCGCCGGCTCGTTCCGGAGATCGAACGTCATTTCCAGTTCAAGGCCACGCGCATGGACCGCTACATCGTCGCCTGTTACGACGCCGATGTCGGCGGTCACTTCCATCGCCACCGCGACAACGTCAATGCGGGTGCGCGTCATCGGCGCTTTGCGCTGTCGATCAACCTCAACAATGATTTCGAGGGCGGCGACCTCATCTTTCCGGAATTCGGACGGCGGACCTACCGGCCGCCCGTCGGCGGTGCGATCGTGTTCTCCTGCGGGGCCCTGCACCAGGTCCTCCCCGTGACACGCGGCCGGCGCTTCGCGTTCCTGGCATTTCTCTACGGAGAAGACGATGCAAGGGAGCGCAAGACCAACAATGCGAAGCTGCACGACGGCGAGCAGCAGTATCTTGGCGATCAGGACCGGCTGTTCCCCGAGCAGGCCGAGCCGCAATTGGCTCCGGCGTAGTCCTTGAGCGTCGCAAACAGGCATCGCAAGAACATGCGCCTGCGCAAATCCAGCTTCGTGCATCAGATCGATGTGGCACCGAACAACGTTCTGCTCGTTCACGCCATCGGCCAGCTCAAGTTGAAGGTCGACGACGAACTCGGCCGGCTGATGCAGTATTTTTCGGATTGGCGCGAATTTCCGCAAGACCTCGCCGAAGTGAGGAAGCTGCTTCCCTATGAGGATCACATCATTGCCGGGACCATCAGTGCGCTGCATGAACGAGGGCTGTTGACCGACAAGAGCGCCGAGGAGGAACTCGCCGACATTGCCCGAAAGCTTGGCCCTACACTCGGGCGCGACCCGGAAGAGCTGCTCGATCGCTATCGCCGCGAGTTGAAGGAGGGCACCAGCGACTACTGGGCCGTGACGGCCTCGCAGGCGGTCGCTGACATCGGGCGCGAAAAGCCGCGGCTCGACCTCATCCTGCTCGGGGACTGCGACATCCATATGGAAGCCGACTTCCTGCGCCGGGAGGCGGAGCAGCGCGGCTACGATCTCCGCGTCGCGGCAACCGCGCCCGATGACTTTGCCTTTGCCGCCGAACACCGGCACGACGCAATTCTGATCGGCGCGTTGCACGCGCGCCACTTCATCACCATGCCCGAGCAGGCCGGCGGAGAACCGCACGAAATCTATATCGCGCAGGCCAAGAACAATTTGTTGCGGCTGCGGGAAAAGACCTCGGCGCCGATTCTGATCGACAATCTGCCCGAACCGACCGTACAGCCACTCGGCATCGCCGAGCGCGGGCGCAGCGGACATCGCAACCGCTTCCGAGCGGCGAACGTAGCACTCGCCGAACTCGCCGAGCTTATTCCCGACGTCTACGTGGTCGATATTGCGGCTTCCCTTGCAGGGGCGGGCAGCATTCCGCTGCTCGACGACTGGCAGGTGGGGTTCACCCATATGGGCTCGCCCGGCTGGATGCTGCAGCGTCCGGAACGAGAGAAGGCCGCCGTCCACGATCTGATGCCGGAAATGAAAAGCCTGGTCGAGTTTGTCGGCGGCAATCCCTATCGTCGCGAAGCCGTCGTCGCCAGGACGCACATGGATACGCTGGTCGCGGTGCTGGGCCTGAGCCGCAAAAAATGCGTGATCGTCGATCTCGACAACACCTTGTGGCCGGGCGTGCTGGCCGAGACCGGCGCACCTTTTGCCTGGGAGCCATCGATCAGCGGTGTCTTTTCCTTCGTCGGCCTCTATTTCGGGCTGCACGAGGCGCTCAAGTGTCTGAAGAAGCGCGGCATCGTGCTTGCCTGCGTCAGCAAGAACGACGAAGCCGTGGTGCGTGCGCTCTGGAAATATCCGGACAGCTATCCGCGCGAGCGCCTCCTTACGCTCGACGATTTCGTGACCCATCGCATCAACTGGAACGACAAGGTCGACAACATCCGTTCGATCGCCGATGAACTCGGCTTTGCGCCCGAGGCATTTTTGTTCGTCGACGACAGCCCGATCGAGCGCGAGCGCGTGCGGCAGCGGTTGCCCGAGGTCGAGGTGTGGGGAGAGGATCTTCTAACCTTGCGCCGCGCTTTGCTGGACGACCCCCGGCTGCAGGTCGCCCGCGTCACCAACGAATCGTCGAGGCGGACCGAGCTCATGAAGGCCAGGCTCGGGCGGGCGCGATTGCAGGCCGAAGCCGCCGACGAGGAGAGCTATCTTGCATCCCTGCAGATCAAAATCCGCATCGAGCGCCTGGCGGCCGAGGCCAATTTCGATCGCATCGATGAACTGTTCCGTCGCACGACGCAATTCAACGCGACGGGGCGCGTGTTTACGGCTTTGCAATTGCGTGAGCTTGCAGCGGCTGCCAATGTGAGGATTTTTGCCCTTCATGTCTCCGACCGCTTTGCCGATCACGGTTTGGTTGGCGCGGCCGTGATCGAGAGTGGCGCCATCATCGGGCTCGTCATGAGTTGCCGCGTGCTCGGGCTCGGCATCGAGCACCGGTTCGTCCAGCATGTGCTTGAATCCGCAGGCAGCGATCATTTGACCGCAACCATCGTTCCGACCGGGCGAAACCTTCCGGTGCGAAATATCTATCGCGACAACGGATTCGTTGCCGAGGGCGATCATCTCTGGCGCTGGCAACGCGCGCCGGCTGCTCCTGAGCTAGTGCGGTGAGTTTTCCTATCAGTTTTCTCAGTAACCTCTTCATAGGAACTTCAAATTCAAAACCGCACTGGAATCATATATTTGCTAGTGCTCTTTTGATTCCGAAGTTCGCATCAGAGGTCGCCGCGATAGCTAGCGAACTTCGGAATCGGAGCACTAGTGCGGTGAATTTGAAGTTCCTATCAGTCTTCTCAGCAACCTCTTCATAGGAACTTCAAATTCAAAACCGCACTAGAATCATATATTTGCTAGTGCTCCTTTGATTCCGAAGTTCGCATCAGAGGTCGCCGCGATAGCTAGCGAACTTCGGAATCGGAGCACTAGTGCGGTGAATTTGAAGTTCCTATCAGTCTTCTCAGCAACCTCTTCATAGGAACTTCAAATTCAAAACCGCACTAGAATCATATATTTGCTAGTGCTCCTTTGATTCCGAAGTTCGCATCAGAGGTCGCCGCGATAGCTAGCGAACTTCGGAATCGGAGCACTAGTGCGGTGAATTTGAAGTTCCTATCAGTCTTCTCAGCAACCTCTTCATAGGAACTTCAAATTCAAAACCGCACTAGAATCATATATTTGCTAGTGCTCCTTTGATTCCGAGGTTCGCATCAGAGGTCGCCGCGATAGCTAGCGAACTTCGGAATCGGAGCACTAGCGGCCGCGGCGACCTGAGCTGTAGGGCCAGGGGTCTTCGCGCCACTCAAGCTGATCGCGGGCTCGACTCTGATCGGTTGAACAGCAGGCGACTTTTCTGGCTGGTCGCAGCGCGAATTGTCGATCGAAATCTCTCTCAGGTCATCTCAAGCACGTTGTACGCCGCTACCGGACGGTGCAAACCCTTGAGCGTTAGCTCACCCATGGCTTCCGCCGTTGCCCTGCCGTCGAGCGCCGCGCGCACCTTGCTGTCGACCAAAATCTGGCCGTCGCGCGCCTCCGCACAAAGACGGGCAGCGAGATTGACCACGGTCCCCATAGCGCTGTATTCAGAACGGCCTTCGAAACCGATCGCGCCGAGGGTCGCATATCCGTGTGCGATGCCCATACCAAAACCAAGTTCGTAGCTTTCCCGGCGCCATTTACTTGATAATTCCGATAGACGACCTCGCATCGCGACCGCCATCTGGACAGCTCGCGCGCACGGATCGGGACAAGGAATCGGATCTCCGAAAATCACCATAATTCCGTCGCCCACGAATCTCTCTAACGTGCCTTCAAACTCATGGACAAGAGAGCCCAGGGTTGCGTGATACTCTCGCATCACCGTCATCACCTCCTCGGGCTCGGCGATCTCCGAAAAGGCAGTAAATCCCCGCAGATCACAGAAGGCTATCGTCACCTGACTGCGATGGCTCGCCAAGGCATCGTGTGACGAAGAGGAAAGGACGAGTTCTGCGATTTGTGGTGAAAGGAAACGTTTCAGGCGGCTGACCCTTTCAATTTGAACGACTTGCTCGGCAACGCGTTGCTCGAGCATCCTATTCCAGGATGCGAGTTCGGCTGCCTGGGCTCCGACTCGATCATGCAGTTCCTTGATTCGGAGCATCGAGCGCACACGCGCAACGAGAGCAGCGTGGTCGACCGGCTTTGTCAGATATTCGTCAGCGCCTGCGTTGAGGCCAGTGACGATGTCTTTTGAATCAGCTCGCGCCGTAACCATAATGATTGGAACAAATCCCAGCGAGCAGTCGTCCTTCAATCGCCGGCAGACTTCAAAGCCATCGATCTTCGGCATCATGACGTCAAGCAAGATAACATCCGGCGCAATGTCACGCGCAACTGCGAGCGCCCTCTCGCCGTCCTCAGCCTCTCTCGTCTCGTAGCCCTCAGCGTGAAGGCGTGCGACAAGAATGCAGCGATTCGTTTCGTTATCGTCCACAATCAGGATTCGGGGCGGGTCACGCATTTCTACTCCCCGTCGAAGCGCGCTGGAAACTACGTCAAATATTGATTGATCGTCTCGAGTAGTTTTCGTGCACTGTAAGGCTTGGCGACGTAGGCGTCGCAGCCCGCCGCGCGCGCCTTTTCTTCATCACCGCTAAGTGCGTAGGAGGTAACGACTATGATTGGAATATGACGGAGATCTGCCTGTGCCTTGATGCGCCGCGTCGCCTCGTATCCATCAAGAATAGGCAGTTGTATATCCATCAGGATTAGGTCGGGGCTCTGAGTTCGCGCTGCTATGAGCGCCTCTTCGCCGTTCTGCGCCTCGATCATTTCGTAACCTACGTTGGCGAGCAGATCGCGCAGAATCTGCCGGTTATCTTCCTGATCTTCGACCACCAGTACGCGCTTACTCATGTCTGAATCGCCTGCTGTTCAAGCCGGGCTGGCACCAAAAAAGAAAATGTGGCGCCATGGCCAAGGCGAGAGTCTATCCAGATGCGTCCACCGTGCATTTCTACGATGCGCTTTACGATGGCGAGGCCCAGTCCCGCGCCTCCCTTCGCCTTGGTGATCGAATTATCGAGCTGCTGAAATTCCTGGAAAATCTTCGCTTGATCGGTTTCGTCGATGCCGGGTCCTGTGTCTTGGACCGAAAATTTTAAGGACTTCCCCGTCGGCTCCACCTCGATTCGAACCTCTCCAGCATCGGTGAACTTGATCGCATTGCCAACAAGATTAAACAACGCCTGAGCGAGTCTGCGTTCGTCGCCGTGCGCGGGCGGCAGGCCCGGGGGAACGGCAACGCTCAAACCCAAATTCTTTTCGGCGGCGAGGGATTCAACGGAAATATAAACGCCCTTGACGAGTTCCTCTACAGAATAGTCGGCCAAAGAAAGTCGAAGTTGTCCGGCTTCGATCTTGGAGAGATCCAGGACATCGTTGATGAGCCCGAGCAGATGTCTGCCGTTCCGCTGAATGCGTTCGACGGCTGACCGCATTTTCTCTGAGGGTTCGCCGTATATGCCGTCTAGCAGCAGCTCCGAGAAGCCGAGTATCGCGTTGAGTGGCGTCCGCAATTCATGACTCATGTTTGCGAGGAACTGCGACTTGTGACGGCTGGCTTCCTCAAGGCTTCGGTAAAGCTGCTGCAGCTCTTCACACGTCGAATTGACGTGCGCTGCAAGCTCGCCAAGTTCGTCGTGATTGGGGACCTCGATGCGCTCGCTGAAGTCGCCCGCCGCCAATCGATTCAGACCGTGGTGGATAATGTCGACCGGATTGATCACAGATCGGTAGATCGCGTGTCCCAACACCAGCGTAAGCACCAGGCTTGCGAGCGCGACGGCGGCGACAAGGATCTGGGATTTGGCATAGGTTTGCCGGCTTGTGTCTATGCCGGCAACCATGTCCGCTTCAGCTCGGTTGACCAATTGATTGGTCAGCCGCTCGAGCGTGTCCGCGAGGGGACCGAGTTCTGCACGTTCGCTCCGTTTGGCGTCAGCCGTTCGCCCGTTGCGGATGAGATCAACGATGTGCGAGACCACCGCAATGAAGCGCGCATATTCTTCGCGCACCCGGTTGAGCAGCGCAACCTCGTCCTTTGCGACGAACGAGACGCGGTCAAGGTCGTACCCAAACTGATTGATCTGCCGCAGGGCAATCGCCAATGTCGGTTCGTCCGGAAACTCGAGAGCTGTGGACACGCCGTAAAGCTGTCGAAGCGTATCGTGCTGCATCTGCCGGTATGCCTCGATCTTGTGCTGTAGGGCTACGATTTGATTTGCTCGTTGGTCAGCTTCGCGCAGCGAAAGGAGGCCGATTACCCCAACCGAGACCAACAGCACCTCGATGAGGAGGAAGGCCATCAGCAATTTCGTGCGCAGCGAAGAGCGCAGTTTGAAGCCGATGAGATTGCCCTTCACCGGCGCAGCGTCTCGAGTTGCGAGCGACGTTGCGGCAGCGAGCGGGCGCTGACCGAGAAACGACGTCGAATCAGCCTCCAAGTTCACGTCGGACCTCGTTGAGGAATCGCCAGTTAGTCCCGTCCGCAATGATTTTCGTCGGGCTCGATTTCACCATCCCGGCTTCGCGCAGACGAAGTGCATAAAATCGGATTGTGTCTTCGGGATCGTAGTCACGCCAGCGGTTGTACGGCACGTCCGCAAGAGTCTGAACCGCATCGTCGCGGCGTTTTGTGAACCCCTTATCCACCATACGCTGCGCAACAAGGGCCGGTTCGCTCACACACAAATCCGTCGCCCGAAGCATGGCGCGAACCACACGTTTGGTAGCCACGGGATTTTTCCGGACGAATTCCCGATTTCCCGCCAGCACGCAGCAAAAGTACTGTGACCACGGGCGATCCAGGGCGCTATTGACGATGACGTGACCGATGTTCTGCGCACGCAAACGCTGTGGTTCTGGAGGAAATCCGAGGAAAGCGTCGATCTTACCCTCGGCAAACAGCTCGATCGGTTTGACCTTCTCGCTCGTCACCCACTCGATATCCTTGGCGGGATTGAGTCCAACGAGCGTCGCCATCGCGCTGATGAAAACGTGAGGACTACTTCCGAGCCCCTGCTGGCCGACGGTTCGACCCCTCAGATCGGCGACGCTGCGTATGCCCTCCTTGGCGAATAGCTCAAAGCAGCCAACGTGAATCCCTGCAACAACAGTAATTCCCAAGCCTCGATCAATCTCAAGGAGAAGTGGACCGGAAAAATGCAAGGTAAAGTCGAGATCGCCGCTCGCAACCGCTCTGGTTTGCCCCACGCCGGCATCAGATTCGACATAAACGACGTTTGTGAACCCTTCGGCATTGAGCAGGTCGCTGACCACATACTGCGGGGCGATGCAGATGGTCGGGTTCTTCGCAAGACGGATCGTAGTGGTTTCTGGCGGCGGATTGGACTCCTCAGCTCCGAGCCTGGCAGCGACACTGCAAAACAGGGCGGTCGAAGCGGCGCATGCTCCAGCCAATAGCAAGTCGCGACGGTTCTTGTTCATCTGAACTTCCTCGAAGCTGCTCGCGAGACTGCGGCGAGGGGGCGTTTGCCGACAAGCGATGTCGAATCAGCCTCCAAGTTCACGTCGGACCTCGTTGAGGAATCGCCAGTTAGTTCCGTCCGCAATGATTTTCGCCGGGCTCGATTTCACCATCCCAGCTTCGCGCAGACGAAGTGCATAAAATCGGATTGTGTCTTCGGGATCGTAGTCACGCCAGCGGTTGTACGGCACGTCCGCAAGGGTCTGAACCGCATCGTCGCGGCGTTTTGTGAACCCCTTATCCACCATACGCTGCGCAACAAGGGCCGGTTCGCTCACACACAAATCCGTCGCCCGAAGCATGGCGCGAACCACACGTTTGGTAGCCACGGGATTTTTCCGGACGAATTCGCGATTTCCCGCCAGCATGCAGCAAAAGTACTGTGACCACGGACGGTCCAGGGCGCTATTGACGATGACGTGACCGATGTTCTGCGCACGCAAACGCTGTGGTTCTGGAGGAAATCCGAGGAAAGCGTCGATCTTCCCCTCGGCAAACAGCTCGATCGGTTTGACCTTCTCGCTCGTCACCCACTCGATATCCTTGGCGGGATTGAGTCCAACGAGCGTCGCCATCGCGCTGAGGAAGATGTGCGTGCTGCTCCCATATCCCTGTATGCCGGCCATTCGACCCTTCAGATCGGCGACGCTGCGTATGCCCTCCTTGGCGAACAGCTCGAAACAGCCGACATGAATCCCGGCCAGAAGGGTAATGTTCGATCCCCGATCGATCTCAAGAAGAAGAGGGCCGGAGAATTGCAAGGTGAGGTCGACATCGCCTTTTGCGATTGCTCTGGTTCCTTCAACGCCTGGGTCAGATTCGACGTAAACGACGTTTGTGAACCCTTCGGCATTGAGCAGGTCGCTGACCACATACTGCGGGGCGATGCAGATGCTCGGAATCTTCGCAAGGCGGATCGTAGTGGTTTCTGGCGGCGGATTGGACTCCTCAGCCCCGAGCCGAGCCGCGGCGCTCCAAAACAGAGCGGTCGAAGCGGCGCATGCTCCAGCCAATAGCAGGTCGCGGCGGTTCGCATGCATCGAAACCTCCCCGAGATCATTTGAGACAGGGGCGCTTCTGCGGGAACGTCGGGCGCCGTTTGCGTTGACCTCAATGCCCGCCGGCACGAAGATACCACGGCAGCAGAATATCGAATACGACACGGCCGCGGCGTTTCGACACATTTTTTGACCGCTTCGTGTCATTTTCGACCGAATTAACGCGGATTTTGCGATTGTCCGATTATTCCCGAAAGCGGACATCGGGACCGCCGGCATTCAAGAGTACACGCCCCAGTGTCCCGATTCCGAAGTTCGCGTCATTTTGTGGCGACCTCTTTTGCAAACTTCGGGACACTGGCAATTCACCGATTCTGGTGTGGCTTTGGGTTGGGAAGTCCGCATGGTTGACTCGCGGCAGTAGTGATGCGGACTTCTGGACCGCCACACCAGACCGTCGCCAACCGGCTTGCCTGCGCTCTATGATCGGCACGTCCGATCGACAGGGAGGTTGGCATCATGATCGAGGGGATCAGCGCCATCACACTGGGTACCCACGCCATGGCGAGCGCCGTCGCCTTCTACCGCTCGCTCGGATTCGATATCCTGTATGGCGGCGAATCCGCTTCCTTTACCAGCTTTCGCGCCGGCGCCGGCTATCTCAACCTGATCGCCCAGCCGGACGACAAGCATTGGTCCTGGTGGGGGCGTGTCATCTTCTATGTCGACGATGTCGATGCGCTTTATCACCGGGCGATTGCCGCAGGCTGGCAGCCCTCGACCGTGCCGCGCGATGCCGAATGGGGTGAGCGCTACTTCCATCTCACCGACCTCGATGGCCATGAACTCAGTTTTGCGCGGCCGCTGCGCTCTGCCGGCTAGAGACGCGCGCGAAGCATCGCATTTATGCCTCGTTCAAGGCCTGCGCGATGTCCGCGATCAGATCGGAGGGGTGTTCGATGCCGACCGACAAGCGGATCGTGGAGTCGAGAACGCCTATTTTTTTGCGGATTTCAGCCGAAACGCCGGAGTGGGTCATGCTTGAGGGCAGGCTGGCGAGCGACTCCGTGCCACCCAGGCTGACCGCAAGCTTGAAGATCTGCAGCGCGTTCAGGAATCTGAATGCGGCGGACTGGCCGCCTGCAATGTCGAACGAGAAAGTGGAGCCCGCGCCCGTGCATTGTCTTGCGAACAAGCGGCCGGCGATCGAATCCGCATCGTGGTGAGCAAGGTAATGGACCTTCTCCACCTTGGGATGGTCGCGCAAGAAATCCGCCACGAGGTGCGCATTCCCGTCGGCCTTTTCCATGCGCATGCCCAAGGTTTCGAGCGAACGACTGATCATCCAGCAGGAATGAGGGTCCAGTTGCGTGCCAATGGCGCCGCGCAACGCCTTGATGTCTTTCATGAGGGCTTTTGCGCCGAGCGCTGCGCCCGCGATCAGGTCGGAATGGCCGCCGACATATTTGGTCAGCGAGTACAGTGAAAGATCCGCGCCCTGTTCGATCGGCCGCTGAAACACCGGCCCGAGCAACGTATTGTCGCAGGCCACCAGCGGAACGTGCCCCTGCAGCTTTCCGATCATTCCGGCGATGCGGCGCATCATCGCGATATCGACCAGCCCGTTGGTGGGATTTGCCGGCGTTTCGATGAAAATCATCACGACCCGGCCTTTGCGCATGGCGTCCTCCGCCGCCAGGCTGACGGCGGCTTCGTCGAGGCCGTCGGCAAAGCCGACTGCGCCGATGGAGAGGCCGGCAAGCGTCTTTGCGAACAGGGTTTCGGTGCCGCCATAAAGCGGTTGGGAGTGCAGAATGACGTCGCCAGGGCGAGCGAAGGCGAGGATCGTGGTCGTAATCGCCGCCATGCCGGAGGAGAACAGCGCGCAATTCTCGGTGCGCTCGTAGACGGAGAGCCTGTCCTCGACGATCTCGCTGTTGGGGTGATTGAATCGCGAATAGACCAGGCCCGCGCCCATCCCCTCGGGAGGCTCACGCCGACCCGAGACGAAATCAAAGAAATCCTGTCCGTCTTCAGCGGTTCTGAACACGAATGTCGAGGTCAGAAAAACCGGTGGTTTGACGGCTCCTTCCGAAAGCTGCGGATCATAGCCGTAGTTCAACATCAGCGTTTCAGGATGCAGCATGTGGTTGCCGATGTGGGTCTTTGACGGAAAGGGTTTGACCATGGCCTGCCTCGCTGTCTGGTTTCGCAAACGTCGACGCGTTTGCGGGAATTCCGCAAAAACATGATGCGATTAAGTGGAATCGCATCATGATCTCAACTTTTGTTTGAGCATGATCTTTTCGGAAAACCGGTTTCCACTTTTCCGGATCATGCTCTAATGACGATTAGGTCAGCGGCGACAGATGCAGCGGCATCCAGCGGATTCACTTGCCTTTATTATCGCCACTGATTTGATCGCGTCCCGCGCGGATTTCGGAAGCCGCGCGGGCCGGATTTACCTGTACTTGCAAAAAACTACAGGAACCGTGTCGGCCACAGCATCGTGCGCCACATATGCGCCGACGGGCTCGAGTCGAGGCCGAGCCCTTCCTTCGGCTGCTTGAAATTGCGGCCGATGATGTCGGTGAATTCGTCAAGGTCGACCCTGGCATCGGGGTCGAATGAATAGAGATCGTGCAGCGTGATCAGGCGTGCCGTCATGTAGTGCTTGTGATCACGGGCGCGCCTGTACTCATCGACGATATAGGGTTCGGGGGTGTAATCGGGACCGAACCATTTGGTGTAGGCTTCCGGATATTGATAGCCGACCGATTCGTCCGGAAAGAAGCGCAGCGCCTGATGGGTGCGCACCGCCCAGCTTATTTCCTCGTCCACATAGGGCTCGATCATCTGCGCGCCCCAGTAACCGTGGTCGCACCTGATGAAACCCGCTACCGCGACGTCGTGCAGGAGACAAGCCATGATGACCTTTTCGCTGTGACCCGCCTTTTTGGCGAGCGCTGCGCTCTGCAGCAAATGCGAGGTCGAGGCGAAGCGGCATTTGAAATAGTCGATCAGCGCGGGCTTCTCAGGCATTTTGGGAAGACGCGGGTCCTCCTTCATGACCAGGTATTTGCCGGGATTGCGCGCCAGCAGGGCTGCCGTTTCGTCGCTCATCTTGCCGTCGGCCAGGTTGAACAGCGCGGACTTGACAACGATGCGCTCGAGTTCGTGCATCATGTGCTCTTCGAGCGCATCGGCGCGTTCGGATAATGTCATTGCTGGCACGTGATCATTCATCTCGACCTCCTCGCGCGTCGCGGCGATCGGCCAACATGCCACGGCATTTCCGGCCACGGCCGAATCGAAGCTGCGTCGCAATGAATTCATTCTATCAGAAATGCTCCGACAGGCTGGCAGGTTTCAAACGAATTTGCGTTTGCGCCCCGCATTTTTTTGCGCCCTCCGGTTCCACTGCGCAAATGCGTTTCGCGATTGTCGGCGGCTGGAGGGTTCCCACCTTTGCGTCAACGCGGCGGCTCCGGCTGCCGTATCACGCTCCGCTCGCGCGTGCCCATTCGCCGACCACGCGATGCACCTCGAAAAGATGCTCCCGCAGCTGCTCGAGCGCGAACCCGAGCGCAAAGAACCGCTCCGCCGCTTCGATTTTCATCTCCCGCGTCAGCCCCTCGCGCCGAACCGCGCCGAACTCATCGATGTATTGCCGGAACGCGATCTCGATGGCATCGAGAGCCGGCGGGGGCGTTTGGGTGCGCAACGCGGCGCCGCTGGCGCGGAGGAAATCGCGTCCCGCGGTCTCGACATTCCTGAGCGGCTCCGCCAGCCGCGCCGCGACCTCCTCGGGCAACTCGCATCCGACCGCGCGGCCCAGCATCACGATGTCATGGCGCAACCGCAACAGCGTGCGCAAAAGTGGTCCGGTGTCGGGACCGGAGGTGAGGCGCGCATGGCGCTCATGCTCGGCCTCGATTCCAATCGTGTTCAACCGCAACAACGCAGCGGCAATCCCGTCTTGAATTCGCCGACGATCCGCCTGGTCGAGCTCGCGGGTGTGGTCCTCCAGAAACTTCGAGAGTGCATCCGCCATCAGGTCCAGCATATCGGCGGCGGCCTGGATGGTGATCGCATGCGCGCGGGAAGGAAACAGCAGAAAGGAGACGATGAAGCCGACAGCGCCGCCGACGGTCACCTCCAGCACGCGGTCGAGCGCAGATGCGGCGGGGCTGACATGTTGCATGCCGGGGACCAGCAGCACGATGATCGCGGTCACCGGCAGCACGTTGAAATTGGGGCGGAACGAGGCGATGAAGGCGAGCGGCGCGACCGCAAGCGCAAGCACGGCGAGCAGGGCCCATTCGCTGTCGTGCGGAATCAAAATCGCAAGCGCGCCGCCATAGGCGACGCCTCCGAACGTTCCGATCAGATAATCGCTCGCCACCTTCACCGAACGGCCCAGACTCATCTGGGTCACGATCAGCGAGGTCAGAACCGCCCAGAGCGGCAGATGCAGGTGCAGGGCTTGCGCCACCGCCAACGCCAACACCGCCGCGACCGTGACCCGCAGCGCCAGGATCAGCTGAAAGCGGTAGCGGTGGACGCGTTCGCGGATCTGCGTCACCAGTCGGGCAATGCGGTTTTCTTTGTGCGACATGCGGCTGGCGTCGCCAGGCAAGGGTGAGATGCCGATTTAAGCCAGCTTCCGCGCGAAGACAATCTCAGGATGCCGCTCGCCCCGTGTGGCATGACGCGCGAATGGGCGACCGACTTGCGACGGGCCGGTCGGCCCGCACCCTGGCCGCTTCGCCCATCAAGGCGGCCTTGTTGCGCGTCCACATCTGCCCACGATCCCTGTGCTGGTGGTGCGGACAAGGTGTCCCGAAGCGGATCGCGCATGGTCCGGGTCGGGAAAGTCGGGAAAGGGGAAGCTCGTCTTTCGGTATGCTTCTACCAATCGGATTGGTTCGGATGCGACGCAGTCACGGAGATTGCGATGCTCCGCATCCAGGAGGGCGTGCACCAAGTTCAAATCGTGCGCTGCATCGACCCCGCCCTGTGTGCTCTTCCGGTGACATTGATTCAGATTCTGAGGCGCGATCAAGGTTTGCCATAATCGTGGTTGGCACCGGTTGCTAGGCTAGTTGACGACAATCATTGTGCGACTCGCCCACGGATGCAAATGGCGGAGTCGAAGGAGGTACAGTGAAGGCAACGATCAAGCCGGTTGCAGTACGCGCCGACTCTGACGCCAGCTCCATCGCCGCAGCGGTGGGTTCGCTGTTTCGGTCCACTCTTGTCGTCGGCTCGATTGCGGTTGGATCCGTTGCGGCCCTACCGGAGATCGCCCGAGCCGACGAAGGCGGCGTCAGCTTCTGGATACCTGGATTTTTCGGCAGCCTCGCAGCTGTGCCGGGGCAGCCGGGCTGGTCGGTAACCGAAATCTATTACCATGACTCGGTTTCCGCCAGCGGCAACGTGGCGCTCGCAAAGGCGATCGAGATAGGCCAAATACCCGGCAGTCTCAACGGGACGGTGAACGCCAATGTCAATGCCAACGTCAATTTGGGCTTCGTCGCGGCGACCTATGTCTTTGCAACGCCGGTGCTGGGCGGTCAGGCATCTGCAAGCCTGTTGGCAGCCTACGGTAATAATTCCTCATCGCTGGCGGGATCGTTCGCGGGAACTGTGACGGGACCGGCCGGTAACTCATTTCCCCTTTTACTCTCCAACAATATCAACAGCTCGCTGACGGCTTTCGGCGACCTGGTCCCCCAGTTTGCGCTGAAGTGGAATTCGGGTGTCAACAATTACATGACCTATGTCACCGCGGATCTTCCCGCCGGCGCCTACCAGTCGACCCGTCTTGCGAATTTGGGAATCGGGCACTGGGCGGTCGACGCCGGCGGCGGCTACACCTACTTCGACCCCAAGACCGGGCACGAATTTTCCGCAGTGCTCGGATTCACATACAACTTCGTCAATCCCGCGACCCAGTATCAGAACGGCGTCGACATGCACCTCGATTGGGGCGCATCGCAATTCCTGACCAAGCAGTGGCAGGTCGGCCTCGTCGGTTACGTCTACCAGGAAGTCGGCTGCGACAGTGGGTCCGGCGATCGCGTCGGCTGCTTCCAGTCACGGGTGCTCGGCGTCGGGCCGCAGGTTGGCTACATCTTTCCGATCGGCGACAAATTGCAGGGATATCTCAATCTGAAAGGCTACGGCGAATTCGACGCGGCAAATCGGCCCTCGGGCTGGAACGTCTGGTTGACATTCAACCTTTCGCCCGCGGCGGCAACGCCGCCGACATCCTCAAGGCCGATGTTCACGAAGTAGGATAGCCCGCCTTCCGAGAGAGCACTGACTCCAGCCTCTGTCGCTCGCATCCTGATTTTGATCTTGCCAAGGCGGCGGCTTATGCCGCAAAGATCAACCCCGGCGATTGGCTGCGGATCAAGATCAACAAGGTCCACGACGCCGCCTTCACAGCAGACCGAGGCGAGGGAACAGGATGCTGGGAATCTTGGGTCTGGGCTTTCTGCTCGGGATGCAGCACGCGCTCGAGGCCGATCACATCGCAGCCGTATCCAGCATCGCCGCCCGGCGCACTGAGATCTCCGACATCGTCAAACATGGCCTGACCTGGGGGTTTGGTCACACGCTGACGCTGTTCGTGTTTGCCGGCGCCGCCATCCTGCTCGGTCATGCGATTCCCGAACAGATGTCGCGGCCTCTGGAGACAGCCGTCGGTTTCATGCTGGTTGGCTTGGGCACGCATGTGCTGTGGCGCCTGTGGCGTGAAGGAGTGCATTTCCATGCCCATCGTCACGATGACGGTGTCTTGCATTTCCATGCCCATGGGCATGCCAACGAGACGGTTCCGCACGCAAACAGTCCACACCGGCACGAGCATGGCTTCCGATGGCGCTCTCTTCTTGTCGGATTGATGCACGGCATGGCCGGCTCCGCCGCGCTTTTGCTCCTTGCGGTGTCGCAGGTCTCCAATCCCCTCTCAGGCATGCTTTATGTATTGCTGTTCGGGATCGGCTCGATGCTCGGGATGGGAGCGCTGTCGTCAATCATCGCGGTGCCGCTGGCCATATCTGCGCGCGGGCTGACCAGGGCCAATCGCGGCGTGCAGTTCTGTGTCGGCGTGATCACAATCGCCATTGGCGCCATGACGGTACACACGACGCTGCTGGCGTGAGAATGCAAGCGAGCCCCACCTGGCTTGCCGCACCGGTGATGATCGCGATCTTGTCTTGCAGCCGGGGCATTTCATTCATCCTCTTGCAGGGCGGCGGACCGATCGGATAGGACGGCCCTGCCCAGAGGCATGGCAAATGCCGTATTCCTCACGTCTTCGCCTTTCATGGGCTAGTGCGCCGATTCCGAAGTTCGCAAATATTCGCGGCGACCTCTGATGCGAACTTCGGAATCAAAGGAGAAGTTAATGGTTGCTAGTGCGGTTTTTGAATTTGAAGTTTCTATGTCAAGGTTGCAGCAGTCCTGATAGGAACTTCAAATTCACCGCACTAGCCCTTTTCGGAATGCGGCGTTTGCAGCAGGCTTTGGGAGTGTTCGACTGGATTGTGCCTCAGCACATCGAAGGTGCGCGCGCCGACCTCGGGCGGCATGGGCGCGAGCCAGGGCGAGGCGAGAAGCGTCGTTTGTGCATCAGACAATCCCTGCGCCCAACGCGAGCGCATGGTGGCGCGACTGAATTCGTAGTCCTTCGAGTAGCCCTGGGTATCGGCGGGCCTGTAAATCAGCTGCACGATGTCCATCGTGGTTACGCATCCGAAATTATACAGGAACTTCGCCTCCGGCGTGGCCCGAAGGTTCTCGGGCAGTTGATCCCAGAGATTATTGATGTTGTGGCGGACGTCATGCATCAAGCGAAGCGTGTCGGTAGCCGCACGGGTTCTGCTGGAATAGCGGATGTCTTTTTCGCGCTCGTTGACTTCCTCAAGATTGGTAGGCCGTTGCCCGCTGGCGTGAAACAGGTCGACCTGGAACGTCAACCGGCTGCGGCGCGGGATGTACTCGATCACGTATTGCAACGGGGTGTTGGAGACCAGCCCGCCATCCCAGTAGAACTCGCCATCGATCTCCACAGCGGGGAAGCCGGGCGGCAAGGCACCGCTGGCCATGACATGCTCCGGCCGAATGGTGATATGGGCGTTGTCGAAATAGGCGAAATTGCCGGTACGCACATTGACGGCGCCGACGCTGAAACGGATTTCGCCTGAGTTGATGCGGTCGAAGTCAACCAGCTGTTCCAGCGTCTGCTTCAGCGCGGCCGTATCGTAATAGCTGGTCGATGCCGCGCCGAGCACCCAGTGCAGCGGCGGATGCGGCGAGAAGAATCCGGGCTGCCCGAACATCAGCGCATTGAGCGAACTGGCGCGGCGATGATCGCCTACGGCGCTCGAGAGGATCGGCCATAACGACGATGGCGCGGTGATCCCCTCCCAGAAATCCTTCAGACGCTCTACCCGGTTTTCCGGTGCGTTGCCGGCGATGATCGCGGCATTGATCGCGCCGATCGAAATCCCCGCTACCCAGTCAGGCAGATATTCCGACGTCGAGAGCGCCTCGTAGACGCCGGCCTGGTAACTGCCGAGCGCGCCGCCGCCTTGCAGCACGAGCGCAACCTTTTTGTCGTAGGACGCCGGACGCGCGGGCACCTGCTGTTCAGCCATGTTCTTTCCCCGATCAGGATTTTTTGGAGTTTACAGCCTTGCATGCCCCGTGTGCGCGATATCTCGCCTAAGGATCGCGGCCGGCCGTCACGTTCATCACTCGCATTTCCGATACCAAGGCCTCCTCGACGTGACTGGTGCGAAGGTATTTGCGCCCCGTCGAGGAGATCGATCAAATCGTCGGTTTATTCCGAAAGATGGGAAAATTTTGCGTCGCCTCGAGGCCCCGCCGCCGGTGTGCGCGAACGGTGCAGTAACGCTTTTTTGCCTTGGCTGCTCTAGAGAGCAAGCGGCTGAAGATCCACCCCCTGCTGAGCGGCGAGAAGCACTAGTGGAGTGGATTTGACATTCGCTACCCACCTGGCCGCAAGCTCGTTAAGCGAACTCCACCAGAATCCTGTTTTTGCCAGTGGTCCTTTGATTCTAACATTCGCAAAAGTTCCTGCTGCAATGGGAAGCGAATGTCGGAATCGGGCCACTAGCGCTTTTGCGCCTGCTTCTTGCGGCTTTTGATCCGGTCGAGGTTGTTCTTTTGCTCGGACTCGGGCTTGGTGATTTCGACGGTTTTTCCCGATTGGTTGCCCGGGTTGAAATGGTACTTGCCAGGCGGCTTTTCGCCCGGCTGCTTCTGGTTGGGGTTCTTGTTGTTACCCATCGAACGCTCCCTTGGATCTGCGACGATAACGGTGTCGCGGGGGAGGTGGTTCCTTAGCGCCCTGCCAAAGCTTCAGGACGCGCGGCGCTGGCGCAGCAAATGCCCCAGCAGCCGGCGTTTGCCCTTGCGCGGTATGAGGTCGACGTCGCGCACGAGCTTCGCGCCACCCTTGCGCCGCTCCAGCACGATCTTGCGGCTGTGAAACGCCTCCAGTTCCGCGCGATGCGCGACGCTGACGATGGTCGCATTCGGCAGTTCGCGCGTGGCGATCTCCATCATCTTGTCCTGGCTCTTTTCATCGAGCGCGGACGTGGCTTCATCGAGCACGACGATGTCGGGGTTGTGCAAAATTAGCCGCGCGAAGGCCAGGCGCTGCTTTTCGCCGCCGGAAAGCGTCTGGTCCCACGGGCCTTCCTCTTCGATCTTTTCCTTCAGGTGATTAAGGCCGACCTTGTCCAGGGCGTGAGCGATCTCTTCGACCGTCCAGCTATCGGCCGAACCGGGGTAGGCGACGGCGCGGCGCAGGCTGCCCGAAGGCACGTAAGAATTTTGCGGCAGCATGAAGAGACGTCGATCCGTATGCAATGTCACGCTACCGCCGCCCCAGGGCCACAGGCCAGCGATGGCGCGCACCAGCGTGCTCTTGCCGGTGCCGGATTCGCCTGCGACCAGAAGGCGTTCGCCCGGCTCGATCACGACTTCGGTTTCCGACAGCACCGCCGTTCCGTCGTCGAGCGTGACCGATAGATCGTTGAGCTCGAGCATGGCATCGCCGCCGCTTTCGCCTCGCTTGATCCGGCCGACGCCATCGCCCTGTTCGGCGCGCTCCAGGGCGTCCAGCGACATCATGAGCGAAGCGATGCGCCGGGCACAGGCGTTCCAATCCGCCAGACCCGGATAGTGGTCGACCAGCCAGCCGAAGGCACCTTGCACGATCGTAAACGCGGATGCTGCCTGCATCACTTCGCCAAGCGTCATATGGCCTTCGAGGAATTTCGGCGCGCAGAGCAGGATCGGCACGACCGGGGCGACCAGGCTCGAGCCCTGCGACACCAATGTCGTGCGCATATGTTGGCCTGCGAGGCGCGCCCACTGCCGCAGTACTCCTCCAAGCGTCTTGTCGATGCCGTCGCGCTCCTCTTCTTCTCCGCCAAGCAGCGCAATGCTTTCACCGTTTTCGCGTACGCGGGTCAGCGTGTAGCGAAACTCGGCCTCGGCCTGGTTCTTGTCCTCGGATATCTGGACGAAGCTTCGCCCGATCGCCATGATCGAACCGGATGCGATCGCAGCGTAGAGGACGGCCGCGATCACGAGGAAACCCGGTATTGTGATCGAACTGCCGGCGAGCGAGAGCGTGAGCGCGCCGCCGATGGTCCAGAGCACGACGATGAACGTCGCGGCCGACAGCAACGCCGAGGTCACGCCAGCCAGGAAATCCACCGGTGAATCGGTCGCAACCCGCAAATCCTCCGCGATCCGGTACTCCGGGTTCGTGTGGTCGCCGCTGACGAGGTTGAGCTGATAGTATCTGCCGTTGGCGAGCCAGCGCGTCAGCACCGCATGGGTGAGCCAGCCGCGCCAGCGGCGCTGGATCGTCATCCGCACGAACACCTGCGCCACCCCAAGGGCAACGCTGCCGATCGCAAGCGGGAAAAAGATCCCGGAGAGATGGAAGACGGCTCTCGCATCGTGCTTTTCGATGGCATCGAAGATCGCGCGATTCCAGACATTGATCCCGTACTGGAAGCCGACGGTCGCGACGATCAGCGCGGCGAGGCCGACCGAGAGCGGCCATGCCAGGTGGTAGCCGTTCTTGCCCCAAAATCCTTTCGCGCTGAGCCAGAAACGCGTCAGCAGATATTCCCTGCGTGCCGCCTCGGCTTCGTCCGGCGAAAGACCCGGCTCCGGCTCGGGCAGCTGCGGCGGCGGCTCCGCCTCGCCACCTGCCTCGTTTTCGATCTTGGTGACGGGCGGTTTGACCGAAGGTGAAATGCGCCTGCCGACCGACTGGTTCATCGATCGACAACGTAAGTCAATTCAGTTGGTTCCCACGGGGAACCAGGCGGCTATTTCGTGGGCGAGGATTTGTTTGATCCGCCTGCAGCGATCGGTTCGAGCAGCGCGTGCATCTCGATCTGCAATCGGCCGATCTCCCTCAGGGCCTCTCGACGTTGCTTTCCAGGGGGCAGGCCACGGACCGCCGCGACCAGTTGCGCAGCGATTTCCTTCAGGTCTGGCGCAGGCGCGAATTGGCGGGGCGAGCGTCCCGACAACCAACTCACGGCGCGCCGCTGCGACTTGCCGTTGAAGCCGAGCTTGATGAGATCGCCCGGACGAGCGCCATCGAATTTCAGACCGGGCGGAAGGCGCCGGCCGGACAGTTCGGCGCGATGGGTGGAGGGAAACAGATGCTTGACCGCCGCAACGGCCTCCCTGTGCGAAACCGAATAGGCGGCCCAGAACGATTTGGTTCCGTCCGGAGCGGTGACTTCAACGACGGGAATCGACAGCCGGGGCATTGCCGACAGATGCCAGCAGATCGTTCGCGCGGCTATGCCACTTCGGTCCCATGCGTCAATAGGACACGGGAATTCGTCCGGGTGCGTGTCCGGTCATTGCAGTGGTGGTTTTTTTCTCTCCCTGTATCCGCAGGATCTGATACATCCTCTTTCTTCGGCCACTTCTTATTCGGGCGCAGCAGCCTTTTCATGCAGAAGAGGGCGGCCGATGATCCCAGCCGCCCTCTCACCGGAAAGCCGGGACTAGGCTGCTCGCCGATGCATTTTCTGTGTCATGTTCCTTGCGGTGTCGTTGGTCACCTTGAGCGACATGTCGGCGATTCGCTGGCCGCTCTCCATCGCGCTTTCGACCGATTCCCGCATGAAATCGCTCTGCAGGGCCGCAACATCCTGCGGTGTCCGGCATTGCCACAACTCGTTCATGCGTTCCATGCTGTTTTCGATCTGATGCCGGACGAAGGCGAAATATTCCTGCGACATTCCCTTCATCCCCTTGGCCAACGCGGTCGAGGACTGGAGGATGGTTGCCGCATTGCGGGCAGCCCGTTCGGTTGATTGCTGCACTTCATTTCCCGAAAGGCCGAACGCGCGGCTGACGTGGTCCGTGGAGCGGCCCATCATCGCTGTCGCCATGTCCAGACCGAAGCGCAAGGTGGATTGCAAGGTCTCGGCATTTTGCTGAAACAGATCGGCGCCGGCCCGCGCCACCTCCTGACCGGCCTCAACCGCCGTATCCCCGATGCGCCTGGTCTGATCGGCCGTCTTTTCGCTCGTTTGCCGAACTGCGTCTGGGGCGGCTTCGTTGGACTTATCTTCGTGGCGTGGGTTTGCCATTTTGTGGCCTCCGCTTGTACCGGTTGTGGTGATGAGAGTTCGGATTCCAGTGCGGACGATCTAGCTGAGCGCAGGTGCAATCCATCAGGTCAAACGCGTCCCCCGCAAAACCGTTCCGGTATGGAGCTGATCAGGTTTGCTGTCACGGGAACCGTGGCGCGAGTGTATGATTTTGAACCTGTGACGAGAGGCCACGACGATGGAAACCCTGTTCGCGATCATCGTCATCTTTCTGATTGTCTTGTTTGCCGCCAATCTTGGACTCGCGCGATTGGCGGAGATGAGGAACCCGCCGATCGGCAAGTTCCTCGAATGCGACGGTGTCCGACTCCATTTCATCGATCGTGGCGATCCCGGCGCCTTCATCGATCGTGGCGATCCCGGCGCGCCATGCGTGGTGCTGTTCCATGGCAACGGCGGGATGATCCAGGATTTCACGATCAGCGGGCTGGTCGATGTTCTGGCGAGGCGCAACCGGGTCTTGTGCTTCGACCGGCCGGGTTTCGGCTATAGCGAGCGGCCGCGTCTGCGGATCTGGACGGCAACGGCGCAAGGTGCGCTGTTTGCGAATGCGCTCGATCAACTCGGGGTACACAATCCCGTGCTGCTGGGTCATTCGTGGGGCACGCTGGTCGCGCTTGCGCTCGCCCTACGCAACGATCGCAGAATTGCCGGTCTTGTGCTTGCGTCGGGTTACTACTTTGCGACCCCGCGATGGGATGTCTGGATCGCCTCGAGCCCGGCGATCCCGATCCTGGGCGATATTTTTCGTTACACGATCGCGCCGATCATATCATGGCCGATCATTCCCGGAATGCTACGCAAGCTGTTTGCGCCACGAGCGGTGCCTGAGGAATTTACGGAGAATTTTCCGGTTTCGCTGGCGGTTCGGCCCGAACAATTGCGCGCAACCGCAGAGGAAAGCGCCCTCCTTTTTCCAGCGGCCACAGGCTTCCAAAGCCGCTATTCGAACCTCCGCTGTCCGGTCCACATCTTCCATGGTACGCAGGACAAGGTGATCGAAGCGGAACAGGCGCGGCGTCTGGAACGGGCGTTGCCTCATTCTCTCCTGCATCTGGTGCAGGGCGCCGGCCACATGGTGACTTATGCCGATACCAAGGCCATCGCGCAGGCCGTTGCCGAGTTGAACGCCGGTTCCGAACAGCAATAGCGCGCGGGGTGGCCCTGCAGACTCGGCGTCCGCGCACGGTTTGCAGCGAGGTCCTTCAGGAATTTTCAGGGTTGCCCTGGTGTGATAGTGATACTCTCGCCTTTTCAGGGGTATCCATCGGTGGACAAGGACATCCTGCTTGAACTGGAGAAGCGTCTCGGACCACTTCATGCCAGGCAACGCTTGGGGATCGAACGGGACCACGAAGCGCAGGTTTTTGGCCAGGGACTGATCTTCTTCAATCTCGAGAACGCTTGGCTGGCGCCCTCGATCATCGAAGGCGCGCTCAAACTGTCAGGGCTTTATTGGCGCGCGCGCCGCAATGCGCAGCGAGTTACCGTCAGGCAACAGGAACTTAAATTTTCCACGCTGCCAAAATCGTTCGACGGCTACACCATCCTCCACATCAGCGACATGCATGTGGAGATGAGCGAAGCCGCGATGGCGCACCTGATCAAGATCGTCCACGGCATGAGTTACGATCTCTGCGTGCTCACCGGCGACTATCGGGCCAAGACCTATGGCCCGTTCAATGCGGCGTTGCAGGGCGTGGAACAGGTAAGAGCCTATCTGAGGCCGCCGATCTTCGGGGTGCTCGGCAACCACGATACGGTCCAGATGGTACCGGCGCTGGAGGCCATGGGCATACGCATGCTCATCAACGAATGCGAAGCGCTGGCGAGCGGCGGCGAGCGCATCCATCTTGCCGGAATCGACGACGCGCATTTCTACCGGGTCGACAACATCGAAAAGGCCACCTCGCAAATTCCGTCAGACGAGTTCTCGATCCTGTTATCGCATACGCCGGAAATCTATCGCCAGGCCGCGCATGCCAATTTCAATCTGATGCTGTGCGGCCATACGCATGGCGGCCAGCTCTGTCTTCCCGGTTCGATCCCGATCAAGCTTGAAGCCGTCCTGCCGCGACGCATGGGCGCGGGCGTCTGGGAGTATGGCGGCATGATTGGCTACACCTCGCGAGGCGCAGGATCGAGCGTCGTTCCCGTGCGTCTGAACTGTCCGCCCGAAATCACCCTGCATTGCCTTCGGCGCGGCTGAGCCGCCTAGGCAGGATCCATGCCCTTGGATTTGAGCACGGCAGTGCCGGTCGGGCCGGTCAGGAGCTCGATCAGCGATTTGGCTGCCGCCGGGTCCTTGCTCGCGGCCCCGATGCCGACCGCAAAGACGATTGTACTGTTCAAATCGCCGGGCAGGGGACCGACCACCTGAGCCCCCGGGACCGCAGCAATTTCCGATGCCTGTGCCACGCCCATTTCGACCTCGCCCTTGGCGACGAGCTCGCCAGCCTGGGCGCCGGGTACCAAAACGGTCTTGGACTTCATCTGATCCGCGATGCCGAGACGATCGATGACTTTGGCGAAATAGACGCCACTGGCGCCGCCCTTCGCCGGATCGGCATAGGAGATCGATTTGGTGGCGAGAAGCGCGGCTTTCAGCTTTTCGGCCGTGCTGATATCTGGCTTGGGCGCGCCGGCACGTATCCCGATGGCGACATAAGAGCTCGCCACGTTGGCGATGCTGCCCTGGGCAACCTGGCCCTTGGTCTGGAGATCCTCGAGCGCAGGGCGCGACAGGATCATGACGTCAGCGGTTTCGCCCGCCTCGATCCGCTTCCTCAACTCCGCGATCGTGCTGTAGACGATCGTCAGCTTGTTGCCGCTGCTGCTCTCATACTTCGGTGTGAGCTCCTCAAGCGTAGGAGTGAGCGCGACCGTGCTCATGACCTTGAGCTCGACGGCACGCGCGGCGGGTGTTGCAGGTCCGAGAGCCAAAAGAAATGAACATCCGACCGCTGCTGCCAGCGCAGCCCGTCGCGAGAGAAATCCTCCTGCCATGGTTTTCCTGCCTCCCGGTTGGCTTGATCCCGAGCATAACCGAAGCTCGGTCAGAGTAACAGGCTTGACGCGCGCCCTGGCATTTCAATCGGGCTCCTCGCGACAAAACGCGAAACGCGTTTGCGTGGAGATGATGCGACCTCTCAACCACATGGGGTCCGAGATCTGGTTTATGCATCAGGAAAGGCGTGTTGACGCATTGTCGTCCCGCCATGGCCTTGCGCAATGTGCTCACTATGGGCGAGAATGACGCCCCATTTGCAGGTGCCGGCCGATGGTCCCTACGACTCGCTACGCCAAAAGCGGCGATGTTCACATCGCCTACCAGGTCGTTGGTGAAGGGCCCGTTGACCTGGTGCTCATTCATGGCTGGATTTCTCATCTCGAGTATCAGTGGGAAAATCCCGCGCTCGCCCGGTTTCTCCACCGTCTTGCCTCTTTCAGCCGCCTGATCGTCTTCGACAAGCGCGGTACCGGGCTGTCGGATCGCGTTGCCGAGAGCGCGTTGCCCACCCTCGAACAGCGGATGGACGATATCCGTGCGGTTATGGACGCGGTGGGTTCAAATCGCGCAGCCATGTTCGGCCTTTCTGAAGGCGGGCCTCTTTCCACGTTATTTGCAGCCACCTATCCCGCTCGAACCGCCGCGCTGGTCATGTACGGGGGATACGCCAAGTGGATTCGTGCCGACGATTATCCGTGGGCTCCCACACAGGAGGAGCACGAAGCGGCGTTCGAGGCCTTCGAAAAACATTGGGGGACGCCGATCGGCCTCAGCACGCTGGCGCCGAGTCTCGCCAACGACGAGGGGGCGCGTCAATGGTTTGCGCATTCGCTTCGCGTGTCGGCGAGCCCTGCCGCCGGCGTGACGCTTTACCGGATGAATGTCGAGGTCGACACCCGCGCCATCCTCCCGACCATCAGGGTGCCCACTTTGGTTCTGCACCGGCAGGGCGATCGACTGATACCCTGCCAGGCTGGTCGCTACATGGCCGAGCGGATCCCGACCGCGAAGTTCGTTGAGCTTCCTGGCGATGACCATCTTGCCTGGATCGGCAATGCCGATGCGCTGCTGGCGGAGGTCCAGGAATTCGTGACGGGGGAACGTCCCATCATCGAGGCAGACCGTGTTCTCGCAACCGTCTTGTTCGTCGACATCGTCCAATCGACCCAGCGTGCAACGGCAATCGGAGACTCGCGCTGGCGCGACCTGGTCGACGATTATCAGCGGCAGGTCGGCAAGGAAGTCGCGCGTCTCGGCGGCCGGGTAGTGAACACCGCGGGCGACGGAGTCTTTGCGATCTTTGAGGGCCCGGCACGCGCGATCAAGTGTGCCTGCGCGATCAGGGACGTGGTTGGCACGCTGGGATTGGTGATCCGCTGCGGTATCCACACGGGCGAATGCGTAGTCGAAGGCAACGACGTGGCCGGAATCGCTGTTCACATTGGTGCCCGCGTGGCCGCGCGGGCCAATCCGGGGGAGATTCTTCTTTCCAGCACCGTCAAGGATCTGATCGCCGGCTCGAAAGTCGAATGCTCGGATCGAGGCTCTCATGTCCTCAAGGGCGTTTCGGGAAGGTGGCGGCTTTTCGCCGTCAAATCGTGAGCCCCGCCAGTGTTGCGAATTAATACGGCCGGTCGCGCAGACGTAGCCAATAGAGAAAGCGCGACAGGACCAGCTCGCCGACAAAGAAGATCGCGACCCCAAGCACGATGTCGGTGGCCGTCAATGAAAGGGCGTTGGCGCAGGCGAGCATCGGCAATAGCGATTCGGGAATCTGGTCGAGACCGAGAGCCTGGCTGCTCGGAGGAAAATTCAGCCGGCGTTTTGCGAAACTGGAAATCAGGTCGCCTGCCATCGCCGCCGCGGCCACCGTCGCGCCGACGCTCGGGTCAAGACCCAGCAGCGGCGCCGCCGCCGTCGTCACGACAATCGAAACCAGAATGCCGCGAATGGTCTTGGAGGGGCCGAAGAGTGGCCATCCATCGGGCAGCTTTGTGCCGCCATCGAGCGGGTATGAAAATCGCGGGCCAAGTATTTTCTTCGCGACGATCGGCGTGCCATTGGCGAGCGTCAACAGCACCAGAAGCGTCACGACCGGCAGGAAATGCATGACCGGAAGCCTATTCTCACCTTGCCATCGCCGTAATATGTTCGTTGATCCATACAAACCTGTTCGAAAGAACGTGGCAAGCCACGGAGAGGAAAGCCATGCCGGCAGAAATCAACATTTACAATCCGGAGCAGCTCGGCGCGCCGATGGGGCAGTACAGCCATGTCACGCGGGTGAAGGCGAACGAGTTTCTGTTCGTCGCCGGCATGCTGTCGGGCGATGCCAAAGGCAATATCATCGGCGAGGGCGATTTCGACGCCCAGACGGCACAGGTATTTCGCAACATCGAGGCGGCGCTGAAATCGGCGGGCGCCTCCTTTGCGAACGTCGTTCAGTTCACGACCTATCTCGTCCATTCCCAGGACATTGCGAAATTCATGGCCTTCCGCCTGCGTGAATTTCCAAAAATGTTCCCGAACGGCAAGTACCCACCGAACACGCTGCTGATGGTCGACCGGCTGGTGAAAGAGTCTTTTCTGGTCGAGGTGCAGACGATCGCGGCGATATAATCGCCAGCCGCGGCGGGCGCCCTGCTCGAAGATCAATGACGCATCTCAACCTGCGTCCGCGGCGTAGCTCAGATCGCAGTATCTCTCCGGATCGTTCAAACTTCTGGATGGAAGACCATATCGGCTGCGCAATTGAAGGACGCAGGCAAGTCCTGCGCGGTCGATATCGCAATGGCGGAAAAAGCCTCTCGCCGGATCAAGCAGCTCCGCGTAGCTTGCCTGCGCGATTTCGCCCGTCATCTGCGGAAGTGCCCGGCGCAGGATTTCGATCGCCTCCGCCCGGTTCACGGGCTCGTACAGCCAGGCGATCGAGCGGCGGTAGGCTTTGATGAAGCCGAGAACTTTCGGACGGTTTTGCCGCGCCCAACTGCGGCGCACCGCCGCGACATTGCCCTGATAGGGCCCGATCACGTCGGTGGCTTTCGCCAATTCGGTGAAGCCGGCATTTTTCGCGATGATGTTATAGGGAGCGGATAACAGCGTGGCCGCGTGCTGGCCCCCGGCAAGGGCGTTCCAGCGCTGGACCATGCCGCCGGCGCGGACGATACCGTAATCGCCTTTCGCCTTGTCGAGTCCGTTCCGACGCATGATCTCGTAAAGCACAAAGGCGTAACCGGTGGTCATCGCGTCGACGGAGAGAGTTTTGCCGGCAAGTCCCTCGATGGCTGTGATCGAAGGCGAGGTGACAAGGCTGAGGAAACCGCTGTCGCTTCCCATCACCGCCATGAAATCGGATTGCGGCCCGATCGCCGCCTCGCCCTGTCCCTCGACATAGGCGACGATATTGTCGACGGCAGTCATCGCGATATCGAATTTGCCTTGCGAAAGATCCGTCATTTGGGTGACGGAATTGGGCGTGCCTTGCATCTCGATGGTGATGCCGTGTTCGGCGAAGAAGCCCTTGTCCCGACCGACATATAGCCCCCAGTTGAAGCCGCCGGGGAACACGTTGACGGTGACGACAGGCAAATCTTGATGCGGCATCGCTTGCTTCTATTGAGGTGGCGTGGGTGTTAAGCCGAGCGATTTTGGCTAAGACGCTTCGTCAACATACTTCGTTCACCTCTCCCCGGTGGGGAGAGGTCGGCTGCGCGGCAGCCGGGTGAGGGGGTAGCCACGACAGACAGACCGTAACCTCTCACCCTGACCCTCTTCCCCACCCTAACCCTCTCCCACCGCAAGCCGGGCTTGCCCGACTTGCGCAGCTTTACGAAGCCCAACTCGGGTAAACCCGAGTTGGGCGGAGAGGGAACAGACCTTCATCGTTGTTATGGTTCGAATGATTTCACCATGCTTTAGTCGGATCGCTTGGCCATCCGCTCCGGCTTCAGCAGCAGCGAAATCGCGGCTCCGATGAGGCAAAGCAGAACGAGCTGGATATTGCCTGCAACCGTCCAGTCCGAAACACCGACGATTGCGCCGATGAGATAGCCCGCGATCGTCGCCGAGCCATAAACGCTCGTGACGAACAGCCCGGAGGCGCGGCCCGAAAGGTCGGCGGAGACCGATTTCACGTGACAGGCGGCAAGATTGACGAAGATGGTGCCGCTGAAAATGGCGCCAAGCGCGAGAGAAAAGCCGGCCTGGGTCGCAAAGCCGGCCGGACCGTTGAACAGCATCGCCGCGATCGCGCTCGCGAGCAAAAAACTGGTGCCGAGAACGAGGCGCGGCGAGAAGCGGTCGCCGAGCCATCCCGAAATGACCGACACCAGGACGCCAAGCCCGTAGATGCTCATCACGCGCCCCGCTTCCGCCGGCGCATAGTGAAGCTGCTCGCGCAGGAAGGTCGGATACATGCCGAGATAGCCGTAGAGCGCGAGCCCGAAGATGATGCTCAGGATGGCCAGCACGATGGTGTTGAGATTTTTCAGTGTCGCAACGCCGCCGGCGGAAATCCGCTGGTCCGGCTGCCTGACGGTATTGGTCTCGCTCAGGCCTGGACGCACCACGGCCGCGATCAGCACCATCATCAGAAACCCGAGGAGGCCATAGATGATCATGGGGGCGCGCCAGGTGCCGTAGTCGACCAGAAGCCTGCCTCCGAGCCAGGGTCCGATAAAGGCGCCTCCGGCATAGGCGTAATTGAGGATGCCGACGCCTGCAGCGCGGTAGCGCGAGAAGTAGCTGGAGAATACTGCAAGCAGCGCGGTGAGCTGCATCGCCTCGCCGACACCCGTGATCGCGCGATAGAACAGCATGTCGGTGAATGCGGTGGCGACCACGGTGATGATCGTCGTCGCCGAATAGATGAAAATGCCGACCTGGATCACCGTCTTTCGGGTAAATCTCGACATCAGGTAGCCGGTCGGAATTCCGGCAAGCGTCATCCCGATGGTGAAAACGGTCGACATCAGCCCGGCCTGGGGCAGCGTGAAGCCGAATTCCTTCCGCACATCCGCGAGTATCAGCGGGAACAGCGTGCGGTCCATCGCATTCACGCAATAGGAGAGAATCAGGATGGCGATGGCGGCAACCGCGATCGCGTTGTCGGTGATGCGCGAGGTGTCTTCGACGCTCGACAGCGCTGAAGCTTTTTCCATGGTCTTGACCCCCGTATTCCGCCCGACAGTGTCCGTCAGGTTCCCACCCTGCAATGCAGATCGGATGGTTTCCACCTACGCGATTGCCGAGTTGGCTGTCAAATTGTTGCGGTGGGCCTTGTGAGCAGCGGACGTTGCGGACCGCCTGCGAGATGGCAGGCTTGCTCGCGACAAGAAAGCGATGACCCAACAGGCACGACACCGCCGACGGCAAGCTCAAGCCCGCGCCCATGCCGGCTTGGGCCGTCGCGCCATCTCGCCTCATGCGGTCACGAGCTTCGAATGATCGCGAGTTCTACTGGTCGCTGGAGAGCATGATCCGGAAAAGTGGAAACCGGTTTTCCCTTAGCTAACAAACGCGGAACGCGTTTGCGCGGAGATCATGCTCAAACAAAGAGATGAGATCATGATGCATTCTACTTGATCGCATCATGATCTAGAGATCGGGGTCGTCGAAGTGGACGAACCGTTTGTAGATCCAACGTCGTCCATCGTGACGGCGCCAGACCTTGCCGCACACGAGCTTTCCCGTGATCGTTCGGCGCGGAACCAACACCGTCCACAGGTGCCAGACATTCGCCCAGGCCGGCTTTGGCCTTGCGCCCCACCAATCCCCAATCAGGCTTTCGCGTGTTTGCATTGCAATTTTTCAAAACCATGAATATCCGTCAGGCCGAGCACAAACCCCGGACCGCCAGCCAACCGGCTGAGACCGACAAAAAATTTCTCGGCACGCGCAGACATATCCGGTCCGTGCGAACACACAATTCGAATCGCCGGTTAAGCTTGATGTTCGCGCAAGACGTTAAATCGGGAACGCCCACTTGAAGAGAATGACGGACCTCGCTTCATTCCGGATGAGCGAGGTCGCCTCGCTTGAGGAGAGCGATTTTAACCGGAATTCACCCATTGCGTGACGAGGCCGCCCGAAGAGACGGCCTCGCTGCTGTTATGGGGTCGCGCAGCCGCGCGCGCGGCCGGCAACAGCTTACTTTTCGGTTTCCACGACGTATCTGCGAACGACCTTGGTTGCCTTGGCGCGCTGGGGTGCGAGGTCGGTCCAGGCTTTCGATTTGTAGAACGCCACCGCGTCATCGGCGCTGTCCCATTCGACAATGCCCACACTCTTGGGAGCGGGCGCGCCCTCTATTTGCACAACCCGCCCGGTTGCCGTGCGCAAGGCCCGGCCATGGGCCGCCTCCAGCGCCTTGCGGGCAAGAGGCAGGTAAGTGGCTTGCGCCGAAGCATCGAGGGTTTCGAACTCGCTTACGGAGTAGGCCTTTAGTTTGGCTCCCTGGGCATGGAGGCCCTGAAGCGCGAGAGCACCGATTGCAACGCCTGCGAGCAATGTCATGACAAAACGAACTTTCATGAATGCCTCCCGGTTACATGCCGACAATCCGGCGGCCGATAGTACCGCTGTTTCAGGTCCTGCGCTGGGCAATCTGGGGGGCGCCTTGGTTTCGCGGGTGTGAAAATCGCGGCGAGGCGCCGAGCAAGTGGCGGCGCGAGCCGCTCCTTGATGTCCGCCCCCCGCTTTCTACAAGCCTGGCTGCGATGCGACCTTTGCGTGTATGAGGTAAGACCGTCATGCAATGGCTGTGGAGACCGCGGGCTTAATGAATCGTAAGGGGCAGGGGTAAAATTCGAGCGATCTCACAACCCTGTCTTTAAAATTTCTTCCTTAATGCTTGAAGCAGACATTTTCAGTGGCGGTGTCGTGGGGATCCTCGATGACGGAAGCCAGAAGTTTATTGCAGGAGTTGAACGAAGCCATTCTCCGGGGTTCGCCGGAGAGCCGCGCCCGAGCGCTCTGGCACGCCACCGACCTGTTGATAGAAGGCCGTTACACCGAAGATCAGATCTGGATATTCGGGGAGGTGATCGGACGCCTTGCGGAGGAAATCGAGCACGCCGCCCGCGCCAAGCTCTCCAGGCGGCTGGCTCACTCCAACAATGCGCCTTCCAGGGTGGTCATGAACCTTGCGTTCGATGATTCGATCGACGTGGCGGGCCCGGTGTTGCAGCACTCGCGGCGGCTCGATTCCAAGGCGCTGGTCGACAACATCAGGACCAAAAGCCAACCGCACCTTCTGGCGATCTCGAAGCGAAACTCCATTCCTGTCGAAGTGACGGACGAGCTCGTGACGCGGGGCAACCGCGAAGTCGTACAATCGGTCGCGTCGAACAACGGCGCATCTTTCTCGGATTTCGGCTTCCTGCAAATGATCAAGCGGTCGGAGACCGATTCCATTCTCGCCGAGCATATCGGGCTGCGGAAGGAAATTCCGCGGCACATGTTCCAGCAGCTGATCGCCAAGGCATCCGACGACGTCAAGCGCAAGCTGGGGCGGGAGCGCCCGGACATGGCCGACGAGATTCACGCGCTCGTCACCGATGTCACCGGCAAACTGCACTCCAAGTTCGGTCCTGCAACCAAGACCTATTTCGACGCCAAGCGCCAGGTCACCGGCTTGCATCAGCGCGGTCGATTGAACGAGAAGACCATTCTGGAATATGCGCTCGCGCACAGGATCGAGGAAGTCACGGTCGGGCTGTCACTGCTCTGCGCGTTGCCCGTCGATGTGGTGGAACGAACGCTGGTTCACAACAACACCGAGATGATCCTGATCCTGGCGAAAGCCCTCGACTTCGACTGGGGAACTGCAATGGCGCTCTTGTTCCTCGGCGCAGAGAACCATCGCATCGGTTCGGGCGACCTCGAGGATCTGAAGCGGGAGTTCGGAAGGCTCAAGACCGAGACGTCGCGAGGGGTTTTGAAGGCTTACCAGTCGCGCAAGAGTGCGCAGGCGGCGGAAATGGACCAACGGCGTCTGCCCCAGCTTTACGCTTGACCTGTGATGCGCGGGGTCCCACCCGACTTACCCGTCATATGCGGGCTTGACCCCGCGTATCCATCGCTCTGACAAAAGGCCTCTTCACGAAGTTGATGGTTGCGGGTCAAGGCCCGGCGCCTTCGGCGCCCGGATTGATGAAACTTGCGGCAAAAATGCAACATCTGGTTGTCCTCATGCGCCAGACGCCATTGTAGCCCGTACACAAGGCGCGCGCCGCCAATCGGTCCCACGACAGAAGTGGAGGCATTCCGGGGCGATGCTCACTATAGAACCCCGAAGATCCATCACTGCCATCGCGAGTACGGATTCCCTGATGTGCAATTGCACATCAAAATTCGCTCGTTTCACTCGCGCCCCGGAATGACGACCCTCTTGACACCATTTCGCGCCCTGTCGGTGATTTGCCCGTCGTGCCAATTGGTCGCAGCCGCAAGTGCTTGCTGCTTGACCCCGAAACACCTCACGGTTTGCAACGTCCCGCCTCACAGAGGGGCGTTTCGCGATCGTCACGAACGTAGAGCGCGGGATGCGGTGGACGCGGGCTGCGCAACTGACGAAGGTGCGGATCGCGGACGGCGAAGTCGTGTGGTCTTGATGCCTCGACGCTGGCATCAAGTTGGCGAGAATGCTTACGCATCGCGTCGACGACGGTGACAAGAAAGCCCGATCACCGGAGAGAGCACGAAGGAAACCGTTAAAACCATTCGCGCGGGGGAAGCCGGATTTGCCGGCTCGAACCTGTGGTGACTTTGCTCGTGTGCTTTTTTGTTTTTGCGCACGAGGCTGCGGGTGCGCAATCGGCATCCGGCTTTCCCTGCGCCCTCTGCTCTTTGAGGGACGAGGACAATCGCAAAGCTCGGGCGAAGTTCGTCGCGAGAACGTGGGATCGTGTCTCGATGAGCAAAATGCCTTCACTGAACCGCCACCGCGACAGAAATGTGCCCCTGATTCGTCGCGGACCCTCGTCCGCGCCCCGCAAGGGAAGCAAGCGGAGTTCGCGAGTTGACTGATTCAACCGAAAATCATTCTGCCTTGAAGCCACGGCCCCGTGACGGTATTGACTTATTGCTGACGTGTTGCTCCCCGCGCGCGATCATGAGCGCTGTGCCGGTCAGTTTTTGGCCTTGTCGGCCAACGGGATTGCGGCCGAAAAGTCGATTGTGGGGAAAACACCGGGCATTTATACTTCTCGGACCAAATCGGGGGCGCGCGCATCATTTCAGGCGGCGCAACGGGATTGATTCAGGGGGAATTCGATCAATGTCAAAGATGACTGCGATACTGGCCGGCTGCGTGGCGGCCTCGGTGATTTCCTTTGGCGCGCAGGCATTTTCGCCGGCGCCGATGCCGATCCGGGCGGCGGTTCCCGACGTCACGCCGGTTGCGGATTATTGCGGACCCGGCTTTCACAGCGTGCCTTATGGCGGCTGCGAACCCAACCCCGCGCCGGCCGTAGAAGCGCCGCGTCACTATCTCGAAGGGCCGCTGTTCGGCATTCCCTATGCAGAGCCTCCGCGAATCGGCTTGCCATTCGTCGAGGGGAGGGTCGGCTTGCCCTATGTGAACCCGCCGGTTGTCGGCCTGCCCTATCCGGGCCCCCGGGAAGTGGTCTGGCCGCGCGCTTGCCCGTATGGTTACACCTATTTTTCCCATTCCGGCCGCTGCGTGCCGATCTGAGCGTGAATTGGGGCGACGCCTGCTCCTCCGGCAATCCCGATCGGACGTGACTGGTATGCCGTTGGCGACGTGGCCGGTGGTGTCGCGGCTGGCTAAAACCCTCGTCTCACCGAAGAGTTTGACATGCTTGCCTCGCAGCGCGGCCTCTTCGATCTTCCGCGCGACATCTGCTATTTGAACTCGGCTTCCTACAGCCCTTTGCCGCTTCGAAGCCAGGAAGCGGCCGCGCCGCCGTCTCCCGCAAGGGAAGGCCCTGGACACTCGAGCCTTCCTTCGCCAGCGGCCAATATGAGCGTGCGCGACAAGCCGCGGCCCGCCTGATCAATGCCGAGGCGCGCGATATCGCGTTGATATCCTCGGTCTCGTATGGCGTCGCCACCGCCGCCAGGCTGGTGACGATCCCACGCGGCGCGCGCGTGGTTGTCCTTCAGAACGATCACTCCTCGCCGGTGCTGGAATGGCGAACGCGCTCCCAGGCGCAAGGCTTTGCGCTCGAGACGGTCCCCCAGCCCGATGACGGCGACTGGACCTCCGCCGTGCTTTCCGCCATCGAGCGGCCGGCGGCGCCGCGCCTCGCCCTGGCCTCGATCTCGTCGGTTCACTGGTCGGATGGCGGCCTGATCGAGGTTGCGAAAATCGCCGAGGCGCTGCGGCGACAAGGTGCGCTGTTCCTGATCGACGCGACGCAAAGTGCCGGCGTGCTGGCGATGGACGTCAAAAGCCTCGATCCGGATTTTGTGGTCTTCCCGACCTACAAATGGCTGATCGGGCCCTATGGCCGCGCCTTCCTCTATGTCGCCAAGCGTCATCAGGACGGCATTCCGCTCGAGCAAACCGCCTATGGCCGCCGCGACGTGCGTGCCGATAACGCCGCGTATTTTGCGGATACGCGTTACGTCTCCGGTGCTCTGCGTTTCGACATGGGCGAGCGCGATCATTTCATTTCGATGGAAATGGCCTCGATCGGCATGGAGATGATGGCCGAGTGGGGGTCGGCGGCGGTCACCGAGCGCCTTGCAATGCTGACCGACCGCATCGAGGAGGGCCTGCGCGGGACGGCGGTCCGCGTGCCGGATCGCCGCTTCCGCGCACCTCATATCCTCAGCCTCCGCTTTGCGGATGGGATCCCGGCGGGGACGGTCCAGGCGTTGGCGGCCGAAGGTATCTACGTCGCCGAGCGTGTGGCCCGCATGCGCGTGTCGCCGCACGTTTTCAACGACGAAGCGGATGCCGACCGTTTCGCGGCGGCGGTGGCCACGCAACTTCAGGCCGCCCGGCCCTGAACTATTGCGATGCAAAAAAGATAGGGACCGGGCAGCGGAACCGGCGGGCCCCGGCGTGAATTATCCTGTCCGTTGAACCCTGAAGCCGCTGGTGGAGACTTATTCACCAGAAGGAGGCTGCGATGACGCAGTGGCACGACTCCATGGTGGACAGGCCTGAAACCGATGGTGCGGCTTATGCGGCGGGATGGACCGTCTCGGGTCTTGCTGTGCTCGGTACCATTGTTGCCGTCTGGCTACTCGGGATTTAGTCCAGAATTCCTAACGCCGTTCGAGTTGCGAAGGGCAGAGAACGCATGAAGCGATCGCGTGTCAGACCCCGCCCGGCTCGCCTGCGCCAGCCAAAAAAGTGATTTTCGTAGATTCTCAACCCTTGCCCATCGCGCCGCCGCCGGACGATCGCGGCTTTGTTGCGTGCCGTCACACTTTTCCTGGCTGAATCACCCCGGCACGGCGCGGCCGGAAGCGCACTCCTGCCCGGCCGGATTCCCAAAAAGCAAGAATTCTCGCCGGAACCGCTCATGGCGGTTCTGGACGGATAGGCGGTCGCCGGATTATGTATAAGCTTAGGAAGCTAAGGATTTTTGCCGGGAGTTGCGCGCATGCTGACGCCTGCGGAAAACGAACTGTTATGCCGGGTCGAGGGCGATACGCCGATGGGAGCGCTGATGCGGCGTCATTGGGTGCCCGCGCTTCTGTCGGAACAGGTCGCAAGGTGCGATGGCGCGCCGGTGCGCGTCCAGCTCTTTGGCGAGAAACTCGTGGCGTTCCGCGACAGCGAGGGAAAGCTCGGTCTGCTCGGCGAGTTCTGTCCGCACCGCAAGGCTTCCCTTGCTTTCGGGCGCAACGAGGAGTGTGGGCTGCGTTGTCTTTATCACGGCTGGAAGTTCGACGTCGAAGGCAACGTCATCGACATGCCCTCGGAGCCGAAAGGCAGCGCGCTGCCCGAGAAGACGAAGCACCTTTCATATCCCACGCGCGAGGCCGGCGGCTTCGTCTGGACCTATATGGGGCCAAGGGACACGATGCCGGAGTTCGAGGCGCCGCCGTGGGCGCCGCACGACCAGGCGAGGGTGGCGATCGCCAAGGTCGAGCTTCCCTGCAACTGGGCGCAGATCATGGAAGGCCAGATCGACTCGGCGCATTCCTCCACGCTGCATTCTTCCGACATGCGCCCCGCCAAGGGCGATGCCGCAGCCAGGGGCGATTACTGGGTTCGCCCCTCGACCGACAAGAATCCCCGCATCCAGGTGCAACTCACCAACTACGGCATGCGCTATGCCGCGATCCGGCGTCCGATCGTGAACGCGAATACGCACGACTATGTTCGCATCACGACCTTCGTGGCCCCCTTCACCGCGCTGATCCCGCCCAACAGCACCTATAACCTGGCGAGTGTCATCGTGCCGCGCAGCGACACCTCGAGCTACTTCCACTTCATCGCCTGGGCCGAGGGCGAACAGGCGGGCATCGATATCGACGCCTGGCGAAAGTTCTGCGTGCTGGCCGTCGGCGAGGACGTCGATGCGTATTTCCGTCCGATCAAGCGTCACGCCCACAACGATTATCTGCAGGACCGCGGCGCGATGGAGAACGGCAATTTCACCGGGATCGAGGGTATTCCGAACCAGGACATCGCGATGTGGGAATCGATGGGACCGATCGCCGATCGGACCCAGGAGCGTCTGGGCGCGAGCGATATCGCGATCGTGCAGTTCCGCCGCCTGATGATCGATGCCGCCAATGCCTTCCAGGAGCAGGGGAGGGTGATCGGCCATATCGCGCCGCGGCTGGCGCAGGCGAAGCTGCGTTCCTACCAGGGCGTGGTCGAGAAGTCGGTCCCGTGGCGGACGCTGGGGGCTTCGGACGATGAGGTAAAGGTTCTCGCCGGCCTCGAGGACGAGGCGGCGGCGTAGCGCAAATCCCCATAAAATACTAAAGAGAAGAACAAAACCCCGGGGAGGATTCATGGGCGCCCGCACCATTCTTGCCGCCGCCGCGCTGCTGCTTTCTTGCGCGACATCCGCACAGGCTGCGGACACCCAGGACGTCAACGTTATCCTGCCGCTCACCGGCGGAGGCGCGTTCCTCGGCAAGGCCGAGCAGCAATCACTCCAGCGATACGAGAAACTGGTCAATTCCACCGGCGGCATCCACGGCAAGACGCTCAAATTCAACTTTCACGACGATCAGAGCAGTCCGCAACTCGCCGTCCAGCTTGCCAACCAGGTGAAGGCCGGCAATCCGCCGGTCATTCTCGGCTCGGCGCTGGTTGCGCTCTGCAACGCGATGGCGCCCCTGATGAAGGAAGGCCCACTGCTCTATTGCTTTTCGCCCGGGATTCAGCCAGCCGCTGGAAGCTTCGTCTACAGTTCGAGTACGTCGACCAAGGAGCTTGCGGGCGCGCTGCTTCGCTATTTCGGCCACAAGGGTTGGAAAAAGGTGGCGCTGATCACGACGACGGATGCGACCGGACAGGACGCCAACCGCAATTTCAAGACGCTGGTGGGAAGCGAAGGCCACAAGGACGTCGAGCTCGTCGCGGAAGCGCAGATGAACCCAGCCGATGTGAGCGCCGCGGCGCAAATCCAGCGGCTCAAAGGCGCCAACCCCGACGTGCTGGTGGCATGGTCCACCGGAGGTCCTGTCGGGACCATCTTCAAGGCGATCCATGACGCGGGCGTGGAAGTGCCGGTCGCGACCACCAATGGCAACATGACCTACGCGCAGATGACCCAATATGCGCCGTTCCTGCCGAAGGAGCTTTACATACCCTCGGCTGACTGGCTCAAGCCGTCGCGACCTGTCGAGGTGAGCGACGCCTCGAAAGCCAAGGATGCCTTTTTCGCCGCGTTCGAGGGCACCGACATCAAGCCGGACGGCCCGTCGACCTACGCCTGGGATCCGGCGCTTCTCGTCGTCGAGGCGTTGCGCAAGCTAAAGGGGGACGCGAGCGCAGAGGATTTGCGTGCCTATTTGCGCGGGCTGAAGGACTTTGCCGGCGTCAATGGCTATTACGATTTCAAGGCGGTGCCCAATCGCGGGCTCGACGAATCCAACGTCGTCATCACGCGTTGGGATAAGGCCGCACAGACCTGGGCCGTGGTCAGCGATCCGCTCGGCATTCCCCGCGCCGAGTAATCGGATGATCGAGCTTCTGCAAATCTGCATCGGCGGGCTGGTGGTCGGCAGCATCTACGCTGCGATCGCGCTTGGCTTCTCGCTGGTCTACCGGGTGACCGGCGCGGTCAACCTCTCGCAAGGCGGCTTTGCCATCATCGCCGCGATGATCGGCTATACGCTCTCCGTTTCCTCCGGTCTGCCGCTGTGGCTGGCGATCCCTTTTGCAGTCGCCGCCACGGTTATTATCGGCGTTGTGCTCGGCGCCTTTACGTTCGTGCCCGCGCTTGAGCGGCTGTCGAATGCAAATGTGCTGATGCTCACCGCTGGACTCTTGACGGCGATCGAAGGCATTTCGCTGGTTCTCTGGGGCAGCCAGCCTTACGCCATGCCGCCCTTCTCGGGCGAGACACCCCTGGTGTTCGGCGCGATCCGCCTGCCGACGCAAGCCGTTTGGGTCTTTGGCGCTGTCGCGCTTTGCATCGCGGCACTGTGGTATCTCATCGCGAAAACCAGACTCGGCAAGGGCCTGCGTGCCTGCGCCGAAAATCCCGCGGCCGCATCATTGATGGGAATCAACGTGGCTCGGATGACGCTCCTGAGCTTTGCGCTCGCGACCCTGATCGCCGCCATTTCAGGCGTGATCGTCGCGCCGACCACGTCGCTGCAGTTCGACACCGGCCGTCTGTTCACGATCTCCGGCTTCGTGGCGGCCGCGATCGGCGGCATCACGTCCTTTCCCGGCGCGATCATCGGCGGACTTTTTCTCGGGCTCGCCACGCAACTTTCGACCGCCTACATTTCCTCGCTGTTCTCGAATGCGATTGCACTTCTCATCCTGCTGGCGGTGCTGATCTTTCGCCCCTATGGGCTGGTTCAGGCCAAGGTGAGCAGGCGACAGGATACCCGCGACGAGGTGAGAGCGGTCGGACACACCACGAGGCTTCCGGCAAGTCTGGTCATGCCTCTGGCGGCGTTCGCGCTTGCAATCGCCATGCTCGTCCCCTTCGTCGTCACGGATAACGGCATCCTGAGCGGGCTTGTGATCGCGCTCATCCTGTTCATGACGCTGATGGGGTTGGATGTGCTGATGGGTTACGCCGGCCAGGTCAGCCTTGGCCAGGCCGGTTTCATGGCGATCGGCGGCTATACCTCGGGCTATCTTGTGATCAATTATGGGCTTTCGAGCCTGCTCTCGATCTTTGCAGGCATCGGCGTGTCGCTGGCCTGCGCGCTCGTCCTTTCCGTCGTGACGCTTCGTTTGCGCGGACTTTATCTCGCGCTGGCGACGCTCGCGTTCGGGCTATTGGTAGATTCCTGCGCGGTCGGCTTTCTCGATATCACAGGCGGCCCGTCCGGACTCGTCGGCATACCCTCGTTTTCCGTCGCGGGTTTCGAATTCGCCACGCCCCGCGCCATGTATTTTGTCGTGCTCGCGCTCGACGTGATCATCCTGATGGGCCTTGCCGGCGCGATGCGCTCCGGCTTCGGGCGGGCGCTGAAAGCGATTCGTTCCGACCAGATGGCGGCAGCCGCGCTCGGCATCAACATCATCAGGTACAAGCTTGCCGCCTTCCTGATCAGCGTAACCCTCGCCTCATTGGCGGGCAGCATGTACGCATTCTTCTTCAATTTCCTGTCGCCGGAAATGGTCGGCACCGGACGCTCGCTCGAACTTGTCGCGATGCTGATCGTGGGCGGCGAAAGCACGCTGTTCGGCGGCTTGCTGGGTGCGCTGCTCTTGACGTTGCTGCCGACGGTGTTTCAACCCCTGGCGATTTACAAGACCTTCGCAGCCGGTGCGCTGCTGGTGGCGAGCTTCCTTTATCTGCCGCAAGGCCTTTATGGCGCGGTGGTGCAGGCCGCGATCCGGCTGGTGCGATCGTCGCGCGAGACTGTCGCCGGCAAGAACTCATCTGAAACCTCGGCGCGAGCACTGTGATGACGATGACGGACGCGCGAGCGAAAAATTCCACCGGGCCTGCTTCCGTGCTCAGCGTGCGTCATCTTGCGAAGAGTTTTGGCGGCCTCAAAGCCATCAACGATGTGTCGTTCGATGTCGCGCCTCACTCCGTCACTGCCATGATCGGGCCGAACGGCGCGGGCAAGACGACCGTCTTCAACCTTGTCACCAACATCCTGGCCAAGGATGCCGGGCAGGTAAGGTTTCTGGGAGGCGTTCTTGCCGGCATGTCAGCGGTGAAGATCGCTTGCCTGGGCCTGATCCGCACCTTCCAGGCAGCGCGGGTTTTTCCCGGCATGACCGCGATCGAAAACGTCATGGTCGGTGGCCACCGCCTCGCTTCGCACTCGCTCGCAAGCCAGACGCTCTGGCTTTCCGCGGCACGAAGTGAAGAACGGCGCATTCTCCGCCGCGCCGAGGAGATGCTGGAGCTGGTCGGCCTTGCGCCATTCAGGGACACGCACGCCACCGAACTGCCGATGGGCGCGCAGAAACTGCTCGAGGTCGTCAGGGCTCTGATGGCGCAACCAAAGCTTCTGTGTCTCGACGAGCCGGCGGCCGGGCTCAACGATACCGAAACCGAGGAGCTTGCGAATTTACTGCGCGCGATCCGCACCCTCGGCATTCCGGTTCTCCTCGTCGAACACAACATGTCGCTGGTGATGAACGTCGCCGACCATGTCGTTGTGATCGAATCGGGCGCCATCATCGCCACGGGAACGCCAGCGGAAATCCAGAAGGATGCCCGTGTGATCGAAGCCTATCTGGGACGCGAGGGCCATGCCGCTTCTTGAGCTGAAGAATGTCTGCGTCGGCTACGGCCGTCATCGCGTGCTCGAGAACGTCGACCTGACGCTCGAGCGCGGCGAGATCGTGACGCTGCTTGGTGCCAATGGCGCCGGCAAATCGACGTTGGCGAAGGCAATCTCCGGGCTTCTCCGCGTCGAGACCGGGAACGTCCTGCTTGAGGGCCAGCCCATCGAAGCCTTGATGCCGGCCGAGCGCTTGCGTCGCGGAATTGCGCATGTGCCGGAGGGGCGACAGATTTTCGCCGGCATGACGGTAGCGGAAAATCTGGAGCTCGGCGCTTATGCCTCATCGGAAACCGATCACACTACACGAACGCAGCTCGAAACCGTGTGGACGCTGTTTCCGGTGTTGCGCGAACGGATGAAGGATATCGCGGGAAATTTCTCCGGTGGCCAGCAACAGATGCTGGCGATAGCGCGCGGGCTGATGTCGAAGCCGAAGATCCTGGTGCTTGACGAACCCTCGCTCGGCATCGCGCCGCTTCTGGTCGCCGAAATCTTCCGCCTGATCGAGCGGCTGCGCGCGCAGGGAATCAGCATCCTGCTCGCGGAGCAGAACGCGCGCCAGGCGTTGTCGGTTGCCGATCGCGGTTACGTTGTCGAAAACGGCAAGATCACGCTGGAAGGACGGGCGGCGGATTTGCTCAATTCTCCTGATATCGCGGAGCGATATCTGGGCATGGGCGGTGCTGCGGGTGTATCTCGCGCGGCGAGCGATGCACTGGCGTCGAGGTTGCGGACGGTCCTGTTTCCTGCCGCTACGGAAGGCGGCTAGAGCTGGTATGTGAGATCCAAGGGCCGCAAGCCGTCACTGCGAGCGCAAGCGAAGCAATCCAGAATTTCTGAAATCAGGATTTCATGGATTGCTTCGTCGCTTACGCTGTTCGCAATGACGAGGTGAATGCTTCCCCCGTTCGCGCGGGTCCAATGTGCTCAACAAGGGAAGGAACAAGACAATGGCACTGATTCGCATCGAGCCGAAGAAAGACCCCGCGAGCGATCTTTATTACGTCGAAATCTTTCATCCCGCCGAATCCGAGCAGCCGTTCGTGACCACCGAGCCGCGCTACAAAACGGCTGCCGCCGCGGAGAACGACATCATCGCCATTATCGCGACCCGCGCCAACAACCCGCCGAAGGGTGGGTAGGGTGGTTCGTCAAATCGATCTGTCGGCAACGCCTCGCTTCACCCCTCCCGCTTGCGGGAGGTCGACGCGCTTGGCAGCGCAATTGCGCGCCAGAGCGCGGCGGGTGGGGGGAGGCGTACCGATCCACCAGCGCGCTTGCCGGGCGCCCCCACCCCAACCCTCCCCCGCACGCGGGAGAGCACCGCCATCGTGGCGGCGTTCGATCTCCCGCCGTTGCAGACTTAGACCTGACATGTCAGTCCGATCTCGCGCCCGTTCTTTGCCGACTCAAGAATGGCGAGGCAAATCTCGAGCGTGGCGAGACCCCATTCGCCGGAATGGAGCGGCGGCCGATTGCGAACCACCGCGTCGTAAAGTTCGTCGACGACCTCCGCACGCGGGATTTTTGGTGATGGGAGCTCCTCGAGATGGCGCTTCTCGTCGCCATAAACCGCGATGCCATGGGGCAGGGGTCGAAGATCGGCGCGCTCGCAACTCACAATGACGAGGCCAAAATGGTTATGGGCGAGATCGCCTTCGACGCGAAAGGCGTCGCGCCCCGTGGGGCCATAGGCGCGGCGGTTCTTCATTTCGATTTCCCCGGCGACCGTCCTTGCGTTTCGCAAGCCCTGCCTCGCGCGACCGTAGGAAATTTCGCCCTCGCGCATCTGGCCGAGCTCGCCCCGCCATCCCATGAATTCGTCGGTGTCGAAATGCGCGTACCCGCTATAGGTCAGCGATGCGAACGAGCCGTCCTCAAGGCCGATCTGGGCGGTGTAGGCGCCTTCGGTCGGCCTCGATGCATCCCAGTTTGCGGTGAAGGCGCGAAGTGATTTCGCCGTTGAGGGCGAAAGCAGGCGGACGACGTCCACCTGATGGGCCGCCTGGCTGAACACCACGCCGCCGCCGGCGCTGGTGTCGAGCTCTTCCGGGCGGCGCGGCCGATACAGGAAATCGGTGAAATTGAGCGCGCTGATCATGCGGACGCGGCCGTAGGCACCGGTGCCGATCATTTCACGGGTTCGCAAGTAGGGCAGGTCGTAGCTGTGGCTGTGGCCGACAAGGAGTTTGATGTTGGCTTTCGCCGCGACCTCGATCATTTCCTTACCCTCGGCAAGCGTCAGCGCCATCGGCTTTTCGATCAGGATGTGCTTGCCGTATCTCGCGGCGAGCTTGACGTGATCGACATGAAACTGGTGCGGGGAGGCGACATAAACGGTTTCAACGTCGCTGTCGGCACAAAGCGCTTGCGCTTCCTCGAAAACCTTGGCGCCGAATTCGCTTGCAAAGCGCTCGCGCGCGTCCACGCGTGGGTCGCTCGCTGCCACCATTTTGACCAGCGGATGAGAGGCGAAGGTCGGCAGCATCAGCGTAAACGCGCGGCCGAGGCCGATGATACCCAGTTTCAGCGGCTCGCTCACGAGAGTCCTCCCAAGGGGATGATTTTTGTTGAACCGCTCCGTCGTCAAACTCGGCTTACCTCTCCCCGACGGGGAGAGGTCGATTTGCTGCTGGCGATGCGAAGCATCGTCCAGTGCAAATCGGGTGAGGGTCATTGCTGTCATAGAGATTGTAACCCCTCACCCCAACCCTCTCCCAAAGGGAGAGGGAGCACATCTCAATTCGCTGTGGTACTAGTTTCATAAAGTTCAGAGATCCAGCGTCAGCGTCGGCGATCTGGAACGTGACACGCAGATCATGACCTCGCTTTTCTTCTCTCGCTCCGACAGCACGAGATCGCGATGGTCGGGCTCGCCTGCGGTGAAGCGGGTGCGGCAGGTGCCGCAGGTGCCGCTTTCGCATGAGCTTGCCAGCATATGGCCTTGCCGGCGAAGCGTGTCGAGGATGGAGACGCCGGCCGCAACTTCATAGCTCTTGCCGCCTCTGGCAAGTCGGACCTCGAACGGCTTGTCGTCGGCGCGCGGGGCGGAGGCTCCGACAAAGTCCTCGAAATGCACGGCCGAATCCGGCCAGTGTCCGGTCATGTCGCGCACCGCGTCCATCAATCCGCGCGGTCCGCAACAATAAAGATGCGCGCCGCGCTGCTCTTCCAGCACCGGCCAGAGATCATAGGCCTGGTCGGGGTCGCCATTGTCGTGATGGAGAATGACCTTGCCGGCGAATTCGCTTGCGCCAAATTCCTCGCGAAAGGCCATGGCCTGCGGCGTTCTCGTGAAATAATACAGCTTGAAGTTCTGCTTGCCGTGACGCAGGCAGTGCAGGATCATCGAGCGGATCGGGGTGATGCCGATGCCGCCGGCGATGAAGATAAAGTTCTTCGGCTCCGATTTCGCCATCTCGAATTCGTTGGCCGGCGGCTCGATGGTGATCGTGTCACCTTCCTTGACATTTTCGGTGAAGCTCAAGGAGCCGCCGCGGCCCGAAGTCTCCTGCTTCACCGCGATCAGGTAGCGATCGCGCTCGCTAGCGTCATTACAGAGCGAGTAGCGGCGTTTCTGCCCCGAAGGCGCGGTCACCGTGATATGGGAACCCGGCGTGAAGCGCGGCAGCTCTGCGCCATCATGCGAAGAGAGCTCGAACAGGAACACGGCATCGGCGATTTCCGATTTGCGCCTGACCGTCAGCACCAACTCTCGCGCCTCGGGATCGGGGCTCATGCCATCCTCCAGGACTGTCGATCTTCCAAGACTGTCTTGCCTGATACTTAGCTTTCTAAGCGAATAGCGCAACCCCTCGAGATCTGCTGGAGGTCAATACCGAGCTATCGCCTTGCGCAGACGATGACATACAACTCTTCGGGGTGGCCTCGTGGTGCGAGACGCCGCGCAAATGGCGCGGCTCCTCACCACGAGGAGATAAACTCGCGCCAAGCCGGACCCGATCCCGAGGAGACGCGCAAGCGCCGTCTCGAGGGATGGCCATTGAGTCTTATGCCTGTTTGCCTGTTGCGGACGGATATGCGATCACGGAGCGAGCAAGGAGAGGCGGTATTGGCGAGAGGGAAACCAGCGAAATCCGCCCGGCGCGGGAGAGCGGCCAGCGAGGTGGATTTACCGTTTACCGAGAGCGTCGGCTATCAGATCCGCGCGACGCATCGGGCGCTGCAGCGCTTTCTTCAGCTCAAGATCGAGCCTCACGGCGTCACGCTCGGCATGTGGTACTTCCTCCGCGCGCTGTGGCATGAGGACGGCCTCACCCAGCGCGAACTTTCCCGCCGCGTCGGCACCATGGAGCCGACCACGCTGAACGCGATCCTGAACATGGAAAAAAAGGGACTGGTTCGCCGGGTCCAGAACAGGAAAGACCGCCGGAAGTGGCATGTGCATCTCACCGCGAAGGGACGAAGGCTGAAAGCCGAACTCATTCCCCTGGCCCGCGACGTCGTGGATACGGCGGTCCAAAGTCTCTCCCGCACCGAGATCAGGCAGTTGATGGATGGACTGGCCGAAATCCAGAAGAACCTCCACGCCACCATTTCGCAGCTCGACGAGATCAACTCGCGGATGGTGGAATAAAAGTCGCGACGGCAAATCGGCCCGGGCCGCCGATCGGTTTGCCGCACCCGCCTTCACAAGGCTCGCTCAGGTCTGATCTGCGCGCGGAGGGTATAGGCAACGGTATTTCCGGCCGCTATGCTTCGATTCTCGGAGGAAGCATATGGCAAAACTCAACATCAACGGTACGGTGAAGGAAGTATCGGCGGAGGCCGACACGCCCCTTCTCTGGGTTATTCGAGAACATGTCGGTCTGACCGGCACGAAATATGGCTGCGGCGTCGCCCAGTGCGGCGCCTGCTCGGTCCATCTCAATGGCGAGGTGCAGCGCTCCTGTCAGATCCCCCTCGGCAGCATCAGCGAGAGCGATGTCATCGTCACCATCGAGGGGTTGTCACCCAACGCTTCGCATCCGGTGCAAAAGGCCTGGGCGGCGGTCGATGTGCCGCAATGCGGCTATTGCCAGTCCGGCCAGATCATGGCCGCGGCGGCGCTGCTCAAGAAGAACCCCAAGCCGAGCGACAAGGACATCGACGAGGCGATGACCAATATCTGCCGTTGCGGCACCTATCAGCGCATCCGCGAGGCCGTCCATGTGGCGGCCGGCGTCGGCACCACCGGTCGCGGAGGCTAGCCATGAGCGCTACGAATTTCGAAGAGAACACGACGCTTTCTCGCCGCAGCTTCATCGTCGGCTCGGCGGCGATTGCCGGCGGCGGCCTGGCGCTCGGCCTCAACGTGCCTTTCGCCGAAGAGGCGGGAGCGCAACGCGTGCAAGCTGCGACTGAAGTCAATCTCTGGGTCGCGATCAAGCCCGACGACACTTGCGTGATCCGGATCGCGCGCTCGGAAATGGGGCAGGGCACGATCACCGGCCTCGCCCAGCTTGTCGCCGAAGAGCTCGAATGCGACTGGAGCAAGGTGACGACCGAAGGCATCACGCCCGGGCGTAATCTCGCCAGCAAACGCGCCTGGGGCGAAATGGGCACCGGCGGCAGCCGCGGCATCCGCACCTCGCACGATTATGTTCGCCGCGGCGGCGCGATGGCACGCCTGATGCTGCTGCAGGCCGCGGCCGAGCAGATGGGCGTCCCGGTCGGCGAACTGACCGTGTCGAACGGCGTGATTACACACGCCGCGAGCAAGCGCTCGCTGCGTTACGGCGAAGTCGCCGCCGCGGCCGCCAAGCTGACGCCGCCCGATCCCAAGTCGATCACGCTCAAGGATCCGAAAGATTGGAAGATCGCCGGCAAGCCGCTCAAGCGGCTCGACACCGCCGACAAGCTTGACGGCAGCAAGATCTTCGCCATCGATCTGATACTGCCCGGCATGCTCTGCGCGGCCGTGAAGGACTGCCCGGTGTTCGGCGGCAAGCTCAAGAGCTACGACGAAAGCAAGATCGCCGGCATGCCCGGCGTGAAGAAGGTGGTCAAGGTGAAGGACACCGGCGTTGCCGTCGTCGCCGATACCTGGTGGCGCGCCAAGAAGGCGCTCGATGCCCTGCCGATCGTCTGGGACGAAGGCGAGAACGCTTCGAAGTCGAGCGCAACCATCGCCGACATGCTCAAGGAGGGCCTCGAGGCGACCGCCACCAACGGCGAGCGCAAGAACGGCGACGCGTTGAAGGCGATCGCCGAGGCGCCGAAGAGGGTCGAGGCGGTTTATTCGACGCCCTTCCTTTCGCACGCGACCATGGAGATGATGAACTGCACCGTGAAGCTTTCTGCCGACCGGGCGGACGCATGGGTGCCGACGCAAAATCTCGAGGCGTCGCTGGCGGCCTTGTCGGAGGCATCCGGCATTCCCCTCGATAAATGCGAGGTACACCGGCACGATCTCGGCGGCGGCTTCGGCCGACGCGGCGGCACGCAGGATTATGTCCATCAGGCGGTCGAGATCGCGAAAGCCTTCCCCGACACGCCTGTGAAGCTGATCTGGAGCCGCGAAGAAGACCAGGCGCATGATTTCTACCGGCCGATCTCGCAGTGCAAGCTGTCGGCGGGCCTGGATGCGCAGGGCAACCTCGTCGGCCTGCATGTCCGCGTCTCCGGTCAGTCGATCAACGCGATGCTCAATCCGAAGGGCATCGTCGATGGCAAGGACATGCGCCAGCTACAGGGCTGGTACGACACGCCGGGCGATGCGCAACTCGGTTACGATGTGCCCAACCTCCTGATCGAATATGTGATGCGCAATTCGCACGTTCCGGTCGGCCCGTGGCGCGGCGTGAACACCAACCAGAACGCGGTCTACATGGAATGCTTTATGGAAGAGGTGGCGAGGGCGGCCGGCAAGGACTCGCTCGAATTCCGCCGCGCGCTCATGAAAGAGCATCCCAAACATCTCGCCGTGCTCAATGCCGCGGCCGAGAAGGCGGGATGGGGCAAGCCGCTGCCGGCGGGCGTGTATCGCGGGCTCGCGCAGTTCATGGGCTATGGCAGCTACTCGGCGGCGGTAGCCGAAGTCTCGGTGAGCCCGCAAGGCAAGCTGAAGGTTCATCGCATCGTCGTTGCGGTCAACTCAGGCCATGCAGTCAACCCGGGCCAGATCGAGGCCCAGGTGCAGGGTTCGGTGGCCTATGGCCTCACCGCAACGCTCTACGGCGAAATGCCGGTCGACAAGGGGCGCATGACGAGCCTGAACTTCGACAGCTACGAGATCGTGCGTCTTGCCGAAATGCCGAAGGTCGAGGTGGCGATCGTGCCGACCTACGACTTCTGGGGCGGCATCGGCGAGCCGACCATCTGCGTGGTGGCGCCATCCGTGCTCAACGCGATACAGGCGGCAACCGGCAAGCCGGTTCGCAGCCTGCCGCTCAAGAATGTGAAGCTGGTCTAGGTCGGCCGGCAAGCGGCCGCACTTGAGGCTAAAAAATTTTCGCCCGCGTGTTTTCTTCAGGAAAGCACGCGGGCGAACTGCGTCTGTGGTCGAGTGACTTTCAGCAATCCTTGCAGTGATCTTTTTGTCAGTAATCCTTGTGGATCACGGTCTTGCTTTCGGAGCCGTCCTCATGCTCCTTCTTGATCACGGTGGTCCGATCGCTCGGCTCGCGCTCCTTGATGATAGTCTTGTCGCGGGTCCGGTCGCGATCAATATCGCGATGGCTCTCGCCTACGGTGACGCCGGCGCCCACCGGACCAGCCTTGACGCCGACTTCGCCAGCCAGCGCCGGAGCGGCCATCGCGCCGATGGCCGCGGCAATCAACAGAACCTTCTTCATTTCGTCCTCCTACAAATCGAACGGGGGATAAAACGTAAGGGAACAAGACGGCGTTCCGCGTCATTGATGAAAAAAACCGCAGATTTTCAGGCTGCTCGTGGATCAAAAGCCGGATGCGGTTTTTGCGGTGGTGTTCCCCGCGTGGTGAAAGAGATGCGGCGAGGCGGATTGCCTGCATTTTCATGCGAGCTGTTTGATCGAAGCGTGAGCATGAAAATATCAGCTCTGCGAATCTTCCGGCGCCATCGAAATGGCCTCCTTCGTATCGCCATGTTTGAACCACCTGCTGTGGAGCGCGATAAAGGGCGTTACCGGTTCTCCGAAACCCCCTTCAGTGAAGTCGGAAAGCGCGAAATGCCTGGCCATGTCGATCGCGTGTTGGAGGAAATTGGCCAATCCCTGCGCCCGATGAACGACGCCCCTCGGGATGGCCGCTTCATTCTGGCAAAGTCGGTGGCGGGTTTTGTCATCTGCCGCTGGGACGACGAACCCGCAACGCTCGCCGGACCGTGCTGGGTGGAAGCGCATGAGGCCGATCGCGGCTATCTCGACCGATGTTTTGCCGGCTGGATCGACCCGTCGCAGCTGAAGCTCTGGGATTATGCAACGCTCGCCGACCTCGTAATCGCCTTTGTCGACGACGCCCACGCGACAGGCGACACGAGCGCGCTCGCTGCACTCAAGCGCCGGGCCGGGATCGACTGAAAACCAGTGGCGATGATGCCTAAGCCGATGGCGGCGCAGGTATGAGCCCGTAGCGCAGCATCGTTTCCTTCATCTTCGCCGGATCGGGCGCGCCGCCTGCCAACAGCTTCGCCATATCCCTGAAATATTGCGGCCCCAGCACACCCGGGGACAGCAAGCAAAGGCACCTCGCCAGTTCCGCCGTGCGATTGGTGAATCCGTGGACGACGCCACGCTTTATGAAAACCGTCTCTCCCGGGCCGATGTCGATATCCTTGCCATCGAGGCGGAAGGTCGTCATGCCAACGAGCCCGTAAATCGTCTCGTCCCAGCGATCATGATAATGCGGGACGGGCATTCGTGCGTTCGGTTGCAGGGTCATCTCGAACACGTCGACGCTGCCATCGGTCGTATCCTTGCTTTGCAGGAATTTCAGCGTGAGGCTGCCAAGGTCAATGGTTTCGGTCATGAGAAATTGCAACTCCGGCAAGGCTCGCTCGGGCAATGATGGCCGAACCTTAACGCCGTTTGCCAACGCATGAAACCACGCGGTTTTGCGGAACCCAACGTCTCCCTCATGGTTGAGCCCTCATATCTCTTCATGAAGGAGTGCGCATGGCCAAGGCGAACGATCTGGAAGGTGCGCAGGACATGGGCGGCAAACACGGCGGTCAAAGGGGCATGCAGGATCCGGCGCCACTGCCGGGCACCGATCAGGGAAGCTCCGCCGATCAGGGGATCGTGCGCGACCAGCGTGGCGAGGAGCAGCCGCGTGACAAGGAGCGAGCTCTCAATGTGAGTCGGGAGGACAAGGGCGGCGATCCGCCAGGACACAGGACAAGACACAAGACAGGACACAAGAAACGCGGCTAGTCCGCATCAGGATCGTGCCGGCCGTGGCGCGTTGGCGAAAACAAGCCGAAAATCGCCAGCCTTGTTTGCGGCCGCTTGCGCCTATGCGCGCAACGACCTTGACATTCATCCGCCAGTTGTCGAGTAACTGCCGCGTAACTTGTCGCGGCTATTGTGCGGACTTTTGAATGGTGTTGGTCTTTTCTCCTCGAGCATGCCGAACGGCCGCGGACGTTGCGCAACGCGCGCGTCACGCACGAAACGTTGAGCGCGCATGAAGAGCGGTCGTTCCTCTTCGCTCGGTACACTGGCGCTGATCGCGACCGCCGCGCTGTGGGGCAGCAATCATGTAGTCGCGCGGGCCGCGCGTGAGGCGGTGCCCTTGCCGGCGCTGGCATTCTGGCGCTGGCTGCCGGCGGCCGCGATCCTGACCGTCATCGCGCTGCCGGTGTTGCGCGAGGAGTGGCCGGCGATCCGCGCGCGCCTGGGCGGTCTCGTCGTCGGCGGGGCGATCGGGGTCGGGCTGTTTTCCTATTTTCTTCTCGGCGGCGCATATCAGAGTCTGGCCATCGAAGTCGGTTTCATCAATGCGACGACTCCGGTCTGGGTACTCGTGTTCGGGCTCTGGATGGGCGAGGGGCGTCTTTCGCCGGGCCTCACCTGGGGCATTGCGCTCGCCTTTAGCGGCACGCTTCTCATCATCAGCAAAGGCGAGCCGCAGACCCTGACCGAACTGAGATTCAGTCTAGGCAATTTGTGGTCGCTGTTGTCGGCGATGACCTTTGCCTGGTTCTCGATCCGAGTGCGCGACTGGAGCCGCACCATCGCGCCGATCTCGCTGATGGTCGTGACCGGATGGTCCGGACTGATCGTCGTGATCCTGCCGGTCTACATGGTCTGGATCATGTTGGGCGGTGCATGGATCGCAAGGAGCGATGCCGAGCTCGGCTTTGCGCTAACGGCGACTTCCTATATAGGCCTTGTGCCTACGATGCTCGGCAATCTTTTCTATCTGTTCGGCGTCTCGACGCTGGGTGCGGCGACGGCCGCCGCCTTCCTTTATCTCAGCCCGCTGTTTTCGGCCGCCTTGTCGATCCTGTGGTTGGGCGAGCGCCTGGCGTGGTATCACATCGGCGGGTTCGCCGCGATCCTGGCAGGACTGATGATCATTAACCGGTTCGGACCTCAGCGGCTGCGTTCGGAGCCCGCCTGATCTGTTCACGCCGGCCGATCCGGGCGGTGCTTTGCGTGCGGCAATCGAACCTTCGATCGACCGCTGGAGCACGACGAGCTCAGCGATCCCGGAGCTGTCAGCTCTCCCCTTGTTGTGGGAGAGGTCGGATCGCATCTTCGATGCGATCCGCGGACCTTCGCCCGCGCCACCTTCTCCCGCAAGGGGGAAGGAACGGAGTCGTGACCAGACCGCGCCTTGCGACGCAAATCATCATGGAACCTGGGCGCGCGGAACCCATTGATCCAGAGCAAACCCGCAAGTTCCGCAGCCGCTATAAGGGCAAGCACGCGTTACCGTCACTCTCAAGCCGCGCCGCTTGCGAGGCCGATTGACCGGAGGAGACGATGGAGCAGGATTCATCGCAGCGAAAGCGGGCCATCACGACCGGCTATCTGATCGCGGCCGCGTTCGGCATCCTGATTCTGCAATGGGCGCTCACGACCTACAGCACGATCGAGACCATTCCATACAGTCGGTTCGAGGAGCTCGTCTCGCAAGGCAAGGTCAGCGAGGTCGCCGTCGGCCAGGACATCATCCAGGGCAAGCTGAAGGAGAAACTGCCGGACGGAAAGCAGGCCTTCGTTACCGCGCGCGTCGATCCGGCAGTCGCCGATAAACTGCAAGAGAAGGGCGTCACGGTGACCGGCGTTCCCTCCGGCGGGCTGTTCCAGACCATCCTGTCCTGGATCGTGCCCGCGTTCCTGTTCTACCTGGTCTGGGTCTTTCTCTTTCGCAGGATCGCCGAACGTCAGGGTTTTGGCGGGTTGATGTCGATCGGAAAATCGCGCGCCAGGGTCTATGTCGAAAAGGACACGAAAACGACCTTCGCCGACGTCGCCGGCGTCGAGGAAGCCAAGTTCGAGTTGCAGGAAGTGGTGTCGTTTCTCAAGGACCCGAAGAGCTATGGCCGCCTCGGCGCCCATGTGCCGAAAGGAATTCTGCTGGTCGGTCCCCCCGGAACGGGCAAGACGCTGCTTGCGCGTGCGGTTGCCGGCGAAGCCGGCGTTGCCTTTTTCTCGATCTCTGGCTCCGAATTCGTAGAGATGTTCGTCGGCGTGGGTGCTGCGCGCGTGCGCGATCTTTTCGAGCAGGCCCGCAAGGCCGCGCCCTGCATCATCTTCATTGACGAGCTCGACGCGCTCGGTCGCAGCCGCTCGCCCGGCGCGTTCGGCGGCTATGACGAAAAGGAGCAGACGCTCAATCAGCTCCTCACCGAGCTCGACGGGTTCGATCCGAGCGCAGGCGTCATTCTGCTCGCCGCCACCAACAGGCCCGAGATTCTCGATCCGGCGTTGCTGCGGGCTGGGCGATTCGACCGCCAGGTGCTGGTCGATCGCCCGGACAAGAGCGGGCGTGTCGCCATCCTCAAGGTCCACGTCCGCAAGATCACGCTCGCCAAAGACGTCGATCTCGACAATATCGCAGCGCTGACGCCCGGCTTCACCGGCGCCGACATCGCAAACCTGGTCAACGAGGCCGCGATTGCCGCGACCAGGCGCAATGCCGCCGCAGTTTCGTTCGATGATTTCACGGTCGCCATCGAACGGATGGTGGCCGGTGTCGAAAAGAAGAGCCGGGTGCTCAACAAGGAGGAACGACGGCGGGTCGCCTATCACGAAATGGGTCACGCGCTGGTGGCGGCAAGCCTTCCCGGCGTCGATCCCGTGCAGAAAGTATCAATCATTCCGCGCGGCGTCGGCGCGCTCGGTTACACCATGCAGCGTCCGACCGAAGACCGTTTCCTGCTTTCGACCAGCGAACTGAAGAACCGCATCGCCGTCCTGATGGGAGGCCGCGCTTCGGAAGAGCTGATTTTCGCCGGCGACGTCTCGACCGGCGCCGCCGACGATTTGCAGCGTGCCACCGAAATCGCGATCGAGATGGTGACGAAATATAGAATGAATTCCACCGTCGGCCAGCGGACCTATGCGCCGCGCCCGAACATGTTCCTGCCGGCGATGCAGGACCCGGTCGTTAGAGCAGCCGAGGCCACCAGCCGCGAGATCGATGTGGCCGTGCGCGATCTCATCGAGGCGGGCGGGGTGACTGCGCGAGCGATTCTCGAGAGGCGCCGCAGCGATCTCGAGGCCGGTGTCGAGCTTCTGATGGCGCGAGAAACGCTCACCGCGGACGACTTCGCGGCCCTGCGCCCGGCCGGCGCCCGCGACGTCGAGAAGGCGCCACCACCGAAGGCGGTCGCCTGAAAGCCGGCGGCTCGCGGCGATCGACGCCCTCAATTGTCGGCGAGGTTTCGACGCGCCTGACAAGAGAACAGCAGATCTGGACGGGAGGTCGTCATGGGATTGCTGTCATCGAAACATGACCCTGCGGATGAGGCCTCTTCCTTTGCGTCGCTGCGCGCAAGCATGGTCGAACAGCACATCGCCGCGCGGGGGGTAGAGGACGAGCGTGTGCTTGAGGCCATGCGCCAGGTGCCGCGCGAATTGTTCCTGCCGAAAAGCCTTCGCGAATTTGCCTATGAGGATTCGCCACTGCCGATCGGCGACGGGCAAACGATTTCGCAACCTTATATCGTCGCATTCATGGCGGAGGCGTTGACGCTCAAGGGCGACGAAAAGGTTCTCGAGATCGGCACGGGATCGGGATACGCCGCAGCGGTGTTGTCGGAAATCGCGGACGAAGTCTTCACGGTCGAACGTCTCGGCTCGCTGGCGGACATGGCCGCAGCGACGCTCGCCGATCTCGGCTACGACAATGTTCACGTGCTGCATGGCGACGGCACCAGGGGCTGGGCGGAACATGCGCCTTATGACGCCATTGTCGTTGCCGCCGGTGGGCCGCAGGTTCCGGAATCGCTCAAGGAGCAGCTGAGGATCGGCGGCCGGCTGGTGATCCCGATCGGTCCGGATCAGCGCGCACAGGAACTGGTCCGACTCACCAGGGTTTCAGCAGGCGAATATCGCAGCGAAGACATCGCGGATGTACGCTTCGTGCCTCTGATCGGCGAAGAGGGGTGGATCGAAAAGGATCACGGCCATTTCGTCCCGCGCCGGGCGCGCCGGAGCGCTTTCTCGCGCGAAGAGATGTTTGTTCACTATCTTGCCGAGGCCGTCGAATCCTTCCCGTCGATCGAGGAAGCCGATCTTGATCCTTTGTTGCGGCGTATCGGATCGGCGCGCGTCGTGCTGCTTGGGGAGGCAACCCACGGCACGAGCGAATTCTACCGGATGCGCGAACGCATTACCCGCGACCTGATCATCGAGAAGGGTTTCCGTTTTGTGGCGATCGAGGCGGACTGGCCCGACGCGGCCCGGGTCGATCACTACGTCCGGCATTTCGAGTATCCGCCGTCGGAATGGACCGCGTTCGCGCGATTTCCGAGCTGGATGTGGCGCAACAATGAAATGCGGGATTTCGTGAGCTGGCTGCGCCGGCACAATGCCACGTTGGAGAAGGACAAGCGTGTCGCCTTTCACGGCCTCGATCTCTACAGCCTCTATGACTCGATCGGATCGGCTTTGAATTATCTCGACGAGGTCGACCCGGCATCTGCAAAAGTGGCCCGCGAGCGTTATGGTTGCCTGACGCCCTGGCAGAGTGATCCGGCGACCTACGGCCATGCGGCGCTGACCAGGTCCTACCCGACATGCGAAGCGGATGTGGTGCGGGCGCTCACCGATCTGCAGGCCAGGCGTCTGGCCTATGCCGAGCATGACGGCGAACGCTTTCTCGATGCCGAGCAGAACGCGCGTCTTGTCGCCAACGCCGAGCGCTATTACCGTGTGATGTATCACGGCTCGCGCACATCATGGAACCTTCGCGACAACCATATGTTCGAGACGCTCAAGAACCTGCTGGCGTTTCATGGCGCAGACAGCAAGGCGGTGGTCTGGGCGCATAACTCGCATGTGGGCGACGCAGGTGCAACCGAGATGGCCGCCCGTGGCGAGCACAATATCGGCCAGCTCTGCCGCGAGGAATTCGGCGACAACGCTTTTTCGGTCGGGTTCGGCACCCATAGCGGCACGGTAGCGGCGGCCTCCAATTGGGATGGGCCGATGGAAATCAAGGAGGTGCGGCCTTCGCATCGCGAAAGCTATGAACGTCTGTGCCACGCGACCGGGCACGCACGCTTCACGCTCGGCTTGCGCGGCCGCGCCGACGATCTCTGCGGGCCTGCGGGTCTCGGCAAGAAGCGGCTGGAACGGGCGATCGGGGTGATCTACCGACCCGAAACCGAGATGACAAGCCACTACTTTCGCGCCAATCTGCCGCAGCAATTCGACGAATATATCTGGTTCGATAACACCCGAGCGGTGACCGCGCTCGAAACCACACAATTGAAGGGACCTCCGGATACTTATCCCTTCGGGGTTTGAGCTGTTCCGGTGAGGAAGTGCAATGTCTGAGTCAGATGAGCATGGACCTGCTTCCGATCGGCCGTCGGCGCTCGAGGTTTTCCTGGCGTGGCCGCTCGCGGCGGCGTCGCACATCGCGCAGACCAACATTCGGCTGTTTGAAACTTTCCTGCCGCCGGCAAACCCAAGGCCGTCGCGGCAGCTGATCTTTCCCTGGGCATCGCCGAATACGATCAGTCTCGAACTCGGCACGATGTCCTTACGGAATTTCTCTACGCGCAATGATGGGCGTGCCACGCTCATCTGTGCGCCCTACGCGCTGCACGGTGCGACCATTGCCGATTTCGCGACCGGCCACAGCGTGGTCGAGAAACTCGGCCAATGCGGCCTGTCGCGCCTATTCCTCACGGAATGGCGATCGGCGACGGCGGACATGCGTTACTTCACCATCGACAACTATCTTGCCGACCTCAACGTCGCGGTCGATGAGCTCGTTCCGCCGGTCGATCTCATCGGGCTATGCCAGGGCGGCTGGCTGGCGCTGGTCTATGCGGCGCGATTCCCGAACAAGGTGCGTCGGCTGGTTCTGGTCGGCGCGCCCGTCGATATCGCCGCAGCCAAGTCCTCTCTGTCCAATTTCGCAGCCGACGTGCCGCTTGGCTCATTTCATGAATTGGTACGGCTCGGCAAAGGCATCGTGCACGGCCAGCAGATGCTCGGGCTATGGGGGATTTCGCACGGGCCCAACGAAGCCGACGCCACGCTGCAAGCGGGCGAAGCCATCGAGCCTCCGGAACGCGAGGCGCTGGTCGAGCGCTTTCGGCAATGGCATGCCGAGACGGTCGATTTGCCCGGCAGCTTCTTTCTTCAGGTGGTCGAGTGGCTGTTCAAGGACAACCGGATCGCGGAAGGGCGTTTTGTGGCCCTTGGGCAGACAGTCGATCTGTCAAAGCTGACGGCGCCGATCTACCTGCTCGCGGGCAGCGACGACGAAGTCGTCGCCGTCGATCAGCTGTTCGCGGCGGCGCGATTGGTCGGCACCAGGGGCGAACATGTGGTGAAGATGATTGAAACCTGCGGACACTTGAGCCTGTTCCTCGGCACCGAGGTGCTCGGCCGCGCGTGGCCCGACGTCGCCGGTTTTCTGCTCCGGGACTTCAACGAGCCGCAGGCAATCGCGGAAAGAAAGGATGCTCCCGCGGTGGGTGGCAGGAGCATCCGAAAGTCGATCGGATGATCTGGGGAACGAACATCCGCATGATCAAGAACATCGGATTTTCGGCCCGAGGGGTTGCGGCAGATCAAAGCTGGGCGGCTTTTTTGTCGGGCGAAGTCGGCCTGGCCTGCCGCCTTTCCGGATGATTACGGCGGCACCGCAAATGCGATTGGTCCTCGTGCGCCCTTCTGGAGCTTTTCCGGATCTACCGTTCCGGCCGGCGTATCGTCGTCGAGGAATTTTTCCACGATCGACCGGATCGTGGTCTTGACGTGGTCCGGGCCGCGATCGCTCAATTCGTTATGCTGGTAGGGCGTCTTCACCACGGTGATCCCCGCCTTCTGGCACATGGCGTCGTCGGGAACCACGCCGGGATCGGCCTTGAAGACCGGATCCCTGGAGCGGAATGAAAGAATCCTGAAATTGCCGTCGGTGACGAACGGGACGCGCAGGTTATCGAGCGTCACCACCTTCTTGATCAGGTCGGAATGGCGCTTGGCGAAATACATCGAGAGATCGCCGCCGTTGGAATGCCCGACCATGGTCAGGTGCCGGTAGTCCGCGTTCGGCTGGTATTTCCTCATCTCGTCGATCACGAACATGATGTTGGCGATGCCGCGATTATATTGCGGTCTCCTGCCGACATATTCCTCGCCGGCCTGCGTGACCATCGGGCCGTCGCTTTCAAGATCGTGCTGGACGCTTACGACCATGTAGCCGCGGATGGCGAGAAAGTTCGCGAGAAACGAGTATTCGGTGAATTTCACCGTATTGCCGTGGTTGAGGATCACCACCGGCAGCGTGATCATTTCGGCGATCGCTTCCATCTCGCGGTCGCGCCGAACAGAGATATCGACCTCGACCGGACGGTCGGTACGCAAGGGGTCGAAAAATGTCAGCGTCTTGTGGCGGATCGCCCATTTGCTTGCCGTGAAATAGCCGGCCAACGCCACCACGCAAATCGAAAGCAGAATGGTGATTCCGCGTTTCATGGTTCTTTCTCGTCTCGTGAATGCAGGCTGGCATTTTCCCGCCTTTTTGTCACAGCGGCGTGACATCAGGACGGGATGGATGCGGATCAAGCCGTTGATTTGTTGTGCGCAACGTGTGCGCGCGACTGCACATCGATCAATCCACCGGCTATGGTAAGGGAGTGTGGGTGGGCCTTTCGCCCTCGTTCTTCCTCAATGGAGCCATCGATGTCCCTTGATCGCGTCAGCAAATATTGGCCGGAAATCCTGAGCATCGCCCGGATCGTCATCGGCCTTTTGTTTCTCGAGCATGGAGCCGCAAAACTGTTCGGATTTCCGCAGACGCCAATGGCGCAGCCCGCGATGGGCACGCTGTTGTGGTTTCAGGGGATCATTGAACTCGTGGGCGGCGCGCTGTTTGCGGTCGGCTTCCTGACGCGTCCTGTCGCCTTCATCCTGTCGGGCAACATGGCTGTCGCTTACTTCATGGCACACGCGCCGAAGAATTTTTTCCCGATTCTCAACGGCGGCGACGCCGCGATCCTCTACTGCTTCGTCTTCTTGCTGTATTTTGTGGCCGGGCCGGGCCGCTGGGCGTTGGACGCAAGGACGAAGTAGGCTAGTCACCGGGTTTCGATGTCGTCCCTGCGGACGCGGGGACGACAAGGGTCCAATTTTCGCCATCAGGAAGGACCAGAGCGATCAATCCCGATCGCGGAGGTTTGCCTTGGGAAATCTGGCGACAGTTGAGGTCAAGGCGTTCGTGCCGGCGCGCGATTTCGGCCTGTCCAAACAATTCTATCAGGACCTGGGTTTTGATCTTGCTTGGTCAAGCGACGCTCTTGCGTACTTCTGCCATGGTGATTCGTCGTTTCTGCTGCAGAATTTCTACGTCAAGGAACATGCCGACAACTTCATGATGCATCTGTTGGTCGAGGATGCGGATGCCTGGTGGCAGCATGTCGTCGATCGGGATATTGCCGCCAAATACAACATCAGGGCAAATCCGCCCGAAGATCAGTCCTGGGGCATACGCGACTTCATTCTTGTCGATCCCACCGGGGTCCTGTGGCGCATCGGCCAGAACATTTCCTAAAGCTGCGGAGCCAATCCCCGATCAGGCGCCGTCCAAAATCACCAGATCGCCGTGCGAGCTCTTGTGGCGAAGTCCAATGATTTTCTGGTAGTCGGCCGACTTGTACCAGCCTTCGGCGGCATCTCGGCTCGGAAATTCGATGATCACCGTGCGCGGGTGCTGCCACTGACCTTCAAGGACCGTGAACTTGCCGCCGCGAGCGATAAACTGACCACCAAACGTCGCCACCGTGCCAACAACGCCCTTTCGATATTCAGCAAACATCGCTTCATCGTGGACCGTCTCCAGCGCGATCACGTAGGCTTTCATCCGCCGCTCCTTCGACACAAGCTTTCAAGCTGGTTGTGGCATATTGCCTCGCGACCGCGCGCGCCACGGTCATCAAGGTTTCGTGACCCGACCTTCAGCGCGGGCTGCATTTGCGCCAATCCGACTTCGCTTGATCGGCGCTGTCGAAAATATGCGGCGCGACGCCCCGGTTCTGCAGCGCTTCCCCGAGCTTGATGCGCAGGAAGCCCGAGGTGGTGTAGCGCGAGACGCCGGAGTAGAAGCGGTCGGTCAGCGAGTGCACCATCGCCGAATATTCGTCGAGCAATTCGGGTGAAATCGAGAAATTGTCGTAGTTGACGATGGCGTAGACGCGGTGGCCGAGCGGAGCCAGCTTGGCTTCGGCAGCCTTGTCGATCGCCTTGATGTCGTCGCTCGATCGCACCGCGAAGCGCTCGAAATTGACGAAGAACAGATCCTGCTGCTTGTCATAGGTAAAGCGCTGGTCAAGCGGAATGCCGACCAGGTCTTTGCGCAGGTCCATCACGCCCTCGCGAAAGATGCGCGCATCCATGGGCGCGGGATCGTGCGGTATGAGCGGCCTGAAATCCATCCGCGCAAGGATGTCGCGCTCGATGTCGACGCCGGGCGCGACCTCGACCAGCTCGAGCCCGTCGGGGCAGAGCGAGAATACGCAGCGCTCGGTGACATAGAGCACCGTCTGGCCACGTCTCGTTGCATAGGCGCCGCTGAAGGTCACATGCTCCACGGCTTCGACGAATTTTTTCGCCTTGCAATCATCAAGGATGGTGAGCTTGCCGTCAGCGGCCGCAATCCGCAGCTTTCCCGCACCGAACGTGCCGACGAAGATCACCTCCTTGGCGTTCTGGCTGATATTGATGAAACCGCCGGCGCCCGCAAGCTTGGGACCGAACTTGCTGACGTTGAGATTGCCGGCGCGGTCGACCTGGGCGAGCCCGAGGAACGCGGCATCGAGGCCGCCGCCATCGTAGAAGTCGAACTGGTAGGGCTGGTCGATCACGGCCTGGGTGTTGATCGCGGCGCCAAAATCGATCCCGCTTGCGGGGATGCCGCCAATCACGCCGGGTTCTGCCGTGAGCGTGATCAGGTCGATGATCTTCTCCTCGTTGGCGATGGCGGCGATGCCCTCCGGCATGCCGATGCCGAGATTGACGACACTGTTGGCCTTCAGCTCGAACGCGGCGCGGCGTGCGATGATCTTGCGCTCGCTCATCGGCAGCGGCGGCAATGAGCCGGCGCGCACCCGGATCTCGCCGGCGAATGCGGGATTATATTGCGTGCCGAAGGTCTGCCAGTGATTTTCTGGTTTTGACACCACGACGGCGTCGACCAGGATTCCGGGTATCTTGACCTCGCGCGGATTGAGCGATCCGCTTTCTGCGACGCGTTCGACCTGCGCGATGACGAGGCCGCCGGAATTGTGCGCGGCCATCGCGATCGCCAGTGCTTCCAGCGTCAGCGCTTCCTTCTCCATGGTGAGGTTGCCGTCGGCATCGCCGGTCGTGGCGCGAATGATGCCGATATTTATGGGAAAGGTCTTGTAGAGCAGGCATTCCTGCCCGCCGAGCTTGACCAGTTCGACCAGATCTTCCGTCGTGCGGGAGTTGAGCTTGCCGCCGCCCTTGCGCGGATCGACAAAGGTGCCGATGCCGACCCGGGTGATATGGGCGGGCCGTTGGGCGGCGATATCGCGAAACAGATGCGTGATCACGCCTTGCGGAAGATTGTAGGCCTCTATTTCGTTGGCAATCGCCATTCGCTGCAGTTTCGGCGCAAGACCCCAGTGGCCGCCGACTACGCGCTTAACGAGTCCGTCATGGGCCAGATGATTGAGGCCGCGATCCCCGCCGTCGCCCTGGCCGGCAGCGTAGACGAGCGTGAGGTTGCGCGCCTTGCCCTGCGGGTGGGGCGCCTCGCTCTGGCGATCGAGGTAGTATTCTTCGAGCGCAATCGCGATCTCCTCGGCGAATCCGATGCCGACAAAGCCGCCGGTGGCGACCGTATCGCCATCGCGAATGAGGCGCACGGCTTCCGCCGCGGTGACCACCTTGCCCTTTTCCGACAGCCGCAGATAGGGCAGCGCAGGGTGTTGGTTCATGGACGACTCCCTGATGGAGAATTACACAAGTCCGGTTGCGTAGTAGACGCCGATCACGAAGAAGACCGCAGCCGTCTTCAGACAGGTGACGGCAAAAATGTCCTTGTACGATTGCCGGTGGGTCAGGCCGGTTACCGCGAGCAGGGTGATGACGGCGCCGTTGTGCGGCAGCGTATCCATGCCGCCGCTTGCCATCGACGCCACGCGGTGCAGGACCGCGGGGGGAATGTTGGCTGCTTCCGCCATCTTCATGAAATCGTCGGCCATGGCCGCGAGCGCGATCGACATGCCGCCGGAGGCCGATCCGGTGATGCCGGCAAGCGAGGTGACGGTGACGGCTACGTTGACCAGCGGGTTGGGAATGGCCGCAAGCGTTTCCTTGATGACGGTGAAACCCGGGAGTGCCGCGATCACGCCGCCGAAACCATATTCGGAGGCCGTATTCATCGACGCGAGCAGCGCACCGGCGACCGCCGCCTTGCTGCCATCCGCGAAGGTCAATTTCAGCTTTGGAAAGGCAAAGATGAAGACGGTGATGATGCCCGCGATCAACGCCATTTCGACTGCCCAGATCGCCCTGATGCCCGAGATCTGCGTGGTGATCGTGTGATCCATCGCGAGCGTGAGGTCGTAACTCTTGCCATAGAAGCGATCGATCAGGCCGGTGAACACGCCGGGAAAGCCGCCGAGCACAAGGTTGACCACAAACACGACGATTAACGGCAGAAAGGCGATGAAGGCGGGCGCAAGTTCCTTGGTGTCGACGACCTCCGGCTCGTTGCCGTGTCCCTCGCCATAGCCTTCGCCGGCAGCGGCCGCAGTGCGGCGGCGCCATTCGAGATACATCATGCCGAGCACGAAGATGAAGATTGCTCCCAACACGCCGAGGATCGGTGCGGCGCCGTTGGTGGTCTTGAAATAGGTGGTCGGAATGATGTTCTGGATTTGCGGACTAAAAGGCAGTGCATCCATCGTGAATGAAAAGGCTCCGAGCGCGATGGTGCCGGGGATCAGGCGCTTGGGGATGTTGCCGGCGCGGAACATTTCAGCCGCGAACGGATAGGCGGCGAACACGACGACGAACAGCGACACGCCGCCATAGGTCAGAACGGCGCAAACGAGCACGATCGCGAGCATCGCGCGTTGCGGGCCGACGATGTTGATTACCGCGGCCACGATCGATTTCGAAAATCCGGACAGCTCGATCACCTTGCCGAAGACCGCGCCGAGCAGGAAGACCGGGAAATAGCTCTTCACGAACCCCACCATCTTGTCCATGAAGAGGCCGGTGAAGGCGGCGGGCACCGCGCCGGGGTCGGTCAGGAACACCGCACCGAGCGCGGCGATAGGCGCGAAAAGAATCACGCTGAAGCCGCGATAGGCCACGAACATGAGAAAAACGAGTGCCGCCAGCGCGATCAGAAAGCTCATTTGTTCCTCCCCTGATCCTGCGCATTTTTTCCGCGCGTCGCCCAAGAACAAATCAGGTCCGCACCGCGTGCTTTGCGGTATCGCAAAGGTTTTAAAAAAAATGTTGGTGCGCTGGGACAGAGCAGGGCGCGGCGAGCCCGCCCGACCGGTTGCCTTCCGCTCCGGCGGGGCCACGACTGCAGGCCCGTTACCGGAGGTGTTCAGGCACCAAACCGCGGCAACAGCTTCAAGGCGTTTCCGCGCTCGATGTCGGTGATCTGCGCTTCGGTGAAAACGCCCGCATTGCGCAAGCCGTCCACGTGGTCGATGCCCGTGCGATACGGGAAGTCGGTGCCGAACAGGATCTGCGACGTCGGGATGATCGAAGCCAGCGCCGACATCGCTGCCTTGTTCGAGGTTTGCGCGGTGTCGTACCAGAAGCGCGTGAGCTCGGCGAGCGTGCCGTCCGGCACGGTGGGCTTTGCCTTCGGGTCGATCAGCGGATGGCGGACGAAGCGCTCGATCAGGAACGGCATGGTGCCGCCGGCATGGGAGAAGATCCAGCGGATGTCGCGGAACTTCTGCGCATTGCCGGAAAAGATGATGTCGGCGATGGTGCGGGTGGTGTCGGTGCCGTATTCGATCAATACTGGCGGCTGGGTACGGACCAGGTTGACGCAGCAATCGGCCGCGTTCGGATGGGTGTAGACGATGACCTTGCGCCGGTTGAGTTCTTCCATGACCGGCAGGAAGGCGGGGTCGCCGAGCCACTTGTCGTGGTAATTCGTCAAAAGTCCGATGCCGTCGAGCTTGAGCGTGTCGAGCGCGTAGGAGATCTCATTCAGGCTGGCGTCGGTGTCGGTGAGGGGAAGCATCGCGAAGCCGCCGAAGCGGCCGGGATGATCGGCGATCAGCTTGGCTGCGTATTCGTTGCATTCGCGCACGAGCTTTCGCGCTGCTTCTCCGGAAGTGAAATTGACGCCCGGTTGCGTCACCGAAAGCATCGCAACCGCAATACCCGCCTTGTCCATGTCGGCGAGCGAGCTTTCGGGAGTCCATTTCCGCATCAGACCATCGCCGAAAGCTGCGGCAACCGAGGCTGCGATATAACTCGGCGGCGACAGATGATGGTGGACGTCGATTCGATGGGGCTTTGTCCCGGCGCCCTGCGCAATCGCCGCAATAGGCCTATTCACACCGGCCGCGGCGACGGTGGCGCTGCCCGCCAATCCCGCCACGAATTGGCGCCGGCTGAGCGCCGCACCTGTAAGCGACACCGTGTCTTCGCAGCCGCACACACAACCTTTGAGCGACCAGCGTTGTTTGCGTTCGTCTTTTTTCACGCGACGTCCTCCGCAGCATCTTTTTTCGAACTTCTTGTCTTGATAGGCCCACCAGGAAGCCCGCAAGACCTGTCTACCTCAGATGGTGCAGCGGACAAAAGAGCCTGCGCTCTGTTCAGGCCTACTGAATAACGAGATTTTGTATGCCAGGAACCAAGTCGAGACGCATCAAACATGCTGCATTGCGAAGTCCACAGGAGAAGAAGTCATCTATCGGGGCGCGACAAAACGCAAAGGACTCTCAGCACGCCCTCTGCTATGGTCGGAGCGCGAATTGGCTTCACGAAGGAGTGGAGTTCATGAACAGGCTCGTTGAAATCCGCCGCCAGGAATATTTTTGCCGTGAGCGTGCGTTGCATGATTCCGAGCGTAAGGTGTTCTGGCTCGCGGAAGCTGAAGAGTGGGAGCAGCGTGCTCTTGACGAAATTGCATTCCACTTCAGGGAATGCAATCTCCAGGCTCCGGATCACTCCATGAAAGCGCATTGAAGCGCGAGTATCCGCGCGAGTTATCAAGCCCGTTGAGTTCACACGTCCCGCATCGCCCGCGAGCAGGGACGTGTGTGAACGCGTGTTTCTATTGCCGCGCGTCGCGACCATCGAAGCTTCGTAACGGCAGCCGTTGCAGGCATTCAGCAAAAGCAACACCGGTCCACAACGAACACCGTATCGATCCAAAAGCGCCTAACGTTGTTCGATCATGCATCTTGCTCCCCCTTGTCTGCCTGAACGTCTGCCTGACCTTCCAGCCGTCCTGCACCTGCTGCGGCTGCAAACTGCGATGCAGGATGACCACGATTTGCTCGAGCAAAACGATTGCTGGCCTCCGCAGGTTTCCGGGCGCCAAAATTCCTCGATCGCCGATGCGCTTTCGCTTCCGTTTGCGGACCTGGCTTCACCTGGCGAGAAGCGGGTTCGCAATCACGCCAAGACCAGGAGGGGTCGACCCATCGACAGGATGCCGCAGGCAACAGACCCTGCTTTCTGCGCCCTTCGGACCGCTTGCTCTTCAGCCGCAACAAGGCCATCATCGCGATTGGCAAGAACGTAGCTTCGATCCTCTGCCAGAATAAATCCAAGGCAAACCGGGAGAATTCCCCTGAAAGCCGTTTGGCAGCTGCGGCTGTGCATTGCGTTCGCGTTTCTGGTTTCGGTTGCCTGCGAGAGCGCGGGCGCGGAAACGTTGCGCATCGGCGTGCAGAAGACCGGCACCTTCACCTGGCAGCTTGACGTGATCGCTCGGCACGGGCTTGCCCGTGAGAACAGGCTCGATCTCCGCATCCAGGAATTCGCTTCACCCGAAGCGAGCAAGCTTGCTCTCAACAGCGGGGCGGTCGATGTCGCCGTCGTCGACTGGCTGTGGGTTGCGCGCGAGCGCGCGCTCGGCCGCCCGCTCAAGTTCTATCCGTATTCCACTGCGGTCGGCGCGATCATGGTGAAGGCGAATTCGCCGATCCGCGAGCTTGCGGATATCAAGGGCCGCTCGCTCGCGGTCGCGGGCGGCGCGCTCGACAAGAGCTGGCTGATCGTGCGTGCGGCAGCGCAGCGGCGCGGCATCGATCTGGCGCGGCAGACGCGTCTGAATTTCGGCGCACCACCGCTTCTCTATGAGAAGCTGCGGCAGGGCGAGGCGGAGGCCAGCCTGAATTTCTGGAATTTCTGTGCGAGGCTGGAGAGTCAGGGTTACCGCAGGCTCTACGATGTGCGGGACGCAGAGGCCGAACTCGGCCTGACACAGCCGGTCGCGGTGATCGGCTATGTCTTTTCCGAGCGCTTTATCGCTGCGCATCCCGGCACAATCGATCGTTTTCTGGTCGCGGCCCGAAAGGCCGACCAGATTCTCCTGCAGTCCGATGCCGAGTGGGAAGCCTTGCGTCCCCTGATGGCCGCCGCAGAGGATCAGGGCACCTTCGAAGCCTACCGGACGATCGGCCGCAGCACGGTGCCGCGCCGGTCAATCGATGACGAAGAGGCCGATGCTCGAAAGCTGTTCCGTACCCTCGCCCAGATCGGCGGCGCGGAGCTCGTCGGCCCTTCGAAGGAATTGGACGAGCATCTTTATTATCGTCCTTCAGTGCCCGAGAATTGACCTTGGCGAGGCTCCTGTCGCTCGGCGTTGTGATCGTACTCTGGACCGTGCTGGCCGCCGCCGTTGATTCGCCGTTGCTTCCGGGTCCCGTGGCCGTGGGGGAGGCACTGCTGCGCGACGCCGGTTCGCTGGCGCTTCCCTATCATCTGGCGTGTACCCTGCTGCGTGTGATCGCGGCCTTCGCGGTCGCTTTTTCGCTCGGGATGGCGGCGGGATTTGCCATGGGCAAGTGGGGTCTCGTCGATCGGATCGGTGACCCTTGGCTCGTCATTCTTTTGAACCTTCCGGCGCTTGTGACGATCATCCTGGCCTATGTCTGGATCGGGTTGAACGAGACGGCCGCCGTCGTCGCCGTCGCGCTGAACAAGTTTCCCAATGTCGTGGTTCTGACCCGGGAGGGAACGCGGGCGCTGAGCCCGGAGCTGGAAGACGTGGCTCAGGTGTTTTGCCTGTCCGGTCCGGCGCGGATCCGTCACATCGTCCTGCCGCAGCTTGCACCATACCTCGCTGCGGCATTTCGCTCCGGCATTTCGATCACCTGGAAGATCGTGCTCGTTGTCGAGCTGATCGGCCGACCCAACGGCGTGGGCTTCGTGCTCGGATCGGCGTTCTCGCTGTTCGACATGGTGACCATCTTCGCCTATTCGATCGCCTTCATCGCCATCATGCTCGCGGTGGAGAGCCTGATCGTGCAACCCCTGGAACGCAATGCAAGCAGTTGGCGCAGACAAGCTGCTTGAGCTGCGGGTCGATTCGAAGACCTATCGCTCAGCCAAGAATGCCTCGATCGAGGTATTGCGCGATTTCGCCTTTGAGCTTGCGGCCGGCTCGTTCGCCTGCCTTGTCGGTCCTTCCGGCTGCGGCAAGACCACCATCCTGCGCATCGCGGCCGGTCTTGACCGTGACTTCCAGGGCGCACGGCGCATATCGCCGTCCACGCGCGTCGCCATGGTGTTTCAGGAGCCGCACCTTTTGCCCTGGCGCACGGTCGAAGACAACATCCGGATCGCGATGGACGCCGCGTCGGCCACCGGTGCAATCGGTGAATGGCTGGAGCGCTTCGATCTGGTCGAGCAGCGGCGTCAATATGCCGGCGAACTTTCGCTGGGCCAGGCGAGGCGGGTGGCGATCGCCCGCGCCATATCGGTCGGCCCGGACCTTTTGCTTCTCGACGAGCCTCTGGTTTCACTGGACGAGACCGTGGCGGCCCGGCTGCGCGGTGAACTGCGCGCCATCGCCGAGAGCCGCAAGCTTGGCATCCTGCTGGTCACGCACGATCTTGCCGAGGCGATCGAACTGTCGGACCGCCTGCTGTTCCTCGGCGGCAAGCCGGCCTGCGTCGTGCTGGAAAGAGAGCTGTCGATGCCCCGCAATCGTCGCGACCGCAGGACGGTGGCGGCGCTGGTCGATGAAATCGCCGGGCAGATGAATGGACACTAGAACCTATCTCAAAATTGCGGTGCCGAGTCGATCGGCTATAAAGGGCAGATGATTCGGCTGACGGACGAGCAGTGGGAGCGCATCCGGAAACACTTTCCGGAAGAGCACATTGCTGATGGACGG
>Ga0210406_10000144_pt1 | contig 108334 bp, 89 predicted proteins | sample IncBWC30MmetaG_FD_155454 | JGI IMG/M metagenome (GOLD analysis project Ga0210406, IMG submission 155454) | Forest soil microbial communities from Barre Woods Harvard Forest LTER site, Petersham, Massachusetts, United States - Inc-BW-C-30-M | ecosystem: Environmental > Terrestrial > Soil >... | reverse complement strand
CTTTTCGCAACCTTCGTCCACGCAACCTCTGCCCCCGCCGCCAGCCGCTTCCCGCTCTTGTCGGTGACTTCTGTCTGTGCGGGCTTCGTTGGAGCCTGCGCCTCACGCACTTCGGCTTCAGCGTTTACCGTCAGTCCTAACGCGGATGCGGCCGCCGCACCCATTCCCAGCCCCGCATACTTCAAAACCTCTCGCCGTGTTGTCACGCTCAGCTCCCGGTTATCCCTAAATCATTCACGCGGCCTTCAACCAAAGCGGTTGCTTCACCGGACAGCATACTGCAAAACTTATTATCTGGGCATGCCGCTAAGTCCCAGTCGGATTATCGGACAAGTGGGCAATGCGGAGTCACTTGCGTTGGACACGAGTGGACCTTGGATACCGTACATTCTTCAAATCCATTGATTACACAGTAGTTAGAATTATGGAGGCGGGGGGAGTCGAACCCCCGTCCGAAAAGCGCTACGACACGAAGCCTACATGCTTATCTCAATTCGGTGTGCGACCCGGCTCTTGCGAGCCTGTCGCGCGTTCGCCAGCGGCGCTTGGAATGAGCAAGATGCGCAACCAGCTAGTCCGATGGTTCTCGCCCGAGCCTTACGGACCGAAAGGCTCAGGCCAGCTCACTGTGTGACGCCTCTGACCGGGCCCATGAGCGAAGCCCGGGGAAGCGGCAACTTAATTAATTAAGCTGCAAGTGCCAAGTTGTTGTTGGCATTTCTAGTTTCCACCAAGTTACGGGCAGGTGGACCCCGGCATGCCTTCGGGCCGCGACAGCTTCCGTCGAAACCGTGTCGCCCCCTCCTGTTAGATTATACACTGGCGTACACGGGCCGCCCCAGGCTTACTTGGCGACTGAGACTTGGATCGGGTGAGCAGTCGACAGTCTACAGTTGAAGAAAGCACTGGAGTGAGACTGGGCGTCCAAGATGCGGCTAGATATTGAGGCCGAGTCGTCAACGCTCCGTGGGCAGCCTTCAGGAGGCAGGGACGGCCAGACACCCTAAATCTTCTGGGAAAGACCTGCTTTCTGGTTCACGGTTCCTGGTTGTTAAGCAACGATTGGGCACAGGGGTACGGCTGAGGCGTTGACTCGCAAGGAGCTGGCTCGCAAAATGGCAAGACGGGGTATTTCGGGCGAAACACCCCCAAAACCGGTATGGCACAGGAATCCAGCGTCGTGGAACAAGCAATCGTACGAGCGCTTCGCGACAATCTCGAGAGCGTCAAGCGCACGGCGGATGAGCTGCATCATGCCGTAAATGACGTGGTTTCGGCGTGCGCGAGCAATAAACCGACGAACGCGCTGCCGTCCTTGCTGCGCGCGCAAGCTTCCGCAGCTTCGCTCGCCGCCACGCTGGAAGTGCTATCGAGATTTGTAGCGGTATCGATGCAGACCGGGCCGCGCTCGCCGATCGAAGCGCAACTTACCGATTTGGTCGGGAGAGTTGCTCCCGAGCCGCCTGCTGCGCCGCAACGGCCCGCGCCTTCACAGCCGGTGCCGAAGGCGGTTCAGGCAGCGCCTCCGCCTCGGCCTGTTGTTGCCGAGCCCGAACCTGCGGAATTGGAACTGGCGCCTGATCCTGAACCACTGGAACTCATGGAGCCTACGGCCGCGGCCTTGGCCGAGCCCGAACTTGATGGCGAGTTCAGTGTCGATCGGCTTTCTCCGGAGGAACAGGAACTGCACCGCCGCGCCAACCGGGTCGCTAAAGTTTCGATGCAGGATATCAAGATGCTCCGGCCGGACCAGGTACGCCTCGGCCGCCAAAATAAAGATCTCTGCATCCGATTGAAAGACGACATTGAAAAAGCTCATCGAGAATACGACCGCCGTTTTAAACCGATCATGGACCATCCCGTCGATTATTTTTATCGCTGGCTGGTGGAAATCCTTGCCGAAGGTGACGCGCACGCGCTGGGCGAATACCCGTACGCCACACCGGCGCGCCATCACTAATCGACGCAGCGATCTCGTTTTTTGTGGGTCTTCTGAAAATGCCGTATTATTCTGTCTAGCTATGTCGCGAACTTTTATTGCGTTACTGCTGCTTGCTGGGTTGTCGTTTGGCGGGATGTTTGACGCGTACGCGCAGTCGGCCAAGCACTCGCGCAAATCGAAAAAGCCCAAGTCGCCGCCTTGCCGGACAGGTTGCAAACCGGATACGTCCGTGCCACAAGTGGCTTCAGATACGCCGGAAGATGAAGCTGCGCAGAGAGAGCTTTCCGAACTCGCCCGCGAACTACACAGCGCCGTCCCTGGCGCATACGCGAAACTCTCGGCTTTTGCCGTCAAGAACACGACGAACGTTTGGGGCGCGCGCGCTGCGCTTGCGCTTGGCTATGACGATTACTCGAGAAGCCGCACCGCGCAGGGGCTTGGCTGGCTATTGAAAGCGCAAAGCGACACCTTGCTCCGCGAGTACGCTTTGTACTGGACCGCCCAGGCACAGCGGGCGCTGGGGCGCAACGCGGATGCTTACAAAGTGCTGCAGACGATCCAGCAGAACTACCCGAACACTGCTATGCGCGAGTCATTGCTGGAGGCCTTCGCTCCAACGGCTGTGCAACTAGGACATGCGCAGGAAGCTATTGATGTCCTCGAGGCCTACGCCGCCACGACATCGAAGCCCACGCTGCTTTATGAACGCGCCCACGCTTATCAGGCGGCGCATCAGCTTCCACGAGCCGCAAAGGATTATCAGACTGTCTTCTACAAATTTCCTCTAGCTGACGAAGCCAAGCCGGCAGGCTCTGCTTTGACGCAATTGATGCATGCGCTGGGGAAGGAGTACACGTATCCCGGAGTAGAATTGCAGGAGCAGCGCGCCCAGGCGTTTTACGACGCGCACAAGTGGAAGGAAGCGCGCGCGGAATACGAGAAGTTGCTGACCATGCTCAAGGATCCCGCGAATCCGGCACGGCAACGAGCGCAGCTTCGCGAGGCGGAGTGCCGCGTACAGTCGAAGGGCTCGCCTTCCTTGATCGCCGCGGTAAAGACGCCGGACTTGGAAGTGGATGCTGAGCGGCTTTACGCGCTCTCTCAGGCTTACCGCACGGCGAAAAAAGAAGCGGAGATGTTTACGGCGCTGAACACGCTGACAAAAAATTATCCCGAAAGTAAATGGGCCGAAGAAGGCTTGATGGCGGCGGGGAATTACCATTGGGTGGAACTCGATCGCACCAAAGCGGCCATCAACTACCAGCGCGTACTGGATTCTTTTCCGAACGGAAAGAATGCCTTCAATTGCGAATGGCGCATCGCCTGGGTCGCCTATCTGAATCGTCAGCCCGACGCCGATGACCGGCTCACGACATTTCTGTTGAAGTACCCCGCATCATCCAATTCCGTGGACGCCCTTTATTGGCTGGGACGCAATGCCGAGCGCGCTGGGAATGGCGCTCGCGCGCGTAGTTTTTACACCAAAGCTGTCGAGCGGTTCCCACAGACGTATTTTGGCAATGCCGCTGCGGCACGCCTCGGCAAACTTGGTCCCGGCGAAGAAAATCCAGCCGAGTTTCTGGAAAAAATTCCGCCGCCGCCCTCACTTCGTTCGTTTGAAGAGCAAATCCCGGTTGCGGCGGCTGACCGCTGGGCGCGCGCGCAGGCGCTGCGCGCCATCGCATTCGATTCTTCGGCCGAGCAGGAGCTGAAGAACGCATACTTTGCGACCTCATCGCCGCGCTTTTTGCTTGAGGCCGCGCAGGCGGCTTTCGATCAAGGCCATTACGGCGCGGGCATGGCGTACGCGCGGATCATCGTGCCCAACTTCGATTCTCGCAAAATCAGCGACGTACCTGTCGCAGCCTGGAAAGCGCTTTATCCGCTGCCCTACGAAGCAGCGTTGCGCCGCGAGGCAGCCAAAAATGATTTCGATCCGATGTTTGCCGCCGGCCTCATTCGCCAGGAATCGACGTTTCAGGCGGACGCCGTCTCGCGCAAAGACGCTATCGGATTAATGCAAGTTCTCCCGAAGACCGGGAAACTCCTCGCCAAGCAGCTCAAGGTCCGCTACACCAAGCACAAACTTTTCGAGCCGGACTACAACATTGAACTTGGCATGGTTTACATTGCGAGCCTGGTGCGCCAGACGGGCGCGTTTGAATACGCAGCCGCAGCCTATAACGCCGGCGAAGACCGCATTGCTGCGTGGAAGGCCGAGCGTAACTACGAGGAGATCCCGGAGTTGGTCGAGTCCATTCCGTTCACGGAAACACGCGAGTACGTGCAAGTGGTCTTGCGCAACACGGCGGTCTACCGGATGATTTATGGGTCGCCGAGCGTGGCGCTGCAAGCTTCCACGGGCCACGCGCGCTGAACAAAAAATCCGTATAATCTAATCTTTCCTCGCGGGGCCGCAGTATGTTGCGCCCCGCCACTACAAATTGAATATCTTGAGAAGGTGTAATGACTGCTCCCGACGTTTCCATGGCACAAATCTCGCGGCGCATGCTTTCCGCAAAGGCCGAGCAATTCACGGAATCCGTTATCCGGGAAATGACGCGCCTCGCGCTGAAACACAAGGCAGTCAACCTTTCCCAGGGTTTTCCCGACTTTGCCGCGCCCGAGGAAATCAAGGAAGCTGCTCGCCAGGCCATCTCGGATGACATCAATCAGTACGCCATCACCTGGGGCGCGAAGCCGTTGCGTGACGCCATTGTCGAGAAATTTGAGCGCACGCAGGGCGTCAAGTATGACCCCGAGCGCGAGATCACTATCTGCTGCGGATCGACTGAGGCGATGATGTCCGCCATGATGGCGATCATCAATCCCGGCGATGAGATTGTGGTATTTGAGCCGTTCTACGAGAATTACGGGCCGGATGCCATTTTGAGCGGTGCCACGCCGCGTTTCGTGAAGCTCCGCACTCCGGATTGGTCTTTTGACGAAAAGGAGCTTGCTGCCGCGTTTGGACCGCACACCAAAGCGATTATTCTGAACACGCCGAACAATCCGACGGGCAAAGTCTTCACGCGCGCTGAACTCGAATTTATCCGCGACCTCTGCGTCCGCTGGAATGCCTACTGCATCACCGATGAAATCTACGAACATATTCTGTACGATGGCGCCAAGCACATCTCCATGGCGCAAATTGACGGCATGCGCGACCGCACCATCGTCATCAATGGTTTGTCGAAAACCTACAGCGTTACCGGATGGCGCGTGGGGTGGGTACTGGCGCCGCCAGAACCCACACAACCGATTCGCAAGGTCCACGATTTCCTGACCGTTGGCGCCGCAGCCCCGCTCCAACAGGCTGGCGCGAGCGCTCTGCACTTTCCGCAGGCGTACTACGACAAGCTTGCCACTTCTTACGCCGCAAAACGCGAACGCCTGCTGAAAATCCTCACCAGCGCCGGCTTCACGGTATTCAAACCCCGCGGCGCGTACTACATCATGACGGACATCTCGCGCTTCGCCGACCCCGATCCAGTTCATTTCAAGGCCGACACCAAAGATGTGCGCTTCGCCAAGTTTCTCGTCGAAAAGATTGGGGTCGCGGTGGTTCCCGGTTCCAGCTTTTACAACAACGCGCAGGATGGCGCTTCCCAGGTCCGCTTTACCTTCTGCAAAAAGGAAGAAACCCTCGCCGCCGCCGAGGAGCGGCTTTCCAGGTTGCATGCTTGACCTGAGAATGGTCAGGATTCGCTCACATTTTTTGGGCCCATGAGTCTATCCTAACGAACCACGGAGATTGCACGTGCGAACTTTCTTCACTGCCTTCTTTTTTCTGCTTGCGACACCATTGCTGGCTCAGGACACCTCCCCGTCGCACGCCTTTGACTACGATTCCAAGGCACCGATGGGTATTCAGGAAGCCGGCGTTGAGCATTGGGGCGGCGTCGCCGTTCACGATATATCGTACGCCAGTCCAAAGGGCGGCCGCGTTCCAGCATACCTCGTGGTTCCGGAAGGGAAAGGCCCATTCGCCGCCGTGATTTGGGGGCATTGGTTTTGGCAGAATTCGGAGTTCTTCAATCGCAAAGAGTTTCTCGATGAGTCCGTGGTGCTGGCGCGCGCGGGCGTCGTTTCACTGCTGCCGACGGGGACGGGAGCACGTCCCGGCCACGTAGAGGACAAGGATCCCCTGAATGAACGTCAGATCAGCGAGTTTGTTCAAGAAACCATCGATATGCGCCGGGGCGCCGACCTGCTGTTGGCGCGCAAGGATGTCGATCCCAAGCGTCTGGCCTACGTCGGACATAGCCATAGCGCCACCCTGGGTGGAGTCCTCAGCGGCGTGGACAAGCGCTTCAAAGCATTTGTATTAATGGCTGGCGGACTGTCGGACCAAGTGGATATGAAATCTGAAGAATTTCAGGAATTCCACCAAAAGAACGGCCCGGAAAAGGTCGATGCGTTCATGATCAAATTTGCATGGCTGGATCCCGGCAAGTTCGTTTCCAAAGCAGCTCCCGCCACCGTATTTCTTCAATATGCGAAGCAGGAGAAATTCCTGACCGCAGAGCGCGCACTCCAGTATGCTGAGGTTGTGAGCGAACCCAAGGGGTTCAAGCTCTACGACGCTCCGCACGCGCTCAACGCCGAAGCTCGCAGAGACCGCATCGCCTTCCTCTCCACTCAACTCAAACTGAAACCACTCCATCCCTCATTGATAGCAAGCGTCCCAGATTTGCCTCAACCGCCCGAACCGCCGCAATAGGGAATAGCCTGAGATGATTTTCGCTGCCCATGGTAACGGTCACATGTGCTAGAATGCGCAGCCGAGAATCCACTATGGCGACGAAACTTGACCTCATCCCGCAAGACACTCGCATGGAAGCCAATGGTGATGGCGCGCCTTTCGACATTTCCGCAAGCGCTACGCGAACGTTTCTTTGCCGCCTCACGGTCACCGATCAGATTGAGCAGGAATCGCTCGATGTGTCGATTTGGGGTTCTGCCGACGGGACAACCTGGACGAAGAAGCCGCTGCTCAAGCTGCCGCAGCAGTTTTACCGCGGCACGACCAAGATGATTCTCGATCTCTCGCTGCGTGCGGAGACCAAGTTCATTCGCGCCGGTTGGGAATTGGCTCGCTGGGGCAGGGTAGCACCGACGCCAATGTTTGTTGCCGGCTTAGAGCTTGAGGAGATTCCGCCAATGTCCCGCGAGACGCCCACGACGAGAATCGCGCTCGCGACAAAATAGCACTCAAGGCTTAACCACACGGCACCTGCGATATGCACACTTGCATTTCTGGGATTGGTATTTTTGCTAAATTTTAGATAAATTCAGCAGTCTTGACCCATTCTCGTTTTTTTAGGGGTAGGGAACTGACGGTCGGTTGCCCTGTGGTGGTTAGCCCCCTACCCCGCGAGTGGTCTTGCATGTATAGACGAGGTGAGGCGGTAAATAGTTTCCTCACTACATTAAAATAATTTGTCGTCCGCCAAGAGCCTATTCCCCCACGGGCACCGTATCCAGGTACCGTGCCACCGCCGCCTTCCACTTAAACTTTTCTGAAATGGCCGCCTGTAGCGCCTGTGCCGCAACGGGCTCCCCATGCGTCAGATAGGTCTGTTTGGGAGCCGCAGGCAGCGCCGTCAGCCAGCGCAGCAGCTCACTCTTGCCCGCGTGCGCGGAGAATTGTCCCATTTCCGCAATTTCCGCGCCCACTGGCACGTCCTGGCCGTACAGCTTCAATGACTTCGCGCCCTCCTGCAGAGCCCGTCCACGGGTGCCCTCAGCCTGGAATCCCGCCAGGATGACCGCATTGCGCGGATCGGGCAGACGCTGCACGAGGTGATGCAATACCCGCCCGCCACTCACCATCCCGCTCGCCGAGATGATGATGCAAGGTTTCTTGACGTTATTGATGGCCTTGGAGTCTTCCACAGACCGGGTCAAATGAAATTCATGCACATTTAGAGGATCGCCTTTGCCGTCGCTACCTTCTTCCCGGACATAATCCAGGTCGTGATCCTCTTTGTACTTCAGATATAAATCCGTCGCACTCAGTGCCATCGGGCTATCCACATAGACTGGCAAGCGAGGAATTCTCTGCTGGTCCTCCAACTGCCGCAAATAGTACATAAAGGTCTGCGTACGCCCGATGGCAAACGCCGGTATCACAATGGAACCGCCCCGCTTCGACACGCGATTTACGATTTGGGCGAGCTCTTCCGCGGGATCACCTGCAGGATGCTCACGGTCTCCGTACGTCGATTCGCAGATCAGCACATCCGCGTTCGAGGGAGGCGTTGTGGGATCTTTCAAAATCGGCTGGTCGTATCGCCCGATGTCGCCGGAAAACAAAATAACGGTCTTCTTTCCGCCCTCGGTGAAGGCCAATTCCAGGCTGGAAGATCCCAGGATGTGCCCCGCGTCATAAGACGTGACGCGAAACTCGGGACTGATATCGAAGCTGCCGCTGCGCGGCATGCTCTTGATCAGTTTCAAAGTTGGATCCACATCTTCAGGTGCGTAGAGCGGCTCGGGGTTGGCGTGGCGGCTGTCCTTGTGAATCCGCGCGTGCAGAGTGTCCTCTTGCTGCAGATGGGCAGAGTCCTTCAGCAGGAGAGTCGTGAGCTCGATCGTCGCGGGATTCGCATAGATCGGCCCGCGATAGCCGGATTTCACCAGCACCGGCAGCCACCCGGTGTGGTCCAGGTGCGCGTGTGTGAGAACCAGATAGTCGATCGTCTTTGGATCGACGGGCAGAGGCTTGTAATTGCGGTCTTGAAGTTCCTGCGGGCCCTGAAAAATACCGCAGTCCACCATCAATCGCTTGCCCGCCGCTTCCACGAGATACCTTGAGCCGGTAACGGATCCCGCCGCGCCAAAAAAAGTGAGTTTTGCCATAGGTGTATTCTAGACGAACATTTCCTTCAGGCAACCCGTTTCGCAGGGGTTAGAATCGCGGGAGCAACAATGCTTTCTAGGACGAGCACAATTCCGCCGAGGTGGATCGTTTTCGCGATATTCGTTCTTTTTTCGCTGACAATCGCAAGTGCCACGAAATGCTCACCACGAGTCGTTCACGTATTTGTCGCCCTGGCCGACAATCAGCATCAAGGCATTGTTCCGGTTCCACCTGCGCTTGGAAATGGCAGCGATCCGCAGCGTAACCTCTATTGGGGCGCCGCCTACGGTGTCAAAACGTTTTTCAAAGCTAGCGACGAGTGGCAATTGATTTCCTGCGCCCGGGGCCCCAAGGACGCAATTTTGGAGCGCTGTCTATTCAAGAATCGCAACGCCGACGTCTTTCTCGTTGCCGACGCCTATCAAGGCAGCGAGATCAAGTCCGCGGTTACCGACTTTCTTTCCGCCGCTGGCGGCAAAACATCCGAAGAAATCCGCGCGAAAGTGAATTCCGGTGACGTTTCCATGGCCGCTGGGGGCGCGGCAGATTTGCTCGTCTACGTAGGGCATGACGCGTTCATGGATTTTCAGATTTCACCGATTGCCGGAGCCAGAGGGACCAAACCTCGCCGTACCATCATTCTCGCCTGCGCGAGCAAAGCTTTCTTCAGTCCTTACATCCGGCAAACCGGCGCTGAACCGTTGCTTTGGACAACCGGCCTGATGGCCCGGAAGCCTACACTCTGAAAGCAGCTCTGAATGGCTGGATCGCCAATGAGGATGACGAAGCGATCCGCCACCGCGCCGCAGTAGCGTACGACAAGTACCAAAAGTGCGGCGCCCGCGCCGCGCTGAAGCTATTTTCCACAACTTGGTGATATGAAAATAAGAAGGGACGAATCCTTCGATTCGTCCCTTCCTTCTTCACTTAAAACTTACAACTTATAACTGAGAACCGGATCAATCCGCTGCGCTGGCCTGCTTTGTCTTGGCGACAATGGACTCGATATTCAGCCTCAAGCCCTTCGCTACGCCGGTCCCATACGCGGGATCGGCCTTGTAGAAGTGCTGGATTTGCAGTTCCTGAATGCGCTGCGGCACGCCATTGCCCAGGCTGGAGACGATGTTGTCAATCAGCCGTTGCTTGGCGTCCGCGGGCATCAAGCGGAAGAGATTCCCAGGTTGCGTGTAATAGTCGCTGTCGGCGCGGTGATCGTGGCGCGCGACGGTTCCGCTGACGGCATGCGGCCGTTCAACGTACGAACGGTCCTGCGTTGGCCCACCGAAGCTGTTCGGCTCGTAGTTCACCGACGTTCCGCCGTTTCCATCGAAGCGCATCGCACCGTCTTTGTTGTAGGTGTGGTATGGGCATTGCGGCTTGTTCACCGGAAGGGAATCGTAGTTGACGCCCAGACGATAGCGGTGCGCATCAGGATAAGAGATCAAACGCGCCTGCAGCATTTTGTCCGGAGAAAAGCCCATGCCCGGCACGACGTTGCGCGGTTCAAAAGCTGCTTGTTCCACTTCCGCGAAATAATTTTCCGGGTTACGGTTCAATTCGAGTTCACCCACCTCATGCAGTGGGTAGTCTTTGTGCGGCCACACTTTCGTAAGATCGAAAGGGTTGATGTGATACGTCTCCGCATCTCTTTCCGGCATGATCTGCACGCAAACGCGCCATTTCGGGAAGTCGCCTTTCTTGATGGCGTGAAAGAGGTCGCGTTGCGAATAGTCCGGATCCGTCCCTTCCAGTGCGCCAGCCTGCTCGCGGAAGAAATTCTTGATCCCCTGCTTGGTCTTGAAGTGCCATTTCGCATAGAAGAGTTCGTTCTTCGCATTGATCAGGCTGAACGTGTGGCTGCTGTAACCGTTCATGTGCCGGTAACCATCCGGAGTACCCCGGTCGGAGAAGAGAATCGTCACCTGGTGCAGCGATTCCGGCGAAAGTGACCAGAAATCCCACATCATGGTCGGCGATTTCAGGTTGGTCTCTGGATCGCGCTTTTGCGTGTGGATGAAGTCTCCGAACTTCAGTGGATCGCGAATAAAGAAGACGGGCGTGTTATTTCCCGTCATGTCCCAGTTACCCTCTTCGGTGTAAAACTTAAGCGCAAAGCCTCGCGGATCGCGCGCCGTATCCGCCGAACCTTTCTCGCCGCCAACAGTTGAGAAGCGCAGGAACGTCGGTGTCTTCTTACCCACCGCACTAAACAGCTTTGCCGTGGTGTATTTTGTGATCTCGGTGCTGTTGCACACGAAATGGCCATAAGCACCCGAGCCCTTGGCGTGCACCACGCGTTCCGGAATTCGTTCCCGGTTAAAATGCGCCATCTTTTCGAAGAGCAGAAAGTCTTCGAAGACTACCGGCCCGCGCGGCCCTACGGTCAGGGAATTCTGATTGTCCCCAACGGGGCGGCCCGCGTCCGTTGTCATGATTTTCTTTTTTTCTTCCGGCATGAATCCTCCTCAGTTCGCATGCAACGCCCGGCTACCCCACGACCGCCGCCGCGTTACAGCTCTCGAAGTTATAGTGAACCGCCGGGATCTATACTTCCAATATATAGATCGGATACGATGGATAGGCATAGCCTATGGAACTGCACCAGCTTCGTTACTTCTGCGCGGTGGCCGAAACCAGCTCGTTTAGCCGAGCGGCGGAACAATCGCACATCTCCCAGCCCTCGCTGTCCCAGCAAATCCTCAAGCTGGAAGATGAACTGGGAGCGCGACTTTTCGACCGCCTCGGCCGGTCCGTGCGGCTTACCGAACTTGGCAAGACGTTTCTGCCGCGCGCCCGCACCGTCCTGCGCGAACTAGAGGCCGCGAAAGGCGACGTCATCGAAGGCAAAGAGTTCGTCGGTGGCCCCATCACCGTCGGCGTTATTCCCACCGTCGCCCCTTATTTCCTCCCGCCGCTCCTCACGGCCTTTTCGCGAAAATACCCTCAAGTTCAGCTCACTGTCGTGGAAGAAATTACGCCCGTTCTTCTCGAACGTCTCCGTGCCGGCGCCATCGACGCTGCCATCCTGGCTCTCCCCATTCGCGGCCACGAATTTGATTCGTTTCCTTTATTAACCGAACGGCTTTTTGCCGCGCTTCCGAAGAAACACAAATTCACTTCCCGCCCGTCTCTTTCCCTCAAAGACCTTCGTGCGGAACCCTTCCTCCTATTGCGCGATGGCCACTGTTTTCGCGATACCGCCATCGCGGCCTGCGACCGCGCGCGTCTGCATCCGCAGATTGTTTTCGAAAGTGGCCAGTTCAGCAGCCTCCTCAGCATGGTCGGCGCGGGGATGGGTGTTTCCATCGTTCCCGAAATGGCCATTGAGAAAAAATCTCAATGCCGCTATGTGCGCATCGCCGATGAGCAAGCTGTCCGCACGATTGGAGTCGTGGTTCTCCGCGGCCGTTCTATGACCCGCGCTCACAGCGCTTTTCTCTCTCATCTTCGCGCGCCTTCCCCGCGCATTTTCATCTAGAGAGAGAAATTTCTCGAAACGTCATCCAAATTGACGGAGGAGATGGACGCAGCCATTCCACTGAGGTAAAATCTATTTGAGTATTTACCCCGGTGGGGCCGTGGCGCAGTTGGGAGCGCGCCTCGATGGCATCGAGGAGGTCGTGGGTTCGAATCCCATCGGCTCCACCAAACTTCATCTTGAGTCCCGCTTCTATCCTCGCGAAACGACTATTGTTGAGTGTCCTGCTGGTTCTGGGGCTTCTCTATGGGTGCGACTATCTATCCGTTCGCATCAGGGCTTTGCACCAGAAACCAGCCGATCCGTTCGAAACGCTCAAGTCTCTGCGCGTCCTCGCGATTCCGGAAAAGAATGCCAAGACTTCCTACGAGGTGGACGCTCAGAATCCGGAGCAGGCGGTTACTTGCGTCCACTCCCTTTTCCCGCATAGCGGATTTTCGCCCTGCTGGTACATCAAGCCGAGGATCAATCAGCCAATCCCCATGTGATCGCCCTGATTTCGCGCGATCGCGAGTCTGTGAAATTATTTCTTTTCTGGTGGAAATTTCGGAGGAATTTCCGCGTAGCCCGGCGCAGCCTGCTTCAGGTTCACATCCACCTGCGCGCTGGCATCGCCTATCGCCCAGCGGATTCCGCCGCCGAGCACGTTCAGGAAAAACTCATTTTTCCAATTCTCCGGCCGATCGCCCATCGCGGTGAAGAAAACGCGGCCCTTCCCCTGCATCCGCGCCCATGTCATCGGATACGGTGCGCGCTGGTAGCACTCGCCCTTCATGCCCTGCGTGTCCAGCGTGAGGATCACGTGCAGGTCGGGAGTGAAATCCTTCAGCGAGTACCATTCTTCATTGAAACTCACCGGTGACTTTACGCCTTCCAGCCCTGGAAATTTCGGGTCGTTGACGATCACGTTCGCGTCCTGAAGTCGTGGCTCTCTGCCGTGAATGATAAATTCCGCTCCCACCATTTTCAGGTAGGGATCCTGCTGCTCACCATGTGCGATGTAGCGATTCGAGAGGTCCGGTGTATCCGGCGGCGTATGAAAAGTGTCGCTCGCTGCATGCACTCCCACAAATCCCAATCCACCCTGGATGGCGTCGAGCAGTGCCTGCTTGCCTTTGGCCGACATCGGAGGCTTGCCATCCGTTCCCAGAGTCGTCAGGTCGCCGGTCGTGAAAAACACGACGGCCGCGAAGGAATGAATTTTCTTCTCATCGAAAATTCGTCCGTCCTTTGTTACTTCTACCTTGAACCCATGCTTGTTTCCCAGTTCGGTGACCACGTCGTCCATGATGCTCGGCTTGCCGTCGACTCGTTTCACTACGGTATGTTCGAATCCCGACGACTTTGTAAACACCAGTACCGATTTTTCTTTATCGGTGGCTCCGAGCAACCGGCTCGAAAGCGCCAAGCCCGCGCCCGTCAGCGTTGCGGCTCGAAGAAATTCCCTGCGGCTCTTGGATTCGTTCATGCCATCCCTCTCTAGTGATGTCCTTCCGGATGTTCACAGCCCGGAAAACTCGCAAACACGCGGTCCTCGGTCCAGCCCAGCTCTCTCATTCCCATTTCCGACGAGTAATATGCTCCACTGACCCAGCCTTTCAAATTCTCAAAGTGCCCGTGAAGGCCGGAATTGCCTTTCTCAGCACTGCTCGCTGAAACTTCCTTTGACGGAGGAGCCGACGCATCCGCCAGCAGCATATTCTGCTGGCGGTCATCAAGGGAAGGGAATCCTTTTCCGAATCGCTTCTGCGACTCCGCCTCAATAGCCGCCAGCGCCGCCACAAACTCTTTCTCGTGTATGTCGGTATCCACGCTTAGAAGCAAGTCAAGAAATCGGTTCACCTGAGCCTTCGTAGAACCCGGTACTATGCGTTCCGCCAGCGCGATTAGACTCTCATTTTGTTGCACGTTGAGGAAAATCGGTTCCCAATTGACAGCTCCCAGTTTTTCCGCTTCGTGGAGCAGCGCCGCATTTTTCAAAATTTCATGAATCGGATGCGAAGCCGCTACCAGCGGCCAAGCCGCCCCTGCGCCCATACCAACAAGCACCCGCCGCACCATCTCCCGCCGCGTGAGTCGCTCACTAACCGCGGCTGTTTCAATGATCACCGGCAATGCGCTCTTTGTTCCCAACTCGTTTACTCCAGCCATCCGATTTTCGCGCCGATGGTATCATCCACCAACAATCGTTCACAAGAACAACGCGAATCCTTTTCGATTGCTCAATTGACCTGCCTTCGCACACTTGCTAGCATTCGCTTCGGATTTTCAACCTATGCCCCAACAGAGTGCTCATTCATTTGACGTCATCGTGGTCGGTTCCGGAGCCTCCGGAGGCTGGGCCTGCAAACGCCTCGCGGAAGCCGGCCTGAAGGTCGCGCTGCTCGAAGCGGGCCGCCCGCAATCCGACAAAAACTTCACCGAACACAAGCCCGAATTCGAACTCAAATATCGCAACAAATCCCACGAACTGATCCGCAAGACGCGGCCCATACAAGTCAAATTCGGCGTTTGCAACGAATATACCTACGACTGGTTCGTCAACGATCTCGAAGAGCCGTACACCACGCCCGCCGACAAGCCCTTCAATTGGATGGGCCGCCTGCGCATGACTGGGGGACGTACCAACGTCTGGGGCCGCGTCAGCCTGCGCTTCGGCGATTGGGATTTCAAGTCGGCTTCCATCGATGGCTTCGGCGAAAACTGGCCGTTCGGCTACAAGGACATCGAGTCCTACTACGATCTTGTCGAAAAATATGTCGGCATCACCGGCAGCGCCGAAGGCCTGGAGCACCTCCCCGACGGTCAATTCCAGCCGCCCGTGCCGCTCACCTGTCAGGAAACTCTCTTTCGGAATCGTGTCAAAGAAAAGCTTGGCCGCACCGTCACGCCCACGCGCAGCGCCAACCTCACCAAACCCATCAATGGCCGCGGCCCCTGCCATTTTTGCGGCCCCTGCGAACGCGGTTGCATGACGCACTCCTATTTCAACTCCGCCTTCACTACCGTTGCCGACGCCCTCGCCACCGGAAACTGCATGCTCATTTCGAATGCCATGGTCTACAAAGTCCTCATGGACCCCGACCGCAACCGCGCCCGCGGCATTCTCTACATCGATCGCAACACGCGCCAGTCCCGCGAAGTCTACGCCCGCACCGTGATTCTCTGCGCGCAATCGCAAGAATCCGTCCGCATCCTGCTCAACTCCGCGACGCCGCAGCATTCGAATGGTCTCGCCAATTCCAGCGGCGTCCTCGGCCACTACCTCACCGCCCACGTTCGCAGCGGCGGCGGCAGCGGCGAATTTCCCTCCTTCGGCAGCAAGCCTTCCCTCGGCACACCTGTAAAGCCGCTCGGCATTTACATCGCCCGCTTCCGCAACCTGCCGAACACGCCGCCCTACAAAAAATTCCTCCGCGGCTTTGGCTACGAAGGCGAATCCTCCACCGAGTTCAACTGGGAAGCCCCCGGCTTCGGCGAAGCCTACAAAAAAGCCCTGCTCGAACCTCGCAACAAAATCGACATCACCGGCTTCGGTGAAGTCCTTCCGCGCTGGGACAATTTCGTCGAACTCGATCCCACAGTCAAAGACGTTTATGGAATCCCCGCGCTGAAAATCCACATGTCTGACGGCGAAAACGAGCGCGCCATGATTAAAGACATGGGCGACTCCGCCGGAGAAATGCTCGAAGCCGCCGGCGCGAAAAACATCCGCACCTACGCTCATCCTTCCGCCCCGCGCTGGGCGCTTCACGAAGCCGGCATCGCTCGCATGGGCGCCGACCCGAAAAAATCCGTCCTCAATCAGTTCCAGCAGACTCACGACATCAAGAATCTCTTCGTCATGGACGCTTCCGGCTTCACCTCCAATCCCTGCCAGAATCCAACCCTCACCATCATGGCTCTCTGCGTCCGTTCCTGCGACCACCTCATGTCCGAGCTGAAGCGCGACGCCATCTGAACTGCTTAACCTCGCGAAGCGCCCGAAACCAGGCACACCTCGGCTCTTCCCGCCTATTCAGCGATTGATTTCCTGCCCATCCCTTTTGTTTTTTCAAAGATTGTTTGCTGGAATTGCAGCGCTACCCAGCTTGACTCTCATCCACAGCGCATAACTGATCTGCCCAAGTCAAACTATCCGGCCTGCCTCTTCTGTTCCTTCTCCGCCCCGTCCAGCCAGCGTTCCAGCGCCGCTTGTGATGGTGGAGCGATTTCGAGGAACCCCAGCCCCGCTCCCATGTTCGGCTGCGAGTAGATAATCTTCGCCTTGGCTTCAAAGAAGGCTTCTCCCGCGGAGATTTTCACCAGCACCAGCGTATCTTTGGGGAAGGGATTCATCATGTCCAGGTAGCAGCCGTGGAGGCTCAATTCGCTTACGCGCGAGGCGATGCGCACATCAGCTCGCACCTCAATCAATTCGGCGCTGGCTATGAACGAGTACCTTGGCGTTCGGCGTTTCTCGTGGTATTCGATGGCGGCCTCCGGTTGGACAACCCTGCCCTCATAATACGACGTTTTGGCCAACATGCCCCAAAGCGTCCCAAAGAACCCTTAACCAACTTGAAACCCCTGAGACCCCCGCTTCAGGTTACTGGCCCGTGTTGGATTTTGGCGGCGGCGTGCGCAACATCCTCAGCTTCAGCGGATTCGCCAGATTATGTAGATAGCGCTTCGCCTGAGCTTTGATCATGGCCTTTTGCAAGTCATTCCAGGCAATCAACCGGGTCGTTGGACTTGCAGGCCCACCGGTCTGCGCAATGTTCGGGAGATCCGGCCGCGGCGCCGATCGCGTCAAGACGTTGCCTAATGTGGGAGCCTTTTTGGCCCGGGCGCTTTTGAGCATCCTCTCCTCCGGGATTTGCAGCCAGTCCCGCAACGTCGCCAGGATCGACGTGTGATCGTACGGCACGTCACTCGCCGACCGAAAGACCGTCCCGGCTTCGATGTACGGTGAGACGAGTACCGTGGGAACTCGCACTCCATAGCGATCAAAATGGAAGTTTTCCTCGCCGGGATCGCTCGCCACATCTGGCGGAACCGCCCCTGGAGGCAGAACGTGGTCGTAGCAACCGCCGTGCTCATCGAAAGTAATCACCCATAGCGTGCTGTTCCAATCCTTGCCGCTGCTAATCGCCTTCCATAGGCGCAAGAGAAATTGCTCCCCCAGACTTACATCATGGGGGGAATGCTCGTCGTTGGGTTCAATTTGGAAACTCGGCTCTATAAAAGAGTATTCCGGCAGCGTACCGTCTCTGCAGTCCTCTTCAAACTCGTCCATTCCGTGGAAATGTGGCTGCAACAGCACGTCCCACAATTGCGGAAATTGCAGTCGCGCGAGCGACATGAGAATCGTATCGTTGTAAACCTTCCAACTGTGGTTGGTGTCTCTCAGCACTTCGAAGATCGTGTCCGCATCGTACAATTCATTGGGCTTGTTGTTCACTCGTCCCATAGACGTTCCAGCATGCAAGAACGCCCTGTTCGGCAACGTCTGGTTTGGCGTCGAACAAAACCATCGGTCACTCACCGCATAGTTCCTCGCTAGTTGGCTGATGACGCTTACCTGCACCGGGCTGTAGGACTCCATCAGTTGATTGGCCTTCTCGGGGTGCCCGGGATCCGTCGTGATGTAGTCCACCAGGAAACCTCGCATCATTTCTGTTCGGGTTGAGTCCTTCGGTCCAAAAATCTGAGCAGTGATGTTCGCGAATTCCTCGTGTGGATCATGGTCCGGCGCCAGGAACGGCTGTGCACCCGTGGTGCCTCGCGTGGCAAAGACTTTGACCGGATCTTTCCCGCTGAAGTAGTCAGCATTCGAGGGATTCCAGAAGGGGCCATCAGGACTCGGAGCCGCCAATCCGTCAAACGTCGTCTGTTCTCCAGGGGCCGGCGTTGGAATGTTAATCGGCGGCCTGTTGTTCACATCCGCATACAAAAACCCCAGTAGATTGTCGAACGATCGATTCTCCATCATCACCACAACTACATGCTTGATTCGATCCATTCCATCGCCCGCCATGGTGTTCCTCCGCCGGTCCGTGCCAGTTCACGCGTTTCTAGTGGCCGACACTTTACTACCAAGTTGAATAGCAAGCGAGTAACAACTCGCTCACGGTCCAGGCGCCGCCCTCTTGGATCGGAGATTTGTTCCCCATTCAGGCAACCCCCTCTGCATTCCTTGATTCAGAGTGGAGTAACGAGCTGTCTTAAGCTCTGCGATGGGGTGTGGAGTGCCGGTCGTTTCATTCCCCCAACTCTGTTTGTCAATGAGGTGTCCTCATGAATCGTAGGGATCGCCGGTTCCTCCAACTTTTCTTTTGCGCCACCTTGCTCTGGGCCCTTCCTTCCTTCGCGCAAGATCAGTTCGCGCCGCAAGACACTTCGGCAAAACCGCAGAGCTCCAAGGAGGCCAAAAAACGCGACAGGAAACTCATGAAGGAACTAAGTTCCGATGACACCGACTGGCTCCGCAACGAAGTTCCCGACATCATCACGGAGCAAGAACGCCGCGCCTTCCTCGAACTCGGCACCCAGGAGGAACGCGATCAATTCAAGGAGATCTTCTGGCGCGACCGCAATCCCGAACCCGAGTCGCCTGTCAACACAGCTAGGGAAGAGCACTACCGCCGACTCGTTTATGCTGACGAGCACTTTGCCTCCGGCATTCCCGGCCGCAAAACTGACCGCGGTCACATCTACATCATTTGGGGCCCGCCCGATGAGATCGAATCTCATCCCACCGGCGGCACCTACGATCGCTCACCTCAGCAGGGTGGAGGCTCTTCCACTGCGTATGCTTGGGAGTTGTGGCGCTATCGCCATCTCGAAGGCATCGGTGAAAACATCGAGATCGAGTTCGTCGACCCTTCCGGTTCCGGCGAGTACCACATCACCAGCGATCCTTGCGAAAAAGACGCGTTAACGCACGTTCCTGGCGCCGGCCCGAGTTTGTCGGAAATCATGGGCCAATCCACCAAAGCCGGCCGCTTCACCAACAGTAACGGCACCACTTGCCCCATGCCCATCGGCGGAACCACCGCAAGCACGAACGAGTTCGACGCTCTTGATCGTTACTTCCGCGTCCAGCGCCCGCCCGAACGCTTAAAAGCTCTCGCCGAACTGGTCAACGCCCACATAGTCCATAACGACATTCACATGGACTATCGCACCGATTTTCTTCGCGTCACCAGCAGTACCGTCCTCGTGCCCATTACCGTCCAAGTTCCCAATCGCGCCCTTAGCTTTCAATCCAAACAAGGAGTGCATTCCGCAGTCCTGAATCTCTATGGCCGCATCACCACTCCCGGTGGTGTCGTCGTTCAGACTTTCGAAGATCTCATTTCCCGCGACTTTCCTGACTCCCTCTTCCAGTCTTCGCTGAATCTCTCTTCCATCTATCAAAAATCCGTCCCGCTCCGTTCCGGCCTTTACCGCCTCGATCTCGTCATCAAAGACACCCTGAGCGGCAGCCTCGGTATCTTCAACACTGCTCTGCGTGTCCCCCACTTTGAAGACGACAAGCTTGACGCAAGTTCCCTGATACTTGCCGATCAGATTGAAACGGTTCCTTCTAGCCAGACCGGCGCTGGCCAATTCGTCCTCAACTCTTACAAAGTTCGCCCTCGTCTCAGCCAGGAATTCTTGAGCACTGACAAGCTGGGCATTTTTCTTCAGCTTTACAATTTGAAGTTGGACGAGGCTTCCCACAAGACCAACGTCTCCGTCGTCTATCGCATCACCAAGGACCAGCAGGAAATCTGGCGCACTGTGGAAACTCCCGGCCATCTTCACCAAGGCGGCGAGCAACTCACCATCGAACGTCTCATCCCGGTAGCCCCGCTGGCTCCGGGCCGCTACACCATCGAAGTCACCGCCATCGACCTGCTCACCAACGACACCGTCATCCGCGCTGCGGATTTCACGGTAAAATCCGTCCCGCCGTCGAAACCAGCCGCAACAACTCACCCGCCGAATTCCTAACGCCTCGCAGTATCGTTGAGGCAAATGCCTCGAAGAGTTTTCTTCGAAGACTTGCTCAGCCGCGAAGATCCCGCCGAGCCTCCCGTCCGCCGTTTTCGGGCCCTTTACAAATCGAAATCGGTGTAACATCTCCGCTTCCTGGAGTCCCATTTTTATCCCACGATAAGGAGGGCCATCTCATGTTTCGTAAGCTCATCAACACTACGAACGACCCGGCCATCACCGTTCTCCGCCTGTTCTTCGGAGTAGTTTTTTTCGTCCATGGCACGCAAAAAGCTCTCGGCTGGTTTGGCGGCTATGGTTTCTCCGGCACCATGGGCTTCTTCACGCAACAAGCGCACATCCCCGCCGCACTCGCATTCCTGGCTATCTGCGCCGAATTCCTTGGCGGCATCGGCTTGCTTCTTGGCCTTCTCGGCCGCGTCGCGGCTTTCGGCATCGCTTGTAATATGGTTGTGGCTATCGCCATGGTCCACCGGCATTTCGGTTTCTTCGCCAACTGGTATGGCACGCAGAAGGGTGAAGGCTACGAATATCACCTCCTTGCCATTGCCATCGCCCTGGCCATCATGATCAAGGGCTCTGGTGCCTTTTCCGTTGACCGTGCTCTTTCCAGTTAGCTGCGGTGAGAATCGCTATTTGCAACCATAGAAAGAAAGGCGTCGGCCAGCGGAGCGGCCTGTCGACGCGCGTCTCAGGAGAATTCATGCCACGGAATTTATTCTCAATCCTTGCACTAGCTCTATCGCTCCTGGGTTCCGCCGGCTGCCCTTCGCATTCCTCGGCCCCCGCACCGCCCCCGCCAGCCTCCGTGGACGCCGCGCGACTCACCCATGCCGACGCCGATCCCGGCAATTGGATGAGCTACGGCCGAACCTACAACGAGCAGCGATTCAGTCCACTGAAGCAGATCAACGATCAAAACGTCGGCCAGCTCGCTCTCGCCTGGTACGTGGATCTGGATTCTCGTCGCGGCGATGAAGCCACCCCCATCGTTGTGGATGGCGTTATGTACTTCACCACCTCGTGGAGTAAAGTTTTCGCCGTCAAAGCCGCCACTGGCGAAAAACTCTGGTCTTACGATCCCAAAGTCCCCCCCGAGTGGGCCATCAACGCCTGCTGCGACGTCGTCAATCGCGGTGTCGCCGTTTGGCGCGGAAAAGTCTTTGTCGCCACGCTCGACGGCCGCCTCGTCGCACTCGATGCCGCCTCCGGCAAACCGGCATGGGAAACCCTCACCGTCGATCGCAACTACCGCTACTCCATCACCGGTGCTCCCCGCATCGTGAAAGGCAAAGTCCTGATCGGCAATGGGGGCTCCGAATTCGGCGTGCGCGGCTACCTATCCGCCTACGATGCCGACACCGGAAAAATGGCCTGGCGCTTCTACACTGTCCCCGGCGATCCTTCGAAGCCTTTTGAATCTCCCATTCTCGAAAAAGTCGCCAAGACCTGGACGGGCCAGTGGTGGAAAATCGGTGGAGGCGCCACCGTCTGGGACTCCATTTCCTACGACCCCGATCTCGATCTCGTCTACTTCGGCACTGGTAACGGGACTCCTTGGGACCGCCCCGCTCGCAGTCCCCGCGGAGGCGACAATCTCTTCATCTGCTCCGTTGTCGCGCTCAAGCCCGACACCGGCGAGTACGTCTGGCACTATCAGGAGACTCCGGGCGACGCCTGGGATTACGATTCCAACCAGTCAATCATCCTGGCCGACCTCACCATCAACAATTCCCCGCGAAAAGTTTTGCTTCACGCTCCCAAGAATGGCTTCTTCTATGTCCTGGACCGTGCCACCGGCGAATTGCTCTCCGCGAAGCCGTACGCCGCTGTCTCGTGGGCCAACTCTATCGATGTGAAGACTGGTCGCCCCCTCGTCAACGCCGCCGCCATTTACGAAAATCAAAAATCCGGTTCGCCTCTCGTCCCCGGACCGGACGGCGCGCACACTTGGCACTCCATGTCCTTCAGCCCGCTCACCGGCTTGGCCTACATCCCTGTCTCGGATAGCGGCTTCCTTTACAAATCCGCGCAACATCCCCGTCAAAGCGATCTGGCCTATAACGTCGGTATCGATTTCGTGGCTGCTGGCATGCCGCAGAAGCCGGAGATCAAGAAAGCCGTCCTAGACAGCATCAGGGGGCACCTCTCCGCCTGGGATCCCGTGCAACAAAAAGAAATCTGGCGCGTGGTTCGCAAGACCCCAACGAACGGCGGACTGCTCTCCACTGCGGGCAATCTGGTTTTTGAAGGGACCGCGCAAGGAAACTTCGAAGCCTTTCGTGCCGACAACGGCCAAAAGCTGTGGTCCGCCGACGCGCAAAGCGGGATCGTCGCCGCCCCCATAACCTACACGGTCAACGGCGAACAGTACGTCGCCGTCCTCGCTGGATGGGGAGGCGTCTTTGCTCTCGCCTCTGGCGAAGTCGCTCTCTCCGCCGGCCGTACGCAAAATATCCACCGCCTGCTCGCTTTCAAATTAGGCAGCAAGGCCAGCCTTCCACCGCTTCCGCCGTTCACACCGCCGCAACTCAAACCACCCAAACCCACCGCCACTGCCGCCACCGTGCACAAAGGCGAAGCCCTCTTCCAACGCTACTGCTTCACGTGCCACGGCGACGTCGCCGTCAGCGGTGGCGTCCTCCCTGACCTCCGCTACTCCGGCACACTCGACAGCGATCAGTGGTTTGAAATCGTTTTGAAGGGCCAACTAAAGCAAGCGGGCATGGTTTCTTTCGCCAAGGAGCTCTCGCACGATGACGCCGCCGCCATCCGCGCCTACGTCATCTTCCGCGCCAATCAAAGCCCGGCAGAGACCAAACCGGCTCCGAAATAAATACTCTGAGTCCTGAAAGGACTGTATTGCAATTCGGCAATCTGCTGCCTGGGCTCAATGCGCCGCCGCAGCCCCGCCCCCAAGAAATCCCGTGACCGCTGCGAGGAATTCTTCCGTCTTCTCAATCGCCGGCACATGCCCGCACTTGTCGAAGCTCACCAGCTTCGCCCCAGCGATCCCAGCGGCGTATTTTTCCCCCGCTGCGATCGGCAACAATTTATCCTGTTTCCCCCACACAACCAGCGTCGGCACTTTAATGCTCCCCAGCCGGCTGTCCATCCTTAGCGTTTCGCGCGAAGCATTGCTCAGGACGCTTCGCACCGTATACCCGTCCTTCACCGCCAGCTTGTCCGTGAAAATTTTCCTCAGCGCCTCGTCATTTAGCCAGCTCGTATCGTAGAACACCGCCTCCATCAATCCGCGCATTGCCACCAGCGAACTCGGATTCAAATCCGGGAGCGGCTGGTCCTGCTTCAACCCGCCCGCATCCACCAGCACTAGCTTCTCCACCTGTATCAAGTGTGCGCCATCGCCTAATTCCGCCGTGTAGAGCCCAGCGATCCACCCGCCCAGCGATTCTCCCACCAGGCTCGCCTTCTCCACTTTCAGTTGCCGCAAAAATTCATTCAGAAAATCAACATAAGTCTGAATGCTGTAATCCAACAGCGGCTTGTCCGATTTCCCAAATCCGATCTGGTCCGGCACCAGCAACCGGTATTTCTGCGCCATCGGCTCCAGCACCGATAGCCAATCTTCCTTGCGGCTCCCCAGTCCGTGCAGCAGCACCACCACTGGCCCCGTTCCCATATCAAAATAATGGATCGATTGTCCAAACACCGTAATCGTCTTGTCCGCCGGCTGCCCCTGCCCAAATGCCGGAACCACGAACGCCGCTAACAGTAGGATGAGCCCGAATTTCACCTTTCCGCGCATGATCCCTCCTGTCCTTGCGGCCCCTCTTTAGCACACCCCCGCCACGAATACCACTCGCGCCAGTGGGAACACCGATCTCCCGATCGGCGCTTTGGTCAGCTTTCCCTCTGGCGTCCAATCACGCATGGGAATTCCCGGCCAGTCTGGTGTAACCTCTGCTCCTGCCATGCTAATGACCCTACAAGCATTCGACGATTGGCTGCATTCCTACGGCCAAGCGTGGGAGAGCCGCAACCCGCAAGCCGCCGCTGACCTCTACGCGGATGACGGCACCTATCAAGTCACCCCGTTCCTCGAACCCATGTGCGGAAAGCAAGCCATCCTCGAATACTGGACCCACGTCGCCCAGACCCAGCAGAACATTCAATTTGGATACGAAATTCTCGCCGTAACTCCCGAGCACGGCATCGCCCGCTGGTGGGCTTCCTTCGTTATCGTCCCGCCCAGCCTCAATACCAAGCTCGACGGCATCTTCCTCATCTCCCTCGACGAAACTGGCCGCTGCCGTTCCCTCCGCGAGTGGTGGCACAAGCAACAAGCTTGATCTCCTGCCTCCTTGGCGATTCCTCGAAACGCGCCAACAAAGTAATTGACACGCAGTCTCCACATTTGTTTACATTCCCCTCATGACGGCGCGAACCCTCCTCCTGCGCGCATCCCTCTCCTGCACGTTGCTCCTCGCAGGTCTCTGCGCTCTCGCCGCCCCCAAGGACAAAGAGCCCGCCCCGCGTTTCAACGCCATCACCACCACCGGCGAAAAGTTCACCAACGACACCATCAAAGGCAAAGTCGTCCTCCTCGAATTCTGGACTACCTGGTGCGGCTACTGCGCCGACGAAGCCGCCTTCGTCGACAAAATCGGCCACGAACTCGCCGACAAAGGCCTCATCCTCCTGGCCATCGACGTTGGCGAATCCAAAAAAACCGTCAAGAAATATCTCGAGCAGCATCCCCGCAACTGCAAGCTCGTCATGATGGAAGACACCAATCTCGCCGCCATGTACCAGGCCAACGTCTATCCTATCTACGTGGTCATCGACCGCGACGGTTTCATCGTCGGCACGCAGCGCGGCGCTGGCGGCGAAGAAGCCCTCCGCCGCCTCATCGCCCGTGCCGGCATCGAATCCCCCGATGACGACTCCGACTCTAACTAAGCTTTGTTTGGATGAAGCACTCCAGAAAAATCATCGTGCACATCGCCACCAGCGCCGACGGCTATATCGCCCGCCCCGACGGCGACGTCGCCTGGCTCGACCGCCCCCGCCCCAAAGGCAATTACGGCTATTTCGCCTTCTTCAAATCCGTTGACACCATCCTCTGGGGCTACAAGACCTACGCCAAGGGCCTCGAAATGGGCATGGAGAAGGGCATGAAGGCCGCTGGCTTCGGCCCGAAAATCAAGAACTACGTCTTTTCCCGCCAACCGCGCGAGGCGCCACTGCCCGCCTTCCAATTCGTCAATGAGCCGATCAAAACGTTCGCCCAGCGCTTGCGCGCCCAGCCCGGCAAAGACGTCTGGATGATGGGCGGCGGCGAAATCATCGCCTCCTTTTTGGACCACGGCGAAATCGACGAGTTCCGCATCCACGTCATCCCCATCCTCATCGGCGAAGGCATCCCCCTCATCCAGCCCCGCCATCGCTCCATCCGCCTCAAGCTCCTCTCCACCAAAGCCTTCACCGACGGCGTCGTCCTCCTCCACTACCGCACTATTTCTCATTCCTGACTCCCGCGCAGATTCTTCGGCCAGGCTCGGCATCGCCGCAATCATTCTCTTATGGACGATTCCAGCAGTGCGCACTTGCGTCGATATTCTCTGGGAGCCAGGCCCATCTCTCGCCTAAAGACACGACTGAAGGAACTCTCCGATCCATATCCAATGGCTGACGCCACCTCAGAAAACGATGTATTGTTCGAGCGAATCATGGCGCCTGCTTTGTGCATCCGCCAGCGGGTAAGGTATTCGAGAGGCGTCTGCCCCAAAACGGTCCTGAATTTTAAGGCAAAGGCAGACCTCGACATGCGTGCCTCGCGAGCAAGTGACTTAACTGACCAAATCCCATCAAGGCTTGAGTGCATTGCTTGTATGGCCCTGCCGAGATGCTTGTCGGACATCGCGGCCAACCAACCCTTCGGCGGGGCCTCGGAGCTGCTTGCGTAAGCGCGAATGGCGTAGACAAACAGTGATTCATAAAGGCAACTGATCAAGCGCGATGAAGCGATACCGGGCTGAGCCGTTTCTGCCGCCAAAAGATCCAACACGGATTGGAAAGCGTGACTTCGATTTTGCTCCAGCCGCAGGTGCAGATAACGAGGCAGAATCGTGGAAATGAGAGGGGCCTCGAATGCGCCAATCCCAAAAGACCCACTCACCAAAGTTGTGAGCGCTCCCCCTCCTCCGTAACGAATCACGCAATCCACTTCCAATTTTCTTAACTCGCGGTAATCGGCGACGCGGGAACGCGGATGATCCACCACCGTAAAGGGCTCCTTGCTGAGAATGGAAATGAAAACATCGCCGGCGGAAAGCGGGATGGCGCGCTGCTGGTTCTTGAATTTCAGAAGCCCCGATCCGCGAACCATTAACGCGAAGCGTATACGCGGGTCTCTATTCTCCGGATAATGAAAACCCCAAGGGGCTGTCGCCTCCAGGCGCGTATAAATCGCATCCTGGATTCTCATCGATCCAAAGACTTCAGACAGCGGGTCCATGCGGTGTTCAAATACTGGACGATCGGTCATGTTTTTCGGACGGCTGGCGCTCATAAGTCCCATTTTATTGCATCTATCCTCCGTGTGCCAAATTGCGGCTGAGGGAATACGCGTAAGCGTGACTGCAGCCAAATTCAAGGAGAACAACGAAGATGTCCATGAAAAATCGTGACGTGTCTAACATGAAACGTAGACTTGTATGGATTTTGCTCTCCCATTCAGTCTTGGGCCTCACGGGCATTCCAGTGCGCGCACAAGATACTAGATCCGAAGAAAAAGCTTTGGTTGTAGAGCCCGGCAATGATCTCCGTGCCGCGCTAGAGAAAGGAGTCCGCCTCAAAGCTGTAGGGCAGCCCATTACCGCAAAGTTGATTGAACCGGTCTACGCCGGAGAAGCTCTCGCGATCCCTGCCGGCGCAACGATCAAGGGACATGTCTCTGCAATTAGCAAAGCTCCAATGCGCAGGCGTACCCGAAGACTCCTAAATGGCGACCTTACCCCGCCTAAGACGGCGCAGGTAACGTTCGATCAACTCGTGCTTTCCGATGGAACAACTGTGCCGATTCACAGCGATTCCGCCGTCGGCCTTGGTCGCGTGGCGAATTCGCAATATCTTCCTAAGTCGCAGCGTCCCGGAACCCGCCAAAAACTCAAGGGCGCGATGGCCCCGCTACGTGAATCGAATAAGCTGCAGCGATTGGGCGAAGCCGTCGTAACCAGCTTGCCGTACCATCCAGAATTCATCGATCAAGGCACCGTCTTTGACGCCGCCCTGCTCGAACCGATATCGGTAGTTGCGCCAGTTCAGCCTGATGTGGTGTCTCTGCAAGCAAGCGACTATCTCCACCTTCACCTCTTGACCGCAGTCAACTCGAGTACGTCCACAGCGGGCACGCAAATCGAAGCCGTTGTGTCGCAGCCATACTTCCAAGCGAATCATCAACTGCTCTATCCCGCCGGAACCAAGATCACCGGCACGGTCCAAAAAGCCTCCTCCGCAGGGTGGATGAAGAAAAACGGAAGCATCGTGTTTTCATTCCGCTCCGTCCAGATGCTGGACGGCACGACCAGAGATATCCATTCAACTGTCGGAGGCATTCAAGCCGAGCGAGCGGAAGGTTTAGACATCGGTAAGGAAGGCGAAATTAAGGCTACGAGTTCGACCTTCGCGCGGCTTCTCGCTCCGGCTTCACTTATAGGCCCATCGAGAGGAGTCGCGGACATGACTACGCAGAAGACAGCGTGGTCTAGGTCCGGCGAAGGCCGGAAAGGCTTTGGCTTGCTTGGTGCCGGCGCAGCGCAGGCATCTGCAGGCACGGCAATCGGGTTCGGATACTTTGGCGCCGCAAAGAGGCTTTGCGATGCATTCATCACTAAAGGTTCAAACGTCGAACTGCCGGTAAGTACTCCAATTTTCCTGCGACTAGATTCCGATGAGCCCTCGGTAGCGCTCGCCACGCCATAGCCGCCGGATTTGTTTTCCAAATGGAGCCGCTTGGAACACTTGGTATGTTGAATCTATTTCTTGTAACCAACGGCTTTACTTCTGGCATCAAACGGGTTCACCGTAGAGTCGCAAGGAGGGATATCATGAATTCCAAACAAGTGGTTCTCATCACCGGCTCCAGCACCGGCTTCGGCAGGCTGTTCGCCGATACCCTGGCGCGCAATGGGCACACCGTTTTCGCCACGATGCGTGACCCCGGAGGCCGCAATTCCAAGAATGCCTCCGAAATGCGTACGCTTGCGGAAAAGGATTCACTGCCGATACACGTCCTTGAAATGGATGTAACCAACGACGCCTCGGTCGAGCGGGCCGTGGATGCCGCTGTCGCCAACGCCGGTCGTATCGACGTGGCCATCAACAATGCCGGCTACTATCTTTCCGGGCTGGAGGAAGCCGTCACCACCGAACAAGCGCAGCGCCTCATGGACACGAATTTTCTTGGCCCGGTGCGCGTAAATCGCGCCGTGCTTCCGCACATGCGGCGGCAACGCAGCGGCGTGCTCATGCACGTCAGCAGTGGCGCCGGCCGCGTGGTTCTTCCTTCTGTGGGTTTCTATTGCGCCAGCAAATTTGCGCTCGAGGCGTTGGCCGAGGCGTATCACTACGAACTTGCCGGGCAGGGAATTGAATCCGTGATTCTCGAACCCGGCGCCTATGAAACCGCTGTTTTCGGCAATTCAGCGACGGCTGCCGACGAGGCTCGCACCAATACATATGGCGCCGTCAAGGAGATCCCCGCGAAGGTCAACGCCGCACTTTCCTCCGGGGCCGGTAATGCTCAGGAAGTCGCGGACGCTGTTCTGCGGATTATCGAGACTCCCGCGGGAGAGAAACAGCTGAGGTATTTCGTCAGCCCCCAGAATTTCGGCGTCGAGGAGATCAACGCGCTCTCAAAGCAAGTGCAAGCCAAGGTGCTGGAAGGCTTCGGCCTCACTGCCGACACGAAATTCGTCAAAGGGAAAGCGGTAGGCGCAGCCTAGTTTTCTCTTACAGGAACACCTTTTCGAGTGGCCAAGTCGGCCGAGCAAAAGCGCGCTGGTATTCTTCAGGAAAAGACGTGCATCCAAATTGCTGGCATGACGGAGCCTAAGATGAGGGCGCATTCAGTGGTCAAGACGAACGCAGCGCGAGTTCTGGACAGACTCGGGATCAAGTACGAGCTGCGCGAGTACGATGTGGATCCTGACGATTTGTCCGCGGGAACGGTGGCGGCAAAGATCGGTATGCCGCCAGAGCAGCTCTTCAAGACTCTTGCGGTGCAGGGGGACCGCAACGGAATCTACCTGGCGGTAATTCCCGCGACCGAAGAGCTGGACTTCAAGGCGCTCGCCCACCAGACAGGGGACCGCAAGGTCGACATGGTTCCTTTGAAGGCAGTGCAAGCCGCCACCGGTTACATTCGCGGCGGAGTTACCGCTCTGGCCTGCAAGAAAGATTATCCTGTATATATCGACGAACTTGCGGAAATCTGCGATGTAATCTCGGTAAGTGCAGGGATGCGGGGGCTGCAAATCTTGCTGGCACCTGAAGACTACATTCGCGCCGTCAAGGCTAAGGTCGTAGCTATTACAAAAAGCGAAGCCAACTCCCATTAATGGATTTGTCGTTTACCGGGTGCCGGGGTTGTCGGTTTCACACTATCCGTGTCGGATGCCAGATCCGAATTTCGGGGAAAGAAGTTGCCAGTTTCGAACTTGCCTAAGCTACCCTAGCTGACAACGCGCTCCGAGCCAGTGGGTTGAGTGCAGACAAAGGAAAAACCGCTCCGGAGTAAAAGAGTGCTTCAATATTCCTTGCGGCTGAAACGCAGTGCTCGGCGGACATCATTGGATGTCGAACGCGTTTCGGAAATTCATCATACGTTTTGCCCTCGAGTCGCCTGCCGGCCTTCGCCTTGCGAACTCCGCCCCATTGTTTGAAGAAGAAAGGAACACCGCAACGCTTGCATTGATCCCGAAGCGGCAGGACCCATTCTTTCTTCATTGGCCTGGCGCCTGCGCCGCTCTCTCCGCCTACAATCATCCAGTCGATGCCTCGCAAGTCCAGTCTGCCCACGTCCTCCAGCAATGGCTCTACTGAGAGAAACCGAACTTCGGCGCTTGCGTTTCGCAGGTCTTCGATGCGCGGCAAACCATACTTCTTGTCTTCTACGCTCACGCCCCACCAGATGTGGTGCTGCTCGGCGGCAAAACGAAGCTTTGTATTCAGGAGATTGCTCAGGCGTGCCGATCGCTTGGTCAGAACTTGGTAGGTATGCCACTTCGCCGTCGCCATCACTTGTGCAACAGCCACAATGTAATTGTCTGGAACGTCGTCGTGAAAAAGGTCGCTCATCGAATTGACGAAGATCATTTTCGGTGTACGCCATCGGAGGGGTTCCGCAAGCTTCTCCGGGACCAGCCGCAGATCAAAGCCCTGCTCGTAAGGATGACCTTTGACCCCTCTAAAGCGTTCCGCAAACGTCTCGGCGTAACAATGTTTGCACCCGGGGCTGATCTTGGTGCACCCCCTCACCGGATTCCAGGTTGCATCAGTCCATTCAATAGTGGATTCGATCGACATCAACTGTCTCCGCGGTTTTCGTATTTCTTAAAAATATCCATCACTATGTGTTCGGCCGTGTTTTTCTGCGATGCGAAGAACAAATAGTAGACTACTGCACCTTTCGTATTCCTCATAGGTAGAGGCTTCGGAACTCTTGCGAATCCAGCAACTTTCTTGAGCCGATCTCGAAATGCCTCCGCGACCACTTCGTTTGACTGTTTTTCTGGTTCACCGAACAAGTTTGTGTCGGTGCGGTATGCGATGCCTCTCCATGAATCGTCTCCCCAGTAAGTATTTAGTCTCTCCTTTTGAACCTCATCTACTGCTTCGGGGTTGCGCCACAGGACATTTCGGTTCATGTCCGCTACTGGGAAATTTAGAAAGATATCCAGCGTCTTCATCTGCCCCGCGGCGAGAATTACCGACCAATCCAAATCGAGTCCGTAAGGATCGAGGACACAGAGTCCCCGTCGGAAATCCTTCCACTGTACCCGTGGGAAAACAATATCTAGAAGAATTCGATTGCAGTCGCCTTGATAAATCGATACGTCCTCTCGCGGCTGTATGAGGCCTCGCAGACTTTCGACCTTCTCAGTAACTATGTCTATGAGGTGGTATTCTCGAAACGGGGGCTGGACCCACAAAGCGTTTAGCGGGCTTCCAGGCACAAAGTTCTTCGTCAACTTTGTAAGGTGCATCCCAGCACCCGCGAAAGCATCAATGTAGACATGGTCGAGGGCCGGGCTTCTCTGAGCCGCAAGGATCTTGGAATAAGCAGAAGCGTAGTCTTTCAAGATTTCGAGTTTTATTTCGGACCAATAACCGATCTCGTCGAACTCGGGTTGACTTCCCATTTCGTTGCTATGTTCGCTTTTTATTCGCTGACTGTCAATAGTGCGAGCGTATTCTACGCTAAGCACTTATTAACATACTTCTCCGATAATAGAGAATCTAATTTCATTGCCAGAGGGGAAGTGGACGGCCAAGTGGCAGCTTCAACCCATCCCGTAACTTTTTGGGTAAAGGTGCTGCGCGGTGGGCAGCGGATGCGCTCAACCGGTGGTATGCTCCGTGGTGATCCGGATCCCAACCACGGAGGTCACATCATGAAACTGCTGGCAACAACTGCCGTTCTCTTATTTGTATCCGTGCCCGCTCACGCACAAGGGCCAAAACCTTGTGAAGAGCTGAAGAGTGAAATCGCGAAGAAGCTCGACGATAAAGGGGTGACGGGCTACACCCTGGATATCGTCGCGAAGGACAAGGACGCGGAAGGCAAAGTCGTGGGCACTTGCGACGGCGGCACCAAGAAAATCATCTACACCAAGACCCCCGCCCCCGCCGCAGCCCCAGCCAAAGAAACTCCCAAGCCCTAACAATTTTGGCGGCTCAGCGCCAAGAGGGAAGTGCGCGCCGCCCTAGGAGTGCTTCGGCGGCCCATTTGCCAAGGTAGACGGAGAGCGCCACGCCGTGGCCGCAATATCCGCCGAGAACCATCACCCGTTTACTGAGAGGATGCCAGCGGAAGATGGGGCGCATTCCTTCCGTTAGGAGAATCGGTCCTCCCCAGCGGTGCGTGATTCGCACGGCTCTAAGTGCTGGATGCAGTTTTCGGACTCGGCCTTCCAGCCAGCGGAGGCGTTCAGCGGACTCGCCTCGCCGAACATCGAAGCGGTGCAAATCGTGCCTGCTATTATTACTCCAGTGTGATCTCCCGCCACCGCCAATGGGCCACCCGATCGGGGCAGGGACTAGGCCCGCTCCGAAAATGACCCCATTCGTTTCCAGCAACCGTCCCCACAAATAAGGATAATCGATGGTGTAAAACGGCCGCCGCGAAGTGATGCCAATAGCCTTGAGCTGCGCCGCCGAAAGCGGAGCTGTCGCCAGCGCAAAGGTAAGTTTCGGTTCGGCAGCCCCCCGCAGTCCGGACATTTCCAACGAAAATGCGTTGGTGGCAAGCAGCACATGCTCCGCTCGTATTTCTTTCCGCCGGATGCACCTCCGTATTTTGTATCGGACCTGTAGCCGCGCCGGCCTCGAGAAATCCAGCCCGCGAACGTCCGCATTCTCAACGATTTGCGCTCCCTCGTTTTCCGCCGCCCGCGCCAATCCGGCAACCACTTTCCCCGGGTCAACCGTCCCCCCAGGCACCCGCCGCACGGCCTTCAGTTCGCCGGAATCGCTCCACGAGATGGGTGAATTCTTCGCCCCGCCGGAGCGCCCAAGCTCCCAAACACTTTGCAGTGTTAGCCGTGAGTCAATGCCGAGCGCCCGTAGAATTCTTCTGTACCCCGTGAGCACATTGCCGAGTCCGGGAAGCTTGCCAGCTGCCGTTTCCGCCAGCGCCATCCCGCCAGTGCGCCCGCTTGCACCTTCGCCAAGCGAAGCCGACTCCAGTACGATCACAGACCTCCCGGGAGCCAGCCGTCGCAACCAAGCCGCAGCCGAAAGCCCCGAAAAGCCACCCCCAACAATTGCAAAATCAACAAGCTCAGGTAGTTCTCGCTCCGTAGGGCGGAAGTCAATCCGCCAAGGAGGCGTTCCCCAAGGATGAGCCGAACGGATCGGCGCAATTCGCCGAGCTCGGCGAACCTTCGCACTTCGATGAACTCTTCCACCCATGGCAGTCCTTAGATGCCAATAGAATGTACCCCGTCATGGCCTGGTGGTATAGCCAGCCGGGGGCTTCTCTTCCCATTACCACTAAGATAGCTATTGACAGAATTAGCGTTCTGTATTATCATGTGTTGTGATCCTTCGCTCCACTCTTCGCCGAGCCCCTAAGTCCCACGCCACCCGTCCTTTCTGTGCCCTCTCTCCTACTCTGCCGATCCTCTCCCATCCGGCTAATCCGGCACCTTCCATCTTCCGTACCTTCTTCCAAGTTCCGTATCCTGCAAATCCTTTGTTTGCCACTCTTACGAAAAGTGCCGGGGTGTACACCAACAATTCCCATTCTGGAACTCATCCCCCGGCATCCCCTATTTTCTATCCCCTTTTTGTTCAGGTACTTACGGGAGCCCATTTTGCAACCCCTTTCCTTTCATATTCATCCAGGAATGGGGGGTATGGGGGGTGTTCCCATCGTTCAACCTTCAACCCTTCAAACGATACTCTTGTCCCATTGCGGCACGCGCACTTTGGTGCAACAATTCGCAAAGGTACCGAATTTCTTTGCGATCCGGGGAAACAACTCCGCTCCCCTCGGTGTCTAAGACTACGAGAGCGGACATCGGGAACTGTCCACCGACGCTCCCGATCGCAAGTCGTGCCTGGGTCCAGCGTTCTAAAGTTTTAAGCTTGGACCGATCGCAGGGTGGCTCGCCTTCCAGCAGGCGGGTCGGAAAGGCCGGCAGTGTCCGATTGGGCTAGTGCCCTGTCATGGGGCCGCGATGAAGCCGAACTCGTCCACGAGCTCCAAGCGGGCTCGGAGACGGCCTTCGACTGGCTCGTCACGCACTATCATGCGCCGGTCTATAACCTCATTCTCGGCATGCTTGGCGACACTTCGGACGCCGCCGACGGCTCCCAGGAAGTTTTCTTGAAGGCCTTCCGCGGCATTCGCAATTTCCGCCAGGGCAGCTCTTTGAAAACTTGGCTCTACCGCATCGCCATTCGCGAAGCGTTGAATCACAAGCGCTGGTTCAAGCGCCATTTACAAAAGAACGTTTCGATCGACGCCGAACCGGAAGAAGGACAAGCGCGCATCGAAGTCGAAGATCTTTGCCCCACCCCCTTTGAGCAACTCGCGGCCCTGGAAATTCAAGTCGCGGTCCACGGCGCTTTGCAGCAGATTCCCGACGTCTTTCGCAGCTCCGTCATTTTGCGCGACCTCGAAGGCCTGAGCTACGAGGAAGTCGCTGAAGTCCTGGAATGCAGCGTCGGCACGGTAAAGTCCCGCATTCTTCGCGGGCGCCGCGCGCTGAAAGAAATTCTTGAGCCGCTTCTGGGCGCGCAGCAAGCTCACGCCGCGCGCGCGCAAACGGCTTCGCATGGCAATGTTTCTGAATCGCAGCCATCGCCTTTCGGCGATGCATTTTCCGCCGCAAGGCGAATCGCGCTGCCTTCTGAAGATTTGGACCCGCGGGCAAGTTCCACGGGCAAGGGTGTCCAATGAAGTGCAATACAGTACGAACCAAACTGGCGGGCTATCTCGATGATGCCATCACTGGCGGCGCGCGCGTGGAAGAGCGCGTTCAGGTCAGTCAGCACCTGGAAGCCTGCAACGTTTGCCGCGAAGAGTTGGAAAAATTCCGCAAGCTGGGCGTGATGCTCTCGCGGGTTCCCAAGAATCTTCCGCCGGCCAATCTCGCGGTTCGCATCAAGGTCGCTGCAGCTCAGGCGCAGCATTCTCAGGGTTGGCACAGCCGTCTGCAACGCATGAAAGATCGCGCTGAAATTCTGCTCGACAACGTTTTCCGTCCGCTCAGCGTGCCAGCCACCGGCGGATTTCTCTCCGCCATCCTGGTTTTCGTTCTGGTCCTCCAGATGATCATGCCCGGCACCACCGTGCGCGCCGTGCAGAACGACGTGGCTCTCAATCTGATGCGCCCCGCCGAACTGGTTACGCTTTCCGACTATCCGCAGTCGTGGGCGCCCGAGCAGCAGGACGTCGAGCTTTCTTTGCCCCACGGCCTGCTCATTGATGTCACTGTCGACTCGCACGGCCAGATGACCGATTACCAGATTCTCTCCGGCCCAACGACTCAGGAGCTTCGCCGCCATCTCGACCAGATGCTGCTCTTCTCGCGTTTCAGCCCCATGCTGAGTTTCGGCCGCCCCACTGCCGGCGGCCACGTGGTTCTCAGCTTCAGCGCCGTCCGCGTCCGCGGCTAATTTTCACAGCATGAGAACTCTCAGGCTGTTTCTTGCGGCGGCGGGAAGGTTTCTCCTTGTCGCTGCATTTTTTAGTTTTTTTTCTGCGCGTACCAGCGCGCAACTGCAGCGCAACGACTCGGAACGCCAGCTCTTCGAGTCAATCAATCGCGAACGCACCGCCCAAGGCCTCTCCCCGCTGCAGTGGGACAACAATCTTTTCAAAGCCGCCCGCAAACATGCACTCCTCATGCTCAATCTGAATATGCTCGAGCACCAGCTTCCCAACGAACCGAAACTGGAAGATCGCCTCGCGGAAGCCGGAGCTCGTTTCGCCGCCATCGCCGAAAACATAGCCATCGGTCCGAATCCCGAGACGATTCATAACGGCTGGATGAAATCCCCCGGCCACCGGAAAAATATGTTGGATCCGCGGCTCACTTCCATCGGAATCGCGGCGGTGCGCGGGCCCGGCGGCCTTTACGCCGTGCAGGATTTTTCACAGTTCGTTCCGGAATTGAGTTTCGAGCAGCAAGAACAAAAGGTGATTTCACTGCTGACCGCGCGCGGATTCCGGCTGGCCGACGCGACAGATGGCGCGCGAAAAACTTGCGCGAGCGACGCGGGACTTTCCGGCACCTCCGCAAAATCCATGATGCGATTCGAGGTGTCTGATCTGAATAATTTGCCGGAAGAGATTGAGCGAAAAATCCGAAGCGGCCCTCTTGGCAAAGCGGCGGTGGGGGCCTGCCATGCGAATGGAACATCGAGTTTTTCGCGCTATCGCATTGCGATTTTGTTTTTCTGAGATTCGCGCGGAATTCGGTGGCGCGCCGTGAAAGAAAAGAAACTGTTGTATCTGGAAACGAGAAGAAATACACTATGCCGGTCATGAACACTGTTCTCGCCATCTCCTATCGCTGGTATCGATTTACCGGAGATCCATCCAGGTGGCGGGGGGCGTTTCTGTAAGCGAATTTAGAAGCAAAAGAGCCGACCCACTCGCCAGCCGAGTGGGTTTTTTGTTTTAGGGAACGAAAATAAATTGAGAGGGCCGGAAAGATGATCATCTCCATGAAACTGCACGCGAAGCGCGAAGAGATCGATGAAGTACGCAAACAGGTGGAGCACTTCGGCTACAAAGTGCATTCCATCGAAGGGGAGGAGCGCGTGGTAATCGGCGTCGTCGGGGTAGGGGATGTGACCGCGTGCCTCGAATCGGTGGAAGCCATGCCACAGGTGGAAAAGGTGGTGCGAATTTCCGCGCCGTACAAATTTGTGAGCAAGGAATTCCGTCCAGGCAAAACGCGGATCAAGGTGAACGGAACGGAGATCGGCGGAGGCGAATTTGTGGTGATGGCCGGGCCGTGCTCGGTGGAATCGGAAAAACAGATCATGCAGGCTGCGGAAGGCGTGGCGAAAGCGGGCGCGAAGATGCTGCGCGGCGGCGCGTTCAAGCCGCGCACTTCCCCGTACGATTTTCAGGGGATGGAAGAAGAAGGATTGAAATTGCTGAAAAAAGCGAAAGAAGCAACAGGGCTGGCGATTATCACGGAAGTGATGAGCGACCGCGACGTGGATCTGATCGCAAAATACGCTGATGTGATGCAGGTGGGCGCGCGAAACATGCAAAACTTCATGCTGTTGAAAGCGCTGGGAAAATGCGGCCGTCCGGTGCTATTGAAACGCGGATTGAGCAGTACGGTGAAAGAATTGTTGATGTCCGCCGAATATATCACGGCACACGGAAATCCCGACGTGATTCTGTGCGAGCGGGGAATCCGCACGTTTGAAACGGTGACTCGGAACACTTGTGATATCGCGGCGATCCCCGCGTTGAATGAATTGACGCATTTGCCCGTGATTCTCGATCCAAGCCACGCGACAGGGAAGCGAAGCTTGGTCCCGGCGCTCTCCCGCGCGGGCGTAGCCATCGGAGCGGACGGACTAATCGTCGAAGTGCATCCCGCCCCAGAAAAAGCCATCAGCGACGGCGCGCAATCCCTGGACATCCCGCAATTCCAAAAAATGATGAAGGACCTGGAGCCGTATATTCAGTTGTGGAATGAAACGAGGAGAATAGAGACGGCGGCGATGGCAGTGGCTAAATAAGCTTTGCCGCGAAGGAGGTTGGTCCACCGATTTGCAATGACGGTGGTTCGAACTAGTGATGATGCTCAGCATTTCATACGCCGGAAGACCGGCAACGGACCTAGGGTACCTGCTACACAAGAGCCCGTTGCGGGTTCATTCATTCGAGCAAGTTTTCGGCAAGGCCCACGTTTTCTATCCCGAGAGCACGCCCGAGCGCTGCACCGCCGCGTTGCTTTTGGAGATTGACCCGATCGGGCTGGTGAGGAATCGGCGCGGGCCGAGTGGCGAGGCGCACGCTTTGGAGGAATACGTCAACGACCGGCCCTATGCGGCCTCGTCGTTCCTGAGTGTTGCTATTGCTCGTACCTTCGGTACGGCAATAACCGGTAAGAGCAAGGAGCGTCAGGAACTGGCGGATACGCCGCTGCCACTGGAAGTGCGGATCACGGTGTTGCCTTGTCGCGGCGGAGAAAATCTCTTGCGCCGCTTGTTCGAGCCGTTGCGTTACGAAGTTAGTGCTACGCGCCATCCTCTGGATGAGAAATTCCCGGAGTGGGGACGGAGTCCGTACTTTTCGGTCGGACTAAAGGCCACAATTCGATTGAGTGATTTGCTGACGCATCTCTATGTTCTCATTCCTGTTCTGGACGACGACAAACACTACTGGGTTGGTGACGCGGAAGTCGAAAAGCTGCTGCGCCATGGAGAGGGCTGGCTTCGCGAACATCCCGAGCGCGATCTGATTACCAATCGCTATTTAAAACACCAGAAGCGGCTGGCCCGCGAAGCGTTGAGCCGTATCATTGGGGAGGAGGAGCCCGCCGCGGACGAAGTAGCGGAAACTCACACGCGCGAAGAGGAGGCCATAGAAAAGCCGATTAGCCTGGCCGAGCAACGCATAGGAAGCGTCATTGCAGCTCTTCGCAGCAGCGGCGCGAAGCGTGTACTCGACCTTGGCTGTGGTGAGGGTCGTCTTCTGCGAGAGCTTCTGAAAGATAAAGCCTTCACAGAAATCGTGGGCATGGATGTGTCGCACCGCGCCCTAGAGATTGCCTCGCAGAAACTGCGACTCGATGATCTGCCGACGATGCAGAAGGATCGCATTCGTCTGATTCACGGATCACTGACTTATCGCGACAAACGCCTCGGCGGCTATGACGCCGCAACCGTTGTGGAAGTCATCGAGCACCAAGATCCGCCGCGTCTTGCGGCCTTTGAGCGAGTCCTCTTTGAATTCGCACGTCCGCAATCTGCCATGGTGACAACACCGAATGTCGAGTACAACGTCAAATTCGAGACGCTGCCTGCCGGCAAGATGAGACACAAAGACCATCGCTTTGAATGGACGCGCGCCGAATTTCAATCGTGGGCAAATACCATTTCTGCGCGATTCGACTACTCGGTTCGCTTCTTGCCTATCGGGCCCGAGGACCCAATCGTGGGCAGCCCCACACAGATGGGCATTTTCACTCGCCAATGAAGCTGACGATTCCAGAACTCGCAGTCATTGCTCTTGTCGGGCCTTCGGGGTCGGGCAAGTCGAGTTTTGCCCGAAAGCATTTTCGAGCGACTGAGGTGCTTTCTTCAGACTTCTGCCGTGGTCTGGTATCCGACGAGGAGAACAGCCAAGCGGCCACGAATGACGCCTTTGAGGTTCTGTATTTCATCGCTTCCAAACGGCTGACGACTGGCAAGCTGGTAGTGATTGATGCCACGAATGTGCAGGCCGAAGCTCGCAAACCAGTTATTGCCCTGGCTCGCCAGTTTCACTGTATTCCCGTCGCGATCGTTTTCGATTTGCCTGAAAAGCTATGCCACGAACGAAACCGTAACCGCCCAGACCGAGATTTCGGTCCACACGTCATACGTCAGCAGTCTCAGCAATTACGGCGATCTCTGCGCAACCTCCAGCGAGAGGGTTTTCGCAGGGTCCATGTTCTGCATTCACCCGAAGAGGTTGACGCGGCAGAAATTGTGCGTGAGCCCCTGTGGAACAATCTGAAGCACGAACACGGCCCGTTTGACATTATCGGCGATGTGCATGGATGCTTCGATGAGCTCGTCGAACTCCTAATGCAGCTTGGGTATTCGGTCGAAAAGCAATCGAACAATGCTGATTCCTTTACCTACTCCGTGAAGTCTCTGGAGGGTCGCAAGGTTGTCTTTCTTGGTGACCTTGTGGATCGTGGCCCAAAGGTTCCAGAGGTGCTCCGCCTTGCGATGAGCATGGTCAAAGCCGGAACAGCCCTTTGCGTTCCCGGCAACCACGATATCAAGCTAATGCGTAAGCTCCGAGGCAAAGACGTACAGATCACGCACGGGCTCGCGGATTCTCTGCAACAATTGGACAAGGAATCGCCGGAATTCCGCGCTCAGGTCTCGGATTTTCTCGATGAGCTTGTCAGCCACTATGTCTTGGATGAGGGAAAACTCGTCGTCGCTCACGCCGGCATGAAGGAAGAGATGCAAGGTCGTGGTTCAGGCAAAGTGCGCGATTTTGGCCTCTACGGGGAGACGACAGGCGAGACCGATGAATTCGGCCTTCCTGTTCGCTACAACTGGGCTGCGGAGTATCGTGGCAGGGCAATGGTGGTTTATGGCCATACCCCTGTGCCTCAGCCCGATTGGTTGAATCGCACGATTAACATCGATACGGGCTGTGTCTTCGGCGGCAACCTGACAGCACTTCGCTACCCGGAGAAGGAACTCGTCTCCGTGGCCGCTCGTGAGACCTATGCACAGCCGGTCAAACCGCTCGCTGCGGTTGCGGACTCAGAACCATCGCTCACCTCTCAGCAGGTTCACGACGATTTGCTCGATATCGACGATGTGATCGGCAAGCGAATTGTTACAACTCGCCTCCACCATAATGTCACCGTAAGGGAGGAGAACGCGCTGGCCGCTCTTGAAGTGATGAGCCGCTTCGCAGCGAATCCAAAGTGGCTGATCTACTTGCCACCCACGATGTCCCCCACAGAAACAACCGAAAAGCCAGGACTTCTGGAACATCCGGCGGAAGCCTTTGCCTACTTCCGCCGCGAAGGCGTCCCTCGCGTGGTGTGCGAGGAAAAGCACATGGGTTCGCGCGCCGTCGTGATTGTCTGCCGAGATGAAGATGCCGCTCGACGGCGTTTCGGAGTCGTCGGGGAGGACATCGGGATTTGCTACACACGAACAGGACGACGATTCTTCGATGACAGAACGATCGAAAGGGAATTTCTCGAAAAGGTACGGGGAGCCGTGGATGCTGCAGGATTCTGGCAGCAGTTTCAGACGGACTGGATTTGTCTCGACGCGGAATTGATGCCCTGGTCGGCGAAGGCTCAGGAACTATTGCGGCAGCAATACGCGGCTGTGGGCGCGGCTGCGAAAGCGTCTCTTACGGAAACAGTCGCGTCTCTGGAGCATCTTGCATCGAAGAATGGCGATGCTCTGCCTCTCATCAAGAAATATAAGCAACGGCTCGAAGCCACGAAGCTCTATATCGATTCTTATCGTCGCTACTGCTGGCCGGTTCAGTCGGTGAGCGACTTGGAACTCGCACCGTTTCACCTGTTGGCTACAGAAGGACAGGTTCATGTTCAGCGCGATCACGTGTGGCATATGGAGAAGCTGGCAGAGGTTTGCAAAGCCAGCGATGGTCTCTTGCTCGCAACGTCTTACCGACAGGTTGATGTGACCGATACAACGAGCGTTGAAGAAGCCACTCAGTGGTGGGAAGAGCTGGCCGAACGCGGTGGCGAAGGCATGGTCGTAAAGCCGCTGGACTTCATTATGCGCGGGCGACGCGGGTTGACGCAGCCCGCGGTCAAATGCCGCGGCCCTGAATACCTGAGAATTATCTATGGGCCTGAATACTTACTGCCCGAGAACTTAGAGCGTCTGCGCAGTCGTTCGGTTTCCACCAAGCGTTCCTTGGCACTCCGTGAGTTCGCCCTTGGCATCGAAGCCCTGGAGCGATTCGTCCGGCAGGAACCGCTTCGTCGCGTACATGAATGCGTCTTTGGAGTACTCGCCCTCGAAAGTGAGCCAGTTGATCCTCGTCTCTAATGTTGGATACCGATCCTTGGTCAGCTGAACAAACTGGGGACGCGACGAGGGCGTTTGCCCTCTCGCATCCCCTCTTTTTTATTGGGGCTACTCGGAGTCGGTGTCGACTCTGGTGTGGACTTCGTTGGCCCAGGCCGACAGGGCGGTGCTGGAGCGGAGCAGGGCTTTGGCCCGGAGCCGGGAATCGGCATCGGTGTTAACTTGGGTTTGCAGGTGAACGATTGCATCGCCGCCGGTGTCGAGGCGGCCGATCGTGACTACGACCTGGTTGCCTACTTGGGTTGCGTTGCCATCGGGGGAAGAGACGAAGGTTACGTCGCTGGGAAGTTCGAAAACGGCTTGGGTGCCGTTGAGGCCGTGCGACGAGCCGTTGTGAGCGGTTAGCGTGTAGATTAGCTGCGCGGCTGGGGCTACGGAGCGTGGAGCCGAGAGCTTGACGTGCAAGCGATCGCCAAGGTCGGGCTTGGTCACGGTGAACTTGTCGAGAAGGGCGGAAGGTCCGGTGGCTGACGGGGAGACAACGTCACCGGTGGTCGGGTCGACTAGAGTGTCCGGGATGGGGTCATTCATGGGAGTTCCATTCACGTCGGTGCCAAACGGTGCGGGATTGCTCGCGGTGGCGGAGGAGGACGAAGCGAGCGGCTCTGTGATTTGGTAGAGCGTCAGTTTATTGTCCCGCACGATCACATCCGCGAAGGAGAACACCTTGGCCTTGAACTTCGCCGTGATTTTGGGACCGCTTCCCGCGGCAGAAAACACCGGCGACATCGAGATGCTCGTCAGGTTCGTGTCGAGCCACGATGCGGGTCCATTCGGGAACATAAAGGTTCCGAGTGTGCCCTGGCCGGTCGCCGAATCGTCTTGGTCGATACCCAAGCCGGAACCGCGTGCGGGATTGAGGTCGCCGTCGAAATCACGATTTCCGCCAGCGCCTTCGACAATGTACAGAACGCCATCCGGCACCGTTTGCGTGACACCGTCGAACGAAGTGTCAATCGACACGGCCGCGGGCCCTGGCGTCGAAGGCCCAGCGGCGACGTTGGCGTTGGTACGGATGGGGAATGTGCGTTGGTAGTTGTGCTCGTGCCCATTGAAAACCATATTCACGCCATGATCCTCGAGGAACTTTGCGGCCGCACGCATTTGGTTATTCCGGACCGTAGCATTCCCGGAAGAAAACGCCGGCTGGTGAAACACCACGAATTTCCACGGCTGCGAACTGGAATCAAGATCATGAATCAGCCAATCGCGAAGCACCGACGGATATGGAGGAAAGGTGAGCTGCGGGGCCGCGGTTATGGCTGGCCCGTCGAGCACCCCATCGAAGAGGTGCGGGTTGGCGTCCAGAAAGACGAAATGGGCGTTGCCGGAGTCGAAGGAATAGTTGTGCATGTGGTCGATTTGTTGCTTGGAGCCTTTTCCGGCGTCAACCGCAGTGGAGGCGCGGTAGGCAGCGATCGCGGCAGGGGAAGTGTAAGACTTGCCTTTGAAGCTGAAGAGCATCCCGTTGGGCGTGACGGTATCGGCGTTCCAGGTGAATTGCGTATCGACTCCCGTCGGCCCATTGAGCGGAAAATAGTAGTTGTTAAAGTATGCCAACGCGTCGCCGCCATCGGTATTCCCGGAGAAGCGCCCCGCGGTGTCACTGCCTAGCATGTTGGCGTTCACGCCGGTCGCACCCATGTCGTGATTGCCGACAACAATGTAGAACGGAATGCTGCGGATGAAGGGAGCGCCGGTCTCATTGGAGTCCACGTCGCTGTTCCAGACGGGGAACCAGAAATCGCGATAGCTGCCTTCCGCGCCATTGTTATAAACGTTGTCGCCGGTGTTGAGCGCGAGGTCCGGCTTGGGGAGATGGGGCACGCCGGGAACTTCGAGATTCTGCACGTTGTACATCAAGTGGGTGATGCGGGCCTCGAAGTCGGCGATCCGCGGGGGATTCGAATTGGGCTCGACGGGGAAGAAGCCTTCGTCTCCCTGAACCAGGAATGAAAAATCGTCACCGCGCTTGCGGGTGTGGAAACTGGAAGCGAAGCCATCGCTTGGCAGGCCTGGGCCGCTCACGCGATAAAAATAAGTGGTGTTGTACTCCAAGTCCTTCAGGACTGCCGCATAGTTCGAGTGTGGGCCGGAAGCCGTGGACGGCACCGGAAGCGCGGGGTCGGCGGACAAGTAGTTGTCCACCACACGGCCCTGAGGCGTCACGCTTTGGCCATAGGAATCGCTCTCACCGAACTGCACCGTGAAAGCGCCAGGGTTCGGCGACGCTTCATCCGTTTGCCAAGCGATTACCATTTGATCTTTCGCGCCGAAGGGGCCATTGTCACCGGGCTGAATGTAGGGTTTGTAGGTTACGTTCTGTCCGGTGACGCGAGGGGCCAGCGAGAAAGCAACAACAAGGGCTAGAACCGCGGCCCGTGCACTGTGTGACCTGATTTGCATTTGGGTGACTCCTTATTCTTTCTAAGATTTCAAAGCGGATCCTGATGGACCTAGGGGCAGAAGCAATCATTGTCGGCACCACTCAGGGATCCGATTTGTTCAGCTCATAGGAGCTGTTGCTCCTCGACGAAGCAGTTCAAAGACCGGAGCGGGTTGATTTGTAAGTGGTGCTTTTTCATTGCGCCGGTCTGCAAACCGCATTTGCAGACTGTCAGCCTTGGCCGACACCTCAAGTCCTGATGCTCCGCTCGAGCCTTGGCGTGCCTAAGCCGGGCGCGTTTCTCCAAGAGGACAATCGCAGAGCTTCTTTAAGGTTGTGTGGCGGAAAGTTGAATTTTCGATAGGAGTCAGATTAACGAGGTTCTGCAAGTCAACGGGCCGGCTGGCGATTTGCGCGAGAGTCCATTTTGCGAACCGATGTCCAGTGTTATTCTTCGTGAGGTATGAAGACGCTGAATGAGGTGTTCACCAAGCTGACGATGCGGCGGAGGTATGAGGTTTGGTTTTTGCGGGTGGGGCTGGAGGATGGGAGCGGGGCTTGGTGGTTTCGGTATTTGTTGATGAATCCGGGGCGAGGCGGGTGCGCGGGGGATGCGCAGGGACAGGCGGTGCAGGTTTGGGCGACTTGGTTTCCGAGGGAAGGAAAGGCGGAGACTTGGATTCAGGGATTTCCAGTTGAGAGACTTCACTCGAACGGAGCTTTTCCGAACGATACAAATCAGAGGAACGCGAACGCTAGCAGCGCGGGGTTGAGCAAGCGCGGGGCCAGTCCATTTTTTCTAGGGGTTGGGGAGAACCGGATTGGGGAGGACGCATGCCGGGGGCGGATTGAGGTCGACGGGCAGCGGATTTCTTGGGATTTGCGGTATCGATCGAATTTTCGGGCGGAACTTAGTAGCAAGGGGTGGATTGGGTTTTCGCGAACACCGCATTCGGATGCGGTTTTCTCGGGCGAGATTGCGCTGAATGATCGTGTTTCTCGTGGAGAGCCACTGGGGTTTGGGATGCAGGGGCACAACTGCGGATACCGGCACCGTCACTTCTGGACGTGGACGCACATTCATTTTCCGAGCGCGCGGGGGCAAGGCTCGACGTTTGAGGCGCTGGTTTATGAGATGCCGTTTGGGACGATGTTCCGCACGGCGGTGCTGTGGCATGGTGGTGAGAAGTACATTTTCCGCAAATTCAGTGAGGGCGAGCGGGATTCGCGGCAACTTAGTTGGAAACTGGAATGCGCGGATGCGCGAGGCGCGCGTGTTGAAGTGCGCGTTTCCGGACGCGGACGGTTTGTGCACCGGCTTCCGTATGTGAAGACGGATTGTTCGGGGCGATTCGAAGTGGCGAACGATAGCCTGGCGCTAGCTCGGATGATTCTTCGGCTTCCGGGGAAAGCGGCGGAAGAATTGACTACGGATTCTGGGGCGGCATTGGAGATGGTCGGCGGATAGTTAAAGGGGTGGGAAGATGAACTCTTCGGCGAGTGAGGCGAGATTGGAAATTGTTCCCGGTCTTTCAAAGATTCGGGAGGCGCAGGGGTTTCTGGCGAAGTATTTCGCGCCGACGCGGCTGATTGCTGCGCCGTTCCTCAGTAAAGCGACGGGCAAGAACGTGTATTTGAAATTGGAGACGGAGCTGCCGACGGGATCGTTCAAGGTGCGGGGGGCGTTTTGGGCGCTAGCGCAGAGGATGAAGCGGGGATCGATCTCGGAAGTGGTGGCTTGCAGCACGGGGAATCATGGGGCGGCGGTGGCTTTTGCGGCGAAACAGTCTGGCATTGCGGCAAGGATATTTTTACCGACGAATTGCAACCCGGTGAAGCGGGGGCGCATTGCGGAGCTTGGGGCGGCGATTGTGGAAAGCGGAGGTAGCGATTGTGCATCCGCGTTTCTACTGGCCGCGGAGTATGCGAAGCGGCCCGGCGTGTATTTCTTGAACGACGCGACTGATGAGGATCTGCCTGCTGGGCCCGGGACGATTAGCTGCGAGATTCTGGAGCAGCAACCAGAAACCAGTGAGATTCTCGTGCCGATGGGGGATACGGCGCTGATTCGCGGAATCGCGGCGGCGGCGAAGCAGATCTCGCCGCAGGTCAAGATCATCGGCGTGCAAGCGGAGCAGGCGCCGTCTTACTACCTGTCGTGGAAAGAAGACAAAGTGGTGGGGACGGAGACGTGCGACACGATTGCGGATGGGTTGGCGACGCGAACGCCGGAGGCGGCGAATGTGCGCGCCGTGAAGAGTCTGGTCGATGACGTGGTGCTGGTGAGTGAGGAGCAAATGCTGCGCGCGATTGAGACATTGCTCGTGGAAGAAAGGGTGATTGCCGAGCCGGCTGGGGCCGCAAGTGCGGCGGCGCTACTGCAAAGCAGTACTGGATACGGCGACAACATCGCCCTAGTGGTGAGCGGAGCGAATATTTCGCGCGAAGTGTTGAGAAGAGCCATCGGCACCCTCGAACGACAATAGGGCGACACGACCAGCCGAGATTGCCTCGCGAAGCCGGAGCTACACGCCTGCACTGGATTTTCACGCCGATCATTTGCATCTCTTGTGCCAAGAGACTTAGCTCAGGTATTTACCCTAATCGTTTTTGCAGATTTTTCCCCCTATTCTTGCACTTCATTTTCACCCTTACTGGATGGGACGAGCTGGACTGGCCTTCGCACGACCGGCCTCTTTGCGATTTGCCTCCGAAGGGATGGCTGCGCCGGCCAGTCCAGATTGTCGTGGCAATAAGGTAGAAAACCTGACGATGCTGCCATCCTTCAAGGAAAATAACCTTTCGGCGTGTGCGAATGAAGTGTGAGAGGGGAAGACCATGCGCCTGCATGATTTCTTTTGGGGAGCCCGGCCGGAGAGTTTGAACGAGAGGGCTAGGTCACCGCAACGGGCGGTGAAAGAACACGCTTCCAACGTAGGAAGGAGCGCCAAGCCATGAAACACGGACTGTGGCTGGTGGGCGTCTTGGTAGCCCTGTTGTGGGCCACGCCGACAAGGGCGGATACGGGCGTCATCGTTCGGACGACTGCAGGACTTCCAGCGCTCCAGGCTCTGTGCGTCTTTCCGGCAACGTGCACTGTCGTTGGCGGGCTTGACGGCACGCTGGGCCAAGTCTTCCTTGTGACCACGCCTCTCCCGCTGCAAACTTTTCTAGGCCTCTTGAACGGCCTGACGGGATTCGTGGACGCGGAAATAAACCAGGTGCTCAACCTGGTTGATTTGAATAGCCTAGTTCCAACGCCGATTTCTCCCACACTCATGTCTGATAGAACTGCGGTTCTCTACCCCGCAAATTCAACGAACATGGCGTGGAACAGCTACGTTAATCAGCCGGCGGCGTCGATTGTGGGAGTGCAGAACGCCCAGAAGACGTTCAATGTGACGGGGACTGGGATTGTCGCGGACATTGACACGGGAGTGGACCCCAACCATCCAGTATTGCAGCCGGTACTGGTGCCGGGGAACGGTTACGACTTCACGCGGACTCAACCAGGTGGCTCCGAGCTGAATGATTTGCCTCCTACATTTGCCACGCCGACGCCGTGCACTTCCGCTACTTGCCCCGCGCCGGCGCAGGTGAATCAATCGTCTGTGGCAGTACTGGACCAGTCATCCGTGGCTGTACTTGATGGAAATCCGCAATATGCGGCTTTCGGCCACGGCACGATGGTGATGGGCATCATCCACCTGGTTGCTCCGACCGCGCAACTCATGCCGCTGAAAGCATTCCATTCGGATGGGACGGCATCGCTCTCCGACATACTGCGCGCCATCTATTATGGCGTGCAGAACGGCGCCAACGTGATCAACATGAGTTTCGACACCAAGACAAGCTCGGCGGAGTTGATGAAGGCGCTTGACTATGCCAACCAGCAGGGCGTGATTTGCGCGGCGTCAGCGGGAAACGATGGAATTCAGGAAACTGTGTATCCGGCGGCGCTGCAAAATGACGTGATGGGAGTGGCATCAACGAGCGACCAGGACGCCCGTTCGTCGTTCTCGAACTACGGCAACGCGATTGTGTGGGTGGCGGCCCCGGGAGAGGCGATTGTGAGCACGTACCCGTTCGACACGTATGCGGCCGGATGGGGAACCTCGTTCAGCGCACCCTTAGTTTCGGGGGGAGCGGCGCTGTTACACAACCTACGGGCAGCCATTGGCCAGTCGGGGGCATCGGCGGCAGTGGCCAACGCAGTTCCGCTTGATCCGGGCCTCGGGCTGAACCACGGGCGGCTAGACCTGGTCATGGCACTGGGGTCCTTGGGTGGCACACCGGACTACGGCGTTTCAACCTCACCGGCTACCGCGACGATTAACGCGGGAGCGCAAGCGAATTTCATGGTGACCGCTACGCCCGCGCATGGGTTCGATCAGACAGTGACCTGGAGCTGCGCGGTGGCGCCTCCCGGGCCAAGTTGCACGGTTTCGCCATCGTCGGTGAGGCTGGACGGGTCGAATCCTGCGACGGCAACGGTGACGTTGACAACGATGGCGCGCGGGTCTATTCCGCCGCTGGCCTTGCCACGAAAGTGGCCGCCGTTGGAGATATGGTGGGCGCTGGCGGCGCTATTCGCTTGCCTGGCAGTTTTGGCGGCAAGTTGGAGTCTGGGCCGCGCCTCCCGCTTGCGACCCGGACTTGCCGCTGCGGCGGGAGCTCTTGCCGTTTCGATGTGCGCCTATTCTTGTGGTGGTTATGGCAACCCGCCTCCTGGGGCGCCCGCACTTTCGTCGATAGGACTTAATCCAACCACTGTGACTGGCGGATCGTCTTCTATGGGTACGGTCACCCTCAGTGGGCCGGCTCCAAACTACGGCAGCACCGTGGGCCTCTCCAGCAGCGCGGCAGCCGCAACGGTGCCCGCAAATTTGACCGTGGCGGCTGGAGCGAGCAGCGCAAACTTCACGGTCAGCACTGGCGCCGTGACCACTAGCACCCCGGTCACAATCACCGCCTCGTATGGAGGCGTGATGAAGACTGCGTCGCTCACTGTAACTCCACCTTCGGGAACTCCTGCGGGGACATACACGCTCACAGTAACCGGAACTTCAGGCAACCTCAGCCACGCTACAACGGTCCAAGTAACAGTGAACTAAGAAGAACCTCGGAGCCCCAGCCTTTCTCCGGAATCCGGCCCCAAAACCTATTGATTTTCGAAGCTCTTCGCGACTGGCCATTTGGCCAATGACGCACAGAGCAAGTTCCATTGCTCTCCTCAGCCCTAAGTAGATCCTAAGGGAAGGGGAACTCTCTCCTGACAACGGCCAAGGCGGATGAGGGATGAGCAAAGCGAAGATAGAGTTCAGCTGGAGGGTGGCGCGCGGCTGTGCGATCGCGGCGTGGCTGGCAGGCGGCTGTATGGTCGGGGGCTCGCTGGCGAAGGCTCAGACCGCAGCTTCATTGCAGGCATTGGAATCCAATTCCAAGCTGTTGAGTGCGGAGGATGGACGAGCGATCACGACCGTGGCACGGGATCAGGACGAAACGATGCCCGGCGCGCAGGACTGTTCTCACCTCGTGCATCAGGCGTATCTCAACGCGGGTTTCGAGTACCCCTACGCCAGCTCGTTCGAACTCTACGCAGGGAACGAGAATTTTGGACGGGTGAAAAGGCCGCAGGCGGGAGATTTGATTGTGTGGCCGGGGCATGTCGGGATTGTTCTCGATCCCTTGGAGCACAGTTTTTACAGCCTGGTGAGTACAGGTGTGGAGGCCCAGAATTACCAGGGACGTTATTGGAGGTCGCGCGGGAAACCACGCTTCTATCGGTACAAAGTTGAAAACGCTGAGATTCTGACCGCAGTTAATGCCTCCACGTCTACACGACCGGCAACCTCCACGAAGCCGCACGTCACCACGCCGGTGATCGGGGAACGATCCTCCTCGGCCACTTCCAATTCCAACCGGCCGCCGAAAACGGCTTCGGAGAGGACCAGGGTCGTGAATGTTCCAGGATCTCCGACTGTCACTGTCACTGAGAGCAGTACGTTCGAAGCTCCGCAAAGGATTGTCATCGCGGCAGGAAACAAGCAACCAACGAGCGGTGAAGTCGCTGAAGGAATCTCTGAATTGAGCAACGCATCGGGAAATGTCTTGCGCACGGATGATCCCGCGAGGCTGATGATGCCAGTGGTCATTTTTGAGCGGCTTCGCGTGGAGCGGTTGGAAATCAAGCGGGACCACGGATGGGCGCGTCTACAAATTGATTCTCGAGTGACCATCACGGGTGGAGAAATGGACTATAAACGGCGACGCGAAAAAGTTCGTTGGGAGCTGCGCCGCACAGAATCGGGCTGGGAGGCGATTACCCCCGCAGATCGAACGTATGTGCCAAGTGATGTGGCGGTGCGGAATTTAGCGGCACAACTCGCGCGGTTGACAGAGAGGGACGGCGACGCGGCGCACTCGGAGACAGTTCTGCGGCAGGAGTCACGTCTGGCCAATCTGCTTAGCGCGCTGCTGGAAAACAAGTAGACCTGCCGGGCTGCCGAAGGCGGATGAGAATACAGTCGGCAGGCGAACATTCCCATCCGAATTCTGCAACTATCTCTTCGGTGCTGGGCCTGAAATTGTATTGGCTGCTTCCTGAGGGAGGGCGAAGGCGACGTAGATGCCGCCGGAGGCAGATTTGGGATCTTTGCCCCCGCCGGCAGCGATGACGACGAATTGGCGGCCGTTCACCTCGTAGGTGGCGGGAGTGGCGTTGCCGGAGAAGGGGAGCGTGGTCTCCCAAAGCAGCTCGCCGGTGGATTTGTCGAAGGCGCGGAATTTTTTGTCGAAGTCGGTTGCACTGATGAACAGCAGGCCGCCGGCAGTGACGATGGGTCCACCGTAATTTTCGGTGCCGGTTTTTTTCTGGCCTTTCGCAGCGAGTTCGGGGTATTCACCCAGCGGGATCTTCCAGAGATATTCACCGGTGTTCAGATTGATGGCGTTCAGCGTGCCCCACGGCGGAGCGACGGCGGGGTAGCCATCCTGGTCGAGAAACTTGTGGTAGCCGGTGAAGCGAAATTTCATGGAGGCGGGAGGCGGTGCGGAGCTGGCAAGTTCTTTGCTTTCGCCGCTGGCAAGAAAATTGATCAGCGCGAACAATTGGTCGTCGTTCAAATTTGGAAAACCGGGCATGCGACCTTTTCCGTTTTTGATGGCTGCGGCAATTTGCGGGGGAGTCAGGCGCGAGCCCACGGCGACGAGAGAAGGCATCGCGGGTGGAGAGCCAGTCATTTTTTCGCCGTGGCAGACGCCACATTGGCTCAGATAGATGGCGCGCGCGCTGTTTTCCCCGGTGTTCGCGGCAAGGGCGCCCGTCCAGGCCATTTCATTCGAATTGATGTAGATGACGTCGGTCTCTACGTCAACGGCGGGGCCGCCCCATTCGGCTCCACCATCAAAGCCGGGAAAAATGACTGTGTCTTTTCCGACGCTGAAGGGGATGAACTGTCCTTCGCTGCGTAGAGTTTTGAATCTTTCGAGAGCCCACTGATGTGCTTCGGGCGTCCTTATGGTCAGCAGATCTTCGGTGAGAAGTTGGCGCGCGAAGGGCGCGGGGCGGGCCGGAAGAGGCTGCTCGGAAGCAGCGACTTCGCCGGGGACGGTGCTCGGCGGATATTTTCGGGACTCGATGGGGAAGAGTGGTTGGCCATTAGAGCGATCGAAAAGATAGACGAAACCTTGTTTTGTGGTTTGCGCTACGGCATCGATGTTTTTTCCGCCGCGGTTTATTGTGAGGAGCGCGGGGGCGGAAGGGAAATCGCGGTCCCAAATATCGTGGTGCACGCCCTGAAAATGCCAGATGCGCTCGCCGGTCAGCGCATTCAGGGCGAGCAGACAATTCGCGAACAGATCGTCGCCGAGGCGATCGGCGCCGTAGAAATCAAAAGCAGCGGAGCCTGTGGGAGCGTAAAGAATTCCGCGCTGGGGATCGAGCGCCATGCCGGCCCAGTTGTTGGCGGCGCCGCTGGTTTTCCAGGCGTCCTTTGGCCAAGTGTCGTAGCCGAATTCGCCCGGACGGGGAATGGTGTGGAAGGACCAGCGCAGCTTACCGGTGCGAACATCGTAGGCGCGAATGTCACCTGGAGGCGCGGGGAGAGTCTCGGGATTGCGGCCGCCGAAGATCACCAAGTCCTTGTAGACAATGCCGGGGCTGGTGAGATCCACTGATTGAGCGTCGGCGGGCTCGCGGCCGAGATTTTCGCGAAGGTCAATGCGGCCGGCGTTTCCAAAGGAGGGAATCGGTTTGCCGGTGGCGGTGTTCAGGGCGTAGACGAAGTTCATTACGCCGACGAGGACGCGCTTGTCCTCGCCGTCGGCCCAGTAGGCGAGGCCGCGATCCGGCTGCGCGCCGCGGATTCCGGAGTCGAACTTCCACAGCAGCTTGCCGCTCGCGGCATTCAAAGCGAAGATTTTTTGCGTGGGAGTGATTCCGTAGAGCACGCCATCAACGATGATGGGGCTGGACTGAAGGCCGCCTTCCTCGTGAGTGTCAAAGGTCCAAGCGACAGCGAGGCTCTTGACGTTGCTGCGATTAATTTGCGTGAGACTGGAATAGTGATTGTTTTCGCGCGAGCCACCGTAAGCCGGCCAATCCTGTTGTTCCTGGATGGAAGCACGATTGTGCGGCAACGCATTGACAGAGTGGCCGATCAAGCCAACGGCGGTAAGGATCAAGGCCGGAGCCAGAAATGATATACAAGTCGACTGTATTGTCAGTGAGCGCCTTTTTCTCATGGCAGCACGCGCAGAGAGGATACTACTCCAGGAATTCAAAGCAGGGTGAAGATTAAACGAGGGCTCGGCTCATACTGCCTTGCAGAGCGTGTGACCCGAGGATGATGCACAGCTCTTGCGGGCTAATACTGTGGCGGAGGATTGGGACTTGAAGTGTCGGCCACTGCTGACAGTCCGCGTCAGTAAGCAGAGACCAACGCGAAGAAAAAGCGTGACTTAGACCAATCGGCATAGGCCTCTCAAATGCAGCGTCGAGGGCAACGGCTCCTTTGAGCTGTGCGAATCGGATAGCGGAGAGGTGATCCATGAGGAAAGTGGTCGGATTATATTTGCTATTGATGCTTCCTCTGGCGGCGATTGCGGTGGAGAACGGCCAGGTCATATATGCCGGCGGCACCGTTGCGACGCTGAAGGAAGGCATGATTGGAAACTTGGTCACGACGTCGCCGACGGCGCTGACATTTGAGGCTTCGAGGAGCCAACTTGTCATACCGTTTGCAAATATCGACTCGTATGAATTCTCAGAGCAAGTGGCCAGGCACTTGGGAGTTTTGCCCGCAATCGGCACTGGGCTCGTCAGGCACCGGCAGAAGAGACATTTCCTGCGCGTCTCTTACAAAGGAGAGAATAACGCAGAGCAGGTCGCAATATTCGAATTGCCGAAACAGATGCCACGCATTCTCCTCGCTATCCTTCAAGTTCGGGCGCCACAGGGATGCAAGGCGAACGCTGCCGCGAAGTGCGGGCAGCTGAACTAAGCTAATGTCCCTGCAGTCCAAGCTGAAGCGGGTGGAAAATGGATTGGCACGCTCCTTGAGAGGGATGAACCTAGCCCGATGAAGGTTGCTGATCGGCGGAAAAGCTTTCGGCGGCTTCGCGGGCGGTTGGATAGCACTTCAAAAAGCGGTCTGCGTGGGCTAATTTCAAGACGCCATCAATCATCCCGGTGGTGCCGGTCAGGCAAAGAGCGCCGCCCGCCGTTTTCACGCGAGAGAAGCAGTTGACAATTTTTCCCAGGCCACCGCTGTCGAGTTTAGTCAGCCTGGAGACATCCAGAACCACGCGAGTGTGGCCGTCGCGGAGGAGTTGGTCCAACGCGAGTTCCAGTTGCTTGCACTCGACGCCCATCTGGAGCGGACCGCCCAGTTCGAGAATCATGACGCCTGGCTTGAACTCTTTTTTGACGATTTGCACAAGCACCTTTCGGAGCGCCGCTTGATTCTAGAGAGAATAGCTAAAAGTTTTCAAGAGCGAACGAAACAACGCATTGCCCAATAGTCAGGAACCGGGAGCGCCCTTGGCCGCGACCGGTTCCTCGCCTTCGTAAGGGAACTCACGAATCATGCGTGCGCAGGCAGTAAGCGCATCGAGGAGCGAGTTTCCCCATCCCGTGGGAAGAATCGGAGCAATCTTCTGATTGACGTGCTTGTCTGCCTGCGCGAAAAAGCGCGCAAATTGACCCTGCGGAGGCGCGGCGAATTCTTTCACGGTGATCACGAAGCGGACTTCGCCGGTTCCTTGCTGTTTTTTGAACGAGAAATGATGCAGCAGAGCCAGCTCTTCGGAGACGTCTTTCTGCGCAAATTTCCAGTCGCTCAAGAAACCCTCCGGCGAGAGAACCGCGAAGAACAAAGAAGTAAATTTAGGCCACGCGCATCTTAGGCCGCGCGTGGGGGCCAAGTCAACGCAGAGGCAGAAGCAGAAAGATTCAGAGAGGCTTCGGGGAAGCAGGAAGTTGGCGGAGCCCCATCACCCGCATCAAAGTCTCCTGGACATGGATCAACTCATGCTGGCGTTCGTGTTCTTCCTTGGTGCGGTCAGTGAGAGCTTCTTTCAGCAGAATCAAGTTGCGGCGGAATTCGAGCTGGGCAAGAACCAGGCGGCTTAAGGCTTTCAACGCATCCTTTTGATCGGGTGCCAGCTCGCGGGGCGCACGATCGACAACGCAGAGCGTGCCGAGTGCATAACCGTCCTCGTTGATGAGCGGAGCGCCGGCGTAGAAGCGGATGTGCGGATCGGAAACGACGAGAGGATTGTCTCGAAAGCGATCATCGGCGAGCGCATCGGGAACAACGAAGACGTCTGGTTGCAAAATCGCCGAGGAGCAAAAAGCGATTTCACGTGAAGTCTCCGAAGCCTCAATGCCTATGCGCGACTTGAACCACTGGCGATCTTCGTCGACGAGGGAAATGAGGGCGATGGGAGTTTTACAAACGAAGGATGCCAGCAAAGTGAGATCGTCAAAGGATTGTTCGGGATCGGTGTCCAGGATGGCGTACTTATCAAGGGCGGCGATGCGGGCTTCCTCGTTGGCTGGCTTGGTGATGACCATGAGCAACCTCCTGCCGTTGAGCTTCATCCGGTGAGGAATCTGGCCGGGCCGAAATCATACTCCAAATGGGAGAAAAAAGTGTGCATTCTAGGTTACATCGAGAGAGCGCAAGCGAGCACTTCTGGCGGCAGGCGCCGTCAGGTATAACGTTACCGTTACGGCGGCGAGTTCGATCGCAAAAACACTCGACTTCCTGCTAACGTTCGTTAGAATCCACACGATTGCCCTGATAGGCAGACTCGGTTTTAAGGGAGATAGACATGAAAATTGCCATCCGTGCGCAAAGGATCGTACTTGCTGTCGCGCTCATCGCGGGCGTCATTGCATCAGAACCCGGAGCGGCTGCGCAAGAAAAATACACACCCACGCCGGCCAACCTGGAAGAGCGCACATGGTTCCAGGATGCCAAGTTCGGGATGTTCATTCATTGGGGAGTTTATAGCGTGCTGGGCGACGGGGAATGGGTCATGGAGACACGGCCGATCAATCGGACGGGCTACGCGAAAGTGCCGGCGTTCTTCAACCCGATCAAGTTTGATCCGGCGGCGTGGGTGGCGCTGGCGAAAGCCGCGGGGATGAAGTACATCACGATCACTTCGAAGCATCACGACGGTTTCGCGATGTTTGATTCGCACCTGACGGATTGGACAGTTGTACAGCGGACGCCGTACGGGAAAGATGTGCTCGCTATGCTTGCAGCGGAATGCCACAAGCAGGGGATCAAGCTGTTTTTTTACCATTCACAACTGGATTGGCATTCCACGGATTATTTCCCACGCGGACGTACGGGGCATCGTACCGGCCGCCCGGAATCGGGGAATTGGGACGCGTACTTGAATTTCATGGATGGACAGTTGCGGGAACTATTGACGAACTACGGGGAGATCGGCGGCATCTGGTTCGATGGAATGTGGGACAAACCGGACGCGGATTGGCACCTCGCGCGAACTTACGGGCTGATTCACCAACTGCAGCCGCAAGCGCTGGTGGGCAGCAATCATCATAAAGCTCCGTTTCCCGGAGAGGACTTCCAGATGTTTGAGAAGGATTTGCCGGGGCAGCACACCACGGGATTCAACCAAGAACAAACCGTCAGCACGCTGCCACTCGAAACCGCAGAAACGATGAATAATGCCTGGGGATTTAACCTGACGGATGAGCACTATAAGAGCACGGGAGATTTAGTTCGATACGTGGTGCGCGCCGCCGGTTCGAATGCGAACTTTCTTTTGAATGTGGGGCCGATGCCGAGCGGCGAGATCCAGCCCGAGTTTGTGCAGCGCTTGACGGAAGTGGGGCAGTGGATGAAGCAGTATGGCGATTCTGTTTATGGAACGCGTGGAGGGCCGGTGGCGGCGGGGCCGTGGGGCGTGACCACGCAGCGGGATTCGACGGTTTACGTGCACGTGCTGGATTGGAACCAGCCAGTGCTGGCGTTGGCGGGAATGCCGCGGCCGGTTCGTTCGGCGCGGCTGTTGCGCGATGGAAGCAGCGTGGAGTTCAGCGCCGTCAAGGGTGGGATCGTGCTGAAGATTCCGGAGGCGCAGCCTGGAGAAGCGGACCGGGTGATTGTGCTCGAATTGGAAGCGGCGAAGTAGAACAGCAGCTTTTCCACTGGGCTACGTGTTTCTCCGTTTGTGCCGATCATCGAGGAGTGCCCGCATTCAACTCCAGGGGTTCAGGAGAGGGATGCCGGAAGCGGTGAAATCCGAAACGTTTCGCGTGACGAGAGTGAGCGCATGAACTTCAGCGGTGGCGGCGAAGAAGGCATCCATAACGCCGATGGGCCTGCGGACGGCCGAGCACCTGCTTACAAGGCGTCCCCAAGTGTCGGCGATGGCAGCTTCAATGATCAGAAGACGGCCCTCGAAGCGCAGAGGTAGTTCTTCACGCAGCCATGTTTCGAGCCGCGATTTGCGGGTGCCGGAGGCCAAGCGCTCTGTGCCGAACCGCAGTTCTGCCAAAGTTATTACCGAAAGAAAGACGCGATCTTCATCCACCTCCGACAACCAACGAATTACGCCCGAGTTCGGTGCCGGCTGCATCCATTCCGAGACCACAGTGGTGTCCAGCAAGAAATTCACAAGTCGATCTCGCGCGGAGCGTCCTTCGCGCGTTCCAGCTGCTGTGCGGAATCGCGCAGGGGCGAGGCGGCAAAGAATTCCGCCAAGTTTCCGGCCCGGCGGGTCTTGCGCTCCCACTCTTCAGCCGAGACGATAACGGCGGTGAGTTGTCCATGGCGGGTAATGGCTTGGGGACCTCGGGAAACAGCTTTCTCGAGGACCTCGCTGAATTTGGCTTTGGCTTCGGCTACCGTCCATTGGCTCTTGGGCACAGGAACCTCCCTGAGGAAAGGGTCATATAGGTCATTATAGTCATTTCACGGTTTGGGGCGATCGAGATCCAGCGGATAGCGCAACCAGTTGGAAGATCGGGAATTTCGAACAAAGTAACAAGACGCACGGCGGCCTATTTTAAGGAGTGGGCGCGGATTCATCGAGCTTTAGAATGAGCACCTCGCCGTTGGAGTGAAAGGTGCCGCCGGTGGCGGTTTTGGCTTCCTTCAGGGGCTTTTCGGGGAGGAAGTGGGAAATTTCGGTGACGAGGCCAGTGCTGGCGAGAGTTTTTTCGACGTAGTCGCGTTCCAGATCGATATCGGGATCGATCTTGTGGGTGACGCCGTTGTTGCGCTGGTCGCGCTCGAAACCGATGTCGTGAGTGGCGGCACCCACCCAGAGCATCTTGCCATTGGCCTCAAATGGCGCTTTCCAGATACGCAGATGGTTGCGCGTTTTGACGACGTTGATGGGTTCCGCGTGAGCCCAGCCGTAGTCTTGCGAGCGGCCAAAGAGGTAGAGCGGGCTCATCGGCATGGTCAAGTAGGATTCCTTGGAGAGACTCTCGATGACCCCGTGGAGAATCGTGGCTTCGACATTGGCGTCGACTTTTACCCAGCCCGCGTTGGTAAAGACGCGCTGCATGGCTTCTTCGGAGCCAAGAACGAGGAAATTGACCATGTCGCCGGGGTTGCCCTGCTTGTCGCTGACGCGGCGCGGGAGCTTCGAGAAGAGATGGTTGTCGATGCCGGGCAGTGAGTTGACTTGCTTGGCGACCACACGCGCAGTGCCGGCATCGGGCGTGTAGACCTCGATGCGGACGGCATAGTTGCCGTCGCCGTTTTCACTGGTGGTCTGATTGATGCCGACGGAAAGGCGACCTGTAACGGGTGCAACAACGTCACGACGAGCGCCGATGACAAAAGGCTGCGCCGTGTCTTTATCGCCGATGCGCCCAATGAGCGCGCCACGTCCGGCGGCGTTAAACGGCAGCACGCGGAGAAGGTCCTTGAAGCCGCGCGCGAGGCCTTCAGGGCCGTTGTCGTCCTTGGCGTCGGCGTAGCGCAGCTTGCCAGTGGCAGTGATGAGTACGTGCTCACCAGCCTGAACGTCAATGCTGGTGTCGATCCAGGACTCATCACCGGTGAGTTGGACTTCCTGAGAAAGGCGCTTTTTCCCTGTGGGCGTCTGCGCGGAAGAGGAATCCTGCGATGGCTGGCTGGTAGAAGTCTGCGGCGGAGGCGGCGCAACGTTTTCACGAACAAGCTGGGCGTGTAGTGGACTTGGCAAAGCAGCCGCAGAGAGCCAAGCTCCAAGGAAAAACGGCAATTTTTTCAAGAAGAATCGATACATTGGGCGGCCATCCCGCGGAGGGCTTGGAAGCATCTCCACTGTTAGCAGATGCGCGTCGAAGGCGCAAGTGTTGTCCTCATCCAGGGCCGGCTCTTTGGTGCGAGAGGCGAGTGGAAAGTAGAGACCTTCACGCACCGAGCGCTCGCTGAGAAACAGCAGGATTCCTTGACGGAGTCTAGCGGGGCTTGTAGATTGACAATATGCCATAGCGTTGTGAGAGGACATACCCGCTTCCACATATGCCCTTCCGTGCGGAGAGCCGCGACAGGCGGAGAGAGAATCAGCAACGAACCCGAGTGAGGACAGCGGCAAAAGGCATGAAAAAACTTCAACGATTGCTGGTAATGATTGGATTGTGCGTGGCGATAGCACTACCGGCGGCTGGACAGGCCCAAGCGCCAGCTCCCGCGGCGGTGCAAACTCAAACCACGCCGCCGGCGCCACAAGGCCCTCCCCCTGCGCAGCGCACACGGGCCGTTCCACAGGGCACGGTGAGCGTGGATGGCAGCGAGGCGATGTTTACCACCATTTGCGCGCTGCTGGCGGCGGGCTTTGAATCAAACGTTAGCGCCGACAATTGGACAGCTTTCCGCTCGCAAATGCGCGAGCGCTTGCGACAACAACAGGGGCCGGCTGTCGAAGCGGTGCGGGAATTTTACCAGCAGCATGAGCTGCGCGACCCCGGAGCGACGCTTTCAAGATATTTGTGGTTTGGGCTGGTGTCGGGACCCGCGCCTTCGTTTCAGCCGGTCCTAAAGCGGGACGAGTTGCCGCCAGAAATCATCGCTCTTGAAGGATTCAGCGAGATCCTCTCGAGCTACTATAAGGAGCAAAAGATCGGGCAACTGTGGCGGCAAGTACAGCCGATTTATAATCGCGAAATCGAGCGGCTGCACGATCCGGTTTCGCAAATCGTGTTCGTCACTGCGGCTTATCTGCGCGAAATCCTTGAACAAACCGGGCCACGCTCGTTTGCGATTGTGGTGGAGCCGCTGGTGGGGCGTATCACCAACGTGCGAAATTTTGGAAATCACTACGCGCTGGTCTTGAGCGGCGGAGAAGAAATTCCGACGGACCTGGTGCGTCACGCATTCCTGCACTTTCTGCTGGATCCCTTGCCGCTGATGTATGCCCACGTGACCGCGGTGAAACGCCCAATATTTGAGAAGGCCGCTGCCGCACCGCGTCTGGCGCCGGAACTAAAGGACGACTATGCCTCGTATTTTGCGGAATGCCTGGTGCGCGCGGTGGAGCTGAAACTCAAGCGCATGTCGCCAGGCGAACGCGAAGCGGCGATGAGCCGGGACGATGAAGCTGGGTACGTCTTGGTGCAGCCGCTCTTCGCGGCCCTGCCCAAATTCGAAAACTCCGAACCGTCAATGAAGTTCTTTTTCCCGGATTTGGTGAGGGCCATCGATCTTCAAGCGGAGACAAAACGACTGACGGCGGTGAAATTTGCGCCCGCCGACGCCGCGATTCCAGAGGACGAGGCAGCGAGTGAAAAGATCGCGCGCGAGAAAAAGGCTGCGCCTACGACGGTTCCGAATGACGCGGAAGTCATCAAGGCTTTGACGGAGGGGGAGCGGCGGATCGCGGAGAAAAACCCCCGCGCGGCGGAAACCTCCTTTCAAAGAGTCCTGGCGAAATATCCGGATCAACCAAGGGCCTGGTATGGAATAGGATTAGTGGCCATGCTGGATCACGATGCGGCAAGAGCCAAGCAGGTGTTCGGGCGCCTAACCGTCGGCGAGCACGCCGCGACAGAGGATCCCATGGTGCTAGTGTGGTCGCACGTTTACCTCGCTCGGATTTATGATTATGAGGGGAATTCGGAAGTGGCGAGAACGGAGTATCAGTCAGCCCTGGCAGTGCAAGGCGGGCCGGATCAAGCCAAGCAGACGGCACAAAGAGAGCTGGCTACTTTGGGTGGAGCGAAGCCCGAAGCGCGGCCCTGAACGAAGTTCAATTTCGCCGGTACCTATCAAGTTGGCGGAATAGTGGCGGAGTCGCAATTCAGATGAAGCAGTGAAGTAAGCAGGAACAACATATGAAAACCAACAAACGATTTTTGAGCATCGTACTTGTGATTGCCGGATGGATGCTGTGCTGGAGTGGAAATGCCGCCGCCCAGGGCGGTGCCGCGTCAGGAGCTGCCGCGGGGGCCTCCGCGACAGCCGCGGGTGCCAACATGCGAAACGCCGGCATCGGCAGGGATACGTCGCCGCTGAACCCAGAAAACTCATTGGAATTGATCAAGCCTGCAGAACATCGTGAAGAGGAAGCTTACCGATCCTTCCAGGCGGTTTCACCTGAAGACCCGAAAAAAAAGGTGGATCTCGGGGAAGCGTTCTTGAAAAAATATCCCGCAAGCCAGTACCGGCCGAGGGTATATTCCGGGCTGGTTGCCGCCTATCTCCAAACCAATCAGGTTCAAAAGATGGAAGAAGCCGGCGACAAGGCGCTCACATTGAACCCGAAAGACGTGCAAGTGCTGGCAATGCTGGGGCAAACGATTTCACGGACTATCGCCGCGAGCACACCCGAGCCGGAAAAACGGCTGGACAAGGCGGAACAGTACGCGACGCGAGCTATCGACGGGACGCTGGCGATTAAGAAGCCCGAAGGCTTCTCGGACGAGGAATTTGAAAAGGCCAGGAACCAGACTTTGGCGATTGCTCACAGCGGGCTCGGGTTGGTGTATTTCCACCGAGGGAAATTCGCCGAAGCGATTGCCGAACTGGAGCAGTCCGTAAAGCTGGATCCCCGGGCTGATCCCGCAAACTATTACGTGCTGGGAGTAGCCCAACACAATTCTTCGCATTTTCGTGAAGCCGCAGCCGCATTCCGCAAGTGCGCGGAGTTTAAGGGAAACTTGCAGGAGACATGCAAGGACAGCGCCGATAAGGATTCGATCGCGGCCGCGGCGGCGGGTAGCTCTCCGAACTAGACTTACGTTGAAGCAGTTGCGAATTTCGTCCGAACCAAAAAGGGAATAGGAGAAGAGGGATGAGAAGGATTTGGAAGATCTCTTTAAAAGTCTTGGCTGTCATGGCGATGCTGGCATGCGGAACCGGAGTCGCGGGGGCGCAAAGTTCGCAATCCGCGCAGGGAAGTCAGAGCCAACCTCCGGCGCAACAGACCGACAAATCGAAGACACCGGAGGTTACACCTCTCTCGCTGGACGCACTGGCCCCGGTGAATGCGGATGAGGATGCCGCTTACAAGACCTTTTTTGCCGTGCTCCCGAATGATTCCGCCAAGAAGATCGAACTCGGCGAAGCCTTTATCCAGAAATATCCCGAGAGCCGCTACAGGTCCCCGGTCTATGGCGCATTGACTTTCGCTTACGTGCAGACTGGGAACATGCAGAAGATGCAGGAGGTTGGAGAAAAAGAAATCGCGCTGGCGCCGAATGATGTATCCACGCTCGCGCTGCTGGCGCAAACTCTTCCGCGAGGCATTCGCGGGAGTGCCGGTTCAGCCGAAAACATGCAAACGCTGGCCAAAGCCGAACAATACTCTAAACAAGCCATAGAAGTGGCGCCAACACTCCCCAAGCCGGATGGCATGACCGATGAAGCCTTCGCCTCGGCGAAAAATCAGGCACTGGCGATGGCCCACAGCGGCTTGGGATTAGTCTACGTGCGGCGCGGGAAGAATGCCGAAGCGATTCCTGAGCTGGAGCAGGCGATAAAAGTCGATCCCAACCCTGACCCAGTGAACTTTTACCTGCTCGGGATGGCGAACAAGGCCACGTCGCATTTCGATGATGCCGTTGCGGCTTTCACCAAGTGTGTTGCCATCTCTGGTCCGATGCAAGGGACTTGCAAGGCTCAATCGGATGATGCCAAGAAGCTTGGCGCGACGCAATTGAGCGCGCCGAAGTGAACTAGCACGACGGCGCAGCGGAATTATGCAAGAAACTATCCGGATCGCCGACGGCGACGGAGCGCTTGAGGATCGTCTAGGGTATAAGTTTTCGACGAGGGAGCTCCTCGATCGGGCGCTAACCCACAGCTCGGCGGTCCCCGACCTGCGCGCCGCAAGTTCCGAAGAGGCTGTCTCCGTCTTGCTTCCGCGGGACAATGAGCGGCTCGAGTTTCTCGGGGATGCTGTCCTCGAATTGCTCACCAGCGAATATCTGCTGACCTCCTTTCCGGAGTGGAGCGAAGGACAACTTTCCAAGAGCCGAGCGCGCATCGTAAATGCCGGTTCCCTGGAGGCGGCAGCGCGCCGCCTGCGACTGGGCGAGCATTTGCGGTTGGGACGCGGGGAAGAGAAAACCGGCGGTCGTGAAAAGCAGACCCTGCTGGCCGACGCCTTCGAAGCGGTCGTCGCGGCGGTTTACCTGGATGGCGGGCTGGGTGCTGTTCGCGAGGTGCTGCGAAAGCACTTGTTCGACCAGGCCCTCGAGGGGCGTGGCGAGAGCATCTCGGAGTCCGATCGCAAGTCCGCGTTGCAGGAGCTTTTGCAGGGACAGGGGAGGGCCCCGGCGGAGTATCGCGTAGCGGGGGAGAGTGGCCCCGACCACCAAAAAGTTTTCCAGATTGAGGTTTGGATTGACGGGGCGTGCATAGCTACCGGCGAAGGAAGCACGAAAAAGGAAGCGGAGCAACGTGCGGCACGAAGCGCTTTGGAGCAACTCGAACGCGCGGAAGCGAAAGGCTGAGGCAGAATGCCGGAAGAGACACTAACACCGACGGAAGAACAAAGCGCGGAGAAGAAACTTGAGCCGGAGAAGAAGCAAGAGCGCCACGAGGACCAGACCACTATCTCCGAGTACCTGGAGTCGCTCCTCGTGACCGTGATCCTGGCCTTGTTCGGGACCAGCTTTATTGTTCAAGCCTTCAAGATCCCCTCGGCTTCCATGGAAGGCACTCTGCTCATCGGCGACCACTTGCTTGTAAATAAATTTATTTTCGGCGGGACAGGTGCTTGGTACGAAAAAATTCTTCCGTACCGTCAGCTGGAACGCGGCGACATTATTGTTTTTAAGTATCCTTATGCCGACCACCAGCATTTTGTGAAGCGGGTCATCGGCCTACCGGGAGACCATCTCAAAGTCGTTGACGGAGACGTTTACATCAATGGCAAGCACTTGAATGAGCCCTACGCCGTCCATGACTCCTCCGTATTCGCTGACCCATTCAACTATTCTTTTCCTCCCATACGAGGACAAATGATGTCACCTAATGCCATCTCGGAATGGAGGCCAGAGATCCGCAAGTATGTTCAGGGGGACGAGATCGTCGTTCCGCCGGGAAAGTATTTTGCAATGGGCGACAATCGCGATCACAGCCAGGACAGCCGTTACTGGGGATTTGTGGACCGCGACGCCATTATGGGGCGGCCTTTCCTGATTTACTGGTCGGTCGATGCGAAGAGCAGCGACTACAATACGGAAACCACCTTCTGGTCCAGGTTAGTCGGCGTATTTGAGACGCTCGCGCATTTGCCCACGCGCACGCGATGGAGCCGCATGCTCCACACGGTTCACTAGGATTTGGACCAGCGATCAACGTCGGTAGTACCGGAAGCCCTTTCGTTTTGTTCTGAGTTCAGGCGCGCCCCTACCTTTTTACCCATGAGTCTGCGAAACTTCCGAGCGAGATGACCCGGTTGAAAAAGTGGTGGAAACCGGCGCTGGCGATCATCGTGTTCGTCATCGCCTTGCAGGTCTGCGTGTCTTTTATTGTGCGGACTCACCGCGTACACGCCTACCTGGTTGCGCATCTGGAAAGGGCGTTTGGACGGCAGGTAGAAGTCGTCAGTTTCGACGCGCGAATTTTGCCGAGCCCGCAACTGGACGCCAACGGCGTAACTGTCGGGGAGGACCCATCGTTCGGGCACGAATACTTTCTCCGCGCGGAGCGCCTGAAAGCCGGACTGCGTTGGATGGGCCTTCTGCGTGGACATTTTGAATTTGGGACTATGTCGCTCAATAAGCCTAGCCTGATTCTGGCGAGAAACTCGGAGAGCCGCTGGAATCTGGAGAGGTGGCTGCCGCCGGCAAAAGCCGATGGGGTCAAAACCCCGGGCTCTTACGGACCGCCCTCGCCTGTTGCTCCTGTGAACCGGTTGCAGAAGATCGATTTCGATGAAGGGCGCATCAATTTCAAGACTGGTGATGACAAGTTGCCCTTTGCGTTCATAGGAGTTTCGGGGAGCGTGGAGCAGATTTCGCCAGGGCGCTGGCAATTGCAACTGGAGGCTCAGCCATGGCGCAGCGGAGTTTCGCTGCAATCGGCAGGGACGATTCGCGTGGTTGGCGACGTGGCGGGAACTTCGACTCGGTTGCAACCCGCGGAATTCACTTTGCACTGGAGTTCGGCATCGTTGGCGGACGTCTTCCGCCTCCTCCGCGGACAGGACTATGGAGCGCGTGGGGTGTTTGCTTTGGATGCGACGGCGAAAAGCGGAACGGCCAAGGAGGATGCGACGGGAGACTGGAAATTTTCAGTGCAAGGACGCGCCGGACAGATTCATCGCTGGGATCTCACGGAACGTGCCGATAACCCCCGCCTGAATGTAAGCGTAAGCGGGCGATGGAACATCGGCGCAAGGAGATTGCTCGCGGAGGAAATCGCCGTGGAGTGCCCGAGATCGAATCTTCGCGGCGTGTTTAGCCTTGCGAGTGGCATTGCGCCTGCGATGGAATTGCGCCTTGATTCGTTCGGGCTACAGGCCACGGACTTGTTGGCTTGGTACCGCGCGTTTCACCCGGGCATCGACGATGGACTGACGGCAGAACAATATTTCACCGGCGGAATGATTCTGCGTGGTTGGCCGCTGGCGCTCGAATCGGCGGCGATCTCCAGTAGCGGGGGAATCGTAAGAGTGCCGGGATTTGCAGTGCCGGTGCGCATCGGTCCTTTCAGCGGAGGGCACGAACGAGGCCTCCTATCCATTGGGCCGGTGCGGGTCGCCCTCGGCGGCGAACCTCGCGACGTGACGGCGCCCAAGCGGCGCCGCGTCGCGCTGGCGATGGAGAACGCTGCCGATCTGACATTTGCGCACGATCTGAACTCGCAAGCCGGCAGCGTCAGCGTGGAAGGTAGCATCCGTAAACTAGAAGATTTTCTCAAGCTGTCCGCGGCGCTCGGACATCAGCTGCAGCATGGGTGGGAACTCACTGGCCAGGCTACTTTGGTCACCAAATGGGAGTGGAGGAAGCCATTCGACGGCCGGTGGAATGGCAGGATTGGTTTCAGCAAGGCAAATTTGACGGTTGCTGGGCTAAACCAGCCGCTGAAGATATCCGAAAGCGAACTGGACTGGATGGAAGGCAGAAGAGCCGCGCGTATAGTGAAACTCGAAGGATTCGGGGGGACGTGGACGGGGAATATTGAAGAAGTGTCTCAACCCGATGGGGAAAATGGGCCGCAATGGGATTTTCACTTGAGCGTAGACCAGTTGAACGCTGCCGATTTGGATCGCTGGGTCGGCCCGAGAGCGCGGCCGAGTTGGTTGCAGCAGCTTTTGCCCAAGCTCCTCGGAGGCTCGGCCCCGAGCACTCCCGCGAGTGAACTTGTCCGCCGCGTGAACGCCGAAGGCGAGCTGGACATCGCCCAATTGACGATCGAAAAGTTGAAGTTCGAACAAGTAGTCGCCAAAGGATCCCTCCATGACCTTCAAATCGACGTGCGCGAGGCTCAGGCGGAGTGGGCCGGCGGCAGGGTACAGGCAAAAATAAATGCCAAGTTTCTGCCGCGGCCGGTCTACGATATTGCCGCCAAACTGGAGCATGTGAATCTGGCGCAACTGCCCGGCGCCGGCCGGAATGCAGAGCGATTGGGCGGCGTAGCCTCGGGAATCCTGCAAGCGAAGACCGAAGGCGTGGGCCGCGATGAACTTTTGGGAGAGCTGACCGGCCGCGGCGAGTTTCACTTGACCAAGGTGGAGTTCCGCGGTTGGGATGTGAATGCGAGCGTTGCGGACGGAGCGGCTCATCCTGGAGTGTCGCGTTGGGCTACTGGTGAATGCTCGCTGCGATTGAAAGACAGCAATATTTATCTCGAAGACTTTCGACTCGATGGCGGCAAGCAGTTGACGCTGGTGAACGGGACTCTCAGCTTCGGTAGAACTGCGGAATTGGCAATCGAAACAACCAGCGCTCGCAAGAGCAAAGATCCTAAGGCGAGTGACTACGGCGCCGGATATGTGTTGAAAATCTCCGGCCCACTCGATGGGCCAAAGGTTTCTGTGGAAAAGTCTGGCATGCGGCAGCCCGCAGATTGAGTTTCTAGCATTCGAAAGAAACGCGGTCCTTTGTACACGGAGGGAAACGATCGATGAAGCGTCACGCACTAATGTGTGCAGTAGTACTTCTGATTGTGATTCCATGGGCGAACGCTCAGAAATCGTTCACCCTGGAACAGGTCATGAGCGCGCCGTTCCCCTCCAATTTGATAGCCGCGAAAAAGAGCAATCGCATTGCCTGGACACTCGATCAAGAAGGCCGGCGCAATATCTGGGTCGCCGACGATGCCGGAATTGCTGGGCGACAACTTACAAAATACACGGAAGATGACGGGCAGGAGTTGTCCGGGCTGAATTTTTCCGCGGACGCTAACGCGATTGTATACGTGCGTGGCGAAGGAAAGAACCAGGCCGGCCAAGTGCCAAATCCGACGAGCAATCCCGCGGGTACGGAGCAGGCCGTCTGGACCGTGGCGTGGAGCGGCGGCGAACCTAAGCGTGTGGATGCCGGGCATTCCCCGGATATCTCTTCGCGCGGAAGGATTGCCTATGTAAAGGATGGCCAGATCTGGCTTGCCCCGCTCGATGGGACGGAAAAGCCCCAGCAGTTGGTCGTGCGCGGGCAAAACTTCGACGCGCACTGGTCTCCGGACGGAAGCCGGTTGATGTTCGTTTCGGCGCGCGGCGATCACGCCTTCATCGGTGTTTATGATGTGGCGGCGAAGAGCGTGCAGTTCATGGCGCCGTCAGTGGATTCCGACGGCGTTCCCGTCTGGTCTCTGGACGGAAAGCGCATCGCTTTCGTGCGGCGCCCCGCGGAACCGCGAGACACGCCGCAGGGATACTTCATTGCTCCGGATAAGCCGCATCCGTGGGCCATTTGGGTGGCGGATGCCTCCGCGGGATCCGCCAAAGAAATCTGGCACAGCAGCACCACGCCTCAAGGCTCGTTTCCCTATATGGCGGACGACACCGGCGGCGGCGTTCTCAATTGGGCCGCGGACAATCAACTGGTAATCGCTTCCGAAGAAGACGGCTGGCAGCACTTGTACGCGCTCTCCGCTGATGGAGGGACTCCGAAGCTCTTAACACCCGGAAACTGTGAGGTGGAACAGTGGTCGTTCTCGCCAGACAAGAGAACGGTTTTGTTCAACTCGAATTGTTCCGATGTCGACCGCCGTCATCTGTGGAGAGTGAACACGTCTGGCGGACAAGTGGGGCGAGTTACCACCGGAGAAGGGCTTGAATGGAGCCCCGTGCCGCTCAGTGACGGACAAAGATTTGTTTATCTTGGCTCCGACGCAAAGCATCCGGCGCGAGTTTTTCTGAGTAACCTCTCAGGTGACTCGCTTACAGCGATGCTCGGAGGTGATACGTGGCCCAAGGATTTTCCTTCCGATCACCTCGTCGCACCGCAGCAAGCCATCTTCAAATCGGGAGATGGACTGGAGATTCACGGGCAACTTTTCGTTCCTGCGGGAATGAAAGCGGGAGAGAAACACCCCGCGCTGATTTTTCTGCATGGCGGGTCGATGCGCCAGATGCTGCTCGGCTGGCATTACATGTACTACTACTCGAATTCCTATTCGATGAATCAGTACCTGGCCAGCCGCGGCTATGTCGTCCTGGCACTGAATTATCGCAGCGGCATCGCCTACGGCCGTGCCTTTCGCGAAGCCCCGGGCCGCGCCGGACGGGGCGTGACCGAATACCAAGACGTCGTAGCGGCAGGAAAATATTTGCAAAGTCTGAGCAACGTCGATCCGAAGCGCGTTGGCTTATGGGGCGGAAGCTATGGCGGCTATCTGACCGCCCTTGGACTTGGGCGTAACTCCGATATTTTTTCGGCCGGCGTCGACATGCATGGCGTCCACGACTGGCCCACCGACAACTGGGACGGAAAAAATATCCCCGCCGAGCTTAACAAGCTCGCGCATGATTCTTCACCGGTAACAGCAGTGAACACCTGGAAGTCGCCCGTCCTCTTCATCCACGGTGACGACGACCGCAACGTCTACTTCACGCAAACCGTCGACCTCGTCGCCCGCCTTCGCGAAAAGGGCGTCGACATCGAACAGCTCATTTTCCCGGATGACGTTCACGATTTTCTCTTGCACCGGAATTGGCTCGCGGCGTATCACGCCACCAGCGATTTCTTTGACCGCCACTTTAAGACTCCTGGGAAATAGTGTCTTCGTCTGGTCCCGTCAGCGTGCACTTCGAGGGCTCCGAGGACTCCCAAAACGCCAACACTTCCGATGACTTACAAATTGCAACTGATTCTCGGCGTGCTTCTCGCGGCTGCCTCTCTCGGCGCAGGCGACCGCCGCGTTCATCTCCTGCCTAATCTCCAGCCGGGCCAGACTATTACCTACCTGATCCGTTTTCAGAGCCACAAGACCGTCAAGACCGAAAGCAAAGTTGTCGCCCCCTTGGCGCCGGATGCTGCGCAACTCGACGTGCACGGTTTGTTGCGCGTCGAAATCCTCGAGGTCCAGCAGACAGCCGGAAACGTAACCGTCCACGCGCGAGGCCACTTCCTGACTCCCGACTCCGCTGCTCCGGTCAAGGCTCAGAACGAAGAAAATCGCGCTGGGAATAATTCGCGGACTGACGCCAATGGCCAGAGCATCGAGTTCACGATTTCTTCCGATGGCTCGGTGAACACTGCAAAAGGTTTGGATTCTCTCTTACCCGACCAGCAGCAAGCCTGGCAGCAATGGGTCGCGCGTTTTGCGCTCGCCTGGACGCTCCGCGCCGATGGCCTGAAGCCCGGCGAAAAATCGAAGTCCGAGCAAGCGGAACAAGCCGGGGCCCCCATCGCCGGATTGCACTGGGCGCGCGAGTCGCTCTACGTTCGAGATGAGCCATGCCAGTCGAGTCAGGTTTCGCTCTCGGGAGATGTTTCTCCCTCCAGCGGCCCCCGCGATACGTGCGCCGTGATGCTCACGACCTCGACGCTGAAGCAGAAGTCTTCCTCAAAAGACGCGACCCCCGAAGACTTCAAAGTACACGAGCTGCGCACCATGGGTACCGCAAATGGCAGCGGCGAGATCATCACCTATATCTCCCTGAAAAATGGTCTTGTCGTGCGCGCCACAGAAGAGACCTCGCAATTCATGGATGTCGTCATCGCCAAAGCCGATGGCTCCAACCGCGTGCACTACAATGTTGACGCCAGAAGCCACGCCGAAGTGCTCTTGGTAACGGAAACGCCGCCGCATCAACCCTGACCTAACACGGTCCTTCCTTTTTCATCAAAAGCCACAATTTGCTACCGGGAGTATAATGAAGGTTTCGGCATCGGCTGCCGAAGCTCCAGGAGACCCTGCCCATGAATTTTAAGTTGCACAGCAGCTATCAGCCTCGCGGCGACCAACCCGCCGCGATCGACCAGCTCTATCGCTCCGTGGATTCCGGCGAAAAGCACCAGGTGCTCCTCGGCGTGACCGGCTCGGGCAAAACTTTCACCATGGCCAAGCTGATTGAGCAAGCCAATCGCCCCGCACTGGTCCTGGCGCACAACAAAACTCTGGCCGCGCAGCTCTATCACGAATTCAAAGGCTTCTTCCCGGAGAACGCCGTCGAATATTTCGTCAGCTACTACGATTTTTATCAGCCCGAGGCCTACGTTCCCTCCGCCGACATTTACATCGACAAGGAAGCCACCATCAACGACGAGCTCGACAAGCTGCGTATGAGTGCCACGCGTTCCCTGTTCGAACGCCGCGACGTTGTCATCGTCGCTTCCGTCTCCTGCATTTACGGCATCGGCTCGCCTGAAGCCTATTACGGAATGCTGATCACTCTGGAGAAAGGTCAGCAAACTTCGCGCGAGGCGCTGCTGCGCCGCCTGGTGGACGTTCAGTACGAGCGCTCCGAGGATTTGCGACGCGGCACCTTTCGCGTGCGCGGCGATATGATCGAGATTTATCCGCCGTATCAAGACGAAGGTTTCCGCCTTGAAATGTGGGGCGAGCAGATCGATACCATCCGACAGATCGATCCATTGACCGGTGAAGTAAACTCCGGCCAGGAAGATCTCCCGCGCGTCACCATTTTTCCGAAGACCCACTACGTAATGCCGCAGGAACAGAGAGACCGCGCCATCGTCACCATTCAGGAAGAACTCTGGTGGTGGAAAAAAGAACTGGAGAAGCAGGGAAAATTTGTCGAGGCCCAGCGCGTGGTGCAGCGCACCATGTTTGACATCGAAATGATGCGCACCATCGGCTACTGCCACGGCGTCGAAAACTATTCCCGACACCTCAGCGGCCGCTTGCCGGGCGAAGCTCCACCAACGCTGCTCGATTACGTCCCCCAGGACTACTTGCTTTTCATCGATGAATCGCACCAGACGGTAGGCCAAGTGCGCGGAATGTTCAACGGCGACCGCGCGCGCAAACAGACGCTCGTGGACTACGGCTTTCGAATGCCTTCCGCGCTTGATAACCGCCCGCTCACTTTTGAGGAATTCGAGCACCGCGTCAATCAAGTCGTGTACGTCTCAGCAACGCCCGGGCCTTATGAACTCACGAAAGCCGGTGGGGTAGTCGTCGAACAAGTGATTCGCCCCACGGGCCTGGTGGACCCGCAAGTCGAAATTCGCCCCGTAAAAGGCCAGGTGGACGATCTGCTGGAAGAGATTCGCATCCGCTCCGAGAAAAACGAACGCGTTCTTGTGACCACGCTGACCAAGCGGATGGCCGAGGACCTGTCCGAATATTTTACCGAGATCGGCGTGCGCTGCCGCTACTTGCACTCCGAAGTCGAAACGCTCGACCGCATCAAAATCTTGCGCGATTTGCGCCGCGGCGAATTCGACGTCCTCATCGGTATCAACTTGCTGCGCGAAGGACTGGACCTTCCCGAAGTCTCGCTCGTAGCCATTCTGGACGCCGATAAAGAAGGCTTCCTGCGCAGCACTACCTCCCTGATCCAGACCATTGGCCGCTGCGCCCGCCACATCGAGGGCCGCGCGATCCTCTACGCCGATCGCCGTACCGACTCCATGAACCAAGCCATCGACGAAACCAACCGCCGGCGCGCCAAGCAAGTCGCCTACAACAAAGAAAACAACATCACCCCGATGTCTATCATCAAGTCCGTGGATATGGAGTTGGCAAGAATCGTCGAAGCCGACTATGTCACCGTCCCGGTAGACGACGCCAGCCTCGACGCCGCCGCGGCAAATATCAAAAACGAGAAGCAACTCGCGGAGATGCTGCAACAACTCGAAACGCAAATGCGCGAAGCCGCCAAGAAATTCGAATTTGAAAAGGCCGCCCAGCTCCGCGACCGCATCCGCTCCCTAAAACAAAAGGACATGACCGGAATGTTTTCAGCCGCAGCGGCTGCTGCGCCTGCGGAGCCTGCAAGCTAGACGACTCCGCGTTTCAGCTCGTCCAGCGGATAAAACGTATCCCGCCAAACAATTCCGCCCTGCTTGAGCGTGACAACCGCGGAACGGAGAAGCATGTAACTCAAAAGGATCGAACCCAACGGATACGTCAGTGCGTAAAGCGCCGACACGCGCATGCTGGCGGCGGCTCCTCCATAGAAACCCAGGGAGATAACCAGAGCTACAGCCGCGAAAATGCGAATCCAGCTATGGCCGAAGACGAGGCCGAAGAACGGGATGACGTTCAGCAAAAGCAGGCCGCCGATTCCCACCGCGACAAAGCCCAAGTTGTAGCCAAAACCGGCGAAAAAATTCTTGGTGACTCCCCGGATGAGATTGCCGAAACCCGCGTGCCACCGGACAACCACGCTATCCTGCGAAATGCCGACCCCGGAACGAAATCCCGACCGCTTGATGAGCTTTCCAAGTTTCATATCGTCGATAACTTCCATCGCCAGCCGCCGATGCGTACCGCTGGCCTCGTACGCGGAGCGTTTCACGAGTTGAAAGGCTCCGATTCCCACATAGAACGGAGAACGATGACTGCCAACCATGCACGGGTTGGTGGCGAGATGGAAGATCGCGACGAAAAAGGTGATGAGCGCTTTCTCCCAGAATCCCACCATTTCCACGTCGCACAGCAGAGAAAGATGGTCGAGCTTCTGCTGCCTCGCAAGAGTGATGGCGCGGCGAAGAACATCAGGTTTGAAGCGCACATCCGCGTCGGTAAAAATCAACCACTCCCCAGTGGCGGCCTCGTAGGCTTTTTGGAGTGCGTGCGGTTTGCCGAGCCAGCCGGGGGGAAGATCCTCAACATGAACTACCCGAAGCCGCGGATGCAGGGCGGCGAATTCATCCAGAATGCGTCCCGTGCTATCCCGGGAACGGTCGTCAACGGCGATAACTTCGAGGTCCGGACAATCAATTTCCATCAGCGTGGCGAGTGCGGCGGGCAATTTCTCCTCTTCATCCCGCGCGGCGAAAAGGATCGACATCCTCGGGCATTCGGCGTCGGACGCGGGTGCCATATCCTTAATGATCGGCAGGCGCAGCGCGCCGTAAGCGATGTGGAGGCCGTAGAAAACCCAGAACGATGCGGTAAATCCGTAGAGAACCAGCCAGAATAGGTGCATGGAGATTGGTGTCAGCGTTGCCCTCAGGTTATCCTAACACGTGATGCAGAATAGCCTTTCCATCATCGGGGCCGGACGCGTGGGAAGCGCGCTGGGACGCTGCTTGTCCGAACTGGGATGGAAGATTGACGCCGTCGTTACCCGCAGCAATGCTGGTGCGCGCCGCGCCGTTCGGTTCATTGGAGCAGGGAAGGCCTCCGCGGGATTGACTCGGCAAATCCTCGTGTCGCGTGTGATCCTGATCTCCACTCCCGATGACCAAATTGCGAATGTCGCACAAGAACTAGCCCGGATTGGCGGCGAGGAGCTCCGTGGAAAAGTTGTCCTGCACACTAGCGGCGCGATGGACTCTGCGCCGCTCGAAGCCGCGCGCAAGCGAGGCGCGAAGGTAGGATCGCTCCATCCTTTGCAATCTTTCAGTGGCGTCGCGGTGCCAGCGCTCGAGGGCAGGATTTTCACCGTCGAAGGGGAAACACAGGCGGTGCGAGTAGCCCAGAGGATTGCCAGAACACTCGGCGGTTCGCCCGTGCGCCTTGCCAGTAGTAAAAAGCTCCTGTACCACGCCGCGGCAGCGATGGCCGCCGGGCATGTGCTCGCGGTCGAAGAAGCCGCCACCCAATTGCTTGTCTCGCTGGGAATGAAGCGCAGCGAAGCCGTGCGCGGATTGTTGCCATTGACGCGCCAGGTGCTGGAGAATTTCGAAAGGCTGGGGCCTCGCGCGGCGTGGACGGGCCCGCTCTCACGCGGAGACTACAAGATCGTACGCGCACACTTGGATGCTCTTCAGGAATCGCCAGGGGAATTTGCGCAAGCATACGAAGCGCTGAACCGTCTGGCGGCCCGGGTGCTCCCTCAAGATTCTGCAGGTATGTTGGCTGAATTGGAAAAGACTTCGTTGGAACTGAAACCAAAAGCAAAAGCGATAGGGGGCAACGCGTGAAACGACTCCAGATTGGAATCGAAAGTACCAAACTGGCAAATGGACTGCACGTTGTAATCGCGCCGGATTCCACGGCGCCAGTAGTGACCGTGGGCATCTACTACAAGATCGGATTCCGCCTCGAGCCGCAGGGGCGTAGCGGATTCGCTCACCTCTTCGAACACATGATGTTTCAGGGCTCCGCGAATGCGCCAAAGATGCAGCACATCAAGCTGGTCAATTCCAGCGGTGGCGTGCTGAATGGCTCGACCAGTTACGATGTGACGAATTATTACGAAGCGGTCCCTTCAAACGCGCTGGAGCGCATCCTGTGGCTCGAAGCCGACCGCATGCGCGCTTTGAAAGTGGATGATGAAAATCTGAAAAACCAGCGCGATGTCGTGAAGGAAGAAGTTCGCGTCAACGTGATGAACCAGCCCTACGGCGGTTTCCCCTGGTTGGACATGCCGCCGGTGGCGTTTCGCAACTGGGCGAATGCGCACAATTTTTACGGCGATTTTGCCGATCTCGATGCCGCCGACCTGGCCGATGTGCAGGCATTTTTCAATACCTACTACGTGCCGAATAATGCCGTATTGCTGATGCTGGGCGACGTGAAGGCCGAGGAAGGTATCGCGTTGGCAAAGAAATATTTTGCCGATATTCCCGCGGGCGCGCCCCCACCATTTGCTGATCCCAGCGAGCCCGAACAAGTCGAGGAGCGCCGCGGCAACGTCGAAGAAAAGTTCGGAACGCTTCCTGCCATGGCGATCGGCTACGTCATGCCGCAAAGGCGCACCGCCGATTGGTGCGCCATGGCGTTGCTGGATCAGGCCCTGCATGGGGGACGCGCCGGAAGAATGCACCGCGAACTGGTGCTCGAAAAGCAAATCGCCGTCGAAGCCGGGGGCGGAATCGACGATCTCTTCGGCTACAACGGGCCGACGCAAATGACCACTCGTATCCTGCATAAGCCTGAGTATTCGAGCCAGGCGACATTGGATGCGTTTGACGCTGCAATTCGCGACGTTCGCGAAAATGGCATCAGCGCCGACGAACTGGAGCAATTGAAAGTGAAATGGCGCTCCGACTATTACGCCACGCTCGAAGGTGGCCGCGGCGGATACATGCCGAAATATGGATTGATGCATCTCCTCGCGTGTTTCACGCTGTTCGACGACGAACCGCAACTCGTCAACACCATTCTGGACGGATTCATTGCCGTGACTCGCGAAGAAATCCAGGCCGCCGCAAGGAAATACCTGCGCAACGAGAAACGCGCCATCGTCTTTCGCACTCCCATCCAGGCTAGTGCAAAGGAGGCTGCATGATGGCCACCCGGGCCGTAGAAGTAGCAACCGGTGTTCCCGCGCTCGCCTCCGAACGCTCGGTGACCTGGCCGAGGCGTACCAGGGCGCGCCTTTCGAACGGCCTCGAAGTCATTCTCGCGGAAGCTCACTCCATTCCGAAGTTTCATGGCGAACTCTTCTTTCGCTCCGGCAATGCCGCAGTGGCGGCTCGCGCCCCTGGACTCGCGGAAATGACCGCCACCGTCGTTCGAACCGGAACGACGAGGCGCGCCAGCCGCCAAATCGAGGAAGATTTGCGCCGCATCGGAGCGGACCTCTCTTCCGGTGCCGGCGCGGATACCAGCGCGATCTCCTTTGCCGGACTTTCGGAATTTGCGGAGCCCCTGCTGGGTCTGGTGAATGAACTGGCGCGCGAAGCGTCATTCCCCGATGGTGAATTCGAACGCGAACGCCGCCAGAAGCTCGAAGAAGTGAAACTCGAGCGCACCCAGCCGGGATTCCTTGCCGGCGAGCGATTGCGAAAGGTTTTGTTCGGTGCGCATCCTTACGGACAGGTTTCACCGAGCGAAGAACAAGTCGCCGCGTACAAACGCGAAGACCTGCAAACTGTCTATCGCGATTTTTACACCCCGGAAAATGGCATCTTGCTCCTGGTCGGCGATTTTGATTCGAATGAGATGCTGAAATCCGCCGAAAAAGTCTTCGGCAACTGGGCGGGGAAAAAGCCAGATTTGAAACCAGGCGCCGCTCCCCCAAATCCGCGCGGCCGCCGCATCTATCTGGTCCACGTGCCCGGAGCAGTCCAGACGCAAATCCTGGCCGGCTGCCACGCGATCACCCGTAAGCATCCGGATTGGGTGAAGCTTGGCCTCACGAATAGTTTGTATGGCGGAGCATTTAACTCTCGGTTGGTTATGAATATCCGCGAGGACAAGGGTTACACGTACAGCCCGCGCAGCGGCGTAAACGCGATGCGCCAATACGGCTACTTTTCCGTTTCCGCCGCCGTTCGAAACGATGTTGTAGCGGCGTCGCTCACCGAGATTTTTTATGAAATGGACAAACTGCGCTCTGTGCCCGTTCCCGAGCCGGAACTCGCCGACGCGCAAAATTATCTCAGCGGCGTATTTTCCATGGGGTTAGCGACGCAGGATGGATTGCTTTCGCAACTCTCCACCGTAGCGCTGAACGAATTGCCGGACGATTATCTTGAAACGTACCGCCAAAAAGTTCGCGCACTCACGCCACAAGATTTGCTCTCGACGGCACGCAAATATCTGGACTCCGCAAACATGCAAATCGTTATCGTTGGCGACCGCGAGCAGATTGAAGAGCAAGCGGGCCTCTTCGGCGAAGTTGAACTCTATGACGCGCAGGGAGCGCGGCAGAGTTAGCGTTCCAATGTATCTCTATTGTTGATTTAGAGAAGTAGTTGGCACATTATATACCTGCCATGGCGTGGCGGTCGTTCGCAATCCGCATTTCCCTTATTGCTTGCCTGCTGTTCGGTACTTGTGCGCTCGCCAAGAAAAAGCCGCCGGCGCAACCGGTAAACATCAATGCGGCGACTTCGGAAGAATTGCAACTGGTGCCGGGGATTGGTCCTTCCACCGCAGAAAAAATTCTTCAGATGCGCAAGTCGTATGGCCCATTCAAGAGCGTGGACGATTTGCTGGCGATTCGCGGGCTTGGGCCGAAGCGCCTTGAAAAAATGCGCAGGTACTTGGTAGCGGGGAAGATCAATTCCAAGAACGCTTCTCCAGCAGCAGGCTGCCCCGGCTGCGCAAAACCCAAAGCGCCGCTTGCAAAAGCACCTGTCAAAACGTCAACAAAGCCTGTTACTCCGCAAACCGCCGGTGACGAAGAGCCGCCGCTGTAAACGCCAGCAGAAAAAGCAGGTTGCTCGCTTCGATCGGAACGACAGGTCGAGCTTGAAGTTGTGCTCTGGTTCATAGTGTTTGGTGAGTGGGCTTGGGCTGGTCGATGCGGAGGGGAACCTGGTCGGCGATGCGGATGCCATAGCCTTCGAGGGCGACGACTTTTTTCGGGTGATTGGTAAGGACGCGGATGTCTTTTAGGCCGAGGTCGATCAGGATTTGCGCGCCGATGCCGCTTTCGTGCTGCACCATGCGCTGGCGCGCGGGTTCGCGGTCGAGCTGGCCGCGCTTGTGAAAATGAATTTGCGGGAGCACGCCGGGTTCTTCGGCGGTTTCGACGCTGAAACCGCGGCCAGTGTGATGCAAATAGAGAAATACGCCGCGATTCTCTTTGGCGATGGTTTCGAGCGAACGGGAGACGAGTTCAGGGCAATCACACGTTGTGGAACCAAAAACGTCGCCGGTGAGGCAGTGCGAGTGGACGCGTACCAGTGCTGGCTCCGCGCCTTCCAGATCACCGCGTACCAGCGCAATGTGTTGATCGTGGTCCACGTCGCTGGCGTAGGCGATCATGCGGAAATCGCCGAAGCGCGTGGGTAGGACCGCTTCGGCCACGCGGCGGACGTAGCGCTCATGCTGCATGCGGTAGCGAATGAGATCCGCCACCGTGAGCATCTTTAAATTGTGCTCCTTGCAAAATTCGATGAGTTGCGGCACGCGGGACATGGTGCCGTCATCCCCCATGATTTCGCAGATGACGCTCGCGGGAGTGAGACCAGCGATGCGCGCGAGGTCTACGGACGCTTCCGTCTGTCCGGCGCGAACGAGCACGCCGCCATTGCGTGCTCGGAGGGGAAAAATATGGCCAGGGCGGGCGAGATCCTGCGGCTTCGTTTTCGGATCGATGGCCGTAAGAATCGTGATGGCGCGATCGGAAGCGCTGATTCCCGTGCTGACACCGACGCGCGCGTCCACAGCTTCCGTGAAGGCCGTGCCGTGAACGGAAGTGTTAATCGGCGACATGAGCGGGAGGCGAAGCTCGTCGCAGCGCTCTTCTGTTAGCGGCATGCAGATCAGGCCTCGGCCGTACTTGGCCATGAAGTTGATGGCGTCCGGAGTGATTTTCTCAGCGGCCATAGCGAGGTCGCCTTCGTTTTCCCGGTCTTCGTCGTCGACGAGGACGACCATGCGGCCCTGGCGGATTTCTTCGACAGCTTCTTCGACGGTGGCGAAATGGGAGTGGTTTTCAGTCATGAGTTATTAGTTTTAGGTTTCTCCCCGAATGATAGCACCAGTGACGGCGGGAGGGCAGTGATCGAAAACAGGTCCGAACGTCGAAGAATCGAAACGCTGAGATAGAGGAGCGGCGGGGGTACCCCCGGCTTTTTGTAAGTGTTGCATCTAAAGGAGTTAACCAATTCGTAAGTCTTTTGTTTGCAACACTTACGGGGAGGCCCATAAGTGTTGCATCTAAAGGAGTTACAGTGGGCAGAGATCGCGCGAAAACGATTCCCCACGCCCACGCCAGTGCCGTTTTGGAACGATATGATTCGACTAAGGTTATGAGGTGGGGGGCTGCAAATGACGTGATTTCATGGGAGTTAGAGGATCTTTCGGCTACGCCCAGGACAGGTCGTGGATGGAGAGCTAGGATTCTCAGGAAAGGAACGGCGGGTGGGCGAGAGATTCGCTTAGCGATCCGAGGATCAGTACGAGCAAACACGACAAACCATAGCATAGATGACAGGCTGATGTCAAGTACTTATATAGATATCATTCGAATGGAGCTGTAAGCCGTTGCTCAGTTAGAACGTCAACTTGGCTCCCAATTGCACAGAACGGTTGCCTCCAATCGTGTTGGTCACGTAGCCGAAAGTGCTGGATGTGCTTGTGCTAAAGCCCTGATTCGGCTTATCGAATTGGGGAGTATTCGTTAGGCTAAAAGTTTCCACTCGAAACTCCAGGCTGGCGCGTTCCTTGATCGGAAACCGCCGGAACAGCGAGGCGTCCAAATTGAAAAGCCCAGGACCGCTGAAGGCCCGGCGAGGCGCGTCACCTAGGACGCCGACTGCAGTTTGGCAAAATGGCCCCCTGCATTGTGGTACATTGCTGACGACATTGCTAGGCGTGACGTCAAACCAGGGCTGACCGCCAGAGGTGGGGCCACCAACGCCATGAAGTATCTTGAACGAGCCGACCAAGTCCGGCACTTGGGTGTCTCCGGGAGCGTTGAGAGCGGACCCGCCAGTGATGTTCAAGGGCAGCCCAGTCATGATTGTGAGGACTGTGCTGACCTGCCAACCTCCTAGAAACATGCTTCCCACGCCAGAGTTGAGCAGGCGTTTCCCCTTTCCAAAAGGCAGCTCGTAAATCACACTGTGCACAATCGTATGGCGCCGGTCGAAGGCCAGCGGGGCATAATTGCTGCGAATGCTGCCAATGTAATTCTGGAGCCCGCCAACAGTACTGTTGATGGTGTTGGACCCTTCATTCACGTACCCAAGCGCCTTGCTGAACGTATAGGCCGTAGTCATGAGGAAGCCGCCTGAGAGCTTGCGGTCCAGCTTTACCTGAAGCGCATTGTAGTTGGAGCTCGTTCCCAAGAACTTAAGAGCGACGTTCCCCGTGAGCCCATAGCGGGCGAAGAGAGGCCGGTTGTTGTTGGTGGCAGTGGCACTTGGAAGGGTGGCAGCATTTAGATTAAAGACGGTCGGCAAGTCCACACCATGATTGCCGACATACGCCGCTTCCAAGACGAATTTTCCAGGCAAGGCGTGTTGTACGGCCAAATTCCAGGATTCCGTATACGGCTCGCGGAAATTGAGGTTCACGACCGTGTAGTTTTGAGTCAGAAGGCTGGTGGTGCCGACTTTACCGACGACAGGAATAAGGCCGTTTGAGGGGATGTTCGCGACCAGAGGCGCAGGGAATCCGCTCCCCATGGAGACCGGATTGTTGGAGGCGTCCACGGACTGCGTGAAGCTGGACCCGTTCAGCGAAGGAAACGCGTTGTTTTGCAGTACGGGGAAGTCAAACGCGTAATCGTTGTCGGGATACGGGAAATAGCTTATGGCAAATCCCCCACGCACGACCGTAGTTTCGGTGAGGCGATAAGCAATGCCCACCCTGGGAGCAAAGTCTTTGTAGCGAGTTTCTCTGCCCACATTCAATGGGTTGCCGCCGATTCCAGCAATCACCAGGTTGTTGGCCGTTGGATCGTAATTTGAGAAGCGCCCTGATCCTGGCGGCGTGAAGGGCGGATAGAACTCCCAGCGGAGGCCCAAGTCCAGGGTCAGTTTCCGGAGGACTTGCCATCTATCCGCGGCGTAGAAGAACAGCTCGTTGCCACGAAACGCCTTTGCGTTTATAGGCACATCCCGCCCTACGGAATTGGGCTTGTCGAGCAGAAAGCTGGCGACGTCATTCGCTTGACTGCTGGTGAGAACTTTGTTGTTGGGGTTTATGCTCGTGACGTTGACCGTGTAACGCAAAACGCCGCGCGGGTTTTGGTCCTGCCATTGCGCCAGATCGTCGCGGAGCCGATGATAGTCAACACCCCATTTGAAAGTGTGATTACCGCGATTCTTAGTCCAATTATTGGCAATATTTAAATTCGTTTCACCTCGAATCCAGGGCATGCTTGCCGAATATCCAACCAGACAGTTATCACCGTTTTCCGGATACCCAGTGAGGAGAATGCAAGGCATTCCGCTGGTATTGGAGTCACCCAGGTTTGCGCCCGGGATGTCAACTCCGATTTCGCTTTTAACCGTCTGGCCGCGGTCGGTGTTGTTGGCCACATTCCGATAGTGGTCAACGCCGGCGCGAACCTCGGTGATCAGAGTCGGTGAAAAAATATGATAGTAGTTGAGCGCTGCGTCCCAATAACGCTGCTTGCCAGTCCCTGAAAAAGCGCCATTGGAAGGCCCTCCCACTACGCCAAAGATGGGCGCCTGGCTAAGGCTCTGGTCCGAAAAACTGTAGCGTCCGGAGAGACGGTTATTCACGCTTATGTTGTTGTCGATCTTCACGTCAAAGGAAGTCGTATCTTTGATGAATTTTGTCGTCCCCTGGAAATTGTTTGCGGCGATAAGACAACCGGGAGCTGTGGAATTGAGAGGACAGGCCGCAGTGGCCACATTGGGAAGGGGGATCTTTGCGAGGATGGCTGTAGCGATGGGACTGATTCGTGTGGGATTGATGACATTCGGAACGCCGCCGAAGGCAAACTGCGTTCGACCGGTGCCGTCCGGATTGCCCGTGGCTGGATCGTAGACGGGAATCAACTGACCGGTCGTATTTGTCGCTTGACTAAAATCGCCATTGCGAAAGGCCGCAGGAGGCACGGTGCCATTGAAGAACTGGCCTTGGTGATCATTGATACGAAGGAAATCGCCAAAGAAGAAAATTTTGTTCTTAACGATGGGCCCGCCGATGTTCGCTCCATAGTAGTTGTACGTGCTCGGCGCTTTCGGTGCGACGGTCTGGAAGAAAGGCTTCGCTGCCAGCGCGCTGATACGGTTGATTTCGTAAGCGGCGCCATGAAACTGGTTCGTACCGGATTTGAGGATGACATTTGTTATTGCCCCATTGGCTCGTCCCAATTCGGCGTCGTAATTGCTAGTGGTGACATCGACAGTCTGAATCGCTTCGATAGGGGGAATGTAGATCGACAATAGGCCAGTTCGCTCGTTGTCGTTCAAACCCTCAAATTGCAGATTGTTCGCCAGACCTGATTGCCCGTTCACCTCGGTCCGGAGACTGTCTTGCGCATTGAAGAATGAGGAATGCTCGCGGTGTGCCCGAGTCGTGCCAGGCACCAGGTTAAGCAGTCCCTGGAAGTTTCGATTGAACCCCAGAGGCAGCTCTTCCGCTTGCCTCTCTTCAATTTTTTGCCCGATGTCTGCGCGATCAGTTTGCAGAATGGGAAGTTCGCCGGTGACCACCACCGTTTCCTGCGCCGTGCCCGGCTGCAGAATAAGGTTTATACGCGTGTCCGTGTTCACAACTACATCCACGCTGGAGTGGACAGCTTTCTTGAATCCCTCCTTTTCCGCCGCGACTTCGTATTGGCCCGGAGCGAGGTCGGGCACTTCATAATTACCGCTGTCGTTGGTCGTGACCGAGTGAACCACACCCGTCTTTGTTTCGGTGATTGTAATCTTGGCGCCCGCCACAACGGCGCCGCTCGCATCCGTCACGGTTCCGAGCAAGGTGGCATTGACGGCCTGGCCCCGGGCCGGCGCAGAGAACCCGAAGAGTATTGTCCCGAGCAGTACGGCAACGGCGAAGTGCCACAGTCTGATAAGGCCGGTTGTGACGAGCGCGCTCGATTGCTCGGCGCTTATTGCACAAGACTTATCCCGGTTTGCCCACGGGAAAAACGAACCAGACAGTTTTTTCATGACATCACCCCCCCACGCGATTCGAAATAACCCCAGACCACTACGAGGAAGCCATCAAGGCTTGGAACTGGTTCCACACCCTAACTGAGGGAAAACCCGCTGTCAAGTCAGAATCTCGCAAATCCGATAGGGTGGATTGATTTTCCAACTTCTTGCCTGAGGGGCAAATTTGCTGGCCTGCTGAGGAATGCCAGCGTCCTTTTGATGTGCTAGACTGACGCAGGAAATGGGGTCGAGGGTTTCTCAAGGTAGCGAGCAAGTCGCCCAAATCGGAAAGAGGCGGCAGGCCATGGAAGCAGTTCCAAGGAAAACGACGATTCGCGAGGTGGCGCGGGCAGCCTCCGTCGGCATTGGAACGATTTCCCGCGTGCTTAATTCGAGCTCTCAGGTCAGCCGGGAAACGCGTGCGCGAGTGCTTGAGGCCATCCGGCGCCTGGGATTCCGCCCCAATGCGCAGGCCCGGCGGATTCTAAAGCGACGCACGGAAATGGTCTGCTTTCTCCTGAGCAACCGCGATTTTCTGCACCCCTTTCATGCGCGCATCCTGCAAGGCGTCGAATCCTATGCCACCAGCGTGAAGCAGCACGTGCTGTTTGCTGCCCTGCATTATTCCCCAAGAACGCCCCCTGATAGGATCGACCTGCCTCCGGTTCTTCAGGAGCATGGCCTGATTGACGGACTTATTCTGGCAGGGACGATTTATCCGAATCTGCTCCGCAGGATCGAATCCGTTCATATGCCCTTCGTGGCCTTCAGCAACAATGTGGTTGGAATGGGGGAAGAGCAGCAATACGACCAAGTAGGCTTCGACGACTTCAATGGGACGCTTCATGCGACGCGTTACCTGATCGGCAAGGGACACCGCCAGATTGTTTTTGCCGGAGACATCTCTTACCCGTGGCTTGAACACCGATTCGAAGGCTACCGGGAAGGAATGCGCGAAAAGAAATTGAAACCCGTCTTAATCACGGGCCGAAATTCCCAGAGTTTTGTCGATTTCGGTCAAGAGAGTGCTGGGCGAATCCTGTCCCGGCGGTCACGACCCACCGCGGTCGTAGCCGGCAATGATGAAATCGCCTACGGGCTTTGGCGGTCGCTGCAACGGCACGGCACGAAAGTGCCCAAAGATATCAGCCTGGTTGGTTTCGACGACCGTGAAGAGGCCCTTTTGATGGACCCCCCGCTTTCGACCGTGCGCGTCCACAAAGAAGAGATCGGCGAAACCTGCATGAAGATGCTTCTCGAGCGGCTACATCATCCGCGGATGACCTTCAGCCAGCGCATCCTGCCCACGGAATTTGTGATCCGGGGGACCGTCCGCCAACTGTGAGACCGACGAGTAGCCTGCAGAGTCCTAGCATACGAATGCCGATCCAAGCTTAGCCGTCCAGGGTTTCTATACGACTCATAGTGCCACCCAGGCCACGAGGCACGAACTAACATCACAACGCGCGAATCGGACGCGGTTAGCGAAGCACGAGCGACACTAAATGAAAGATGCCCGCGCCGAAAAGGGCGGCGCCGGGGATGGTGAGTACCCAGGCGAGGACGATGCGACGGGTAACGCCCCAACGGACAGCGGAAAGGCGGCGGGTGGCGCCGACGCCGACGATGGCGCCAGTGACGGTGTGCGTGGTGCTGACAGGGATACCGAATTTTGCAGTAGCAAACAGAGTGACGGCGCTGGCGGTCTCGGCCGCAAAGCCGCCGAAAGGATTGAGCTTGGTGATGCGCTGGCCCATGGTTTTGATGATGCGCCAGCCGCCAGCCATGGTACCGCCGGCCATCGCCAAGTGGCAACAAATGATGACCCAATAGGGCACGACTTCCGAGGACTTCAGCAGGCCATCCGTTACCAAAGCCGCGGTGATAATACCCATGCCTTTCTGAGCGTCGTTGGTGCCATGGCCAAGGCTGTACAGCGCCGCAGAGACAAGCTGCAGACGGCGAAACCAGCGGTCGACCTTGAGTGGCCGCTGCCGGCGCACAATCCAACTGGTAAGCACTGTGACGACAATGGCCACGAACATCCCGATGAAAGGTGCAATGAAAATGAAAAGAACGGGCTTGAGCCAGCCGCCGAAGATAATCGCCTTGAATCCGGCGTGCGCGACAGCGGCGCCTCCGTAACCGGCGATCAGAGCGTGAGAGGAGCTGGTGGGCAGGCCGAGAATAAGGGTGATGAGATTCCAGGTGATGGCGCCGAGCAGGCCGGCAAGAATCACCTTCTCGTCGACCATTTCGAGATGAACCAGACCCTTAGTGATGGTCTTGGCGACGGCGGTGCCGAAGATAAATGCAGCAACGAAATTGAAAAACGCGGCCCAAATTACGGCACGAAGGGGAGTGAGAACGCGGGTGGAGACGACGGTGGCGATGGAATTTGCGGCGTCGTGCCAGCCATTGGAAAATTCAAACGTGAGAGTGACGGTGATGACGACGAGGAGGAGAGTGAAGCTGTTCACAGGTCAGGCGCTCTTGAGGATGACGCCTTCGATGACGTTAGCGACGTCTTCGCACTTATCGACGGCGGTTTCGATGACTTCGAAGATCTCTTTCCACTTGATGATTTGGACGGGATCTTTTTCTTCGTCGAAGAGCTGGGCGATGAGGGTGCGGCAGAGCCGGTCGCTGTCGTTTTCGTAGCGATTGATTTCGATGGCGTGTTTCAGTGCTTCTTGCGGTTTTTCGAGCGCGCGAATGGCCAGTTCGACCTCCACAGTAGCGGAAACGAGGACCTTGACGAGATCGATGGTTCCGGTGCGGATGGTATCGACGCGATAGAGCACAAAGCGGCTGGCGGCGGCATCAATAAGGTCGATAACGTCATCAAGGCGGCTGCAAAGCTCGTAAATATCTTCGCGGTCGAAAGGGGTGATAAAGGTTTGGTTCAGCTTGGTGAAGAGGGCGTGGGTAATCTCGTCGCCTTCGTGCTCGATGGCCTTGACGATTTGCACTTGTTCCGGGACGCCGGTGTAGTGCGACAGCATTTTCAGCAGGGCTTCGGCGCCCACGTGGATATTGGCTGCTTGTTTGGCGAAAAGGTCAAAAAAACCCTCTTCGCGCGGCAAGAACCGCTGCAAAAGTCCTGGCATTGTTGACTCTCCCCTGAAGAGTCTGTTGTGAGGCACGGGAAGTGTAAACGAGGAGAGGCAGTGATGCAAAGCACGGTCTGAGATCAAAGGTGGCTGGACGGAGTTGCTCGGAGTTGGCGCACGCCTTCGAAGATACACGTTGCGCCTAGGCCGATAAAGACCCCGCAAATTGCTATTACGCCAAGGCCGTGGCCGAGGAAATGGGCGTCTACGATCCAAACAATTCCAGCAAGCCCAAGTCCAGCAATGGCTAGGCCTAGAAGAATTGCGAGGATCGGGATGGCGTATTGTGCAGTCATAGGGGCTCCATCTTACGCCGGAAATGCAAAAGGGCGCCCAAGCAGAGGCGCCCTTTCGGGATTGAGGTTATGGGCGAGCTGGTGAACTTTAGTACATGCCGCCCATGCCGCCAGCGCCGGGAGCTCCGCCGCCGGCTGCCGCCGCCTTGGTGTCTTCCTTGATGTCGGCGATGAGTGCTTCGGTGGTGAGCATCAAGCCCGCGATGGAAGCTGCGTTCTGCAGCGCCAGGCGGGTGACCTTGGCTGGGTCGATGATGCCCATCTTGATCATGTCGCCGTACTCGCCGGTCTCGGCGTTGAAGCCGAAGTTTTCTTCCTTGGAGTCACGGATCCTGCCGATCACAACGGCGCCTTCATGGCCGGCGTTGAGAGCGATCTGGCGGGAGGGCTCTTCGAGAGAGCGCCGCACGATGCCTGCACCAACGGCTTCGTCATCGTGGAGCTTGAGCTTCTCGACGACCGCGATGCAACGGAGCAGCGCCGAGCCGCCGCCGGGGACAATGCCTTCCTCGACAGCCGCGCGGGTGGCGTGCATAGCGTCTTCGACGCGCGCCTTCTTTTCCTTCAGTTCGGTTTCGGTAGCTGCGCCGACTTTGATGACGGCGACGCCGCCGACGAGCTTGGCAAGGCGCTCCTGGAGCTTTTCCTTGTCGTAGTCGCTGGTGGTGTTCTCGACCTGCGAGCGGATCTGCTTCACACGGCCTTCGATGTCCGCAGACTTGCCGGCGCCTTCGATGATCGTGGAATTGTCCTTGTCGATGGTGATTTTCTTGGCGCGGCCGAGGTCCTCAAGCTTCACGTTCTCGAGCTTGATGCCGAGGTCTTCGGTGATGGCCTTGCCGCCGGTGAGGGTGGCGATGTCTTCGAGCATGGCCTTGCGGCGGTCGCCAAAGCCAGGAGCCTTGACGGCGGCGCACTGCAAGGTGCCACGGAGCTTGTTGACCACGAGGGTGGCCAGCGCTTCGCCTTCCACGTCCTCAGCGATGATCAAGAGGGGCTTGCCCATCTTGGCGGTCTGCTCGAGCAACGGGAGCAGATCTTTCATCGAGCTGATCTTCTTTTCGTGGATGAGGATGCGGACGTCCTCGAGGACACATTCCATGCGCTCGGGATCGGTGATGAAGTAGGGGGAGAGATAGCCGCGGTCAAACTGCATGCCTTCGACTACTTCGAGGGTGGTCTCCATCGTTTTGGATTCCTCGACGGTGATGACGCCATCCTTGCCGACCTTCTTCATCGCTTCGGCGATAATGCCGCCGATCTGCTTGTCATTGTTGGCGGAAATGGTGCCAACCTGGGCGATCATGTCGCCCTTGACGTCCTTGTGGAGCCTCTGAATTTCCGCAACAGCCACTTCGACGGCCTTTTCGATGCCACGCTTGAGAGCGGTCGGGCTGGCGCCGGCGGCAACAGTCTTGACGCCCTCGCGGAAGATGGCTTGAGCGAGCACGGTCGCGGTGGTCGTGCCGTCACCGGCAACGTCGGAAGTCTTGGAAGCGACTTCACGGACCATCTGCGCACCCATGTTCTCGAGGGGATCGCGGAGTTCGATTTCCTTGGCAACGGTCACGCCGTCCTTGGTGATGATGGGCGCGCCGAACTTCTTTTCGATCACCGCATTGCGGCCCTTGGGGCCGAGGGTGATCTTCACTGCGTCGGCTAGAGCGTTCACACCGCGCAAAATCGCCTGGCGTGACGCTTCACCTGTTACAATCTGCTTCGCCATACTAGTCTTTCCTCCTGATGTAGAAACTCGAAATACGAAATTTGAAAATAGAAACTAGAAACAAAACTAGAAAACAAAACCTCAAAACAAGTTACTTCTTGGCCGCTTTCGCTGCGCCGCTCAGCTTCGCCAGAATTTCTTCTTCGCGAAGGATGAGTAGCTCTTCGTCCTCGATTTTGATTTCCGTACCACTGTACTTGCCGAATAGGACGCGGTCGCCGGGCTTGACGTCAAGAGGGATCAATTCACCCTTTTCGCGCTTGCCGGCGCCGACGGCGATGATTTCGCCTTCCATCGGCTTTTCTTTTGCGGAGTCAGGGATGATAATGCCGCCCCTGACGCTTTCCTTCTCTTCAATACGCCGCACGATGACACGGTCGTGGAGCGGGGTAAGATTCACAGCCATCTTGAACAACCTCCATAGGTAGACTTGCGGTTTGAACTACGGATGCGAGCAAGAAAGGGGAATTAGCACTCCTCGCATCCGACTGCTAATATATCAGAAAAGCCTGTCATGTCAAGCGTTTAGGCGACATCCCCAAGGAGTTCCCGCCAGACTTCTAGCGTAGTTAAAGCATTTATCTATAATAACTTATAAGGTGCAAGATAAATCTTGCACTTGGAGATTGTCGTGCAAACGCTAAAGGCTTAGAATCGGCGAGGGCACGTCCTTGCACTTTTACGTTTATCTGCGGCTGATCGTGCTGACGGCGGGGACGCTGCTGCCATTGTTCTGGATTGTCGTAATCCTTGGCCACCGGAGGCAGAGAAACTTCGAGCGCATTTTTTTCTTCCTGTGCCTTTCGATGGTTTGCTTCTTCGGCGCTTCGCTGCTGGCCCTGAACGCGCAACTGTACTATTCAACGATTCCTCCAGGACTTGCGAGCTTCGCTTGGACGGTTTTGTGCCTGGGGCTGTGGTTTCTGCCTGCCTTGCTGCTGCACTTGCACGTTGAATACGCGCAAGTTCGAGAGATGTTGCGTCCGGGGAGCCGGAAGTGGCTCTGGCTTGCTGCGGCATATGGGCCGGCAATTTTGCTCTCGCCTATGTTGTATGGAGCGTTGCGGCTGCACTCTGGTTACAGCTTCCTTCTACCAAGCAATGTTTTAGGCACGCCCTTCCAGATTTGGCTCGTTGGCACGCTGGCAATCTCGGCGGTGTGGCAATGGTGGTTCGGCAGGGCAGCGCCTGACGAAGAACAAAAATCGTTTCACCGTGCGCTTCGAGCAAACTTGGGCCTGATTGCCGTCTGGATGGCCCTGCTGCATTTCGTGTTCCCACGCATGGGGAGAGTTACGGACCAAAATGCCGAGTTTTATATAACGATTGTCGGCTTGATCGCGGTGGCGCCTCTGGTCGCTCTGATCCGCAAAGTGCAGCGGTTCAATTTCCTGCAAATCGGCCGGCAACGAAACTTGATCTACGCGGTTTTTTCCGCTTTCGTGGCGCTGTTGTATTTCAGCCTGATCCGGCGAGTCAGTCTGTGGTTGGAACCGTATGTGCCGCCGGAGGCGAGCGCGGCGATACTCCTATTCCTTCCTGTCGTGCTTTTTGAGCCGTTACAACGTTTGATGGGAAGAATCCTAAGGCGGACTGCACAAGCGGAAATGGATCACGCGCAGCGCCTGATGGGGCCGATCCAGGAAGTTGCGCGGCTCGGAAACCTTGGAAAGCTGACGACTTTCATCGAAAAATGGATCTCCGAGCAGTTGCAACTCGCGGAGGTGAGACTTTTCCTGGGCGGGGCTTCAGATCCTGAATTGGCGGGTAAGGCGGCCGAAGAAGTGTTCGTCATTCGGCAATCGGGGCGTTCTGTCGGAACCCTAGGCGTTAAGCCGCACGGGGCAATGTTGTCGGGGGAGACGGCGGCGGCGCTGGAGTTTTTGTGCGAGCAGTTGCCGGGGGCACTGGATTTGTGCCGATTGATTGAGGAGAAGCTGCAGTTGGAGAGGGAATTGGCGGAACGCGAGCGGTTGGCGGCGCTGGGCCAGATGGCGGCGAGTATTTCGCACAACTTGAAAAATCCGCTGGGGTCGATGAAGACGATCCTGCAGGTGCAACTGGAAAATCCGGAAATGCCGGAGTCCATGCGCGCCGAAACGAAAATGATTCTCGAGGAGATTGGACGGCTTTCCGCGAAGTTGAATCAGTTGCTGCAATTCAGCCGGCCTGCCGTGATCGGGGATGGAAGGCCGTCGAAATGTGATGCGTCCGAGGTGGCAAAGGAGGTCGTAGGTGTCTTGAATCCAGAGGCGCAGCGCAAAGGCGTCGCGCTTTTGCTCAATCCTGTGACCGCAGCGTTGCATCTGGCCATCAGCAAAGAGGCGCTGAGCGATATTCTTACGAACCTGGTCGTGAATGCGTTGGACGCAGCGGCACGTGGCGGGCACGTGCAAGTGTACGTTAACCGGAAAGATGGCAATGGCTTGGTAGCAGTGGAAGATGATGGGCCTGGAGTTGCGGCGGAGCTAAGAGAAAAAATACTTCAGCCATTTTTTACGACAAAGACGCAGGGGACTGGTCTGGGATTGGCGATTGTGGCGCGGCGCGCATCCGATGCGGGCGGCAAGCTTGAATTTGAGAGTCCAGTGAAAAATGCGCGTGGCACGCGGTTCCTGGTTTGGCTTCCCCTTGGAGAAGAAACCCGATGAAAACTATCTTAATCGTGGACGACGAACCGGCGGCGAGATACGGGCTGCGGCGGGCGCTGGAGTCCAAGTATCGGATCGCGGAGGCAGATTCAGCGGAAGCTGCACGGGAAGCTCTTCCGCGCGAGCAACCGGACCTGGTGCTGCTGGACGTGGTGTTGCCGGGACAGGACGGTTTGTCGTTCTTGAAGTGGATGCGCGAGCAGGGCAGCGAAGTGCCGGTGCTGATGGTTTCGGCCCTGGACACCGCGAAGACAGCAGTGGAAGCGTTGCAGCTTGGCGCGGCGGACTATCTGGTGAAGGGATTCGAATTGGAAGAGTTGCGCCAGCGGGTGGGCAATATGCTCAAGCTGGCCTCACTCGAAAAAGAAAATGATGCGCTCAAGCGGCGCTTGACGACTGAAGGACAATTCGGCCAGATGATTGGGCGCTCGGCGGAGATGCGCCGCGCATTTGAAATGGCGGACCGAGTGGCGGCGACAGACTCGACGGTGCTGATCCTCGGAGAGAGCGGCACGGGAAAAGATTTGCTGGCGCAGGAAATTCACGCGCGGTCGCCGCGAAACGGGAAAGCTTACGTTGCGGTGAATTGTGCGGCGTTGCCAGAAACGCTGATTGAGTCGGAATTATTTGGTTATGAGCGCGGCGCGTTCACGGGCGCGGCGCAGCAGAAAAAAGGGAAGTTCGAGCTGGCCTCAGGCGGGACCATCTTTCTAGATGAGATTGGGGACATGAATCCTGTGACGCAGGCCAAGGTCTTGCGCGTGCTGGAGAACCGTACCATTGAACGGCTCGGCGGGACGCAGTCGATTGCGGTGGATGTAAGAGTGATCAGCGCGACGCATCGCAACTTGCAGGCGGAGATTCGGGATGCGAAATTTCGTGAGGATTTGTTCTACCGGCTTCGCGTTGTGACCATTGAACTGTCGCCGTTGCGAGCCCACAAAGAAGACGTTGCCTTGCTGGCGGATACCTTTTTGCGAATGCACGCGGCGAGGCTGGGGCGAACCGCGCGGCTGAAGCGCGAGGCGATGGCGGCGATCGAGAAATACGATTGGCCGGGCAATGTGCGCGAGTTAAAGAATGCGCTGGAGCGGAGCGTGGTGATGTCACGCGGCGACGAAATCGGCGTCGAGGATTTGCCCGGGGAAGTGGTGCACGGCGAGGCCATCTCGGTGAAACACCGCGGCGACGAGCATGACAACGGAATTGGGGAGCGGGATTTTCGCGACGCCAAGAGAAAGTTTGAAGTAGCTTATCTGACGCGGCAACTCGCGGAGCATCGCTGGAACGTGTCACGAACGGCGGCCACGATCGGGTTGCACCGGCAGAGTTTGCAGGAAAAACTGCGCGAATTGGGCATTCGCCGGCCTGGTCGGGAACCTTTGGAAGAAGAATAAGAATTTAGACAGAGGACGCAGAGAACGCACAGGGCACAGAGAAAAAATGACGCAGCGAGTTCATGGGTGATGGTTGAGAAAAGCGAGGTACGAGGCGCTGGATACGTTTTGGCGGGAGGCGCGAGCACGCGGTTTGGGACGGACAAGGCGCTGGTGGAGGTCGGTGGGACGCCGATGCTGGAGCGCATGCTCCGTTTGCTGCGTTCCGTTACGGAACAAGTGAAAATAGTTGCGGTGCCGGCCAAGTACGCTGGGTTCGGGGCCGAGACTGTCGATGACGGTTGGCCAGGGGAAGGGCCGCTTGGTGGAATTATCAGTGCGCTTGAAGATGCGGCTAAGAGCACGCAGGCAGGATGGAACCTGATCGTTAGCTGCGACATGCCGTTCCTGACGCGGGAGTGGCTGACCTTTCTCTGCGAGCGCGCGGCAATGAGCAAAGCACAAGTTGTGGTTCCGCACTCGGGGCATGGGCCGGAACCGTTGTGTGCTTGCTACCGGACGGATGCGGCGGGAGCACTGCGCGCGGCGTTCGAATCCGGCGTCCGGAAAGTGACGCAGGGATTGCTACACGTGAACGCGGAAGTTCTTGACGAGGCGGACTGGAAACGATTTGATAGCGCAGGGAGATTGTTCTGGAACATGAATACGTTAGCTGATTACGAGGAAGCGCGGCAGATTCTGGAAGCGGAGCGCACGTGAACGAAGAGAAGCCGATTAACTATTTCGAGTTTCGAGACGTGTGCAAGAGTTTCGACGACCGGCTGGTGCTGGATCACGTGAGCTTCGCGGTGAAGCGTGGAGAGACTTGCGTGATCATGGGGCGCAGCGGAGTGGGCAAATCGGTTTCGCTGAAGCACATCCTGGGATTTCTGAAACCGGATTCGGGACAAATCATTATTGATGGAGAAGACGTCACCGATTTCAAGGAATCAGATTTTGAAGAAGTACGGCGTAAGGTAACCATGGTGTTTCAGTCCGGCGCACTCTTCGATTCGCTGACCGTCGGCGAGAACATGGCCTTCCCGCTGGAGGGGCAGCCCGGCCTGACGTGGGATGACATCGATGAGTACGTGCAGAAAATCGCGAACATGCTTGAACTCGAGGAAGTTTTCGACAAAATCCCCAGCGAGCTTTCCACCGGAATGAAGCGCGCCGTGGCCATTGGACGAGCGCTGGCGCAGAATCCCGAAGCGATCCTGTTCGATGAGCCGACAACGATGGTCGACCCCATCATGGCGGGGCATATGGGCGACTTGATCCTGCGTTTGAAGAAAGCGTTTCAGAAAACTTCCATTGTCGTGACGCATGACACGCATTTGGCGAAGAAGCTTGCTGACGTGGTCGTTTTTCTCCAAGAAGGCCGAGTCACATTTTTTGGCCCTTGGACCGGTTTTGAAAACTCCACCGATCCATTCTTGAGAAATTTTCGCATGCAGGATGAATTAATTCCCGCGCTGGACGTGACTCTGTGAGTCAGTCCGCGAACGCCTCCTCCGATCCTCTCAAACAGTTGTGCAAAGAGATGGGCTTCTGGGATGTCCTCCTTTTCAATATCGCCACGGTGTTGGGCCCGCGCTGGATTGCGGCGGCGGCGCACAGCGGCCCGTCGTCTATCAGCTTGTGGATCATCGCCGCCGTGTTTTTTTTCATTCCTTCGGCACTGGTGATCAACGAACTCTCTTCACGCTTTCCTTGTGAAGGCGGTTTGTATATCTGGGCCAAGGAAGCCTTCGGCGATTTCCACGGTTTCGTCGCCGGCTGGACCTACTGGATTTACACGGTTTTTTATTTTCCCGGTTTATTGCTCGCCAGTGCGGCCATGAGCGCTTACATTATCGGCGAAGGCGGCGCCACTCTGGAACACAACCGCCAGTTTCTTCTCCTGGTGTCGCTGGGGTACCTGGTCGTCGCCGTCGTGCTGAACATCATCGGCCTGAACATTGGCAAGTGGCTTCAGAACGCCGGCGGCGTCTCGACTTACGCGCCGCTGCTCCTGCTTGTAGCCCTGGGAGGGTTCTTGTGGATGAGGCACGGTGTTGTGACACACCTGACGTGGACGAACATTTTGCCGGTTTGGAATTGGGATACCGTGAATTTCTGGTCGCAGATCGCTTTTGCGTTCACGGGGCTCGAACTTGTCTCGGCCATGAGCCAGGAAGTTCGTGATCCGCAGCGGACACTGCCGCGCGCCGTGTTTGCCGCGGGCGCGCTGATCGCTGCGATGTACATAGTCGGCACGATGGCGGTTATGGCTCTGGTTCCTCCTGCCGATGTCTCCACGACAAGTGGCGTCTTCCACGCCATCACCGTTGGCTCGATCGCGCTGAAGATAGGGTTTATGGGAATCATCGCGGCGCTGCTCGTCACCGTGGGAAATGCCGGGGGAGTCGGCAGCACCGTGGCTGGAATCGCGCGAGTACCTTTTGTGGTCGGTATTGACAGGTATTTGCCTGCGGCATTCGGGAAGATTCATCCGCGCTGGAGGACTCCGTACGTGTCCATTATCGTGCAGGCTGTTGTTTCCGGCTTGATTCTATTTTTGAGCCAGATCAAGAGCCCCACGGTTCAAGCGGCCTATCAAATTTTGATCGATGCCGCGATCATTCTTTATTTTATCCCGTTCTTGTACATGTTTGCGGCGGCGATCAAGTTGTACGGGCGGCCTGACCGCTTGGAAAACAAGAATGCCGTGCTGATTCCGGGAGGCAAAGCGGTAGTCTGGGTCGTGAGCATTCTCGGATTTGCGACGGTATTGATCGGGATTATCGTCTCGCTCGTGCCGCCGGGAGATTCAGTGGACAAGTTGGGATTCGAATTCCGTCTTGTCGGTGGAACTTTGGCCGCGATCGCGCTCGGGCTGAGTTTGTATTGGCGCGGGGTGCGGCAGAAGAGTGCGGCGAACACGAACGCCTAGAAACCCTGATCGACCAGTTGCCCGATCGCGAGTTGGCTTACCAACGATCCTTTGCGCGCTTCCAGATAGCGCTCCACGTATTTTCCCAAAATGTCGCCTTCGAGATTGACCGCATCGCCGGGTTTGCACTCCCGGATGTTGGTGTGCTCGTAGGTGTAGGGAATCACTGCGACTTCGACCGTGAGATGTCCTGAACTCGGCGTTGCAAAGTTCTGCCAGCGAGCCACCGTGAGGCTGATGCCGTCAATCGTGATCGAACCCTTTGGCACGATGTAGGGAGCGAACTCTGCGGGGACTTCCACGCCGAACCACCAATTTTCTCCTTCGGGCGTAAGATGCGTTACGTGGCCAATGGTATCCACATGGCCAAGGACGAAGTGTCCGCCGAATTCCTTGCCCGCCGTGAGCGGCTGCTCGAGATTCACGCGCGAGCCTTTTTTCAATGCGCCTTCCTTGGCGCCGAACGATGTTTTGCTAATCGTTTCGCCAGAAAGATCCGCGGAGAACCGGCCATTGTGGAGATCGACGATTGTCAAGCAGCAGCCGTTTACGGCAATGCTGTTCGATACCGCAAGCGACGGCGCGACCGTCGGAGCGTGAATCGTGACGCGCCCGCCGTCCGCCTTGGGGTTCAGCGATTCGATAGTCCCTTGGTGCTCGATAATTCCGGTGAACATTTTGATTGCTGCCATTCTCGAATCCGAGTGTACAGTATTTCGCGCCCAAGGTAGAAAGCACTAGACTCTTTCGCATTGGATGGCCAGGGAGAACGCCGAGGTTTCACGATGAAAGCATGCGTGTTGCGTGCGCCCGCCGCGATTGAAACGAATCCGCTGGAATATGCAGATGTTGCTGCGCCTGAGCCGAGGAGCGGCGAAGTGCTCGTCCGTGTTCGCACCTGCGGCGTGTGCCGAACGGACTTGCACGTGATCGAAGCGGAGTTGCCGCCGCGCAAGTCGCCGGTCATTCCGGGTCACCAGGTTGTCGGCGTTATTGAAAAATTTGGAGAGGGCACAAAACGGTTTGCAGTTGGAGCGCGAGTTGGGATTGCCTGGTTGCATCAAACTGACGGAACCTGCGAGTACTGCCGGTCCGGCGCAGAGAATCTCTGCGACAACCCGGTATTTACGGGATACAGCGTGGATGGCGGATACGCGGAATACATCATCGCCCCACAAGATTTCGTCTATGTGATTCCTGATGGATTTCCCGACGAGCAGGCTGCGCCGCTGCTTTGCGCGGGAATTATCGGGTTCCGGTCGTTGCGGCTCTCCGGGATTAAAGCGGGCGGGCGGCTGGGATTTTACGGCTTCGGCGCGGCGGCGCATGTGGCGATTCAGGTGGCGCGGCACTGGGGTGCGGAAGTTTACGCATCCACGCGCGATGCGCGTCACCAAAAACTCGCGCTGGAATTGGGCGCGGCGTGGGCCGGAGGCACGTTTGAAGCGACTCCGAAGAAGCTGGACGCTGCCATTGTGTTTGCGCCAGCCGGTGAGATTGTTCCCGCCGCGCTCAGAGCGTTGAAAAAAGGTGGCGTACTCGTTCTCGGTGGCATCCACATGAGTCCAATTCCATCATTCAGCTACGATTTGCTTTATCAGGAGCGCGTGATTCGCAGCGTGGCGAACAATACGCGGCGAGACGGCGAGGACTTTCTGCGCGTTGCGGCCGGGATTCCGATTCGAACCTACGTGCAGACTTTTCCCCTCGCAGACGCCAACCGTGCCCTCAATGCCCTCAAGAATGACGCCATTCCCGGCGCCGCAGTCCTTCGTGTCAGCGAGTAACTCATTTATTTCTTGAATGCGTCTTGTAGATAAGCTTCGATCGCGATGTCCGGGCCGAACGGCTGCGTGCGAACGTTTCGCAAGGGAGGAATACTCAGTTTCTGGGCGACCGCGAACGGAACGCGGTTGACACCGGCGATCTTCGGCGCGTAGAAGAGAAACAATTTATGGACGATGCCGGTCGCGAGCGCTGCTCCGTTCATCTTTGGCCCTGCTTCGAGCAGAACGCCGAGGATCTCACGGCGGCCGAGTTCCGCGAGCATCGAAGATAGATCAATACGGCCGTTCTTCGTTTTGGCGCGGACCACTTCGACGCCGGCATTTTGCAATTCACGCGCTTTCGCGGAAGCTACTGGAGTCGAAGTGAATACCAGAAGATCGTCGTCCGACGTTTTCACGATGCGGGATTTCGGCGGGAGGCGCAGTTTGGAATCAAGAATGACGCGCAGGAGGCGCTTGCGGCGCCGAAGACCGCTACGATCGGTCAGCAGCGGATCATCAGCGAGAATTGTGCCGATGCCCGTGAGCAGCGCGTCCGAAGCGTGGCGCATACGATGCACTTCCGCGCGGGATTCTTCCGACGTAATCCACGAGTGGCGTTTTCCTGCATTTTTGCCGATCTTTTTAGAGGAGTGCGGAAGAGCGAGTTGACCATCTAGCGTCAGCGCCGACTTTAGCGTTACAAATGGCTTCTTCGTTCGAATCCAGCAGGCGAACGCTTCGTTGAGGCTCCGCGCTTCCTCTTCATAAACGCCAGTGAAAACCTCGACGCCCGCGGCACGCAGGCGCTCGAATCCATGGCCGGAATTAACGGGATTGGGATCGTCCATAGCCGCGACCACGCGCTGTACGCCCGCGGCGATGATCGCTTCGGTGCAAGGTCCGGTTCGCCCGGTGTGATTGCACGGTTCCAGCGTTACGTAAAGCGTTGCGCCGCGCGCCTTTTCGCCCGCGGATTTCAGCGCGACGATTTCGGCGTGGTCCCGCCACTCATACTGATGAAATCCCTCGCCGACGATCTGGCCTTCGCGCACGATGACGCAACCCACCATGGGGTTGGGGCTCGCCAAGCCGGTCCCTTTGCGGGCCAGTGCCAGCGCGTGCTGTATGAAGCGAATGGCGTGTGCGTCCACGGTTCAGTCGAAGAGGGAATTAGCGTACGTTTCCGCGTCAAAGGGAACCATATCGTTGATCTGCTCGCCGGTGCCCACGAAGCGAATCGGCAGGCCCAGTTCGCGCGAGATCGCTACGACGATGCCGCCCTTGGCCGTGCCATCCAGCTTGGTGAGGATGATTCCAGTGACGCCCACGGTGGAAGTGAACTCGCGAGCTTGCGCAAGCCCGTTCTGCCCGGTGGTGGCGTCGAGAACGAGCAAAACATCGTGCGGCGCACCCGGAATCACCTTCGCCGCGGTTCGCTTCATCTTTTCAAGTTCGGCCATGAGGTTCGACTTGGTGTGTAGGCGTCCTGCGGTATCCACGATGACGACGTCGGAGGAGCGCGCCTTGGCGGCAGCGACAGCGTCATAGACAACCGCCGCCGGATCAGCGCCGGATTTCTGTTTGATGACCTCGATACCATTCCGCTGCGCCCAAATCTCCAGTTGCTCGACCGCGGCCGCGCGAAACGTATCGGCGGCACAGAGCACCACGCTGCGGCCTTCTTGGCGCAGCCGGTTTGCCAGCTTTCCGATGCTGGTAGTTTTGCCCGCGCCATTCACGCCAACAATGAAAATCACGCGCGTCCCGCTGCCATTCTGTGAAGTGGCAATGCCGCTGGCTGCCGCCACATCCGGCTTCACCGGCGCGTTCAGAATGCGAATGATGTGCGACTTGATCTCGCGCTTCAGTTGCACGGTGTCGGCGAGCGCGTTGCGGTCCATTTTTTCGCGCACCGCATCCAGAATTTCGCGAGTCGGCTTCACGCCAAGGTCCGCCGAGAGCAGCGCCGTCTCCAGCCCCTGCAGAATCGAAGGATCAATCCTCCGCTCGCCGAAGAAAACGGTATCAACCGCTTCCGAGAGCACCGCCTTGGTCTTGCTGACGGACTTCTTCAGCCGCTCAAGAACCGTCGGCTCCGGCTCATTCGTCCCAAAAAGTGAAATCATAAGGCTGCGCGCTTCGACACATGCACAACCTAAAATTGTAGCAGATGCGGCCTCTTGAGCACTTAGAAGCAACTGCCGAAGCCCATTAGACCGATTCAAATGCGAAGAGAAGGTGAAGCGGGAGAATTGTGGCTAGACGTGCACTTCGACAGCGCTGAGACGCAGCTTGCCAGTGTTGACTGCAGATTCGAGGGCGGTCACTACGACCGCATCGAACTTGGAACCGGTTAGCGCCCGAATGCGGTTCATAGCGTAGTCCAATTCCATTGCCGTCTGATAGGGGCGATTCGTGGTCATCGCGTCCAGCGTATCGGCCACGCCGATGATGCGAGCCATCATGGGAATCTGGGGGCCCGGCAAACCGTAGGGGTAGCCACGCCCGTCCATGTGTTCGTGGTGCAGCTCGATACCCGGGAGCATTTCCTTCAACTGCGAAACCGGGCGCATGATGTTCGCGCCTTTCACGGTGTGCTGCTTCATCAATCCGAATTCTTCAGGCGTTAGCGAGCCAGGCTTTTTCAGCACGCGGTCCTCGACGCCGATTTTTCCGACGTCGTGCAACAGCGCGGCAATGCGCAGCTTGTCCAGTTCTTCGGTGGAAAGCCCTAACTCCTGCCCAATCAGCGTCGAATACTTCGCCACGCGGCCGGAGTGACCGCGCGTGTACGGATCCTTTTCGTCGATGGCCGCGGCGAGCATTCGAATGGAGCCGATAAACAGCTCGCGGTTTTCTTCCGCCGCTTCCTTTAGCCGCTCGATGTACTCTTCGATGTCGCCGGCCATCTTGTTGAAATTCTCAGCGAGCTCACTGATTTCCGAAGCCCCGCGCACCGGAGAGCGCTGGTGAAATTCACCGCGGCTGATAGCGCGAGTGGAAGCCGCCAGTCCGCGAATCGGTCCGCTGATGCCCACCGCAAAGAAATATCCCACAAGAATCGCAGACAAAATGACGACGATCACGAACGCCAGCGCCTGCCGGTTGAGTTCCGTAACTCCCGTGTCCGTTTGCGCCTGATCGAGGCCGCGCTCCGCGATGACCGCCCAATTCACTTCCGGGAAAGTGCTATACGTCCCGATCATCTCGATCGGACGTTTCTTGGAGGTGTCGGCAAAGCGAACCGTTTCCGTATTCCGAAGGTCCTGCGGAAGCGCCTTCACCTGAGCCACTAGTGAATTGCTGCTGACGTCCGCCCCAGGGACAAAGTTTTTTGTGTCAGGATGCGCCACCAGGCGGCCATTGTGATCCACTAGAAAAACGGTGCGGTGCCTTACGCTGGCCTCTTGCAACCGATGAAGGATGGTATCCAGCGAAACGACGGCAGCCAGCATTCCCGTGAAGTTACGGTTGACGTCTTCCAGAGGCACTGCCACGACAAACGCGGGCCGGTTATCCGGCGCCAACGCTAGAGGATCGCTGCGAAACTTGACCACCTGGGTCTGTTGTGACTGCAAGCAGGTAACGAAAGCGCGCTGCAGCGCTCTTGCCACGAAGGGGTCTTGCTCGGCACGGAAATTTCCCTGCGACGCGCTTGTCCCTTTGCCGGACTTCCCGACCGCCGTCAGATAAATGAACGTAGTGCGATTGCTGTCGACGAAATTTTCCAGCAGGCGGGTGACCTTGGGTTCGGACGCCGAATCTTCGACGTTGTCGATCAAGCCCGTGAGCGCCAGAATCTGGCGTTCGCTCAGGAGCTGTTGCGTCAGGTTGGATTCGAACAGCTGAATTTCCTGCGCTAGCGACCTGGTTAGGTCGGTCTGCTGGACGCGCTCCGTGTCCACCAGCTTGTCCTGGCTAAGTTTCAGCACCTGCATGTGATACAACCCGATCGGAAGCGCACTCACCAACAGAAGTGCACCCAGAACGAGCCAAAGGATACGCACGCGCCCCGCGCGCACTTGTTCCCAGCGAGATTTGAACGTCTGCGGCATCCCGACTATTCATTTTAGGAGAACGCGGGGAACTTAGGTAGCTGAGCCGCGCCACGCGACGCGCATGTGCAACTGGGACTTTAGTACTACGGGCGGACCAGTCGAACGCTTCCTGCCTTACTACTCCCGCTTCAATGGCCGGTCCATGATGTCGCGAATCGCATCCTTCGGGGACTTGCCCGCGTGTAGGATTGCGTCAACCTGTTCCGTGATCGGCATTTCAATCTGATGCTCGCGAGCCAGCGCCAGCAATGGCGCAGCGGTATTCACCCCCTCCGCAACCATGCGCATATTCGCCATGATTTCGCCGAGAGAGTGTCCTTTCCCAAGTTCGATTCCCACGTGCCGATTTCGACTGAGCGCGCCCGTGCAGGTGAGCACCAAATCCCCCAATCCTGCAAGACCGCTCAGCGTCTCCGGCCGCCCTCCCAACGCCACCGCTAACCGCGCCATTTCCGCAAGGCCGCGCGTGATGAGCGCCGCCAGCGCATTCGAACCCAGGCCAAGCCCCTGGCACGCCCCGGCTGCAATCGCCACGACGTTCTTCATTGCCCCGGCAAGCTCCACGCCAAGGACATCGTCGTTGGTGTACAGGCGGAAATTTGGGCCAGCAAACTCTTCCTGCAGCTCGGCAGCTAACGCGGCATCGCGCGAAGCCAAAACGACCGCCGTGGGTTCGCCCCGGGCCGCCTCTAGCGCGAACGAAGGCCCGGAAATCACCGCGATGCGCGGTGCAAATTTCGGCGTGACCACCTGCGCGATCACTTCGCTCATCCGCAGATGTGTTGCTGGCTCCAGGCCCTTGCTGGCATTCACGAAACTCGCGCCAAGGGCCACGAATGGCAGCGCGGAATTGTAAACCGCGCGAGCATGCGCGGAGGGCACAGCGCCGACGATGACCTGAGCACCAGAAAGCGCGGTTTCCAATTCGCCGTGAATTCGAATGCTTTCCGGCAATTTAGCACCGGGAAGATAAGTCTTGTTTTCGGGCTCGCGCTGCATCGATCCGGCGCGCTCGGCGTTGTGCACCCATAGCGAAATCTCATGCGCCTTGCGGCTGCGCGAAAGCACGATCGCCAGCGCTGTGCCCCAGCCGCCAGCGCCGAGAATGGCGATCTTCGTCATTCCGTTTCTTTCCTTTTGCCGAACGAGAAGCGCGGCTCGGTGCCATCGACGAGGCGTTGAAGATTTCCGGCATGTTTGTAAACTACAAGACCCGCGATGGCCAGCGTCCCCAGATCAATCACGATCGGCGGCGCATGGCCCGGCGCCCACAAAAAATAAATCAGCAGCGGCATCGCCGCGGCTGCCGCAACGGAGCCCAGCGAGACGAAGCGCCAGTAGACCACGCAAAGAATAAAAAGCAGCAGCGCGCTGACCGCGGCGATGGGCGACAGCGCTAGAAACACACCGAGAGCCGTGGCTACGCCCTTACCGCCCTTGAACTTCAGCCATATCGGGTAGCAGTGTCCCAGCAAAACGGCGAAAGCAGAGATCATCATCCATGTCGCGCTGTCGTTGGTCGCGCGCGCAGCGAGCCAAACAGCTGCCGCGCCCTTTGCGGTATCGAATGCTAGAGTGAGAATTCCCGCCAGGGGGCCCGCAACGCGCGTGACGTTGGTTGCCCCGATGTTTCCGCTGCCCGCCTTCCGTACGTCCCCGCCGCCAAATACTTTTGCAAGCAGCAGCCCGAAGGGAATCGAGCCAAGAAGATACGCCGCGAAGGGAATCGCAAGAAGTGTGGCAGGTATCCACGCCGAGAGCATGCGCTACTTAGGCCTCCGCCGCCGCAAACGAAAAACTTTCGACCGTAGTGTACTCCGCACCGGACGGTTTTAGCTTGCTTTCGATGAGATGGAATTGATTGGTAAGCAGCGAACCAAACTCGTGCCCCGCGTGCTCCTGAACCGCAACCCGAAGTTGATCTGACAATCGTGGCGGCTCGAACCGCGCAAGCGTCAAGTGCGGTGAAAAAGGCTCTTGTTCCCGCGGGATGCCGAGTGTTTCAGCGGCCTCTTCAATCTCGGCCGCCAGAGTTTTCAGATTCGGTGAAGCCTCAATGCCTGCCCATAAAACACGCGGATGCTTTTCGTTTGGGAAAAACCCCAGCCCGCGAAAATCGAGCCTGACGTGTCGCTCGGAGCGCACCTGCGCCAAAGCGGTTCGAATCGCCGCAAGTTTTGTCTCAGCAACTTCACCAATAAATTTCAGCGTCACATGAAGGTTTTCTGGACGCACCCAGCGCGATTGCGGTGAAACCGCGCGAAGCGCGTTCACCAATTCCGCAAGGTTTTCTCGCGCCGCCGAGGGAATTTCCAGCGCGACGAACAAGCGCATCGGAGGTCACGACCTTTTGGCCATGCGCGCGGGCGGCTCCCCGCCGTTATACAGAAAATGAATCCGCACCAGGTCGAGCGCCAGTTGCGAAGCATGCCAGCGAATCGCCTCGCGATCCCCCGGAAAAATCACTCCGCGCTCCTTGACGCCACCGGCATGCGAAAGCGCGATGTGCACCGTGCCCACTGGTTTTTCCTCGCTCCCTCCGCCCGGTCCGGCAATCCCGGTGATGCCCACGCCCAGCGTGCTCCCCACGTTTCGGCGAATGCCTTCCGCCAGCGCAATCGCCACTTCGCTGCTGACCGCCCCTTTGGACTGAATTATTTCCGGCGGCACATCCGCCCACGCCGTTTTCCGCTCGTTGCTGTAACTCACCACCCCGCCCAAAAAATACGACGAGCTGCCCGCGATGCTCGTCAGCCGCTGCGCCAGCAATCCGCCCGTGCAGCTTTCCGCCGCCGCGATCGTGGACTTGTTTCTCGTCAGCAGGGCCGCCACCACTTCTTCGAGCGAAGAACCATCCTGCGAATAAATTCGGTCGGCAAGCGCGATTTCGAAGCCCTGCACGATTTCGTCCAGCGTTTTTTGCGCGTGCGCCGAGTCGCCGGTCCACATCCGCAAATGAATTTGAATCTCCCCCGGCGCGGCGAGGATCGTCGTGTTCACGTCGGCATAGCGCGTGTAAATCGGTTTGATGCGCTGCTCGACGCCCGATTCACCCATGCCCGCCACGCGCAATTCCCGGTGAAACATTCGAATGCTCGAACTCCGACGCTGCAGCCGCGGCAAAACCTGTTCCAGATACATGGGCTTTAGTTCCCGTGGCGGCCCGGGCAGCAGCGCGATGGAGCGCCCCGCATCCTCAATCCATAGTCCGGGCGCCGACCCGCGCGGATTCTCGAGAATCTCCGCGCCTTCCGGCACCATCGCCTGACGCACATTCACCGCCGGCATTTCCCGGCCAAGCTGCCGGAAGCGCCCTTCGATATATCGCAGGATTTCATTGTTGAGATTCAACTTGCGGCCAAGAAGGTCAGCAAGGGTCTCGCGAGTCAGGTCGTCTTCCGTGGGTCCCAGCCCGCCCGAAGCGATCACCAACTCGACGCGATCCAGCGCCTCTTTGAATGCCGCACTCAAATAATCGCGATTGTCCCCAACGATCGATTTTCGCACCACTTCGATCCCAAGCTTGTTCAGCTCTTGCGTCAAGAAGAGCGAGTTGGTGTCCATGCGGTCCGGAGTCAGCAGTTCCGAACCAACCGCGATGATTTCCGCTTTCATTTGTTCAATTATCCGATCAACGGCAAGCCGCGAACATCCCAATCGAGCGTGAAGAGAGAATCCGTCGTAGCAACAATCGCGCGGCCGGAAGGCTGCAGCGCCATGCCCACAATCCCCGAGCCGCTGAGGACCACCTCTGCCTGACCTTGCTCCGTAATCCTCACTATGCCGCGGCGCCCTCCATAGGAAGCCGCCACATAAAGATTTCCGTCGCGATCCAAAGCGATCCCCTGCGGCCGTCCGAGCCCGCGGAAAAAAACGCTCACCTCGCCGCCCTGCGTGATGCGGTGGATACGGTCAAAGCTGGAAGTCGTCGGGCCTGAGACGTACAAGTCGCCATTGGGATGGAACGCCAGGTGGTACGCCGCGACAGATGGCTCCATCGTGGCGAATACAAAAATCTCGCGGCTCGGGCTGATTTTAAAAACCGTACCGCTGCGGTCGCCAACGTACAAATTGCTGTTGGCATCGAACGCCAGCCCAGTCGCGATGCCCATGCCTTCGATCCATTGCTCAGCGCGGCCTTCGGGCGTGATGCGATGAATCGTGCCGTCGTTGCGGCACGAGACGAAAAGATTCCCCATGCGATCGAGCGCCAGGCCGCTCGGATTGATCAGCGAAGTGATGAACGGCTTCACGCTGTAATTTGCGGTGATTTTGTAAAGAGAAACCGGAACACGCTGGCCGCGCTGGCCGGAAAACGTCACGTAAATGTTGCCATCCAAATCCACCGCGGGATTTGACACCGGATGAAGGTTGTCCGCGATTTGCAGCCCGATGTGCACCGGATGAGGCTGGCTTTCGTGCTCGCCCGCGGCCACCCGCACCACTCCGCCGCTCGCGCCTTCTGGTACGCGCGCCACCACACGATTCTCGCTGGCCAACGCGACGCCGGCTTCCGCATCCCCGAACCGCACCAGCGGACGCGACTGCGTCCGTGAAATGAAGCCGCGCCCATGAATCGTCATCTCGCCGCCGGGAATGGCCGCGGCGGGCGCAACTCTCTCTATGTGCGGAATCCCGTTTTTTTCTGCCGAAGAACCGAACCCGAATTTCATACCCAGCCAATGTAAAACGTCAGCAGCCCAAAGTGTAGCGCCACTCGCAGCAGAATTGCAGCGTAGATGCCCGCCATCCAGTCATCGGCCATGATTCCCCAGCCCCCAGGAAGTTTTTCCAGCCCGCGAATGGGCCACGGCTTCCAGATGTCGAACACGCGAAAAAGTATAAAACCGAGCAGGAGGTATTTCCAATTCACCAGGCTCAGGGCGAAGAAGATCGTGAAGTCGGAGAGGTCCATGTGTGCCGTCAAGTGTGGCAGTGCAATCGGAATCAGCGGCAGTAGGAGAGCCAGGTGTTGACCGGCAACTTCATCGATGACCACAAATTGCGGATCTTCAGTTCCTGAGTAGGTCGCGGCTCGCGATGCGCTCCATACCCCAATCGCCCCGAGGACAAGAAACAGGCCCAGCGCGAAGAATATGGGCAAGGCCAACACCGCATTGTGAACGCTGCTTCCCGGCAGAGGGAAAAGCTCGTTTCTTAAGACCGTCTCGTAATCCGGGTGCAGCGAAAACAGCGCCCTGACGGAAGCAGGTTGAAGGAAAAAAACCGACGAAAGAAAAGCAGTTGCCACTCCCACCAGCGAGCCAAACGTCCCCGGCGCCTTGGGAAGGTAGCCCACGCCCAAAGCCGTGGCGATCGCCAGGGCGAGCCGCGGCTTCTTGCCCGATGCTCCGGGCACCCCCGCTCCTTCAGTGGTCGGAGTCATTCGAGCAGTCCAAGTCTTCGTCCAACGGAAGGACGATCGTGTTCGCTTCGCCTTCACCGGTGTCTTCTTCCGTAAAGACAGGCTCGGAGACTACATATTTTTCAGTGGCCCAGTTGCCCAAGTCGCGATCACGGCAGCGCTCGCTGCAAAAAGGGAAATCCGCGTGGACCGCCGAGTCCGTCTCCGCCTTGCAAATAGGACACTTGTGTTTCATCGCGAGTTCTTCTTCACTGTGTTCCCTGTGCCCCTCTGTGTTGAGAAACCACGCAAACCAGCCACAGCGATAGTACGGCCGGGGAATCGTGATCTTCAAAAGGAGAGTATATCTCAGCCCAGGACGCGGAGGGGTGCCCCAGTAGCAATGCGATGAAGTTTTTCGGCAGTTGGAATATGTGGCATTGCCGCTGACCCAAATTCGGTTTTCGCAGCAGGTCGCGGCAGAATTTCTGCCACGCGCCCAATCAAGTCATAGGCATCCGTCTTGGTAATTTCGACTCTCGCGACGTCCCCGGCTTCCGCGACTTCTCCGCCCGTCAATTCAATGTCTGTGAGGTACAGCTTTCCATCGATCTCTGGAGCCATCGCCTCAAGCCGCGCTTCCCACACCAGCGCATTATCCTTCGAAGGCCCTTCTATCAGCGCCGTAAAGAGTCGTTTGGAGTGCGGCAGCCGCGCTGCCGCCTTTCCGTCTTCCCTCGTCCCACCGGGTTCTCGGCGCAAATACTTGGCCCGCAGATTCTCTCTCGAAATTCTCTTCTGAATCGCCATCAATCGGTTGCGGCGATGGCCAATCGTCTCCGCATCTACTTTTTCATCCAGCGCATAGCTCCCCGCATTGTCCACGTCGGAGTACTCGAAAACACCCATCCAATCGAGCTTCGCCGCCTTCACGAAATCGCACAGCTCCTCGAAATCGGCTTCCGTTTCGCCAGGGAACCCCACGATGAACGAAGTGCGCAACGAAACTCCAGGAATGGTCGTTCGAATGCGCTCCAGCAATTTCAAGAACGCCTCGCCGTTTGATCCGCGCTTCATGCGTGCCAGCACGTTGCGGCTGGCGTGCTGCAGTGGCATATCCATATACTTGGCCAGCCGCGGATGCGCCGCAATCGTATCCAGCAATTTCTGTGTCACGCGATTCGGATAAGCGTAAAGAAATCTCACCCACAGCAAATCTTCGTTCTGCGCCAGTTTTTCCAATAACTGCGCAAGGCCGTCCCGCAAGCCAAGGTCCTCGCCGTAAGAAGTCGTGTCCTGCCCGATCAGCGTGATTTCCCGCGCTCCGGCGCGCGCCAGATTCTCCGCCTCGCGCACCACTGATTCGAATCGCCGGCTCCGAAATGCCCCTCGCAGCTGCGGAATAATGCAAAACGTGCACGGATGATCGCAGCCTTCCGCAATCTTGATGTACGCTGCGTGTTTTGGCGTGGTCACAATCCGCGGCGTCAAATCGTGATACAGAAACGCGGGCGGCTGCGCGGGAAGCACGCGCAAGTCACCTTCCACCGCTTCCATGATCCGTTCCAATTCGCCCGTGCCCACCACCGCGTCCACTTCCGGCACCTGCTCCAGAATTTGCGCGCGAAACCGTTCCACCAGGCACCCGGCTACAATCAGCTTTTTCGCCGCGCCGAATTTCTTGTGTTCCGCCATCTCCAGAATGGCGTCCACGGACTCTTTTTGCGCGGCCTCAATAAAACTGCAAGTATTTACGACCAGAATTTCCGCTTCATCCGCTCGCGGCGTCAGCTCATACCCTTCGCGCGCAAGAATACCCATCATCACCTCGCTATCCACGAGGTTCTTCGGGCATCCCAGGCTGACGAATCCGACCTTAGTCA
>Ga0210406_10000143_pt1 | contig 108571 bp, 92 predicted proteins | sample IncBWC30MmetaG_FD_155454 | JGI IMG/M metagenome (GOLD analysis project Ga0210406, IMG submission 155454) | Forest soil microbial communities from Barre Woods Harvard Forest LTER site, Petersham, Massachusetts, United States - Inc-BW-C-30-M | ecosystem: Environmental > Terrestrial > Soil >... | reverse complement strand
GTGGGGGACGCGGCGGTGGTGGTGGCGGACGCGGCGGCGATCGTGGGGACCGGGGTGGCGGTGGTGACCGCGGAGATCGTGGCAACCGCTGGTAAGCCCGTCGGTTCATTCAGTTGGCGGCGCGAATCCTAGCCGGTGCCGCTTTCGACCCTCCTTAATGCTTACCATGCGATAGCTTTGCCTGATTCCTCTCGCACCGGCACATAGGACTCTTTTTGACGCCGGGAACTAGCTCGGCCAATCGCGGATGCCGAATCGCAGTTAGTTCGCGCCATGATCTGCTGGCAGCTACTCGCAACCCTTAATCCGCAACTCCATCCTCATTTACGTGTTAGAAACATCAGCGCAGGAAAGTCACCAAGCCTACGGCTTCTGCAGTATGGTTGCGCTTGCGGACTGTCATAAAATCTCTTGCTTCGGCACCAGATTCGCTGTATGCGTCGTCAGGAACCTTTTGTGAAAGTCGGGCATCCAATGTTGCGAACGAGCCGTAAAGACAAAGAGAGCGAACTTCCGGTGAAGCCGGACGACGCCGTCGAGAGCGGTTCGCAAATGTTTATAGCGATGACCACCTGGCAAAAACGCGATTGGCGGCAATTCTACGAATTGGCGCGCCGCCCCTGGCGCCGTCATCGTCCGCCTCGGCCTGTCTATCCGTCCGGCCTCAATCGTGTTGCTCCGGCGCAAGGTTACAGTCTTTCTGAACTGGACGACGCGGGGGTAGATCTCGATCTCGCCGAAGCGCTCGGTCTGCCCGTCGACGCCGGCCGCATTGGTGTCTACGGCCCCAATGTAACCGTCCTGCGCGAATTCATCCGGTCTTCCCGCCAGCCGCTGTAGCTCTCAGCGAAAGGTTTTCTTGTCTCCTCAACCCTGGCAAGCTGGCCTATTTCGTAGTCTTGAAGTCGGAGACGAGTTGCTTTAATTCCGGTCCTGCTGGAAGCTTGGCTGGCAGATAAGGCCGCGAAATCGGAATTTTTCCTAGAGGGTTTTGCAAGAGTCTAAGAACCTCGCTAGCGCTAATTTCCTGGTATCTGTATGTCTTATCGGAAATCCGTACTTTTCGCTCCGCCGTGTTCATTTCGCTCTGCTCAATCCGTGCCAGCCCGTCGTAATGCCAAATGGAATCCCTCTCAAAGGTCGTAATCAAAACACACTCTTGCGGTGTTGGATTCTCCTTTAGATCCTCGATACTTTTTCTGGTCAGTAGAAGCGGAACATAGCAATCCTCACAGCCCTGCGGCGTACCCGCCAAAAACAAGTAGTAGCCATGGCGGTAAGATGAGCCATGATTTTCACCTGGTTCTAGACTTTGTCCTACGGTCGTCGCCAGCCAGAAAGCGACGGCAATGATCGAAATGATGATTCGTAAGCGCACTTGCCATCCTCGATTCCCGCAACATCAGCGCTATCGCCGGGTCAATCACTTCTGCATTTTCATCTTTATTTGTACACTTTCTGCGCCCGGGGTAAAATAGAGGTCTGTACTGCACATCATGGCCTCTCCCTTCAACATCATCTGCAACGCCGCGCCGCCTCCGGTGCCATCACCGAACGCTCACCCGCGACCAGACTGGTTGCGTGTAAAGTTCCTCGGCGGCGAACGCTATCAAGATCTCAAGCGCACCATGCGCACGCTCGACCTGCATACGGTGTGCGAAAGCGCGCGCTGCCCCAACATGAGCGAATGTTGGGAACACGGAACCGCCACTTTCATGATTCTGGGCGATATCTGCACCCGCGCCTGTGGTTTTTGCGCGGTTCCCTCCGGAAAACCGGTCGGCCCGCCCGATGAAGACGAACCACTGCGCGTAGCCGAAGCTGTCGCCCGCATGGGACTGCGCTATGCCGTAGTGACCAGCGTCAATCGCGACGATCAGCCCGATGGCGGCGCACAGATTTTTGCGCGTACCATTCAGGAAATTCGCCGCCGCGTTCCCGGCTGCAAAGTGGAGGTGTTAATCCCGGATTTTCGCGGCAACTGGGATGCGCTCAACACCGTTCTAGCCGTCCGCCCCGACGTGCTGAATCACAATACCGAAACCGTGCCGCGTCTTTATCGTCAGGTGCGCAAAGGCGCTCTCTACCAGCGCTCGCTCGAACTTCTACATCGCGCCAAGCAGACTCATCCTGACGTCCCCACCAAAACCGGTCTGATGCTCGGCCTGGGCGAAGAAAAGCACGAAGTCCTCGCCGCCATGCAGGATCTTGCCGCACAAGGGACAAACATCCTCACCCTCGGGCAATATCTGCAGCCGACTCGCGAACATCTCCCGATCGTTCGCTACGTCCATCCGGATGAATTTTCGGAATATAAAATTCTGGGCGAGCAGATGGGCTTCAAGCACGTAGAAGCCGGTCCCCTGGTTCGTTCTTCCTACCACGCTTTCGATCAAGCCGAATCCGCCATTCGCTAACTTGCGGAACCATTAAGCGCCGTGTTTTTCGTTGCTTAGCTGCGGCTCCTCCCGCCAAGAATGGCCAGGCCAATCCCCGCGACGAGCAATACTACTGAAACGGCTGTCGGGACACTCGCCGTCTTTTCTTCGCTTACAGTCGCGCGCACCGGTCCGACATGCGCCACTTCTTCTGTCTTGTGGTAGGTGAACTCGGGGTGAACCAATCCGATAATTCCCAGGACGAAAACCAATAATCCCGCGATCCAAAGGATTTTCTTCATGCCCGCAAAATATCACATGCCGAGCAGCCAATGTAAGCGGGATTCACTTATTTCGCCGACGCCCAGCCGGTGAATGGCACCGCGCGCCGCCGCGAATCAGCGCAAGGATCGCTGACCACGTGGCTCGCAATTTCCAGTTCACAGCGCCTCCTGCAGGTAGGGACTTCCATTTCTTCCGGGTCGAGGCTCCCCTTTTTCAATACGTTGTCGCGATTTTGCGGAGCGGGCATCAGCAATCGGCATGCAAGTTTCCTTCTCCGAACCATGAACCCAGCCATGCAAAGCGCGTTTTCAGATACAGATTTCATCTCGCAAATGGCCGCTTGTAAATGAACTGGGCCAGGAGCAAAATGCGCCAGACGTTTTGCCATGCCTAAGCCAGTAGCGGACGAGTCTCGCAGTCTAGGCGCATTCGCGCCGGCGCTGGTCCTGCTCGCGATCTGCGTTATGATCAATTACGTCGATCGCGGCAACCTCTCGGTTGCAGCTCCGCTGCTGAAACGCGAGCTAGGCCTCTCTCCTTCGCAGCTGGGCATTCTGTTTGCCGCATTCTTCATAACCTACACTGCAATGCAGTTTGTGATCGGATGGCTGATCGACCGGTTCGACGTCAATCGTATTCTTGCGGCCGGGTTTCTGATCTGGTCTCTGGCCACGGCGACCACCGGCCTGCTGCGCGGATTTGCTTTGCTCCTCGCGATGCGCCTGATTCTGGGTGTTGGCGAATCCGTTGCAGTTCCCGCTTCCTCGAAAATTCTGGCGCGGCATCTTTCGGAACATCATCGCGGATTCGCCAGCGGTGTCGTGATGTCGGCTTTGCGCTGCGGGAATGCGGTGGGCACTTTCGGCGCTGGATTTCTGATGGCAAAGTATGGCTGGCGGCCTGTGTTTGTCCTGATCGGACTGCTCAGCTTATTGTGGCTGCCGGCCTGGACGAAATGGATGCCGCGCGGGGCCGGGTTCGCAGTGGATTCCGTCACGCCAGCCCCTGGTTTTGCTGAAATCTTCAGGCAAAAATCCTTTTGGGGCACATCTGCCGGCCAGTTTTGCTGTAACTATCTGTTTTATTTCATGATCACCTGGCTTCCAACCTATCTGGTGATTGAGCGGCATCTGTCCATGGCAGCGATGGCACGCGTAGCCGGGTTGTATTACTCCGTGGATGCTGTTTCAGCCATTGCCACTGGTTTCCTGCAGGACTTCTGGGTTCGCAAGGGATTTACACCCACTGTCGTGCGCAAGTCAGCGATGGCGTTGGCATTTTTCATTTCAGCAGTAGCAGTGCTAGGTTGTGCTGTCGCTAGCCCTCAAACATATTTGTATTGGCTGATGGCGGCAGGCGTCGGGTGCGGTATGACTTCCCCCGGTATATTCACATTCTGTCAGACGCTGGCCGGCCCACATGCCGTCGGAAAATGGTACGGCGCACAAAACGGCTTCTCCAACCTGGCGGGCGTGGTCGGGCCTGCTCTTACCGGATTCGTTGTGCAAGCGACCGGTAATTTCCTGATGCCATTTGCGATTACCTCACTGCTGTGCCTTGGGGGTGGTCTGGCCTGGGTGTTTATGGTCGGCCGCGTCGAGCAAATCAATTGGACGCCCAAAAGGAAAACATCCATTGCGCCTGCGAGCGTTGAAGCCTAGCGATCGGCTATTTCTCATTCGTTCGGGGCGAAAGAGTCTCGACGCAAATAAAAACGCCTGCACGTTTGAGTGCAGGCGTCAAATTCCGGATTCTAAGCGGGAAGAGTTTATGCGGTAGTCGCTGCGGCTGCTTTCTTGGCCGCTTTTGCCGCCTTTGCGGCGGTAGAAGCCTTGCGCCGGCGTTTCGTCTTTGGCGGTGTAGCTGGCGCTTCACCGATCAGCTCCGCGGTCATGATGCTGGTCACGAACAGCTTGGGTCCGTGATCGTCAAAATCCACCGCTGTGCGCTCTCCGTCTGAAGAGGTCACGATTCCCAACCCATAAACGCCATGCTTGATGGTCTGGCCTTCTTGCATTGATTGCACGTCTTCCTCCTTGGCCGTTCGCTCGACTTGATTGTTTATTTTACTGGCTGAAACTCGTTTTAAGGGGCGGCTCTCGGCCCAGCGATTTCCGCCCTTGTTACGCAGGAGTACAATTAAATGCTGGTTACGTTCTCTGCTTGCAGACCCTTCGGACCCTTTTTCACTTCAAATTCTACCGCTTGGCCTTCATTCAGGGACTTGTAGCCTTCCATGGTGATGGCCGAGAAGTGTACGAATACATCTTCTCCGGTTTGGCGTTGGATAAATCCAAAACCCTTTGAAGCGTTAAACCACTTTACTGTGCCTTGTTCCTTCACTGCTTGACCTCGTGTCGCGTGACACCCGTTGTGGCTGGGATCATCGCTGGAATTGCATTGCTTCTCTCGGTCCGTACTCGGTGATCTGTGCCGCAGTTTTGCTGACAGCTATGACCCACGCCGTGACGCCCTTTGACCACCAAAAAAGACTGCAAATTTGTGCCTGCAGTCCTTTTGAGCGATCAAAAGGTATTACAAGAGCAACAAACGCTAAAGTAAGAGTAGCACAAAAGGGTGTGGTTGTCCACGCCAATTCTGGCCGGTTCCTGCTCGTAAGTCATTAATTATAATAGACTTGACGGATTATTGCGCCGCCGGACTTACTCAGATTCGTCAGGATGCAGACTGGCCCCTTCGGCCCCAACTTCCTTCTTTTCCCAGTATTTCCGCACCCAGGCTTCCCAACTCTTGCCTGCCGCCGGATCACGTCCGCTGAAAGCCAGCGCTGCGATGTCCGAATATGCGATTTTCAGTCGGCCGCCGCCATTCCTCGGCAAGATCCTTACAAACGAACCACTTAGCGTCGTTCCGCTCACCCTGTCGAAAATGTAGCCTTCAATTTTGCTGCCATCTTTCTGTGTCAGCGTCACATCGCCGCGATAATCGAACGCCTTTTCCAGCGCTTCGCGCACTTCCGTCTCATTTGCCAGCTCCGGCACCCATCCTTCGATGCCTTCGCGCTCGCGTCCCGGAGCGACTTCTAGCTTGTCCGCTTCGGTTTGGAAAGTGCCGGCTCCCGCTGAATCCTGGCGGTTAAAATGGGTTGGTACACTCACGCCCGCGTCTCTTCCATCTGCGACTTGCCGGCTTCGATCTGAACCAGCGGATTGAACGCGTGCACCGGCTTGACTGGCTCATTAAGCATCTCTAATGCGTCCGCGTCAGCGTAAGTTGTCGACAGTCCGGCCTTTATCGTCGCCCACAGCCCGCCCAGCCCGCTAAATGTGTGATCCACCGCTGAAGCTTCGTACCCACTGTGCACCATGCAGTTCGCGCACTTCGAATTGCCCGATTCCGTTCCGTAATTGTTCCATTCCACGGATTCCATCAGTTCCTGGAACGTGTCCGCATAGCCGTCTTGCAGCAAATAACAGGGTTTTTGCCAGCCAAACATGTTGTAGGTCGGCATGCCCCAAGGCGTGCAGGTATAATTGCGCTTGCCCATCAGAAATTCCAAAAACAATTTCGATTGATTGAACTGCCAACTCTTCTTGCGGTTCGAAAGGATCGCGCGGAATAGTCTCCGCGTGCGTGCGCGGCCCAGAAAGTGCTTCTGATCCGGCGCTTTATCATACGAATAGCCGGGCGAAAGCATCATTCCTTCCACACCTAGCTCCATCATTTCATCGAAAAATCCGCGCACGCTCTTGGGGTCGGCGCCGTCGAACAGCGTGGTATTCGTGGTTACGCGAAAGCCGCGTTTGACCGCCTCGCGGATTCCTTCAATCGCTTGCTCGTAACCGCCTTCGCGGCACACAGAAAAATCGTGATGTTCTTTCTGCCCATCGACGTGCACGGAAAATGTCAGGTATTTGCTTGGCGTAAAGAGGTCGAGTTTTTCTTTCAGCAGCAGCGCATTGGTGCACAGATAAATATATTTTTTCCGCGCAACCAGCCCTTCCACGATCTTGTCAATCTGCGAATGCATCAGCGGCTCGCCGCCCGGAATGGATACCATCGGCGTGCCGCATTCATCCACGGCCTTGAAACATTCCTCTGGCGAAAGTTCCTGCTTCAAAATATGCGCCGGGTATTGGATCTTTCCGCAGCCGGCGCACGCCAGGTTGCACTTGAACAGTGGCTCCAGCATCAGCACGAACGGATACTTCTTCCGCCCAGCCAGCTTCTGCTTCAGCAGGTACGTCGCAACTGTCCACATCTGTGAAATAGGTACTGGCATTTCGCTCCCACGGCTGAAAATCTCAAATTGCGCAGGGAGCTACCACAATCTGGCAGAGTCCCCCAGCCCCCAATATTTTACCTGAGACCGAGACCTTTTTCCTCGTTCATTTCCCAGTCTTGTTTCGATGCAAATCGGCCTAAACTTGTGGCATGTGACGTGCCTTTTTCCTGTGGGCACCGGCGCGCTTGCTCGGGGCCGTGCCCGCGGTCTGCTGCATTCGACTTGGTCGGTAACATCATGGCTCGCGATTCGCTCCTCACCCTCTTCGCTGACTTCAAACGCTTCCAAAGCGATCGCGCCATCGTCTATTCGCGCGGTTATCGGCACATTTCATGGAGCTACAGAGAACTAGCGTTAACCGCCGCACTCTTCGCAAATGCCCTTAAATCCCGCGGCATTGGAGCCAACGACCGTATTCTCCTCTGGGCGTCTAACTCCGCTGAATGGGTCGCCGCTTTCTGGGGCTGCCTCTGCTGCGGAGCCGTCGCCGTTCCCATAGACGATTTCGCCTCTCCTAATTTCGCCGCGCGGGTGATACGCGACTCCCAGGTTAAACTGATTGTCGCCTCCCGCAACAAGCCGACCCCCGATCCAGCCATTCCTGTCCTGGTACTGGAGGATTTGTCCGACATAGCTGCGCAGCACCGCGTCTTCGTGACCCAGACTGTTCCCCGTGAAACACCCAAGCCGCTCTTCGACACCTTGTCCAGCCAACCGCTAACCCGCCAGCACATCGCAGAAATCCTGTTCACCTCCGGCACCACGGCCGAGCCGCGCGGCGTCGTCCTCACGCACGGAAATTTTCTCGCCAATCTGGAGCCCATCGAACGCGGCATGCAGTCCTACCTGAAATACGAGCGCCTGCTTCATCCTCTCCGCTTCGTCTCGCTGGTGCCGCTCAGCCACGTCTTCGGACAATTCATGGCGCTCTTCGTTCCGCCGCTTCTCGGTGCCACGGTGGCATTCGAAAATTCCACCAATCCCGCCGAGATTCTACGCACCATCAAGCGCGAACGCGCGACACTTCTGATTGCCGTGCCGCGCATGCTCGATCTCCTGCGTTCCGCACTCGAACGGGAAATCGACTCGCGCGGCTGGCGCGGTTGGTTCGACGAAAATTATGTCGCAACCGAAACGCAACCGTTCCTCCGCCGCGCTTGGCGCTTCCGCCGGATCCATCGCCTGTTTGGTTTTCGTTTCTGGGCTTTTGTCTCCGGCGGCGCAGCTCTCGGCAGCGACACGGAACTTTTCTTCAAACGTCTGGGCTTTGCAGTCGTGCAAGGCTACGGCATGACGGAAACCGCCTCGCTGATCAGCCTAAATCACCCCTTCAGCGCCGCGGAAGGGTCCGTCGGCAAAATTCTCCCCGGGCGTGAATTCAAGCTAGGCGACGACGGCGAAATTCTGGTTCGTGGCGAAAACGTTTCTTCCGGCTACTGGGAAAAAGGATCGCTTCAGCAATCCTCGGAAGAAAACAACGGCTGGCTGCGCACCGGAGACCTGGGCGAACTCGATTCGAACGGCAATCTGAAATTTCGCGGCCGCAAAAAAAACGTCATCGTGACCTCTGCAGGCCTCAACGTCTACCCCGAAGACCTTGAATCCGCCCTAAAAAAACAACCCGCCATCCGCGACGCCGTAGTTATCCCCTTCCATCGCAACGGTAACGCCGAACCCTGCGCCGTGCTGCTCCTGAGAAATGAGGTAAAGGAAGTAAATGCAGTAGAAGACGAGGAAGCAGCGGCGGTTATTGCGGCGACCAACGCGACGCTGGCCGAGTACCAACAAATCCGAAAATGGTCGGTCTGGCCCGAAACCGATTTTCCTCGCACGCCCACCGGCAAACCTCGCCTGGCAACAATCGCTGCCGGCGCCGCCGAACTTCTTAACGCAGTGCCGGGCTTCAGCCCGGCCTCTTCGTCTTCCGCCCCAATCCAAACCGATCCACTTGCGAAATTCCTCTCCCCTACTTCCTCAACTTCCTCTACCTCTTTTACTTCCCTCTCTTCCCTTGACCGCGTAGAACTCCTGTCCGCCCTCGAATATCGCTACAACATCGAAATCAACGAGTTCGGCTTTTCCGAAGCAAAATCCGCAGCGGATTTGCAAAAGCTAATCGCGCAACCCACCTCACGACAAGACGCCGCCACAAAAAACTCCGACGCCTACCATTACCCCCGCTGGACGCAACGCGAACCGATCCGCCTCGCGCGCCTGATCATTTATTACGCGCTTGTGTGGCCGGCCACTCAAATTCTCGGCCATCCGCGCGTCGTTGGCCGGCATCACCTGCAGAATCTCAAAGGTCCCGCTATCATCGTTTCGAATCACATCACTCGCCGCGCCGATATCGGCCTGATCCTGGCCGCGCTTCCTGCGCGTTTTCGGCATCGGCTGGCCACCGCCATGGGAGGAGAATCGCTGGTCCGCATGTGCACTCCGCCGCGCGAATGGTTTTTCGCAAAACGCTGGGCCTACCAACTCGGCTATTTCCTGGTCACCGCGCTCTTCAACGTTTTCCCGCTCCCGCAATTCTCCGGCGTCCGGCAAAGCTTCCGCTTCGCCGGCGAATCCGCCGACCGCGGCTACTCCGTCCTGATTTTTCCTGAAGGTGTCGTCAACAACTCCGCCGACGGCCGCATGGCCCCATTTCAATCTGGCATCGGTCTGCTGGCAGAAAATCTTGCGTTACCCATCATCCCCATGCGGCTCGACGGCGTCTGGCAAATGAAAAAAGAACACCGTCGCCTCGCCCGCCTTGGTGAAATCACCGTCCACATCGGAGCGCCTGTCACATTTCCGCCCGACATCCCCGCCAACGAAATCGCCGGGCACCTCCAGCATATCGTTAGCTCTTTTTAGCCGCGGGTTTATCCGCGGCTCTTCAACCTCCTTCCGGCAGAACTAAGTCTGCAATCCCCCTCTGCTCCTCGGTCTCCCACCGTGCAAGCTGTATAGTGTTTTCTCCATGGCTTCCGCCACGTCAGAAAACGAAATCGTCGCCGAATATTCAGCTCGCCTCGCTTCCCGTCAGCTCCAGCAGGCGGCCTATGAACGCCAGCACAGGCAACTCGGATTCCTCAAGCTGGCGCTTGCCGCGCTCATAGTCACAATGTTGGTCTTAGCTTTGAAGTCGAGCATCGCCTCGGTTCTGTGGCTTCTTCTCCCAGTCGCCGCTCTGGCTTTTCTCGAAAAAATCCATGCTCAAGTGTTGGTGGCAACGCGCCAGTGTAAGCGCATCATGTCATTTTACGGGCGCGGCCTTGCACGGCTTGGAAATCGCTGGATGGGATCTGGCGAATCGGGCGCGGATTTCCTGGATTCCAGTCATCCCTATGCCCGCGATCTCGATTTATTCGGGAAAGGCTCGCTTTACGAATTGCTGTGCACTGCCCGAACCGCGGCGGGCAAGAACGTCCTGGCGCAGTGGCTGCTTGCGCCAGCGCCCGTCGAAGTAATCCAAGGCCGGCAGCAAGCCGTTCTGGAACTCGCTCCCCGCCTTGATTTCCGTGAAGAAATGGCCGTCTCCGGCGAAGACATCCGGTCTCGCGCACGCGCTGAAGCGTTGCTCGCTTGGGCCGAAGCGCCGGCGGTATTGAATCCAGCGACTGTTCGCATCGTCGCCCCGGTTTTAACGGCAATCTGGCTGCTCACCCTGCTCGTCTGGGCGATCTGGGGTTGGTGGGAATTGACATTTGTTTTCGGCGCGGTCAACCGCTACTTCTACTCTCGTTTCCGGGCACGCGTTCAAAAAATCATCGAGGCTGAGGTCTTCGCGCGGGAGTTTGCCATCCTTCCCGCCATCCTCGCTCGCATCGAATACGAAAAATTCTCGGCTGACAATCTGGTCGCTCTGCAATCAACCCTCCGCCAGCAGAAAATTTCTCCCTCCGCTTCCATTGGCAAGCTCCGGCGTTTGGTTGAATCACTCGAATCTCGCCGCAATCTTCTCATCACGGTGAGCGATCCTTTCATCCTCTGGAGCACGCAGGTCGCCTTTGCGATTGAAGCGCAACGGCAGAAATTCGCGTCTTCCTTTCGCCAATGGCTCACCGCCGTCGGTGAAATGGAAGCTCTCAACGCCTTGGCCAACTATGCCTACGAACATCCCGAAGATTCATTTCCAGAATTCATCCAGAACGGCGCGAGTTTCGCAGCCGACGGTTTGGCGCATCCGTTGCTCCCTCGCGCTCAATCCATCCGTAACACTTTGCATCTCGGTCGCGATTTGCGCCTTATGATCATCAGCGGCCCCAACATGTCGGGGAAAAGCACGCTTGTCAGAGCTGTCGGCCTCAACGCCGTCCTTGCACATTGCGGTGCGCCGGTCTGCGCTCGTCAGCTTCGTCTCTCGCCGCTTCAGGTAACCGCATCCATCTGTATTCTGGATTCTTTGCAGGGCGGGATTTCTCGTTTCTACGCCGAAATTCTGCGCTTGAAACTGATTGCCGAACTCACGCAGCGACCTACGCCGGTCTTATTCTTGCTCGACGAATTGCTGAGCGGTACCAATTCCGACGATCGCCGCGCCGGCGCGCAGGCGTTTGTAAAGAGCCTGCTCGCTCGCGGCGCGCTGGGCCTGGTTACTACCCACGACCTCGCGCTCACTGAAATGGCCGGGGAGTTGCCGTCGCCCGCCGCGAGTTTCCATTTTGAAGACCGCCTCGAAAATGGTCAGCTTCGTTTTGACTTTCGGCTCGCCTCCGGCGTAGCGCAGAGCAGCAACGCGCTTAAACTCATGCGTTCCATTGGTCTTGATGTCTAAGACATTTAGGCAGCTTCCGGGTCTCGGAAAAGTGCTCTACAAACTCTTCCGCATAAAAATCGCCGCCTGCGGATTCTCGTTGTACCTCCCGCATCGCTCATACCCATTTCTCTCGTATAGCCGCGCCGCGGCTACCATCTCACCTGCCGTATCCAGATAAATCCACGCGTATCCCGCATCGCGAGCGAAATTCTCCACCGCTTCCAACAGCCGCGCGGCAATTCCCCGTCCGCGAAAATTTTCCCGCACATATATGCGCTTAATTTCCGCGCATTCCACATTTTCAGGTTCGACTTCTTTGGGAGTTGGCAATCTTCGTAGCCCCACGCAGCCTGCCAACCCTCCCTCAACACGCGCCAGCCACAAGCCCCGCCCCTCGCCAAAATATTCCTGGATAAATTTCTCCGGGTCTTCGCGCAGCACCACGCCTGCCATTTCAAAATATTCTCGAACCAAGCAAAACGCTGCATCCGCTTCTTCAAGCCGCGCACGCCAGATCTCAACTTTTCGCGCCGCATCAGTCATGCGCCGCAGTATCGGCCATTCTCTGCGCGGCAAAAGCTCCATTTTGGAAACGCCACGACATTCCCATTTTGAAACAAGCCAGCTCTGCCTCCGGTAGGGCACAGCCTGCTGTGCCCTAGCCTGGCCAGGCGTCAGAACCGGCAATCCCACGCTAGCCGGGAGACCCCTCGCGCCAAACTCGCGTAACATAATAGTGTCGTTATGGTATATACATATGTGTGTTTACCTTGCAGCCGGCTAATTCGAACTGGCACCCCGTTCCACGCAAATGTTGAAAACACAGAAACTTTAAGTCCCGCATTTGCCGCACTTACGAAACGCCGCAAAAATTGCCACAACATTGTGCAAATCACTTCTTGCTTGCCACACATTTTCAAAATAAACGGCGGATGCAGTCGTCGCTGATCCGCGCAACTCACACATCGGCTCTCCGGCCCTTCTCGCCGTTCTATGGCACAATAATCTGTTGGCTGACCGCTTTGCGGTCGCACTGACAAAGGTCTGATCTCATGGCAAACAGAACCACTCTCGAAGCCGAACGCGCAGTGAAATCCAAAGCCGCCAAGCGCGCTACCAACGGCAACGCTGCGTCTCCGGACCGCGAACGCATATTCGAAGCTTTCCGCCGCTGGGGCTACCTCGCAGCCAGTCTCGATCCACTCGGTTTTCTCGAACCGTTAAAATTGTCCGATCTGGACTTTTCCGGCCCCGACGCCGACGCCGCGAGCGCGATTTATTCCGCTAGCGTTGGCGCGGACTTCATGCACTTGCTCCAGCCAGAACGCCGCCGCTGGATCGCCGAGCGCATGGAATCGCCCGGACCGGAAACCGATCGCGACGTAATCCTCACGCGCCTGGTTCGCGCCGATCTCTTTGAACAAGTTCTGCAGTCGCGTTATCTCGGCACCAAACGTTTTTCGCTCGAAGGCGTCACTTCGCTCATTCCGCTCCTCGACTCGATTCTTGATGCCGCGGGCGAGCACGGCGCCGTTGAATCCGTCGTAGCCATGAGCCACCGTGGCCGCCTCAACGTGATGGTTCATACCGCGTGTAAGACCCCACACGAAGTGGTCGCGGGATTTGAAGATGTGGATCCGCGTAGCGTTCTCGGCGCCGGCGACGTGAAATATCACGTTGGCGCAACCGGCCACTACGTCACCGCGCACGGAAAAGAAATTGGCATCCACCTGGTCTCGAATCCAAGCCATCTCGAGGCAGTCGATCCCGTCGCGGTTGGCCGCGCCCGCGCCAAACTCACCCGCTACGCCGGCGGTTCCACCCGCTTTGACACTAACAAAGTTGTGCCTATCGTCATGCATGGCGACGCAGCTTTTGCCGGACAGGGAATTTTCGCGGAAACGTTGAATTTCGCCGACCTTACGGCCTACACCGTCGGGGGCACCATCCAGATCATCGTCAACAATTTAATTGGCTTCACCACGCGGCCCGTGCAGGAACACTCCGCGCGCTTCGCAGCGGACCTCGCCAAGCGCCAGAACGTTCCTATTTTTCACGTAAATGCGGAAGACCCGGACTCCGTCGTCCGTGTCGGACAAATCGCCGCGGACTATCGCGCCACTTTTGGCAGCGACGTCGTCGTTGACCTCATCGGTTATCGCCGCCACGGCCACAGTGAAGTAGATGATCCCACCATCACTCAGCCGCGCCTTTACGAACGCATCAAGACTCACCCGCCACTGTGGAAAATCTATGCCGAACGCACCGGTGTTGACGCCTCAAAAACAGTCGCGGCGGTTCGCGCCGAATATGAAGTCGAGCAAACCAAGGCTGGCCAGCTCAAAAAAACTCCTCATCTTCGCAAATTGCCGGATTATTGGTCCGCATACCATCGCGGAAAATTTCGTCCTGAGTATGAAGTAGAAACGGGATTGCCCGCAGAAAATATCGCCGAACTGACCGGCGCGCTAGTTCGCGTCCCAAAAGGTTTTCATGTCCATCCGAAAATCGTTAAACTACTCGAGCAACGCGCGGAAATGGGCCACGGCAGACGGGTCATCGACTACGGATTCGCAGAATCGCTGGCCTTCGCTTCTCTGTTGCGCGAAGGAACGCCGTTGCGCCTTACTGGGCAAGACACGCAGCGCGGCACTTTCAATCAGCGTCACGCAGTTCTCGTGGATACGGAGTCCGAAGACACCTACATCCCGCTGGCGAACCTCTCGCCCGGACAACCCTTTTGCGAAATCTACAATTCCTCACTCTCGGAAGCTGGCTGCCTCGGCTTTGAGTACGGGTTCAGCCGCGACTATCCTGAAGCTCTGGTTTTGTGGGAAGCGCAGTTCGGCGACTTTGTGAACGGCGCGCAAGTCATCATCGATCAATTCATCAGCGCCGGCGAAGACAAGTGGGATCTCCCTTCAGGCGTCGTCCTCCTTCTTCCGCACGGTTTTGAAGGCCAGGGGCCGGAACATTCCAGCGCCCGCATCGAACGCTTCTTGCAACTCGCGGGCGAAGATAACATTCAGATTTGCCAGCCCTCGAATGCCGCGCAATATTTCCACATGCTGCGGCGCCAGGCTCGCCGCCCGTGGCGCAAACCGCTCATCGTCTTCACGCCAAAAAGCATGCTGCGGCATCCCGACGCCAGCTCGACTCTTGAAGATTTTGCGGCGCCGCATTTCTTGCAAGTTGTTCCCGATCGCGATGTCACCGACGCCAAACACATCCTGATCGCCAGTGGCAAAGTCGGCCACGAACTGAAAGCCGAACGCCGCAAGCGCAAAGACACCAGCACTGCGGTATTATTTCTGGATCAGCTTTATCCGCTACCGCGAACCGAAATCGCCGCGGCTCTCGACGCTCATCCGAACGCCCGCGAAGTCATCTGGGTTCAGGAGGAGCCGCGCAACATGGGCCCATTTTTCTACGTCATGCCGCGCCTGGCGCAAATGGTTCAGGAACGCGGCTTGATTCTCCGCTCAGTGAAGCGCTCGCCCAGCGCCAGCCCGGCCACCGGCTCGGCGAAGGCTCACGAACTCGAACAAAAGACGCTGCTCTCGTTGGCTTTCACCACTACTTCCGGCGACTGAACAAAAATTCAGCGTTGTTGCGATAAGCCGCCCGTTCAGCGATATAATCTCGCAACCAATGCCCTTTGCCGTAGATACGCAACTTGGCCCATACAGAATCATTTCGCTGATCGGCGCCGGCGGAATGGGTGAAGTTTATCGCGCGCACGATACGCGGTTGCTGCGCGACGTAGCGTTAAAAGTTTTGCAGGAATCTTTTACCGCCGATCCCGATCGGCTGCGCCGTTTCGAACAGGAAGCGCGAGCGGTTGCTGCGCTGAACCATCCAAACATCGTTTCCGTTTTCGATGTCGGTGTCGCCGACAAAATTCACTACATCGTGACGGAATTGATTGAAGGCGAAACACTGCGGCAGCGTATTCCTCCGCAGGGCATGCCTACGCGCAAAGCAGTGGAGTTGGCGGTACAACTGGCCAACGGGCTGGCCGCTGCGCACGATCAAGGCATCGCGCATCGCGACCTGAAGCCGGAAAACATACTCATCACCAAAGACGGACGCTTGAAAATCCTGGATTTCGGATTGGCGAAGTTGCGCCGCTCGCATGCGCAGACCGAAACCGTGGACGGCATGACAGCGGCAGAGACTAATGCCGGCATGGTGTTGGGCACTGTCGGCTACATGTCTCCAGAGCAGGTACGGGGCGAGCCTGCGGATCAACTCTCCGATATTTTCAGTTACGGAAGTATTTTGTACGAAATGATCAGCGCTCAGCGCGCATTCAAACGCGCCACCGGCGCGGAAACCATGACCGCGATTTTGCACGAGGAACCGCAGGAACTCGCCTCGCGCATCGGGGTGATTGCGCCTGCGCTCGAACGCATCGTGCGGCATTGCATGGAAAAGCAGCCGAAGCAGCGTTTCCAGTCGGCGCGCGATATCGCCTTTGATTTGGAATCGGTGTCGGCGACTTCCGGAACGACTGCGGTCAACGCGGCCACCGCCGGAAAATCATCCGCGCGATGGTTGCGCCCGGCGATTCTATCGCTGGCGTTTCTGGTTGGCGGCATAGCGCTAGGTTTTTGGCTTCATCCCGCTGCCACCGAATTGCATCCGAAGCTGCACCGCATCACGTTCAGCCGATTAACCATTTTGGGCGCGCGGTTTACGCCGGACGGCAATTTAATTTATGGAGCTTCACTGGAGGGCAAGGCACCGGAACTTTTCTTTGCGCAGAGTGGCAGCGTGGAATCTCGCGCCATTGGAATGCCTGCGACAAGCGTTCTCGCGGTGGCGCCATCGGGTGAGTTAGCCGTCCAGTCCAATCCAGCTTCTTCACAGGGGTTTGCATATTCCGGAATGCTGGCGCGTGCGCCGCAGACTGGAGGCGCTCCCCGTCCTATTGCGGAAGCCGTGGAATATGCGGACTGGGCGCCCGACGGTTCGCTTGCGGTAGTGCGCCGCGTCGGAGGGAAAGTCCGCCTCGAATATCCGCTTGGCAAGATTCTCTATGAATCGGCGGGCTGGATCAGCCACCCGCGCATTTCGCCGGACGGATCGCTGGTGGCATTTCTCGACCATCCATATCCGCGGGACGATGGCGGATCGGTCGCGGTCGTTGACAAGAGCGGACATAAAAAGACTTTGACCACGCTGAATTTCGTAAGCGCTCAGGGTCTCGCTTGGCACCCGGCGCAGAACGAAATCTGGTTTAGCGCCACCACTTCAGGTTCGAGTCGCGCGCTTTACGCGGTGGCGCCGGGCAAGAGGGAGCGTCTGGTTTATCTGGGAACCGGAACGCTGACGCTGCATGACATTTCCAAAGATGGCCGCGTACTTTTTTCGCGTGACGACTGGCGCAGCGGTATGCTCGGACTTGCCCCCGGCGCCAGCAAAGAGCGTGATCTGAGCTGGCATGACTGGACGATCGCCCGCGATATTACCGACGATGGAAAGACAGTCGCTTTCGATGAAACCGGGGAAGCCGGCGAGGAAACCGGTGCGTTTTACGTGCGTGGAACCGATGGATCGGCCGCCGTGCGCCTGGGAAATGGCGTTTTTCCGGAGTTGAGCCGCGATGGCAAAAAAGTATTGGCATTGGTGCCGGGTGTGGACGGCAAGCGGAGACTTACCGAGTTACCGACTGGTGCTGGGGAGTCGCGGACAATCACCACGGGTGATGTGCAAGTGCAAGAAGCCTGCTTCTTTCCGGACGGCCAGAGAATATTGGAACTCGGAAACGCAGTGGGCTCAAACGGCCAGCGGCTTTGGGTGCAAGACGCGAACGGCGGAAACCCCAAGCCGATCAGTCCAGAAGGAGTAGACAGTCGAATGGCCGGGACGATCGCACCCGACGGTAAGCGGGTAGCTGCAGTCGATCCCCAGGGGAAAATCGCGATTTATCCCGTGGCTGACGAAGCAGCAACCGCTGTGCCTGGAACTGCGGTCGGGGAGCGCGCGCTGGGGTGGCTGCCGGATGGGAAGAGCCTGTTAATCGCACGAATGGATGCGCCAAATGCGGTTTACGAAGTGGAGGTCAGCACCGGCAAACGCAAACTGTTTCGGACTTTCTCCGTTCCGGATGGGGTGCGCGCTGAGGATTTATCGACTCCGCTATTTTCCGCCGATTTCAAGAGCTACGTTTACGCGTACACGCGGATTGCTTCCGACCTGTACGTTGTCGAGGGATTGAAATAGGCTGGGCTGCGATCTTGCATATTCATCATCCATTCACATACATGTAAACGGCTCGTTATGCTTGACTTGCCACACTTATGCCGTGTTAAAGCCCGTTCACGGGACCCTAACTCAGAAAGCCGCCTACCGCCTTCCACCTGGCTGCGATACACTCCAGCCCGGCCGGAGACCGGTACGCTCCAACCGAATGAAACGTATCCTTATCATTGAAGACGACCGCGACATCGTGGAACTGGTTCGGTACAACCTCGCCAATGAGGGCTTTCAGGTCAGCGGCGCGAACGATGGCGCCACCGGGTTGAGCACTTTGAAAAAGTCTCCGCCGGATCTGCTTTTGCTCGACTTGATGCTGCCCAAACTTTCCGGTTTGGATATTTGCCGCGAGGTGCGCAAGGACGAATCGCTGAACCGCCTGCCGATTCTGATGCTGACCGCGCGCGGCGACGAAGCGGACCGCGTGGTGGGCCTGGAAATGGGCGCCGACGATTACGTCACCAAGCCGTTCAGTCCGCGCGAACTGATTGCGCGGGTAAAAGCGCTGCTGCGGCGGGCGGAGCCTGCCGTGGACACTCCGCGCACCATCGAAATCGGCAAGTTGTCCATCGATCCTGCGTCTTACCGGGTCAGCTATTCGGGAAAAACGGTGCCACTCAGTACCCTGGAGTTCCGTCTGCTGTACTATTTAGCTTCGCGGCCGAATCGCGTTTTCACGCGCGATCAGTTGCTGGACGCGGTGTGGGGCACGGATCGCTTCGTCACACCGCGCAGCGTGGACGTTTATGTGCGCAGGCTGCGAGAGAAAATCGAACCGGATCCCGAGAATCCGCTTCATTTGAAGACCGTCCGCGGGGCGGGCTACCTGTTCGAGACACGTGCGGCGTAATCTATTCACAAAACTCGCCCTGACTTTCTTTGCGTTGCTGTTATGCGTGCTGGTCGCGGTAGATTTTTTCGCCGACCGCGTGCTGCAGCGCGATTATGAGCGCACTGGCTTCGAACAACTGCTGGCCATCGCACGCGTCGCGCAGGCCGATCCCCCGCAACTCAGTTCGCTCCCTCCCGAGAAGCCGGAAGAAATTTCCGCACTGCAAACGTGGATGCATCACATTGCGGCCAGCGGCGCGCGCGTAACTGTCGTCACCGCGGATGGACTAGTGCTGGCGGATTCGCAATCCAATCCGCAGACCATGGAAAACCACGCCGGCCGGCCGGAAATTATTCAGGCGCTAGCCCAGGGCAGCGGCCGTTCCATCCGGCATAGCGCCACCATCAATCGCGATTTGGTGTACTACGCGGTGCAGCAGACCTCTCCATCGGGGCAGACCTACATTCTTCGCTTCGCCCTTCCGGTGGAAACCGTTGGCAAGGTATTGTGGCCGTTCCGGCGCAGCCTGTGGCTGGCGTCAGTCCTGATCTTGTTGATCGCAGGCGTGGTGGTGGTGCTGGTTGCGCGAAATTTTTCCGACCGCATCGAACGGCTCACCGCGTTTTCGCAGCGTGTGGCCGAAGGCGACTTCCGTGCACAACCTTCGGACGATACTGGAGATCCACTGGACGTGCTGAGCGGTTCGTTGAATCAGACCGCCGCACGATTGGATCGCACCATCCGTACGTTGACCGAGGAACGGAATCTTTCCTCGGCGATTCTAGGCAGCATGGTGGAAGGGGTACTGGTGGTGAACGCCGCGGAGCGCGTGGTTTTTGCCAACCACAGCTTTGCGGAAATTCTCGATATGAGCGTGCCGCCACAGGCGGGAAGCGGGTTGGTGGAGTGGGTAAGGCAAACGGAATTGATCGAAGCGGTGCGCAAAGTTCTGGCGGGCGAACCTCGCGTGGAGTCGGAGATCGTGACCGGAACGCTGCGCCAGCATTATTTTGCCGCGACGGTGGCGTCGGTGCGAACGACAGGCACGGACGGCGCGGTGTTGGTGCTGCACGACATCACGGACTTGCGCAAGCTGGAGCGGGTGCGGCGCGATTTCGTGGCCAACGTTTCGCATGAATTTCGCACGCCGCTAACGGCGATTCAGGGGTTCGCGGAAACTTTGCTGGCGGGGGCCATTGATGATCCGCAAAACCGCGGACGATTTCTGGAGATTATCGTCGAACATTCGCGCAGGCTGGCGCGGCTGACGGAAGATTTGCTGATGCTTTCCAAGATGGATGCGGACCGGCTGGAATTTGAAACGCGGCGGATTCCGGTGGCGGCGTTCATCGAGAGTTGCATGGAAACAGCGGCTCCGCGTGCGCGCGACAAGGATCTGCGGTTGTCGGTAAACCGGGCGGAAAAAATTCCCGACATTGCAGGAGACCGCCGCCGGCTCACCGAAGTGCTGCAGAATTTGCTGGACAATGCGATCCAGTACACTCCGTCCGGCGGACAAATCATGGTGAGCGCCGGCGTAGCGGACTCGGAAGTGGTCTTCACCGTCTCCGACACCGGAATTGGCATACCGCAGGCCGAGCAGCCGAGAATTTTTGAGCGCTTTTACAGAGCGGATGTGGCTCGTTCGCGGGAAGTGGGCGGCACAGGATTGGGACTCTCGATCGCCAAGCACCTGGTGGAAGGGCACGGCGGACGCATCTGGGTAGAAAGCGAAATCGGGCAAGGTTCGCAATTCCATTTTTCCGTGCCGATTTTCGATGCGGAGCGGCTGGCTTCGCGAAACGCAAGTAAGTAGCGGTTAAGCGCGCGATCGCCCGCCTGGGGCGCGCTGCTGAAAAAACTTATGACCGTGGATGTCTCTTCTCGCAAGCTCTTCACCGGTCGCGGAATTCTCTCCGGTTTTTAACTCTCTGATCATCACTCAGTAACGTAAACCTGCGAGGCTTCTGCTACGAGCACTGAAAGATTTGTGCTCCAAAGGAAGCATCCATGGGATCTGGCGCGGGACTGACGGAAACCGTTCTGTACGACACGCTGGTGAATTACCTGATTTCGATGGCGCGCACGGTGGAAGGCGCAATGAACCGCGCGCTGGAATCGATTGTAAGCGTGGACGATCCGAAAGTTTCGGCGCTGGTGGGCGAAGTGTTTTTGCTGGAACCGCGCATCAACGAAATGGAAATCGTGATTGACGAACATGCTATCCGGCTGCTGCGGCGCGGTGCATTCAGTGACGATGAGATGCGGTTGATTGTAGCGGCTCTGAAAATCACCAACGATTTGGAACGAATCGGCGACCTTGCGGTGAATTTGGCGGAGCGCGTAACCACTTTGCGCGAAATGCCCGGTTCGCAGCCGCCGGAAGAACTGGAAGCGATGACCATCGCGGTGCGGGCGATGGTATCGAAGAGTCTGGGCGCGCTGATTTTTCGCAACGCGACGATGGCGGCGCAGGTACTCGAGAGCGATGACCTGGTGGATCAATACCGCGACAGAATTTTCGAACAACTGTTGGAGCAAATGACCAAGCAGACCGCGCAGGTCGTTCCCAGCATGCAATTCATTTTGGCCACGCGGCACCTGGAACGAATTGCGGATCACGCCACCAACATTGCCGAGGACATTATTTATTGGGTACGCGGGCTGGATGTGCGGCACGGCCGCGGATTGGGCGTTCAACCAGCGCAGACAGGTGCTACAACGTCGCTGGCAGAGGTCACGGAAGATTCACACGGCCTTTATTCGGACGTGACTGCGCGGCCGGATACTCAACGCGTTTAACCTTCAGTGTTCGAACCTACCACGGGGATCATCGCTCCCCTGGCGATGATCCCCTCTCCTCCCTCCTGTTGGTCAGGAAAATACAGTGAGGCATCCTATTGACCACAGCCGAGAGTCAAATTAGTGTGGATGTGTGGGTATTAATTAAAATGAGCACTTCTGCCACCACGAGCACCTCTGGCGCGACAAGCCGACGGATTTCTGTCCCGCTGTGGCAGATTCTTACGTGTGTGTTGCTTGCTGGATTGTTTCTATACAATCCTTTCCTTGCGGCCAGCAGAGCTTCAAATAGTTTGACGGTTTGCCATCCGGCAAGCCATCGCGCCACCGTCGGTTCCTCTGAACTGGAGCAATTCACTCCACCGAACGATACCCCAGCCGTTTTTTTGCCGAATATTACAGACACACAGGAACTATTGCCACGATTGGCCGCAGGAAATTCGACGCAGTGGCAATCCGTTGAACTAGAAGAAATAGTTGCGACTCCGCAGACGGGTTTCTCCTCGAGTCTGTGGTTCCGGCCGCCGCCCGCCGTCTAAAAGCAGATCCCCAGATAACCGCAGGACAAGTCCGGTGGCAGTTTCGGTCAAGGACCGGACGACCAATATTCAGGGCTCCAGAAAGAAATTCTGCGGGTGTCTGCCGCGAGAGAATTAGGTTTGCGGCGCGTACACCGGCATAACGAATGGACTGAGAAAAATGTCTCGCAAAAAACTGATTTGGATTGTGGCGGCGGTCATTGCGGTGGGAATCGGCGCATGGCTGTGGTTGGGCCATGCGGCAAGGGAGGCCGATGATCCGGAGCATGGTGGCGCGGGTGAAGCCGTAATCGCGGCGGATGCGAAAGTAGAGCGCGGGCCGATGGAGAACACCCTGACCATTGCGGGCGAGTTCAAGCCGTTCCAGGACGTGGATGTTCACGCAAAGGTGGCGGGCTACATCAAGAAAATCTACGTGGACGTCGGCGATCACGTGAAGGGCGGGCAGACGCTGGCGGTTCTGGAAGTGCCGGAGCTGGCGGCTGAGCTGAGCGGCGCGGACGCGCAAGTACGGCGCGCGCAGCAGGAAATTCGCCGCGAGCAGGGCGATGTACAGCGCGCGGAATCCGCGCATGCTGCGGCACATTCGATGTACAGGCGATTGAAGCAGGCAAGCGAACAGCAAAAAGGACTGGTGGCGCAGCAGGAAGTGGACGACGCGCAGGCGAAGGATTTGGAAACGGAAGCGCAGGTTTCCAGCGCGCAGGCGGCACTTTCCGCCGCGCAGCAGCAACTGGAAATGGCAGACGCGAACGAAAAGCAGTTTGGCGCGATGACCAATTACACGCGAATCGTGGCGCCGTTCGACGGAGTGGTGACCGCGCGGCATGCGGACACCGGCTCGCTGGTGGCGGCGGGAACTTCATCGAGCTCGCAGGCGATTCCCATCGTTCGAATCGCAGAAATTTCGAAACTTAGACTGGTATTGCCGATTCCGGAATCGATTGCGGCGCAGATTCATCTGGGCGATCCGGTGAAGGTGAGAGTCCAGGCGCTGAACCAGGACATCACCGGCAAAGTATCCCGGTTCGCGGATTCGCTGGACATGCAGACGCGCACCATGGAAACGGAAATTGATTTTGACAATCGCAACGGCAAGTTGATTTCCGGGATGTACACGGAAACACAGCTGATGCTGGCGGAAAGGCCGAATGCGCTGAGTGTGCCGTTGGAAGCTGTGGCGGAAAACGGGAACGAAGCAACGGTGCTGCTGGTGACGTCTCAGAACACGATTGAGCAAAGGAAAGTTCGACTTGGAATTCAAGGCAAGTCGCGCGTAGAGGTGGTGGCCGGATTGAAAGAAGGCGACCGCGTGGTGATCGGGAACCGCAGCCAGTACCGCGAGGGAGAAAAAGTGCAGCCGAAGGAAACGGCGCCTGTGAGTTCGAACAATGGAGGCGCGAACTAATGTCCGGATTTTCGATTCGCAATCCATTTTTCATCATGGTGTGCTGCCTGATCGTGGCGATTGTGGGAACGGTGACGCTGGTTCGCATGCCGGTGGACCTGTTTCCGCCGATCAATATTCCGGTGGTGGTGGTGGCGACGTTTTATTCGGGAATGCCGCCGCAGCAGATCGAGACGAGCATCACCAATCCGTTCGAACGGTTTTTTACGCTGGCCAGCGGAGTGGACCACATCGAGTCGCGGTCGTTGCCCGGAGTAAGCCTGATCAGAATTTATTTTCAGGCGGGGACAAACGCGGACGCGGACTTGAGCACCATTTCGAACCTGGCGATGGCGGACTTGCGGCGTTTGCCCCCGGGAACGCTGCCGCCGGTGGTGCTGAAATTCGATGCGTCGAGCCTGCCGGTATGCCTGATCACGCTGAAGGGCGAGGGCCTGAATGAGACGGAGTTGCACGACCTGGGGCAATACAACGTGCGCAACCAGATTGCCAACGTGCCGGGTTCCTCGGTGCCACAACCATTTGGCGGACGCTACCGGCAAATCATGGTGTATGTCGATCCGCTGAAATTGCAGGCGCATCAACTGAGCCCGATGGACGTAGTGCGGCAGTTGAATCAGAGCAATCTGATTCTACCGGCGGGCGACGTGAAGATCGGGCCGTTCGACTACAACTTGTATTCGAATAGCCAGGCGCCGACCGCGAAATCGATCAATACCATGCCGCTGAAAACGGTGGGGCAATCGTCGGTGCTGGTCGGCGATATCGGCAAAGCCGTGGACGCGGAGGCCATACAGACGAATATCGTGCGCGTGGATGGGCAGCCTTCGGTGTACCTGCCGATTCTGAAGCAGGGCGGCGACACCAACACGATTGCGGTGGTGGAAGGAATCAAGGACGCGCTGAAGCATCTGGTGGACATTCCGAAACAGTTGAAGACGCGCGTGGTGTTTGACCAATCGATTTTCGTGCGCACGGCAATCGACAACTTAATCCACGAAGGCGGAATCGGGCTGGTGCTGACCGGATTGATGATTCTGCTATTTCTGGGAAGCGTGCGCGCGACGGCGGCGGTGTTTTTGTCGATTCCACTTTCCGCGCTGGCCGCATTTCTGGCGATTGGCGCGGGCGGCGGGACGGTTAACACCATGGTGCTCGGCGGGCTGGCGCTGGCGTTTTCGCGTTTGATCGATAACTCGGTGATCGTGCTGGAGAATATTTTTCGGCATATGGAGATGGGCGAGTCACCCGAAGTAGCGGCGGAAAAAGGCGGAAGCGAAGTGGCACTGGCAGTGCTGGCTGCGACGATCGCGACCTCGATCGTGTTTTTTCCAGTGGTGTTTCTATATGGAGTGAGCCGGTTTTTGTTTGTGGCGCTGGCGACTGCTGTGATTTTGTCGCTATTTGCGTCGTACCTGGTGGCGATGACGGTCGTTCCGCTGTTCTGCGCCAAGCTGATCAAAAAACATCAGGCGGATGAAACAGTTGGTGAAGGATCGATTGAAGTGCGCCTCGGTAAAATCTCAAAGAAATTCGACGCATATTTTGGAGCGATGCTGGAAAAGTACGACCGGACGCTGGCTACCGCGCTGCTAAAGCCCGCGGCTACGGTAATTGGGCTGGTCGGAGTGTCACTGCTGTGCTTCGCGCTGTATCCGCTTCTGGGTGTCTCGTTTTTTCCGCGCACCGATCCGGGGCAGTTTGTGATCAACCTGAAAGCGCCGACCGGTTCTCGCGTGGAATTGACGGAAGACTATGTGAAGAAATTGGAAGACATCATCCGCGATGTGGTTCCGAAAAATGAATTGCAAATCATCGTATCCAACATCGGCGTGACGCCGGATTTTTCGTCGATTTATACGTCGAACTCCGCGCCGCATACGGCATTCGTGCAAGTGAGCTTGAAAGAAGGCCACAAAGTTGGAAGTTACGAATACATGCGGCGGGTGCGCGGACGCATTGCGAAAGACCTGCCGCAGTTGACGGCGTATTTTCAGTCGGGAGGGCTGGTGGACGCGGTCATCAATCTGGGATTGCCCGCGCCCATCGATGTGCAGGTGAGCGGCAGCAATATGCAGCAGACGTATGCGGTGGCTTCGCAATTGGCGTCGAAAATCCGGCAATTGAAGGGAGTGAGCGACGTGCTGATCCCGCAGGATATTGATTATCCCGCGCTGGAATTGGATGTAGACCGGGAGAAGGCGAGCCAGCTGGGACTTTCGCAAAAAGAAATCGTGGACAACGTGATTACGTCTCTGACGTCGAACGCGATGATTGCGCCGAACTATTGGATCGACCCAAAGAGCGGGAATCCGTACCTGTTGACGGTGCAGTATCCGGAGAATGCCGTAAGCACGTTGACGGACCTAAAGCAGATTCCGCTGCGCGGGCCGAACATTTCACAGCCGACGTTTCTGGACAGCGTGGTGAAGGTGAAAACCATCGCTTCACCGACGGAAGTGGACCACTACCAGTTGTTTCGCGTGATTGATTTATATATTTCTCCCAAAACAGAAAATCTGGGGACGATCACACCGCAGATCGAAAAAATGCTAAACGACACGACGATTCCCGAAGGGGCGCGAGTAAACCTGCGTGGTTCGGTCCAGGGAATGCAATCTTCGTTCAGGAGTTTTGCCATCGGACTGATTTTGTCGGTGGTGCTGGTGTACCTGGTGCTGGTGGCGCAATTTGCGTCGTGGACCGATCCGGTGATTATTTTGCTGGCAGTGCCGCCGGGCCTGGCGGGTGTGCTTTTGTTTTTGCTGGCGACAAAGACGACGCTGAACGTGATGTCGTTGATGGGCGTGGTGATGATGGTGGGTATCGTGGTCTCGAACAGTATTTTGATTGTGGAATTCGCGCGGCATTTGCATCACGAAGGGAAACCGCTGAAGGAAGCTGTGTCGGTGGCATCGCGACTGCGGCTGCGGCCAGTGTTGATGACTTCGCTGGCTACGCTGCTGGGTTTGATTCCGATGGCGTTGGGAATCGAAGCAGGTAGCGAACAGTACGCTCCTCTGGCGCGCGCGATTATTGGCGGGTTGCTGGTGTCGGTGGTGGTGACGGTGTATCTGGTGCCGGCCGCGTATTTGATCGTGCATCGCAAGGAAGAAGACGCTGGAGGGGAGGTACACGCGTGACGCGACACATTCCAATTTGGCCGGTGCTGCTGTTGTGGCTGGCGATTCCAGCGGCGGGACAGTCGCCTCAACCTACGGCGCCACAACCCAGACCAGAACAACAAGACAGCACGGCCCTCTCACCAACTACAACTTCGCCAGCGACGGCAACTCTCCCCGCAACACAAACAGCGAATCCAGCGGCGCAAGGCGCAGTGCCGGCGGGAACTTCTTTGACGCGGCGGGAGGCCGAAGCGCTGGCATTGAAGAAGAACCCGCAAATCACGGTGGGCAAGTTGCGTGCGCTGATGGCCGGGCAATATGTGCGAGAACAGAGATCGGCGCTATTACCGACAGCGTACTTGAGTTTAACGGGAGTTACCGCAAGCCCGGGAGCACGCATTTCGGCTGGCGCTCTGAACAATCCGATCATTTTTCCGCGTGCGGCGACGGGCGCGACGGTCAGCCAGTTGATTACGGACTTCGGGCGCACCACCAACCTGGTGTCCAGCGCGGAGTCTTCCGCCAAAGCCGAGGAGGAGACTTCCAGAGCGACCATGGCACAGATTGTGCTGGCGGTGGACCAGGCGTTCTACAACGCGCTCGAAACAGAAGCGCTGCTGCAGGTGGCGCAGCAGACAATCGATGCGCGGCAGTTGATCGTGAACCAGATCAATGCGCTGACGCAGGCCAAGCTGAAATCGGATCTGGATCTGAGCTTCGCGAACGTGGACCTTTCGCGCGCCAAGCTGCTGCAACTTGAGGCCCGGAATAATTACCAGACATCGCTCGCCGTGCTCTCCGCGATTCTGGGGTACCCGGACCAACAGCAGTTCGATCTGGTGGAAAGCACCAGCGCTCCTGAACAACCCGACGCGGACGTGAATCCGTTGATCATGGAAGCGCTGCGGCAGCGGCCTGAAGTTTTGGCGTTGCAGGATCAAGTAACGTCGGCGGAAAAATTCGGGCACGCGGAGCATGACCTCTGGCGGCCAACGGTGAGCGCCTTGGGCACGGTGGGTGTGGCGCCGGTTCGTAACGACGCTTTGCCGAACTGGTACGGAGCGGTAGGCGTGAACATTAATATTCCGGTGTTCAACGGATTTTTATATAACGCGCGGGGGAAAACGGCTGACCTAGAGACGGAAGCGGCAAAGCAGCGGCTGTTGGACCAGCGCAACAACATCGCGCGGGACGTTCGAACCGCGTGGCAGCAATCGCAGCAGGCGTTCGAACGGCTTGGGGTCACGCAACAGTTTCGCGAGCAGGCAAATCTGGGGCTGAATCTGGCACAGTCGCGCTACAACCTGGGTTTGGGTTCCATTGTGGAGTTGGGCCAAGCGGAATTGCAGAAGACCGAAGCGGACATCACGGACACAGACGCGCAATACCAGTATCGCTTGACCCGGCTGGTTCTCGCTTATACGATTGGCGCGCCGAAGTAGGCACTTCCTCGACTTGGTACGCTAAGAGACGCTTCGGAGAAAACGGACGATAATCGAACGCTCCCAGGGCCTGCACCGAAGAGCAGCTCCCGCCGGCACTCTTACTGCGAGCGGCAGCCCTTGCGTGTTGTAGCCAGTAAAAATAAAAATCGGCCGTAAACTCCGGCATGTCAGCGAGTTTGCCCGTAACAATTCGTGTTACAGGATATTCACATTCGATTGACGTGCCAGTAAGACGCCCCCTCTACGTTTACCTGCGGGGAAGGTTCGCAGACTCACCGGTATTTTCACACTTAAACTGCAGCAAAAGAGAGAGGCAATGAGAAAAACAGCAGCTATGATCTTGTCGCTATTCCTGGTGTCGGGGATAGCATTTGCGGACACACCGAAGGATGATGACCCGCAACCGGCACAAACCGCGAAAACCAAGAAACCTGCAAAAAAACCAGCCGTGAAGTCTGCGACCGCCATCCTTGCCGAACAGGTGGAAGCGTTGCGACAGTCAATGGAAGCTCAACAACAACAGATTAAGCAACTGCAGGACGAGTTGGCGAAGCGCGACGCCCAAATTGGCGACGCGAAGAGCGCAGCTGCGGCCGCGGATGCCAAGGCGAGCGAAGCGGACGCCAAAGCGTCGGCCGCTGCCAGCAGCACTGCGGACGTGAAAACCACCACGACCACGCTGAGTTCCGACGTTTCCGACTTGAAACTGAGCAACGAAGCGGTGAAGGGCGCAGTGGCGGATACTCAGAAGAAGATCATCTCTTTCGAATCCCCTTCGACCATTCATTACAAGGGAGTCAGCATTACTCCGGGCGGCTTCCTGGCGGCGGAAACCGTGACGCGGACGCGCGCCGCCAGCGCCGACATCAACACGCCGTTCACCGGTATCCCGTTTAACGCGGCCGATCTCGCCCACGTTAGCGAGAATAATTTCTCCGCTCGGCAGAGCCGCTTGAGCCTTTTGGTCGAGGGTAAGCTGGCCAATGCGAAGATCGGCGGCTACTACGAAGCCGACTTCCTAAGCTCCGGCACCACTTCAAACAATCGGCAGAGCAACAGCTACACTTGGCGAACCCGCCAGGCGTTTGCGTTTGCCTCTTGGGAGAACGGAGTGACATTGAGCGGCGGTCAGATGTGGACGCTGGCCGCGGAGGACAAAAAGGGCATCATAAACCGGCAAGAAGACCTGCCGTTGGTCATCGACCCACAGTACAACGTGGGTTTTACTTGGGCTCGGCAGTACGCCTTCCGCGCGGTGAAGGATTTCGGCGGAAAATTCGCCCTCGCTGCGTCAGTGGAATCGCCGCAAGCCACGATTGGCGGCCGCGGGTTCTCTTCGGTGACCACCATTAACAGCGCCGCTGCGCCAGCCACGATCGTCACCTCAGGGGCGACGACGGCGGTTACTGGAAACTTCTTCGTCAACGCTCCTGGCGCTGGCGGCGGTCTCTATAACGCTTTCGACGCCAACGGCTACACCGTCAATAAGGCTCCGGACCTCATTTTCAAGGCGGCTGCGGATCCCGGGTTCGGACACTATGAACTGTTTGGCATCGTGAGCTTCTTTCGCGACCGTATTTATCCTTGCGGCGTAGTCGGCACCAATGCGAACGACACCGCTCCCCCCTTGGTTCCGACGAGCCTCACCTGCGGTTCTGCGAACCCAACCACGGTCAGCAGCTTTGGGGCGACGAACAGCAGCACCACCGGCGGCGGCCTTGGTGCCAGCGTTCTGTGGACGGTCTTGAACAAGAAGGCGGACATTGGGCTGAAGGCGGTTGCAGGCGACGGCATCGGCCGTTATGGCTCCGCGCAGCTTGCAGACGCCACAGCTCGCCCTGACGGCACGCTGTCGCTGATCCGCACTGCGCATGGTTTGGCCAGGCTTGAGCTACATCCAAGTCCCAAGCTCGATATTTATGCTTATTGGGGCCTGGAGTATGCCTGGCGCGCAGGATACAGGGGCTACAACGCGGTTACTGTCACGAAGACGGCCGCGATTCCTGCAACGCCCCCGACGGCCACCAACCCAGCCGGGACTCTGCCGATTCCGGCCACCACCACCACCACCTTCTCGCTAAACGGTATCGGCGGATACGGAAACGTCGCGGCCAACAACAGCGGCTGCTCCACCGAGGGTGTGCCGTTGAACGACTTCAACCCGTCAAACGGTTCCAACTGCGCCGGTGACATTCGCATCATCCAGGAAGGCACTCTCGGCTTTTGGTACAAGTTCTACCAGGGTCCGAAAGGGCGGGTCCAGTTCGGCATGCAGTATTCCTATCTCACCAAAAACGCTTGGTCCGGCACCGGCGGCGTACCTGCCGGGAGCTCTGGCATCGGTTCGAAGGCCAACGACAATATGATCTTCACCTCTTTCCGCTATTACATTCCTTAGAACGAGTGTGAAGCGCATCGCCCCACCCCTGGGGACGAGCACAGAAGCGGCGCTCAAAAGGCGCCGCTTTTGCTTTTTTGACTGAGGTAAATTTCAAATATATGTACAGAAGGCGCTAAGGAACGTGGATTGAGGGAGTTCCGCGATTCAACCAACTCTGAAGCGACTGTAACACTCCTGTAATACTTCACCGCCAAGATGGTGATGACGGAACAGGGCCCCAATACCAGCCTGATAAGATTGGCCGGCCAACGGTCAACTCGTGTGGAGAGAGATGCTAATGAGAAGAGTCGCAGGAGTGGTTGTGCTCGGTTTGGCGCTGGGTGGTCTAGCGCTGGCGCAGAGTTCCCTTCTGATTAACGGAGCGGGCGCCACATTTCCATATCCGATTTATTCGAAATGGTTTGACGAATATCACAAGACGAACGGCGCACAGATCAATTACCAGTCCGTGGGTTCCGGAGCCGGTATCAAGCAAGTGACCGAAGGAAACGTGGACTTCGGCGCTTCGGACGGCCCGATGAACGACGAACAAATCAAGGCGTACCGCGCAAAAAATGGCAGCGGAATTCTGCATTTCCCCACGGTGCTCGGCGCGGTCGTGCCCACCTACAATATTCCAGGAGTAAGCGGGACGCTCAATTTCACTCCGGAAGCGCTCTCTGGAATTTTCCTGGGGCGCATTTCCAAATGGAATGATCCGGCGATCACCGGCGCGAACAAAGGCGTAAACCTTCCAGGGAACGACATCGTCGTGATTCATCGTTCCGACGGCAGCGGCACCACTTACATCTGGACGGATTATCTTTCGAAGGTGAGCGGAGACTGGAAAGACAAAGTCAGCAAAGGCACGTCGGTGAGCTGGCCGGTGGGTCTCGGCGGCAAAGGCAACGAAGGCGTCACCGGATTAATCAAACAGACGCCCAATTCGATCGGGTATGTTGAACTGATTTACGCAGCTCAGAACAAAATTCTTTACGGCACCGTGAAGAACTCTGGGGGAGCATTCGTCAAAGCCGACCTGGCGAGCGTCACCGAAGCGGCAGCAGGCGCGGTGAAAACGATGCCGGAGGATTTCCGGGTATCGATCACCAATGCACCGGGCAAGAATGCTTACCCGATTTCGAGCTTCACGTGGCTGCTGATCCCGGAAAAATTCAAGGACAGCGCGAAACGTGATGCTTTGAAGGGCTTTTTGAAATGGGCCATTACCGATGGGCAGGGCGTCGTGGAAAACCTGTCCTACGCAAAGCTTCCGAAGGAAGTTGTGGAGAAAGAGCTGAAAGCCATCGGCAAAGTTCAGTAAAACGCCTCACAGAGTAACGGCGAACCGAACAAAGGCACAGTAAGCAGGCGCGTGGCAACTTCAACCATTAACGTTCCGAACGCGGGCCCCGTTGCGGGCTCGCGTTCTTTTCTGGCCAAGCTGCGAAATGGCGATGAAATCGCACGCGTGGTCACGTTTTTGTTTGCCGCCACGGTTGTGCTGATCGTGGTGCTGCTGGTTTATCAGTTGTGGGCCGGTTCGGCGCTTCCCAGACACAAATTTGGCCTGAGTTTTTTCATCAGCAAGGTTTGGGATCCGATCGGTGAAGAGTTCGGCGCGCTGCCGTTCATTTACGGCACCGTAGTAACCTCGGCGGTGGCGCTTATTATGGCCGTTCCGCTTGGCATTGGCGCGGCAATCTTCCTGGCGGAATTGGCGCCGCAAAAGATCTCCGATCCTCTGCAATTTTTTATTGATTTGCTGGCCGCGGTGCCCAGCGTAATTTACGGAGTGCTGGGCGTATTTATCGTAATACCGCTGATGCGGGTGTGGATCGCGCCGGCGCTGAAGGCCACGCTGGGTTTTCTGCCGCTGTTTCAAGGGCCGGCGTACGGAGTCGGGTTCTTCACCGCCGGGATCGTGCTGGCAATCATGATTGTTCCCTACATCATTTCGGTGTCGCGAGAGGTGCTGCTGTCGGTTCCACGCGACCAACGCGAAGCGGCGCTGGCTCTGGGCGCCACGCGGTGGGAATCAACCTGGAAAGTAGTGGTGCCTTTTGCGCGCACCGGCATCATGGGCTCGATCTTCCTGGCCCTGGCACGCGCTCTGGGTGAAACGATGGCCGTGACGATGGTGATCGGGAATACGCCATCTATCAGCGCATCGCTACTCGCGCCCGGATACTCAATTGCGGCTGTGATCGCGAATGAATTTACCGAAGCGACGACCGAAACATACACGCAAGCGTTCATCGAACTGGGCTTGGTGCTGTTCCTGCTCACCTTCATCCTGAATGGTCTGGCCCGGCTGCTGATGATGCTTACGGTATCGCGCGGCAGCGGAACGGGGCGCGCATGAACATGAATTCGCGCCTGAAGATGCGAAAGTTCATTAGCGCCTTCATGCTGACGATGACCGGCCTCTGCGCGGTTGTCGCGGTCTCGGTACTCTTTCTGATTCTTGGTTACCTGGTGTATCACGGCGGGCGCGACATCAATTGGAACTTCTTTACGAAACTGCCCACTCCCGTTGGCGAAAGCGGCGGCGGTATGGCCAACGCCATCGTGGGCAGCGCCAAATTGCTGCTTTTAGCTTCGTTGATCGGTGTGCCGATTGGTTTCTTTGGAGCAATCTACCTGGCTGAGTTCAGCGGCACGAAGATGGCGTTCGTCGTTCGCTACTCCGCTGATTTGCTGAACGGAGTACCTTCCATCGTGATCGGCCTTTTTGCGTTCGCCCTGGTGGTGCATCCGTTCCACCATTTTTCCACGATCGCCGGCGGATTCGCTTTGGGCATCATGATGATCCCCATCACACTGCGCAGCACGGAAGAGTTCCTGCTCGGGGTTCCCAACTCGCTGCGAGAGGCCGCCATGGCCCTGGGTGCAAGCAAGTGGAAGACGATCGCCACGGTGATCGTGCCCGCCGCTTACCGCGGCATCCTTACCGCTATCCTGCTCGCATTCGCCCGCGTGGCCGGTGAAGCCGCTCCACTGCTATTCACCGCGCTTGGCAATCGCTATTGGAGTCCCGGTTGGAACCAACCGATCGAATCCCTGCCGCACATGATTTACATTTACGCACTTTCTCCCTACGAAGACTGGCAACGGCAGGCATGGGCCGCGGGACTGGTTCTGCTCGGCCTTATCCTGGCGGTGAACATCGTTGCACGAGTGATTTTGGCCCGTGGGGTAGCTGTGCCGAGGTCCTAACATGCAAGCTGCGAGGCCCGCATTGAACGTAAATCTGAAACCGACCGGCATAGCGAACACGGAGCGCGAAACGACAGCGGCTCCATCGATGCGCATGACCGTTTCCAAGGTCAATTTTTACTACGGCGAGAAGCAAACGCTCTTCGACGTCAACATGAACATCGCGCAGAACCACGTCACGGCGTTGATCGGCCCGTCGGGCTGCGGAAAGTCCACGCTACTGCGGACGTTCAATCGCATGCACGAAACGGTGCGCAACGCACGCCTGGAAGGCGAAATCCTGCTGGACGGGCAAAATATTCTTGCGCAGGACGTGACGCAGTTGCGCCGCCGCGTGGGAATGGTTTTTCAGCGACCGAATCCTTTTCCCAAGTCCATTTTTGAGAATGTCGCGTACGGCCCCAAGATCAACGGCGCCAACGCGCCCATCGCGGAAATTGTGGAAAAAAGTTTGCGTCGCGCGGCACTGTGGGACGAGGTGAAGGATCATTTGCACAAGTCGGCGTACGAACTTTCCGGCGGCCAGCAACAGCGGCTGTGCATCGCGCGCGGACTGGCGGTGGAGCCGGAAGTGCTGCTGCTGGACGAACCGTGCTCGGCGCTGGATCCGATCAGCACCGCGAAAATCGAGGAGTTGTTGGTGCAATTGAAAGATTCCTGCACCATTGCCATCGTTACGCATAACATGCAGCAGGCGGCGCGCGTGAGCGACTTTACGGCGTTTTTGCTGGTGGGGCAATTGGTGGAATTCAACCCGACGCCGCTGCTGTTCACCACGCCCAGCGATCCGCGCACGGAAGCGTACATCACCGGACGCTTCGGCTGAAAACGTACGCGCGCTCGGCTTCGGAAGTCATTCCGGGCGCAGCGAGGAATCTCTCTTCGGTTTGTGAGTCGACCCGCAATGAACGAAAGGACTCCATGGAACGCCATTTCGAACGAGACCTGAATGAATTGAAAGAACGCCTGCTGTGGATGGGCAGCCTGGCGGAGCGCGCTGTGCATCAGGCGGTGCACGCGGTGCTGGACTCCGACGAGCAGCTGGCTAAGCGCGTGCTGGACGAAGAAGGCGCGATCAACGAATTGCAACTGGAGATAGACGACCGCGTCGTGCAGCTTTTGGCGTTGCACCAATTAATGGCCATGGACTTGCGTTTCGTCTTAGCCGTTTCGCGCATCAACAACGATTTGGAACGCATCGGCGATCAGGCGGTAAACATCGCACAAGGCGCTATGCGCATTCTGCGGCACCCGCGCGTGAAGCCTTACGTGGATTTGCCGCGCATGAGCGAAGTGGCGGAAGAAATGATGCGCGATGCGTTAAACGCCGTCGTGCGCCGTGACGTGGACCTGGCGCGCAAAGTTTTAATGAGCGATGACAAGGTGGATCACTACCGCGACCAGATTTTCCGCGAACTGCTCACTTACATGATGGGCGATTCAAGCGTAGTGTTTCCGGCGTTCGAATTGATCCTGGTGGCAAAAAACCTGGAGCGCATCGGCGATCACGCCACGAACATCGCCGAAGACGTGATTTACCTCGTGCAAGGGCAGGACGTGCGTCATCCCGCCGTGGACCGCCGCTAAACCTTCGCAATTTGCGGCGGACGTCTCTTGTAAGACAAAATTGATAATGACGCGATGAGGCTGGCGGTGGAGATCCACCCGCCGAGCGTGCGATCCGTGGTGCGGGTAAAGTCGATGCGCACTTTCGATTCACCGGCGGGAATGGGAACGATCATCTCCTGGGTTCCTTTAGCATGCGATGGCGTGACCGCTGCGCCATTTACCGTGGCTCGCCAGGCCGGGTAATTCAGCACGCGAAGAACTACGTTGGCCGGATTTTTGCTGACGATTCTAACCGCCTTGTGCTCAGCATTCCATTTTTCGACTACTACATTTGATTCGTTTTGCGCGAGTGGCCCAGACCCGTGGCGCAGAATATAAGCCCGCGCCTCCTTCTGCGGCAGGTCGCTGCGATCATCTCCGGCAGGATCGTACTCGTCGGTACCTTCGAACCCGGAGCCATCTTGCAAAGCAGCCTGCAACGTCGGCATATCTTCGGTGTCCCACCAGGCATGTTTCACCATGTAGTGCGCCGAGCCGGCAATCACCAATGCAGCGAATAGCGGCCAGACCCAGCGTAGCGGTCCGCGCGTCGCAGCCGCTGTAAAAATCAGCGCGCATAAGGCAATTATAGACATCCATCGCCAGGGAAACTGCACGAAGCGCAGCTCCGGCAAAAATCGCCATAGAATATTCGTAACCGGAAACATCAAAACGATGGCGGACAACGAGAGTACCGCCAGCAAAACAAAATGATTGGATTTCAGCTTGCCCATGTTTGCCCTGGAAATGGCGCCCCATGCCGTCAGCGCCGCGCAGATCGCCCACAAAACCAGAAGTACCGCGACGTGCGACGCGATGCGATTAAATGCATCGTGCTCGGCGTCGGACGTTCTTGCATAAAGGAAATTGTCAGCGGGCGTAAGTCCGCCATAAAGCGCCGCGGAAATCTGCACCCAGCGTTGTTCGTAAATCGCGGGAATCAGATAGAACGAGGCCAGTCCGAATCCCAGCGCCATTCCCGTGGCTCCATGTACCAACACAGAGAAAGAACGCTGCCGCAAGGCAGCCACGATAAAGAGGAGCGTGACACTATATGTCGCGATAACTGACGCGGGCGCATTGGAAAGCCAAATCGCGCAAAACGGCATCGCGAAGAAAACTATTTTGCGGAATTGCCAGTCGTTTTTGCCCGGCAACAATCGAATCAGTCGCAGAGTCGCCAGCATTAGAAGCGGAAAGATCGCTATGGCCAGAAGTTCCGCGAAGTCGCTGCGCATATAAATGATGAGCAAGCTGTAGGGATTTGCCGCGAAGCATGCGGCCCCTAAGAGCGCCGCGAATCGCGAATCGGCAATTCGGCGAAACAGCGCATAAGCGGAGAGTCCGGCAAATGTTTGCACGCACCCGATAAAAACCGCCGCGACCGATTGCCAGGGGAGGATCGTTCCCAGAAATGCTCCGAAAAGCCACGACAGCGGCGGATAAAAAATAAATCGCGGCTCGCCAAAGCCGAAATTGGCCCACTCCGTCCAGCGCGGGAAAAGTATGCCTTGTTTCCACTGGCCGACGGCGTCGAGCCACGAGGCCATGTGAAAGGCAATATCGTGACCAGAAGCGGTTCCAAGTCGAAAAAAAGGCACGAGCAGGGCGAGCGATACGCTCGCTGAAATCAAAGCCGCGATTCTCCATTCGCGAACGTGAGGTTCTGAAGAGCTTGTTCGGAGTGGAAGCGGCGAATCGCTCATCTGGTGTGCTTGCGATTGTAACCGGAAGGCAATTCGTTTCGCGATGCTCTATTGCAGTTAGACCGGCAAATTTACTTGCGCAGCTCGCCAGACAGATAAATCAACTGCCCCACATGATGATAGGCGTGTCCCGCGCAGCGCAAAAAAATGGCAAAGCGCTCCGTAGCTTCGGGTTCGCGCACCGCGGAGTACGGTTGCATCCAGTCCTCCGCGGACTGATCTTCAATTGTCGCGATCACCATCGCAATCGCACGATCAAACGCACCCAGAACTTCCGCCTTTGGTTTAAGCTCCGGCTCGTTGAACTCGCGATCGCGGTCGCGCACGTAGCCATTGCCGGCGACTCGTGCTCCGATGTAGTAACTCAAGTTGCCAGTCATGTGAAGTAAGACGTGACCGACCGTATTTCCGTGCGCGAACGGTCGCTGCCACAGTTGTTCGTCGCTCAGCGGATCAACCCATTGATGCGTCTGTTCGCGCACCATCGCGTAATAGTCCGAGAGATCTTTGGCGATCACTTCGGGCAGGTCTTTCATCTTTTCCCACCTCGCGCAGCGTTCGAATCGAACCGTCGTTCATTTCGGTTTTTCGTTCTTGTAGATCACGCCTTCTTTCATCACAAAGAAGACATGTTCGGTTTGCCGGATATTTTGTGCGGGATCGCCAGGTACCGCCACCACGTCGGCAAGTTTGCCAATTTCAAGCGTCCCGATTTTATTTGCCAGTCCCAACAAATCCGCGTCACTGGAAGTGCCGGCCTTCAGCGCATCAATCGGCTTCATTCCCAAATCCACCATCTGGTGGAATTCTTCCGCGTTGCGACCGTGCGGATAGACCGCGGCGTCGGTTCCCAAGCCAATCTTGATGTTCTTCGCGAGTGCTTTTTGAAACGTGAGATGTACGTGCGCGATGGCGTCCTCGGCCTTCACCTTGATGGCCGGAGGAATGGGAACTCCTTTTTGGATCTGTTCGGTCAATCCCTGCACTGCCATCAGCGTCGGCACGTAGTAAGTGCCCTTCTGCTTCATCATGTCCAGCGCTTCATCGTCAAGGAATGATCCATGCTCGATGGAGTCAATTCCGGCACGAATGGCGCGCTTCGCGCCTTCGGCGCCATGAGCGTGCGCCGCGGTCTTGAGCCGCAAAGCATGCGCTTCATCGACCAGCGCGTCGAGTTCGGCTTGCGTGAGTTGCGGCGTGTCCACGGCGTCGGCCAGCGAAAGCACGCCACCCGTTGCGCAAGTCTTGATGATCGTCGCACCGTATTTGTGTGCCAGGCGAACCGCCCGGCGCGCTTCGTCGGGTCCGTTGACCACACCAACTTCCGGCCCGGTCTCCGGGCCTAGCGCCCCCTCACGGTATCCGGTTTCGTCGCAATGTCCGCCCGTCGCTCCGATGGCGTGCACCGCCACCAGCATGCGCGGCCCCGGAACGACCTCGCGCTCGATGGCATTTCGCAATCCCACATCCAGAAAATCTCGAGAGCCGACATCGCGCACCGTCGTGAAACCGGCCAGCAAAGTGATCCGCGCGTTCGCGCTGGCGTCCAGCGCCATCTCTGGAATCGGCTTCCGCAATGCATCGAGCGCCGCCTTTGCATAGTCCTCGCGGTACATCATGGTCAGGTGCGTGTGCGCATCAATAAATCCGGGCAGCAACGTGGCGTCGCCCAGATCGATCACTTCCGCATCGCTGAGCAAATTCGCGCCGGCTCCGACGCCCGTGATCTTGCCGTCGGTAACCACCACGATTCCGGGCGCGACGATCGCATTGCTCTTTCCATCGAACATGCGCGCTGCTTTCAATACGTACGACTTCGATGGTTGTTTCTGCTGCGCAAATGCCGGCAATAGCCCCAAAGCGCACAATGCCGCCAACACGATAACCCTGCGAATCATTGCAATTTCCTCCGGTGATCGGTCCGAAAAACCGAGTGCCCAAAATAGCTTGTCAGCAGAAAATGTCAAGATGATCTGGATTTTTCGGCGCTCGATGTCCCATTCTCACTGCGATCCGTCACGTGAGTTGCGAAACGTCCACAGCGCGCCAATCAATCAGCAAAATCATGCGCCCAGGCGACATCGCCGTTTTGCAAGGTGCTATCTGAAGGATATCTCTATAAGCGCTACCGTGCCCACGGGGTCAGGTTTAGAACCTGCCTGTTTTCAGCAACTTGCTTGATGTCGGTCATGGTTTTTGATTGCACCAAACGCAAAAAATCAGCGTTTAGTCTGCGAGAATTTTGTTAGAATCATCCCGGAGCTGAAAAGGGATGTAGCCCTGCCGGGAACCCACTCTCCCCTCACAGCCTTCCCTGATCGCCGCCAGCTCTCCATTTAGATAAGGTTTGTCGATTTTCCTGGAGCTTCTTATGGGCACAAGAACCAACCATCCGCGTTCCTTCCTTGGTTATCGGTGGGCGGCTATTCCGCGTGATTATCTGGCGCGGCGCCGCTATTTCCGAAAGATTTCCAATGTGCTGATGATTCTTCTTTTAAGCCTGATTCTTGCCGGCTTTATCATTTACACTTCGAATCCAGGTGGGTTCAGTTCACCTGCTGGTCGCTAGCTGGCATTTGGTCGGTTCGAATCCGCTTGTCGAAGTTCGCCGAGCTTGCGTGATCATCGATTCGAAGCATCACGGCTCACATCAAGCTCACATCAAGGTTCGGTGGGCGTCTTTTATCAGCAGGCGTCATCGTGGGCCCGGCAGGCATTTGCCTGCCCGCGAAAAATCGGCAAGGGAAGGCAGCGATGTTTCAGTCAAAACGAATTGATCCGCAATTGTTGGAATCTTACCGCTCGCAGTCCGGCCAGACCATTCGCGCGCTTTCTCAGGATCGCCCGCTGTTGCTGGTGTTTCTCCGCCATTTTGGCTGAACGTTCTGCCGCGAGGCGGTCGCCGAGCTTACGAAACTTCGTTCTCAGATCGAAAAGCAGGGGACGCAAATCGCGTTCGTGCACCTGGGCACGGAAGAGCGCGCCGCGAAATTTTTCGCTCCCTATGATTTGGACGATCTGCCGCGCTTTGCTGATCCCGACGGCAAGCTGTACGAAGCGTTTGGACTGACCCGCGCCGAATTGCGCCAGTATTTGAACCGCGAAAGCATCTCTCGCATGCTGATGTCCTGGCTCGATGGCAATTTTATCGGACTTCCCGCCGGCGACATACAGCGCATGCCAGGCGCGTTCCTGCTGCAAAACAACCAAATCAAAAACGCATTCCGCCACAAACTGGTTTCCGATCGTCCCGACTATCTGCAGCTCGCCACCGCCGGATAATCCCAGCCGCTCAGCCAGGCTAGGGTAGACGCAAGCCAGGCTAGACCAAAGTCGTGCAAATCTGTACGGCCCCACAACCCGCTCTTGCGCCAAGCCGCCGACTTGCAGGACGATATTTACTTCGCCCTACAGTCTTGCCGGGTGTTTGTAGCTGCTCGTTCAGCGTCACCGGGAGAATCGCGGAGGGAGCGGGCTCTACTTGGAGCCCGCCATACAGCCATACAAATGTCCAACGGTTCGGATGTTTTGGTTATTGGCGCAGGGCTTGGCGGCCTGGCTTGTGCTCGCCACCTCGCCGACGCCGGTGTCTCTTTTCAAATGATTGAAGCTTCCGACGGCATCGGCGGCCGTGTCCGCACCGACGAAGTCGAAGGATTTTTGCTGGACCGCGGCTTTCAAGTCCTGCTGACTGCGTATCCCGAAGCTCAGCGCACGCTCGATTATCACGCTCTGGACTTGAAAAAATTCGCGCCCGGCGCGTTCTCCTGGTTCGCCGGACGCTTGAACAAGCTGGTAGATCCCTGGCGCACTCCCGGTGCGTGGAGTGAAGCTCTGCACTCCGATTTCGGCGGCTTTTTTGACAAGCTGCGCATTCTGCGGCTCCGTTCCAGCCTTCGCAACACTTCCATCGACCGGATTTTCAAGCGCCCCGAACGCTCCACAAAAGATGCTCTGGTCGCCGCCGGCTTCTCCGAAGAATTCGTCCACCGTTTTTTCCGCCCCTTTTTTGGCGGCATTTTCCTCGATGGCGAACTGAAATCCTCCAGCCGCATGTTTGAATTCATTTTCAAAATGTTGGCGGAAGGCGATATCGCCATTCCTGCGCGCGGTATGGGAACTATTCCCGCTCAACTTGCTTCGCACCTGCCGGCGGATGCCATCCGCTTGAACGCGCACGCCGAATCGCTGCACGAAAACGAGCTCACACTTACCGGCGGAGAATCTTTGCGCGCTCGCGCCATCGTGGTTGCCGCAGATGGCCCTTCTGCCGCGCATCTGGTTGGCGAAGCCGAGCCGGCCTCCCGCAGCGCCTCCTGTTTCTACTATTCGACCGAGGAGCCGCCGATTCCACATCCCATGCTGGTGCTGAATGGTGATGGCGCCGGCCCCGTAAACAATTTCGCGGTCATCAGCCAGATCGCTCCGTCCTATGCTCCTGCCGGCAAGTCGCTTGTCTCCGTCAGCGTGCTCGGCACGCCACAACTCACCGACCTGCAGCTAAGCGGTTTTGTGATTGCGCAAATGAAAAATTGGTTCGGTCCGATCGCCAGTTCCTGGCGCTATCTGAAGAGCTACCGCATTCCGCACGCGCAGCCGCAACAATATCCCGGCGCGCTTGAACCGCCGCAGCGGGCGGTTCGCGTTCGCCCAGGCATTTACGTCTGCGGCGACCACCGCGACAACGCTTCCATCAACGGCGCGATGCTCAGCGGACGCCGCGCAGCCGAAGCAGTCCTCGCCGATTTATCCCGCTAGGCAGCAGTTGCTCCACAAGTCTTGTCCTAAAGTGGTCGCGGTAGTTTCATTCAGGAACATTTTCCACAATTTTCTTCTCATCCATCCATTCGTACTATTGACGATAGAACTATCCGTGAGGAAACTCGCTGCATGGCCCGTTACGCCGCGTTTCTTGGCCGTTTTGTAGATGTTCAGTACCGCGCCGGAGACATTTGCCTTCCTGCCTCCGGAACATTCGTCGCCGATTCCGGCCGCTCCATTTTCCTCGAACAACATTACGAGCAGCATGGCCAGAGCAAGAATTTTCGCTGGGAGATTCCGTACCAATGCATCCTTCGTGTGGAAGAGTCGGAAACTTTGCGCGAAGCCGCAACGACAAAGCCCGCGCAACAGGCCGAATCTGCTAGCCGCGAGTTGCAGGCCAGCGCGGCGCACGCGTCTGGTGGCGCTTCCTTGCTCCCCATTGCTCAGCGCCCAAAAACCGCCTGATCTTTCCTTCATTGTGAAAATCCGCTCCCATAATTTGTGAGCGAATGCCACCGGTGTGCGCCTGCCCGGCTCGCTGCGCTAAACTATCTCTGGGACGCCCGCCAGCTTTTCAAATCCATTTTTGCCGTGGAGGCAATCTTGCCACAACCTACTGTCAGCTTCATCGGACTGGGCCTCATGGGCCGTCCCATGGGCCACAATCTTCTCAAAGCCGGATTTCCGTTGGTCGTATGGAACCGCACCGCGTCGCGCGCCGACTCTCTTGTCGCTGCGGGAGCGCGTCTCGCAGCTTCTCCCAAAGAAGCTGCCGCGGCCGCCGATGTTCTGATCACTATCGTCAGCGATCCGCCAGCGCTCGATGAAGTTCTCTGGGGCTCCGGGTCGAACTCGAACGAAAAATCCGCTGGCGCATTCGCCGCGCTGAAAAAGGGCGCGATTTATATTGACTCCAGCACCGTCTCGCCCGCGCTTGCCCGCAAAATTTCTGGCGCCGCAGCGTCCGCGGGCATTCGTTTTCTGGATGCGCCCGTCACTGGAGGCACTTGGGGCGCGGAAAAAGGCGAACTGCTCTTTATGATTGGCGGCGATTTGCAAACGCTCGAGGCCGCGCGGCCGGTCCTTTCCGCCATGGGCAACAAACTTTTTCACGTTGGCCCAAACGGCGCCGGGCAAACCGTCAAGCTGGCGATGAATTTACTGCTGGCTCTGCAGGTGGATGCCTTCGCCGAAGCCCTTGCCCTGGTTACTGGCGCGGGCTTCTCCGGAGAAAAACTTGTCGAAGTGATGCAAGCCAGCATGGCCCGCTCTGGCGTTCTCGACGTAAAAGCTCCGGTGATGCTGCGAGGCGACTACACGCCGAGTTTTCCACTGCGCCTGATGCACAAAGATTTGAGCCTGGCCCTCGACCTCGGCAACCAGCTCGGCATTCCCCTTCCCGCAGCAGCTGCCTCCCGCGAAATCTACAACTCCGTCAAGGGCGATTCCAGAGACGATCTCGACTACGCCGCCGTCTTCAAATATTGGGAAAAATAGGCGGCGACACGCTACCGACGTACGGGGCGCTGAAAACCAGCGCTCCCGCTCCGGCAAATCTTGACGGAAGTGCCAAGCTTATGACGGAATTCATGACCGCAGTGTCCGAATTTTCCGTTCTCTGGCCGCTAGCGCCTAGCGCTTACGGTTTGGCGTTGGGGGAGAAGAAGCCTATGGGCAGGTCTTTGGCGGTGCGGAGGCCTGCGGGGGCGTCCAGGATTACGGGGATGGAATTTACGGCTACGGAGGCCGTGGCGATGTCGCCGTGGGAGCCGCCGGGAATCGTCAGGCTGATGTTGGGGAGGCCGGTTAGGGTTACGGTGTCGGCGGGATCTTTTGCGCCTACGTACATTTGCAACTCCATGTAGATGACTTCCTTGCCGGCGGAGAGGCCGCGGGCGATTTGGTGAACGCCGGCAGCCTGGCCGGCTTCTACGGTGAGGTATTCGGTTTGTACCCGTTCGGTGGCGACTCTGGGCTCGATCGTTTCGGTAATTTCGTCTACCGCAAAGCCCAGCGCTTCCGCGACCATGGCCACCGATTCGGGCAAGCCTACGTGCTTGATGACGCCTTCGGCAACTTTTGTGCGGAATTCTTCGACGCTCAACCCCGCGCCGATTTTTTTCTGCAGCGGCAAACGGCGTTTCGATGCGTCCACGATACGCAGAGCCTTGGCGTGCTCGATACGTTGCGAAACTGCTGCCAGCGTAATCAACAGCTTGTCCATCACGAAGCCTGGATTCACACCGGTGCCAACCAGCGCCACGCCCCAATCCTTGGCTTCCTTATCGATTTTTTCCGCGAGCTCCGCATTGGAGCGATAGGGATACGACAATTCTTCGCAAGTGGAAACCACGCACGAACCGGCTTTCAAACATTCGATCAACTGGCCGGCTACTTTTTCCAGCGAGGACGACGTGGTGTGCATCACAATGTCCGCCGCCTGCGACAGAACTTCTTCCGCGTTAGCGGAAACTTTCACGCCCCACGGCGCGTCGCTTGCTCCGACCACTTCACCCAGATCGCGCCCGACTTTCGCGGGATCATTGTCAATCGCTCCGCAGATTTCAACCGACGCCTTTTCCCGCAGCAGTTTGGCAATCGAAGCGCCAATCGGTCCAATCCCATACTGAATCGCGCGTATCTTCTTTTTCACCTGGATCTCCGTCTTCGCAATCGCGAAGTCCCCACGTTGAAGCTCGACGCTCACTAACGAATTTTTGCGCGCGGCGAAACTTATAAGATAAAGGATTCAGCCTGCTCAGGCAATCAATTCGCGCGTCGCTATATCGGTTCTGGCCGGCAATGAGACGAGATGGTTCTGAGGTATCGAGACTGGCGCGTCACAGCCTTGCGGATTCATAATGTCTGAGGCGCAGGAATCAGTCTGCCGGACCTGTTTGATGAGGCGCAGCGAATACGCAATCCTTGGCCAGAAGTAGTTACCCCCAGGAGGTGCACCATGCCAGCACGCAAATTGGCAGACGACGAAATCAACAAACTTCTCAGCCGCATGCCGGGATGGCGACTGGTTGCCGGGAAACTTCACAAACAATTCGAGTGCAAGGACTTTAACGCCGCGTTCGGTAACATGACCCGCGTAGCGCTGATCGCCGAAGCCATGAATCACCATCCCGAATGGTCAAACGTTTGGAACAAAGTTGTTTTTGAGCTGGTTACGCACAGTGTAAAAGGCATCAGCGATCTGGATTTTGTGCTGGCGGAAAAAATCGAGGAAATTTTCTCGACCCAGACCGGAATCCGCGCAACTTCCGGCACCTGACGCGCGACGCATGATCCACAGCGACTTTACAACCGTCGGGGATTCGGCCGTGACGTGATTGTGCAAATGATGCCGAGCGTAAAATGATCGGAGCGCACCAGCCGCGGACCAAATTCCGCGCGCGCCTGATAGCAGTTTTTCGATGGGTAGCGGCGCTCGTGGTCTTCGCAATCCTTTTCCATTTTCTTCCCATCGCTCAGCTTCGCACAGCGCTGGCCAGCGTTCGTCCGATTCGTTTTGTCATCATCTTGATTATTTATTTGTGCGCGCACGCAATTGGCATCGTCAAATGGCGCATGGTCGTGAACGCCGCCGGTTCGCAGCTCAATTTTTCGACCAGCGCACAATGCTATCTTGGCGGGCTGTTCGGGACACTTTTTCTGCCGTCCATCCTGGGCGGCGACGTAGTTCGAATCGCGGTGGGTTCGCGCCGCAGCCCGCGGCCTGCGGTGGTGCTTGCGGGCAATGTGGCGGACCGTTTCATTGACGTGGCGGCGCAAGCCACGCTGGTGGGGATAGGATTGATTCTGCTGCCGGGTTCGCTTCCGGAACAGTTCAGCGCACTGGCGCGGAAGTTTCTTCTCATCGTCGGCGTAATCTTTCTGGTCATTGTGGTCGTGATTTTCTCGCTAAGGAAAATATTATTTACAGGCCGTTCGCGACGATTTCTGCGCAGGCTGGCGCGGTTACGTCACGCGCTGCGCTCGGTGCGCGAACGTCCGCAGATTCTTGTTACCGGCTGGCTGCTAGGCGTATCAGTGCAGGCGACTTTTGTAGTGCTGAATGGGCTTTTGGCTATCTCCTGCGGCCTGATTCTGCCATTGCGGGTATGGCTATTCGCATGGCCGCTGGCCAAGATCGCCGCGCTGCTTCCGCTCACGCAGGGAGGGATGGGCATCCGCGAGGCAGTACTTGTAGCCCTGCTCTTGCCCTTTGGCGCCCGTGCGTCGCTGGTGCTGGCGTCGGGCTTGGCGTGGGAAGGCATTATCGTCGCGGGCGGTCTGATTTCCGGGTTTGCCGCGTTTCTGCTGCGGCGTGAAGATCGGCCCGCCCCGCTGACCGATTCACCGCAACGCCAACATCCCGCTTGACACGCGCCCACAGCGCCAGCCAACACTAACTTCCGCCTTGCAAAATATAGATTCGCATAGCGGACTGCTTCTCCAGCCTCGATAAGACCGATGTGTTGTTGCGTTAGCCCAGCTGCGCACCCAGGAACCTGGCCGGATTTATTTTCCTGCGATGCCTGGCAGCGTGGCAGAGAGCAGCAGTGTAGCAGTACCGTCGGTCGTGCGAAATGCGCGGTTCAGAAACAGTGTCGATTGTGGACGATCACGAATCAATTCGCGGGACGGCGCGGCAGACACTGACAAGTCTTGGCTATCGTGTACTTTGCGCAGCGGAGGGCTAAGAAGCGTTGCGGCTTTGCGAATAAATGCTCCGCAAATAGCAGTGCTCGATGTGGTGATGCCGCGACTCGGCCGAACAGCCACGGCGGACAGGTTGCTCGTGCGATTTCCCGAGTTGCGAGTGATCTTCACCCGCGGGTATTCGCGCGACCGCGACGAACGCACCGGGAATCTTTCGCAAGCGTCGTATTTGCAAAAACCGTACAGCCGGACGAGGCTGGGAAGATTGGTACGCGACATTCTGGACGGCGAAACAAACCTACGAGTTCGTGACATGGTTCGTGTGACGGCAAGAGCGCGTATTGCGGCTTCGCGGCGCGTAGCGGGTGACGCTACACTAAAGCGTGCCTCCGCTCCTGGAACTTGAAAATGTGACTGTGGTTCGCGGTGAACGCGCGGCGCTGCAAGATATTTCGCTGCGCATCGAATCCGGCGAGCATGTGTGCGTCCTGGGGCCGAACGGCTGCGGCAAGTCCACACTGATCAAGACCATTACACGGGAATGTTATCCGCTGGCGCGGGAAGATTCGGCGATGCGCATTCTGGGGCGCGAGCGCTGGGATATTTTCGAACTGCGCGCGCACCTGGGAATCGTTTCGCCGGACCTGCTGACGTCCTGCACGACGGATTCGACTGGGCGGGACGTGGCGCTGTCGGGATTTTTCAGCAGCACGCGGATTTTTCCGCACCACCATCCGGACGCCAATCTTTTGCAGCGCGCGAACGCGGCTCTGGCCCGTTTGGGAATCAGCCATCTGGCCGAGCGGCCGCTGGTGCAGATGTCGTCAGGTGAAGCGAAGCGGACATTGATCGCGCGGGCGCTGGTGCATGAGCCGGAGACACTGTTGTTTGATGAGCCGTCAAGCGCGCTGGATATCGCCGCGCAATTGCAACTTCGCGAAACCATGCGCAAGCTGGCGCGTTCCGGCCTGGCCATACTTTTGGTGACACATAATGTCGGCGAAATTATTCCGGAGATTGATCGCGTCATTTTGCTTCGAGAGGGGCAAATCCTGATGGATGGTCCCAAACACGAGGTGCTCGTAGAGGAGAATCTCAGCGAGTTGTTTGGGGTGCAGGTGCGCATCCATCCGCACGAAGGCGCGTTCCATATCTACTAATCCTGCGACGCGCGGCAACGTACCGGGATTTCGTTACAGTTCTACAGCGAATCTGCGGGAACCCGGACGCACTGGACTAAATCCAAACAGTACGGAGAGTGAGGGAGGACTGTCCTCCGCTTAAACTGTCCTCCCATTAACCTCCAGCAAGAATCGGAAAAAACTCGGAAGGCAGGTGTATATGAAATTTCTCCGTGGCGCGGCATTCGCGGTGGTGCTATCGCTCGCGAGCGTTCCGGTCGTATCGGCGCAGGAGCCTGAACAGGATAAGGAAAAACCAAAGCAGCAAGACGAGGAGAAGAAGAAACAGCCGTCGGAGAAGGAGAAATCCAAATCCGATGAGAAGGTGAAGGCTGATACCAGAAGCGAGAAAGACAAGGCGAAACCGGAAACTGACCGGCGCGATCAGGCGCAGCGGCAAGACGATCGAACGCGGCAAGATGATCGCGCGCGCCAGGACGACCGCTCAGCGACGCACGAGCAGCTGTCGGGCCGGAACGACGCGGACCGAGGCAGGGGCCATCGGATTCCGGATGAGCGGTTCCGTGCCAGTTTTGGCACCGAGCATCACTTTCATGTGGGGCACCACGACAACCGGCGTTTCGAATACGGCGGTTACTCGTTCGAATATGTGGACGCCTGGCCGGCGGACTGGTCGGATGATGACGATGTTTACATCGTGCTGATCGGCGACGACTATTATTTGGTGGATGCCCGCCATGCAGAAGTTCGTTTGCGTCTCGTACTCGTAGATTGAAGCCGGAATCGGTTGGAATGTTTGGCAAATTGCGACACGGCTGGAAAGACGTTCGCGCTTTGTGTCTGCGCTATCTGTGTACCGGCTTGGGTGGTTGCTGAGTGGCGGTGCGCGCTTCAGGATTTCTTGGCGACCAATCTTCCGGAGGAAAAGCCACGCGCCAGAATTGCGGACGGCGCGCGGAAAATTCCAGGCCGATTTCCGCTTTGTTGCCGCGGACCGGACCGAGAAACACCACGCTACATTCCTGTTCTTCCTTCGTGGTGTTGTTGCGCAACGTCAACAGGCTGCCGCTGGTGACGCGCGCCTGTAGCAAAACAAGCGCTCCGTGCGCGTTGATGGCCAACGTGTCGGCCTCTTCGTCGAACGGCCTGCCCTGCGTATCGATTCCGTGGAGTCTAACGCTGACTTGCATTAAAACGCGCTGGCTTCTGCGCCGCGCTCCGGCATTAGATGGGTTGCTAGGTAATTGCGACATGAGCGACTCTCTTTTACCGACTATAGCGCAAGCTCCGCGAGAGGCGCGAAGCGATGCTAGGAACCGGCTGGGAAAGGGTAAACAGAAAGAATCAGGAGCGCTTTTCTATCGAGAGGTAGTCGCGCGTAGGGTGGCCGAGATAAATCTGACGCGGGCGCGCGATCTTCTGTTCGGGATCCAGCAGCAATTCCTGCCACTGCGCGATCCATCCCGAGGTCCTCGGAATTGCGAACAGCACCGGAAACATGGTCATTGGAAATCCCATGGACTGGTAAATCAAACCGGTGTAAAAGTCCACGTTGGGATAGAGCTTGCGCTTCACGAAATATTCGTCTTCGAGCGCAATGCGTTCGCACTCCAGCGCAATTTCCAGCAAGGGATTCTTGCCCATCAGTTCGAACACTTCGTAGGCCACGCGCTTGATGATGCGCGCACGCGGATCATAATTTTTGTAAATGCGGTGGCCGAAGCCCATCAGCTTGGTCTCGCCCGCTTTCACGCGCTTGATGAAGTCGGGAACTTTCTGCACCGAGCCGATTTCCAGCAACATGTGCACGACTTCTTCATTTGCGCCGCCGTGCAGCGGGCCATAAAGCGCCGCAATCGCCGCCGCCGTGGCGGAATACGGATCGACATGCGAGCTGCCGACGCCGCGAATCACGTTGGTCGAGCAGTTCTGTTCGTGGTCAGCGTGCAGGATGAAAAGAACGTCCAGCGCGCGCTCGAGTGTTGCATTCGGCCGGTAACGCGTTTCCGTGGTGCGGAACAGCATGTTCAGGAAATTTCCCGGATAGGTCAATTCGTTGTCCGGATAGACGTATGGCATCCCAAGCGTATGGCGATAAGCGAAGGCCGCGATGGTGGGCATCTTGCCAATCAGACGGTAAGTCTGCTTGCGGCGGGACTCTTCGTTCAGGATGTCTTTGGCGTCGTGATAAAAAGTCGAAAGTGCAGCAATCGTGGAAATCATCATGCCCATGGGATGAGCATCATAGTGAAATCCATCGAGAAACTTCTTAATGCTTTCGTGGATGAAAGTGTGATGGGTGATGTGCCAGGACCAATCTTTCAGCTGTTTTTCGGTCGGCAATTCGCCATGCAATAACAGGTAGGCAGTTTCGAGATAGGTGCTTTTTTCCGCGAGCTCTTCGATGGGATAGCCGCGATAGCGCAAAATTCCTTCGTCGCCATCGATGTAAGTGATGCGGCTGATGCAGGACGCGGTGTTATTGAAGGCGGGGTCGTAACTCATCATGCCAAAATCGCGCGGGTCGGTCTTGATCTGGCGAAGGTCCATGGCCTTGATAGCGCCATTCTTGATGGCCACGTCGTAAGTCTTGCCGGTGCGATTGTCGGTGATGGTCAGCGTCTCGCGAGGCGAGGAAACGGCGTCGGTTTTCTTGGTGCCGGCAGTGGAAGTCAGGGAATCCATCGGTCAAACCTCACAACAACCCACTCTACACCAAAGAAGAAGAGCACGAAACCCTGGGAGGGGGAGTAAGAGAGAAGGAGGCTGTGGAGATAAGAAAACAATGGACTTAGAGGATTCTGGGCCGTCGGATATACGCCTCTTGACAATAGTCGTTATAACGAGTATTGTACAGCCATCGCATCAGGAGGCCATAGTGATCAACATTCGCAAGAGCAATGACCGCGGCCACGCCGACCACGGCTGGCTGAACACTCGCTTCACATTTTCGTTCGCCGAGTATCACGACCCGCAACACGTGCAATTTCGCACGCTGCGCGTGATGAACGACGATCGCGTTGCGGGCGGCGGAGGATTTCCAACGCATCCGCACCGCGATATGGAAATTGTGACGTACGTGCTTGAGGGCGCGCTGGCCCACAAGGACAGCATGGGCAACGGCTCGGTGATCAAGCCGGGCGACGTGCAATACATGAGCGCGGGGACCGGCGTGGCGCATTCGGAGTTCAACGCTTCAAAAACTGAACCGGTGCACTTGTATCAAATCTGGATGTTCCCGGACAAACCGGGGCACACGCCCGCGTACGACCAGAAGAATTTCTCAGACGCCGAGAAGCGCGGCAAGCTGCGCCTGCTGGTTTCGCCGGATGGTCGGGAAGGTTCGGTGAAAATTCGCCAGGACAACGAACTGTACGCGACAATTCTCGGCGCAGGCGACCGGGTGAAACATCAACTAAAGCCGGAACGGCACGCATACGTGCAGGTGGCGAAGGGCAGCGTCACGCTGAACGGGAAAACATTGGAAACTGGCGACGGAGCGGAAATTTCCGCGGAGAAGGCGCTGGAGCTTACCGGCGTCAAGGAAGCGGAAGTGTTGTTGTTTGATCTGGCCTAAGCTAAGTTGTCTTACGGTAAGAAGGAAAGGAGCCTGGCGACGAAAGCGCCGGGCTTTTCTCTTGTACGCCGGGCATGTTCGGCAGCTGGCGGGTGAAAGTCCGGTCCCAACCTGCCCTGAAAATTTCGCTCAGGCATTGACGCAAGGTTCCAGTTTGACGCTGTGACCGAGAGGTTCGAGACGTTTCACGTAATAGCGGTTAGGCGTTCGGGCTTTAAGACGGTCAAAGAAGTCGGCGCCCGAATCCGCATAGTGACCGCGCTCTTTCCATAGATAGTAGAGAATGACCAAAATGGAACGCTCTACAGCGATGGGGGCGCGTTTCTTGCCACGGCGCCCTGTCAGCCGAATCAAACAGTGAGAGCGAGTCGTAGAACGTCGAACTCACGAGTGCATGGCGCCAGCCAATCCAGCTTCGGCTGAGCTTTACAGGTTCAGAAGACGGTGAAGCCAGAACGGAAACCTGTCGAGCGGCGAAGCTTTCGTGGCGAACGACGACTCGAACCTCCGGCCCGCAAGGGCGCAACTTGCTGAACCGCCGTATGCGGACCCGCCTATACGGTGGGGTGGGGCGAGCAGGTGACTGCTTCCCCTATCCCGATTCGATCGGATTCGATTTAGAGACGGCGATAGGAGTGCGTGGCCCACATTCACCGCACTCTTGAATTCGCTTACGCCGCGCGGCTCCAGGCTGAGACGGAAAAAATCAAGCCGAGGGCAATAGCGATCGAGAGTGCGACAAGGCTTGGAACGAGCGGAATCTTCGCGACCATCAGAAAGACGATGCCTGTTACCACCATGACTCGCACGCGGATTGCGGTGAGAAGAACCGGATCGGAAAGCCGCTCGCGAAGTTGAGCGGAAATCGGTTCATGGCCGGAAGGAAGCGCGGCACGGATGTGCTTCATGCGCGGAAGAATCAACGCGAAGCCCAGAACCAGCGCAAGGAAGATGGCGATTAGCGTGGCGGGGATCCAGCCTTGTTTCATAGCGCCGGAAAGTGAGGCCAGGTATCCGCCGGAGACCAGCACTACGCCGAGGCCTCCGCCAGAAAGCGGCGGGGAAACCTTGAAGACTCGCAGCCAAGAGCGAGCCTGTTCCGTCGTAGCTGCGTTGCGAAAGAGCGACGATGCGGTCCACTCAATTCCATAGGCGATGAACAAGGACACTGCGCCCAGCAGGTGAAGAAAAAGTACAACGGAGAAAATGGTCACGAAGCACCTCGACGCAGAGATGTAGCGGGCCTGCTAAAGAATACGAGCGATATAGAAATAAAATTTCACACGTTAATGTCGGCGGCGTAGCGCCTGAGCGCCGGTTTTCAGTCGCGCTTGCGTTGGAACTCGCGCATGAAGCTGGTGAGCGCTAGCACGGCTTCCGGCTCGACCGCGTTGTACAGCGATATGCGCATGCCGCCGACCGAGCGATGACCTGGCGTACCTGCCAATCCTGCGGCGGCGGCCTGCTTGCCAAATTCCTTCTCTACGGTTTCGTCGGGATGCGTCGCAGCGGATTGTCCGTTCCCGCCGGCAACTCGGAAGACGACGTTCATCAGCGAACGGGAATCTTTTTCGACCGGGCAATGATAGAAGCCGTTACTCGCGTCAATAGTGTCGTAGAGCAACTTGGCTTTGCGATCGTTCCGTTTTTGAATTCCCGTGAGCCCACCTTGCGATTCGATCCACTCCATCATTAGCCCCACGATGTAGACCGCGAAGGTTGGCGGGGTGTGGTAAAGCGATTTTTCCTTGATGTGGGTGCGGTATTGAAAAATGGTTGGAAGATTCTTGTCGGCGCGTTCGGCCAAGTCTTTGCGGACGATGACGACGGTCGCGCCCGATGGACCAAGATTTTTCTGTGCACCAGCAAAAATCAATCCGAATTTCTTCACGTCAAGAGGGCGTGAAGCAATGTCTGAGGACATATCGGCGACGATTGGCACTTCGCCAGTTTCCGGCAAAGAATGATATTGCGTACCTTCGATGGTGTTGTTGGTGCAGAGATGAACGTAGGAAGCGTCGGGCGAGAGCCAAATTTCGTCTTTGCGCGGCACCCGCGTGAATTTCACCGGCTCGGTTGTTGCGGCGACGCGATGCGCGACGCCTTTTTTTAGCTCAGTCAGCGCTTTCGCTGTCCATGTGCCGGTGTGAAGCAGATCCACCGGCTTGCCGGACAGACAAAGATTCATCGGGGCAATCGTAAACTGCGTGCTTCCGCCACCCTGTACAAAAATCACTCCGTAGTCGTCTGGAATCGCCAGATGTTTGCGCAGACCTGCTTCCGCGGCAGCATTGATGCTTTCGAATTCCGGCGAACGATGGCTCATTTCCATCACGGACATGCCGGAGCCGCGCCAATCGAGCAACTCTTCGCGAATCCGCTCGAGGACCGACAGCGGCAAAGCGCTGGGGCCGGCATTGAAATTGAAAACACGGTTTACGGAAGTTGCGGAAGCAGTGGATGAAGACACGATCTGGAATTCCTCTCTGTGGCGATTCGGTAATTGCCTCCCGACGGGAAGGTACGCATGTCGGCAGCGCTTCAGAATATCACGGTGCAGCGTGGTCGCGGGGCAGCGTTGTGCGTTTACGGTTAGGAAAAAGCAGGAGTAAAATCGCGGTGGGAGAGTTCCACGCCATGAACCGACGCGAATGGATGCAGAACACTGGAGCTGTGGCCATTGCTGCCTTTGCGCCTTCTGTTACGAACAAAACCTACTGGCCGGTGACCAAATTGGATTGCGTGTTTGAGCTGTCGGTGATTACCGATGAAATTTCGCAGGATTTTGGACATGCACTGGAAGTAGCGTCGAAGGAGTTTGGGCTGGGCTATGTGGAGCTGCGTGGCTTGTGGAACAAGAACATTGTGGCGCTCGATGAAAAAGAAGTCGCCGAAGCGCGCAAATTACTTTCGCAGCACGACTTGAAAGTCACGGACATTGCCAGCCCGCTTTTTAAAGTGGACTGGCCGGGCGCGCCGATCTCAAAATACAGCCCGAAGGGCTCCTCCTATGGAGCGAATTATTCCTTTGCCCAGCAGGATGAAGTGCTGGAGCGCGCAATTGGGGTGGCCAACGCGTTTGGAACGAAGAAGGTGCGGATGTTCGATTTTTGGCGGTTGGACGATGACAAACCGTATCGTGATGCGATGGACGCGAAGCTAAGCGACGCCGCGGAAGAAGCCGCTAAAAAAGACATCGTGTTGCTGCTCGAGAACGAATATGAATGCAATACTGCGACGGCTCCGGAAGCTGCGCGCACACTCTCTCATGTCAAGGCAAGAAATTTCCTTCTTAACTGGGATCCGGCTAACGCGGCAATGCGTGGAGACAAAGTGTTTCCCGAGGGTTACGCGCTGTTGCCCAAAGATCGTATCGGCCACGCGCACCTGAAGGATGTAAAACGAAACGCGGATGGAACTTATGCATGGGAATGCATGGGCCGCGGCATCATTGATTATGTCGGGCAATTGCGCGCGCTGATGCGCGATGGCTATCGCGGCACGATGAGCCTGGAAACACACTGGAATGGAGCGGGAAACATGGAAGAATCCTCGCGGCAGAGTATGGCCGGCACAAAAACGTTACTTCGTGAAGCGGGAGCGCTGAAATGAACCAAACGCAAATCATTGCAAGGAAGACTTCACGCCGGTCATTCCTGAAAGTCGCTGGCGCGGGAGTGGTGTTGCAGTCTGCCGCTGCAAGCTACGCACGGATCCTCGGAGCGAACGACCGTGTGCGCGTGGGCGTGATCGGATTTTCGGAGCGATTTCGCGATGCGCTGCTCCCTGCTTTTCAGCAGCACGCCGCCACAATGAATTTTGAATTTGCCGGACTTAGCGATATCTGGAAGCTGCGCCGCGAGGAAGGTCTGGCGCACCTGAAAAAAATCACGGGCAAAGACGTGACTGGCGCGCGGAATAATGCGGAGCTTCTTGAGCGCCACGACATCGACGCGGTGATGATTGCCACCGCCGATTTTCAGCACGCGCAACACGGCGTTGCCGCGATGAAAGCAGGAAAGGACGCGTACATAGAAAAACCGCTGGCTCATACCATGTCCGACGCTCAGGACATCCGCCATGCCGTGCGGGAAAGCGGAAAGATCATGCAGGTCGGTACGCAGCGGCGCAGTGCGGCGAACTACCGGCGCGCGAAAGACTTCATCGCCTCTGGAGAATTTGGCGACATCGTCAGCGTGGAGATGACTTGGAATGTGAATCAGCCGGGACGGTGGCGCCGTCCGGCGCTGGTCGAGAAATTGCGCGAAGAAGATACCGACTGGAAATTATTTCTCGGCAATCTGCCATTCGAACAATTCGATCCGCGCAAGTATATCGAATATCGCTTGTTCTGGCCGTATTCATCGGGAATTCCGGATCAGTGGATGGTGCACCAGATTGACACGGTGCACTGGTTTACCGGATTGCCGCACCCGCGCAGCGTGGTGGCTAACGGCGGCGTTTATCTCTGGCACGATGGCCGCAAAAACTGGGACACCATGACCGCCGTATTCGACTACGGCCCGTTGAACGATTCTTCCAAAGGATTCCAGGTTGTGTATTCCTCGCGGCAGACCAATTCGTCTGGCGACGTCAAAGAACTTTACCATTCGAACGGCGGAACGCTCGACCTCGACAAAAACATGATCACCGGTGAAGGCGGCCTTGAAGAAAGTTACGCCAAGGCGATGGGCATGAAAGCAAAGCGGCTGAGCTCGCGGGCATTGATTGAAAAGTCCTCCGGCGTGGAAAGCGGCGCGCACGCAGGCGTGGATGAAGCGACCAGCGGAAACGTGCGCAACTGGATGGAATGCGTGCGCAGCCGCAAGACCCCCAACGCGCACATCGAAGCCGGCTATAGCCATTCCGTCGCGCTGTGCATGACGGTTGCCGCGATTCAGTCCGGCGAGCGGGTTACCTTCGACGACGCGAAGCAGCAAGTGATCGTTGGTGGCTCACCCTGGCCGCGCGCGTAGCTAATTCAACAGTGCGAATTCCACGCGATGGCGCATGGGATCAATACGTTCGGCGCGAACTTTGACGCGATCTCCCAGTCCCCACCGGCGCTGCTTGGATTTCGCCGCACCACGGCCGCTGCGCGAACGTTCCGGCCCGCCCACCGCGACGATTGCGTGATCGTGCTCGCGATACGTGCAGGGCGTTCCCGCCGCTTCTTCGAATGCATTGATCGGCAATAGTCCTTCGACGAATATCTCGATCAACTCCACAAAGCAGCCATATTTTTGCACCGAAATAATCAGTCCTTCGTATTCGTCGCCAAGATGTTCTTCCATGAATTGCGCGGTCTTCCAGTCGCGTAGCTCGCGTTCCGCGGATGCCGCTCGTCTTTCTGCTTCAGAAGTTTCCGTAGCCAGTTCTTCCAATTGTTTGTGGCTGTAGACGACGGCTTCGGCTTGCGGCGCAGGATGTGGATCGGCTGGCGCGCTTTGTTGCGGATGGGTCAGCGCCCACTTCAGCGTGCGGTGTACGACTAAATCAGGGTAACGGCGGATGGGCGAAGTGAAGTGCAAATATTCGTCGAACCCCAGCGCGAAGTGGCCCAGCGCATCCGGCGCGTAGCGCGCCTGCTTCAGCGAACGCAGCATCAAGTAAGAAACGATGCGTTCTTCCGGCTTGCCGGCCAGTTTCTTCAATAGTCGCTGATAGTGCTGTGGCGTGATGCTCAATTCTTCCGTGCCCGGCAGTGTAATCTTCATTCCTCGTTCGCGCCCATGACCACCGGCATCAGGGCGGCCTGCTCTGGCCGGCGCGGGAACGCGGCCATGCTTCACGGGAACTTCCCGACGATGTAGATCTTCAACGCCGAACGTATAGCCGAAAGCCTTCGCCATTTCTTCGAATTCCAATACTTTTCGCGCGTCAGGTTTTTCGTGAACGCGATGCAATGTTGCGAGCCCTCTGCGCAACAGATATCCCGCCACTGCGCGATTCGCTGAAAGCATGAACTCTTCGATCAGCCGATGCGCGATGTTGCGTTCGCTGCGCGTGATGTTGGTCATTTTCTGCTCGGCGTCGAATTCGATCACTGGCTCCGGCAAATCAAAATCAATCGAGCCATGTTCGTTGCGCCGTGCATTCAGCAGCAGCGCCAGTGTTTTCATGTTCTGAAAATGATGAACGAGTGGCGCGTAACGCGCGCTGGCTTCCGCGTCGCCTTCGATTACTTTGTTGACGTTGGTGTAAGTCATGCGTTCCGCGGAGCGAATCACGCCCGGTGTCATTCTGGATTCGCGCATACGCCCGGCAGCGTCAAATTCCATCAAGCAGCTCATCACCAGCCGATCTTCCTGCGGTTTGAGCGAGCAAATACCATTCGAAAGCGATTCGGGCAGCATCGGAACAGCGCGGTCAATGAAATAAACCGACGTTCCGCGAAGCCGCGCCTCGTTGTCCAGCGCGGTTGCCGTTCGAACGTAATGCGCGACGTCCGCGATGTGCACTTGCAAGTGCCAGCCACTGTCCGCACGCCGCTGCAGGTACACCGCATCGTCAAAGTCGCGCGCGGTTTCTCCGTCAATCGTGACAACCGGCAGCTTGCGAAAATCTTCGCGGCCTTCCAGGTCCGCCGCGTGAACGGGTTCTGCGCGCCGCTCCGCTTCGCTCAACACGTTTGCAGAAAATTCGTGCGGCAGATGATGCTTGCGAATAATAATTTCGGTGTCGACGCCCAGATCGCCGGGCTTGCCAAGGATTTCGATCACCCGCCCAACCGGTGCGACACCGCCCTTTGGAAAACGCAGCAGCTCCACGTTGACGACCGCGCCGTCGAGGTCTTCGATTCGACGGGGGCGACGCGCGCTACCAGCATCCTTGGCGTGACCAACGCCTAACTTTTCTCGCAGCGATGGCGTGAGTTCATCGCCCGGCGGAATTTCCACTTGATGCTGAATGCGCGTGTCGTAGGGAAGGACAACATTTCCGCGTTGCCCGTAGCGAAAGAGTCCAACCACTGTCGGATGTGCACGATCCAGCACACGAACGATCCGGCCTTCGGCTCGCTGACCCGCGGGACCGGGCGAAACGCGGCCCAGCTGGATGAGCACATGGTCGCCGTGCATGGCATCGCCTACGGCGTCGCGCGGAATAAACACATCGCGATCCAACTGCGGCATAGGCTGATCCGGAACCACAAAGCCGTAACCGTCCGGATGCAGAATCAGGCGGCCGGAAAGCGAATTACGCCCGTGAGACGTTGCAGGGGACGCTTGCGAAGGGTTCGATTCCTCGCTTTGGTTGCTCGAGGGCTGGTTTTCCCGGCGGCGCGAGGAAAGGACGAACCGCCCGTCGGTCAATTCGACTATCGCTTTTCGTTTCTTCAGCTTATCTAAAATTCTGCGCAGCGCACTCAGTTCGGACTTGCGCAGCTTTAGTCCTCGCTGAAGCTCCGAAAACGAAGCTCCGTCGGCTCTAAGTTGTAGAAAACGCAGGATGTTATCTATGCTAAGCGGAGAGCCCCGGTTCATGGGTTTGTCTTTGGCCTTCCCGGTGTCGTTTTCATAAGGATTTTATAAGGATTCCTCATTTTTTATCGTTTCAACCGAAACCATTTTCCGTTTTGAGCGGTTTAATAGCTAGGCCAACACACGACCGGCTGACCACCCTCCGTCAAGTCAGCCGGCTTCCCTGCAAGGGGAAAAAAGGAGGCGGGAAGACCTGGCCCGCCTCCTTTACTTTTTACTGCAGAATTTTGACCTCATCTCGGTCATCGCTCAAACAAAAAAATTTGATTCAGCGGAATGTTTCAGCGCTAAATATTACAATAACCTGCCACAACAGCGCGTGGATTCGCATTGTACTGCGGACATTTCGCGCGAATTAAGATCACCGCAGTTTCTTTCGAAACGAGGCCGTCGCACGCATGGCAGAGAGAATACTCGTAACGGGTGGCGCTGGCTACATCGGAAGCGCGGTTGTCGCGCAACTGCTCGATCGCGGTTACGAGCCCATCGTTTTCGATGATCTTTCGCACGGACATCGCGCCGCGCTTCCCGCTTCGGTCAGACTGATCGTCGGCGACATCGCCGACCGGGCGCTGCTTGGCCAAATGTTTATCGAGTTCCAGCCGCAGGCGGTGATGCACTTCGCGGCGTTCATCGAGGCCGGCGAATCCATGCAGCGGCCGGAAAAATATTTTCGCAACAACACTGCGAACGCGCTCACGCTGCTGGAAACGGTTCTCGCGCATGGCGTGCAACGGTTCGTCTTCTCATCGACCGCCGCTCTCTATGGCAGCCCCGAGAAAACACCCATCGAAGAAGACGCTCCGTTGCAGCCCACCAACGCCTACGGCGAATCGAAGTTGCTGGTGGAGCAGATGCTCGATTGGCTGCATCGCATTCATGGTTTGCGTTATGCCTGTTTGCGTTATTTCAACGCCGCTGGCGCTGCCGGCGCGCAGGGCGAAGATCACCATCCGGAATCTCACCTGATCCCCATCGCGCTCCAGGTTGCTTTGGGCGCGCGCAAGCATGTCGCGATTTTTGGTACGGACTATCCGACAACGGACGGTACCTGCGTCCGCGATTACATCCACGTGAGCGACCTGGCTGCGGCGCACTTGCTGGTGCTCGAAGCACTCAAGGAAAAAGAGCGGCTCATCTACAATCTTGGAAATGGCAAGGGGTTCAGCGTACGCGAAGTGATTGATACCGTTCGCAAAGTTACCGGCCACGCGATTCCCGCGCAAGAGTCGCCGCGTCGCGCAGGCGATCCTGCCGTGCTCGTCGCAAGTTCCGAAAAAATCAAACGCGAACTCGGCTGGAAACCGGAATATACCGGCCTCGAAAGCATTGTCCGCAGCGCGTGGAACTGGCGCAGAGCGCATCCTAACGGCTACACCTTAAAGGAAGATTGAAGCCGTCCACCCTGGGCACACAGTCGCGATGTTCAGGGCTTTATCGTAAACTCCGCGTTCCGAGTTATGGAATGACCCGACACGCGGTCGCGCACCGAAACCCCCAGTGTGTAGCGCCCGGGCGCAAACGCGGAAAGTGGAATAAGCCGATTCAGGGTAATCTGTTCGCCCGCCTGATGGATGGAGTCGGAACTTTCCGTCGTAGTCCAGATTTCCCGTTGCTCTTTGAGCAAACGGTAAGTGACATAAACACTCGACCTGTGAATAGCCTCATCGGATTGCAAATTATAGATCTGCAAAAAAAGCCCGAGACTCTCGGCCGCTGTAAATTCTCGCGAAAGCCGCGGCCGCACTTTGTACGAGCCAAAAACGAAGGGACCAAGCCCCAATTGTCCGGCAGGAACGGACTCAATTTGATCGGCAATCACCAGCGTGCTGGCGCCGAGAGTTTCGTCTTCAAACCGCGGCACACGAAGTGCCGTGCCGATGACACCGACGTTACCGCTTTCGGCATCCTTTACAACCACGTCCAGTCGATAGAGCCCCGGCCGGAGGGGAACCGCTTTCTGGAAAATGGAAGCCTGCTGCAATGTTTTCTGAAATAAAGAATCGGGAACATCGCGAGAGATCGCTTGTTCGAAAGTCTGCACGACTTTCCCCGAAGGGGTGGTAACGCGAGCGTAAAGATTGAGAGTCGCGGATTGCACACCTTTGTTGTCGCGGTATGCCATTTCGCGATTGGGAATTTGCAAAGTGATGGGCACAAGGACTGAATCGTTGGTCACACGTAAGTAGTCCACCCCGTAGTCAACGCGCATCGGATTGCGAATCAGGTGCGAAGAAACCACCGCAGCAAGATCCGTCAGGTGTTCCGGCGGACGCATCACGCGAAAGTAGCGGTCGAGACTTTCAAATTCGCCCATGTTAGAGGGAATCGCGCCGATAGGCACAGGCAGAGTAGTGCCGTTGGAATTGGAAAACCGTTGCGCCTTACTTGCGCCAAACATCATTTCGGAGAGACTTGGGCCTGCACCCGGAACATGCGCGAGAGCGTCCTTTTCTCCGGGATCACGCGTCAGGTGAAACTCGCCCGAGCCGCTTGGGTCGACAAATTCCAACTCGATGTTGTCGCCTATTTGCTCTAGATGGCGATAGCGCCACAATTCCCACGGGTACGTTGTGGTCGAGCCGCCTCCTTGCCACATCGGTCGGTCGTATGTGCCGCCCGTCGGGTGAGACTCAATTTCGTCAGGCGGTCCCCAAAGTATGTAGATATGGCCACGATCGGTTCTCCAGCCGGGAACGCCGGAGGAAAAGTGCTCGTTGGCGTATGCGATTCGGCGATAGTGCTCTTCTTTGTAGGAATTTTCGCCAAGATCGGGATCAGCGTTCCGCACCTGCCAGAAACGTTCGATGAATTGCTCGCGTTCTTCATTGCTGCCGAGTTTCAAAAATGCAGCGCGCTCGTCGGGTGTAATAATATAGGGAACGTCGCTGTTCAGCCAGTCGCCATAATCGAAACCAAGTTCCTTAGATGTTTTCGATTTCTGCCGGTGCGATTGCGGCCGTGTTTTTTGATTGGTGTCGGTGGAAGTAATTTCGCCAAAAGAAGTTGTCTGCTGGCTCACGGCGAGTGGCAGCAAAAGGCAATTTGCAGCCAGCAAGAGCCCGGTATAAGGCAAAAGATTCTGCATCGGCACACCTCGTAAGAACGGAAGTTGGAGATTGCGCGGCGCTCGCGATGTTCGCGATATCGACGGCTTAGTACACACACACCCTGCTGGCAGCTAGGAATCCGGAAGGTGGCCACGGGTTGCCCGCCTCAAGCTACGCGGGCTTTTCAAAATGGGCGAAGGTGATGAAATGGCCTGCCGGATCTTTTACGCCAATTTCGCGGAAGCCATAAAAAGTTGTGCGCTCGGGTAAATAGATGTTCATGCCGGCGGTCGCGGCTCTTATCGCTTCGAAATCGTCAACCTCAACGTAGAGAAATGTTGGTCCTTTGCGAACCTCGGCGGCAACTGCGGGCACATCCTTGTCGCGCTGGCGAAGGATTGATACATGATCTCGGCGCTGCCTTGTTGAAGAATGACGAAGCCAGCCGGTCGCCAACGGGGACTTCGATAGTCTTGATGAATCCGAGATGCGGCGTCCAGAAGGAAAGCACCGATTCGATTTGTTCCACAAAAAGGACAGGAGTGAGTTTCTTGACAGGCATTTCGAACCTCGCGATCATTCCGCAATGAATTTCAGGAAAAGCTCTCGCTGAAGAAACTTAAACGAGAATGCCTCCAGGAAGCAATGAAAAGGCGTCCGGTCTTGCACGACGCGCAGGCAGGGGCCCAGCGAGCCGACCGGAGTGCAAACAAGGCCACAATTTATATTTATGCATTATTGTATATTATAGTACTACACAATCTTAGATGGCGGTTTTATTCCATCCTTAGGTTACACTCTACTCTAATGTTATCTCAGCGCCCTTCTGAGCAGCTTAAGGCCATCCGCACGCGGCTGGGGATCACCACGCGCGAGGTTGCGGAGTTAAGTCAGAAACTTGCCGATACCGAGGGCAATCCGGAATACGCCATCTCAAACGCCTGGCTGACACAGGTGGAAAATTCCGATTCCGTCCCGAGCATTTTCAAGCTGTACGCGTTGAGCGTCATCTTTCGAATTAAATTCAATGACTTGCTGGTGCTCTTCGGCGTGGATCTTCAGAAAATCAATCAGCACCAGTCAGAGTTGCAACTGCCCAATACTCACCTGGCGCAAATCGAAGTTTACGATTCGGAGCGTACCGTATCCTTCCCAATTCGCTTCGATCGCTCGTTTGACATTGACAACACAAATCTTTTGAACCGTATGGTGGAAACCTGGGGCGAGGTGCCAATCTCGCTGATCCAGAGCCTGGACCTTCGCCACAGCCTTTATGGCTACGTCGGCCTGCGGGATTTCACGCTGCACCCGCTGCTGCGTCCAGGGTCGTTTGTGCAGATCGACCAACGTGTCCGGAAGATACGTCCGGCGCGCTGGCGCACGGAGCATGACCGGCCGATTTACTTTGTGGAACTGCGCGATGGCTACGCTTGCGCCTGGTGCGACCTGCAGGACGGCCACCTGCTTCTATTGCCGCACCCGCTCTCCCCGGTCAGCGTGCGCCGTTTCAGCTACGGAGTGGAGGCAGAGATCGTGGGCCAAGTGACGGCAGTTGCAATGCGCCTGACGGACGATCCGTCTGCCGCAGCAGATGAAGCCGCAAAATTGCCAAAGCGATCTTGACGTTGGAGACAAATAGCTCAGCGATAGTCGGGTCCACTTCCATCGGAATTGCCACCCGATAAGGTTCGAGCTTCTGCCAGGCATTCAGGAAAGCAGATGGCTCTTCCCGGGAAGATTTCATGTACTGCTGAATTTTGTCGCTCAATTCGCGGAGCGGCATGGCGGAAACCGCATGGAAAGCCTCGATGTGGGCGAATTGTAGCGCTTTGGCGGCTGCGCCGGCGCTGAAGCGCGAGGCCAGACCGTCGTGATGGTACAGCCCGGAATTATAGTCGCGGGTCGAAGCGATGTAGATCAGCCGTTCGATCGCCGTCGGGATCCTGGCAAGCGTACGGGAAGAGAAGTCCTCGTACGCGCTCAGCACGTCAGCAGGGAGAATCTTTCGTTCCATTAATTCACTGCTCCCTTGGTTGCCCCGGCGCTGCAGGCGGCTAGCAAAATCCTCGCCCGAACTCACCGCACTACAGCGTCGGGCACCGCGCTTTGGCCAAAACGTTTCATGTCCGACAAGATCGCATTTGTCCACAGCGCACGCTTTCGCAGGCCTGCGGGACCAAAGATAAGAACGCTTATAGCGAGAAACTCGAAGAGCGCCAGCAATTCAACGTACTGGAGCGCGAGACGAATTTCGGCGGACACGCTCAGGTCCTTTGCTTCTCTTGCACGGCGCACGTGCGCTTGCATGATGCCTCTCGCATCGGCTGTCTTCCGGCCGATCCATCTAAGAGCGATTCGCTTGCGTTCATAAGCTAGCAACTTTTGTACGCGCGAATCACCCAGGGTCTCGACAAAACGCTGATCGTCGTCGCCAAAGGCTTTTAAGAAAATTTCGAGATTGAGTGCGTCATTCACAGCGTTCTTCCGGTCATCCAGTGAAAACGCTTCTTGCGGCTGGCCGGCGGTCTGGAGTGATCGAGCAATCAAGGCCACCAGCGCGAGCAACAGAAGAAGTGCGGCAATGAGAGACGCATAGATCATCGTATCTCCAGCGAGCTTTGCACTTCCGCCTGCGTTCTGGCAAGTTGCTCGCGCGTCCGATCAAGAATCTCGTTGTAGCCGGTTTGCAATGGCGCTCCGGCAGTCGCAGGCTGCGCAACGCGAAGCCAGAGAAACGCCGTCCAGACGCAAAGAGCGAAGAAGTACGCTGACGATTGGATATGGGAAGCCATGGACTTTACTGTTTCACCTAACCGTTCCAGATAGGTAAGGTTCACGATGTCGATTGCCAGGAACAGTCCGTAGCCGAGAATGATTCCGCGCAAGTTGCGCCCAAGCGGAACCTGGTAACGCAGAAACAGGAGCAACAGCGAAAGAATCGCGGCTATTTGTACGAATCGCATGTCGCGTTCCAACTGGACGATGAGCGAGACAGACCAGCCCAGCGCCCCTTGCATCCCGGTAAGCAGTACTTTGCCCACCGTCAATGAAAAAGTCGCAATTAAAGCGACTCGCGCCAGCTTGGCGACTCCGGGAAACTGCGCGAGCCCAATCCACGCAAACTCCAGAACCACCGCGCAGCCTGCAAACACTCCTATAAATTCGGTGGACCAATAAAAGCCTGGATAAAAAGCCGGACGCAGATGTGCCACAAGGTAGGAAAGGATCTCTTGCACCAGGACCAAGGTAACGTAGGAAAAAAACAGCGGATACTCACGAGCCTTCCGCGTGCGCCAGATTCGCACGATTAGCAACGCTTCGAGGGAAATGCCTGCTAACCAGATGGATTGGGCGAACATGGTCTGAGGTTAAGTAAGCGGGACACAGCTTAGCAGGGTTGAGGGAAGATTCCACACAGAATCTTCCCTCTTAATCAAGAAGCAGGTTCGCGTATTCACACGCCGTAAGATATCACCGTCCCACTCGGGGGAATCGGCGGCATCGGCCGGGTACCGTCAGCGATTGTGGCCGGGGTGGACCCGTTGCTGTTCTGTAGCGAACTCATATTGAATAGCGAACATGCGGCTAGGACGGCCATCCCAGCGATGACCAATAATGCTTTTTGAGCGTTCTTCACTTCGTATCCTCCTGAACTTGCGCGGCGTTAAATACTCCGCGCACGTGGAGGATAGGTGCGAGGTTGGGAATCACTTAGAAATTCATGTTTGCGGTTGGGATCACAACCAGAACTTCTCTTTTGTTGCACATTGTCCTTGCGGGCCAGCAGACACAATCACAGCTGGCAAGCCTTGCCGCTCAGACGGTACTTTTTCCGGATGCGAGCATCGCGGGAATCGCTGCCCCTTCATTTCCACGATGCGAGTAACAAGCTCGTTCGGTTCTGGCTCGCGGGTGCTCAACGTAAATGACTGAAAAAATTCTAGTTCGTCGCAATCTCAGAAAGTGATGGGCGAGAACCGCTCCGGTCTGGAGGCGCTTCCTCGAGTTTGCCGGGAGCGGCTCAACAGGTAACGATGCCACAAGCGAAACCTTATTCTGTGGACCAGTTCGCTGCCGCATCGCGATCGATCCTGTTCGTAATTGAAACCGCGTATCGCTTTTGCACTACGGTCTGACGCCACTGCAGCAGAATCTCTCCTGGCGTACCTGTTTCTTTGCCGACACCACGACGGAGCCGCAGAAGAGGAGACGATGCGACTGGAACGCGGTCAAGTATGGCGCTGCATCGATCAGATGTGTGGCGCGGAAATTCACGTAACCGAACTCAGCGCGATCACAAACGGCTCCAATCCCCGGTGCAGTTGCGGCAATATCATGAAAATGCCCTATTCCAAACCGCAACTTCGACGTTTCGAAGCAACCGAGGACGTAAAACGCCTTCTGCAACAACTTGCTGTCTCGCTTCGCTAGCCGGCAGAGAGGCTCGCCGCGAGGAAGGACTCCCCGGCGCTCACTATGGCGCTCGGGGAATTGGCAGCTGAGGGTCAAAAATATGATTGGTCGTTACCGGGAACTCGTGATCGTATTTGTTATTTTCCTAGCCTCTCTGGGTGCATTTCTTATTTACGACTCGCTCACCAGCTCTTCCCGCTCAGGAGGCGACCTCGAAATAATCCTGGGTGCATGCTGCTGTTCTCTCGCGTTGATCTTGTCCTACAACCTGGTCGTACAACTTCGCGATCTCTCCTCCGAATCGGACCAACACCAGCAGCAATGAAGTTGCATGGAAGACGACCAAAAAGGCGAGTGCGGTTCCCATGCATTTAGGAACCACTCACTCGCCACCAGCCGGCCAAACTTCGTCAGTCCGCGGTTACGGTTTGCTTGAACTTTCCTTGGGCATCAGCTTTTTCAGCGCTGCTTCGCCTTCTGGGCCAAGCGGCGCTAATGGCACGTGCGTTGATGCTCCCGTTCCCGATCCGCCATTCGTTGGACCGAAGAAACGCATCGCCGTTGCTGCCAGTCCGTCCAGCGCGCCGCCGCCGTTGCCGCCGCCAGTCACCAGCACGTCCGGCATGAACTTGGCTTTGCCTTCGGCGAGCGCCGCCACTACGTTGACGATTGCCGTTGCGTTCGAACCAAGCGCTTCCACCTGGGCGCGATAACCACGAGCCCGCGCAAGTCCGACCGCCTCCACTTCCGCGCCCTTGGCCGTACCGGTTTGTCGGATGTACTCGGCTTCACCGGTAGCTTCCGCGACGCGAGCGTCAGCGTTGTTCTTCTTGATGTTCACGCCAACTTTGGAGCGAGCCAGGTCCGCCTGCATGTCCGCGGTACCTTTGGCCTGTTCCATCTCAATGCGCTGATCCTGCGCGGCTTTCTGTTTCTTGAACGTTTCAATTTCCTGGTTGGCGACTTCGCGGTGCGTCAGCACGGTCACCATGTCTTCCGGCAAGATGACGTCCTGTATGTACACACCTTTCGTCTCGACCTGGTATTGCTCGAGCTGCTGGCGAATGTGTTCGAACGCTTCCACTTGGACCTGCTGGCGTGTTTCGATAAAGTTAATTGCCGGCATGCTCTGCAGCGAATTGCGGAAGTGATTCCCTACCGCGGCCTGCAAAACCTCGTTGACCAGATTTTTCATGGTACCGACCATGGAGATCACGCGCGGCGCTTTGGTATCGGAAACGTGTATCTGCACTTGCAAATCGATTTTGAAGACGAAGCCTTCCTTCGATTTCGCGACGATCTGCTGTAACTGCGCATCCAGGTTGTGGGCTTCGCTGACGGCATCGGCCCAGTTGAGGTTAAGAATCGCGGTGGGCACAATTTCCGATTCGTAGCACCGCGGGTTGAGTGGATATTTTCCGGTACGCAGCGGCTCTTGCCAGACGCCGCGATGTCCGGGTCGCACGAGCGAGCCGTACTTGAACTCCTCGCCGGAAGTATCCTGCGTGGCCAGTCCGACGTAAGCCTTAATCACCGCGACCTGTCCTTGTTTCACCATCATCATCGGCACAAGTTCCACGCTGACCAGAAATGGATTCAAAGCGTATGCGCCATACAACAGGGGATCGTGCTGCATGCCGATGTGGCCGCCATGATCGAGAAACGCCTGATAGTCCTGATAATTGTTGTGCAGGTGGTTCTTGCTGCCGAGCAGCGCTTCGATAATCTGCGCGTCGGAAGTCGTGCCGCCTGGCTGTTCGAGTTTTTCCACGTCAGCATACCCGCCCAAGCGGCTGGCCAAATCGCCAGAAGGCAGCGGATCGCCCTCGTAGGTCGTTACGATGCCGACGACGTCTTGCGTTGTGCCGTCTTTGCCGCGCGGCTGCGGCTCAATGCGCACCAATTCCAGTTGCGCGGCATTCAATCCCAGCGAAGCCGGCATCAATTCTCCGCCACGGCCCATCTTCGCGCGCAACTCGGGCGATACGGGAACTCCGTAAACGCGGTTGCGAGTAAGAATCAGGAAGCCCAGCGGGTGTACGGGCACCAGTGACCCTGGAGGCAGGACCGGGCGCTGAACACCCTTCTGTCCGCCAAGTTGCACGAAGCTGCGCAAATCGGAAAAGTTGGCGAACTCTTTCTTGTAGACCGCGGACTTGGCTCCGATCGGCAGGGGATTTCCGACCTGCGCGATCACCACTCCGATTTCGCCAGCCGGAACCTGGACCCACGGATATTTGTCCACTGAATAGACCAAATAGGGCTTCCAGCGCAGGCCTGGCATCAACAGGTCGGCTTGATAGCCGGCTTCTCCGCTGAACGCGACCGGGTTGTCCTTGGCGAGCTTCCTGAACGAAAAGCGCTTCGTTACCAGGCCCACTTCCGTAGGCCCGATTTTGTGAAGCGATGACGCAGCTGAAATTGCCGCTAGCACCACCACGACAAAAAGAATTGGGTAATGAAAGAAAAGCGCGAAGATCGGTTCGAGCACAGACATGCACACACCTCCGGGGCGCCGAGCGCCTTTTTGTCTTGCCTTGTCTAAGGGAGTTACATGTTTCGGACGCGCAAACTCTGCAAGGTTGCAAAGCGGGTGTCAAGTGGTGCACTAGTACGCAACTTAAAGTCGCGTATTTTCATCAAGTTGCGAGGTTTGCCTCTCTCGGCAATCGCAAATCCAGCAAAAGCGGTCTCGCCTCCCAGCCAATTTCGTCTTTCACTTTGCCCTTGAGATTCTGTTGCATTTTGATCTATCTACACTTGTAGATAACTACGCCAGCTTTCCTGCAACTGCAGTTGCAACCATCGCAAGTCCTTCGCTTTGATACGCTTACAAAAACACCATCAATAACTCCCTTGTTCTCCTGCTCTTTTGCTTTTTCATGGATTCGCGGCCCTTTGTTTTCATCGTCTTGTGGACAGACAGGTGCAGGTGCGGATAGGGGTTGCAGCCAGGGACAAACAGAACAAGTAGCGCTTAGAGGTTAAGCGCTCCGGAGTACACCACGCGGGCTTTCGCCGTATCTCCGCGCTCGACTCTGCCAATTTGGAAAAATTTCTCGCGACGACGTTTCAAATCCGTTTCCACTTTTTTGACGTAAGCTGACGGCACCACCAGGATCATACCTACGCCCATGTTGAACGATTCCAGCAGCGCGTCGGAATCCATTTTTCCCACTTTTGCCAGGTACTTGAAAATCGGCAGCACCGGCCACGACGCCAGATCGATCACCGCCTTTACGCCTGCGGGAAGTACGCGCGGCAAATTGCCTGGAATTCCGCCTCCCGTGATGTGCGCAAGTGCCGAAACCCAGCCGTTGGCAAGGATGGTCCGCAGCGCGGGAGCGTAACAAAGGTGCGGCTTCAACAATTCAGCGCCAATTTTGTTGCCGACTTCCGCGACGTACGTGTCCGGTTTCAATTTCGCGATTTCAAACGCCAGTTTACGCGCCAGCGAATAGCCGTTGGTGTGCAAGCCCGCGGACGGCAACGCCAGCAGTGTGTCGCCCGGCTGCACACTCTTTCCGGTGATCAATTTTTTCTTTTCCACGGCGCCAACAATGAATCCGGCCAGGTCGTATTCGCCCTCGCCATAATACCCCGGCATTTCGGCGGTCTCTCCGCCGATCAACGCGCAATTTGCCTTGCGGCATGCGCGGCTCATTCCATCTACCAACTGCTCAACCACGTGCGGATCCATTTTCCCCAGCGCCAGGTAGTCCAGAAAAAACAGCGGCTCCGCGCCTTGCACCAGAATGTCGTTCACGCAGTGATTGACCAGGTCGCCGCCCACGGTCGAGTGCACATTCATTGCAATTGCGACCTTTAGCTTGGTGCCCACGCCATCCGCGCTCGAAACCAGAATTGGTTCTTTGTATTTTTTCCTGTCCAGCTCAAACAGCGCGCCAAAGCTGCCGATCCCTCCCAGCACTCCGTTTGTAAAGGTACGCATGGCGAGATGGCGGATACGATTCTTAGCGTCCTCCGCGACAGCGATGTTCACTCCGGCGTCTGCGTATTTCATGGGTGTGCTCGCGCTCGTCATTCGATTATTTTGCAGAGCGACGAGAGAGGGTTCGCCACTGAGTTCTCAACCGTCTGCGGCCTTAAAAAATGTGGAACAACCGCCTCCAGCGCACGGTGCCGGGATGGATGACTCCGTTCAGGTACGCCAAAAAGCGTTCACCAATTTGCCCGGGTTGCCATGCTTCCGGCGACGCATTCAGCGACATATAGATCAGCACCGGCGTTCCAATAATATCATTGCGCGGCACACAGCCCCAGAAACGCGAATCGTATGAATTCTGCCGGTTGTCGCCCATCGCGAAATAGCAATTGGCGGGCACTGTATAGGGCATCTTGATATCCGAATTCTCGACCCGCTCGGTTTTTCCGAGCGTGTAATCTTCCAGCATTTTTTGCCCGTTAATCCACACTGCGCTGTCATGAATGTCGACCGTATCGCCCGGCAATCCGATTGCCCGCTTGACGTAGTCCGGCTGCGTCGGATCGAACGGCGGCTTGAAAATAATGATTTGCTGCCGCTTCGGATTTCTCCACAACGGCACATGCAGGTTGGTGAACGGGATTCCGGCATCGTATCCCACGCGGCTCATGATCAGGTGATCGCCAATCAGCAGCGTGTTTTCCATTGAGCCGGACGGAATCACGCGGGCCTGTCCGATCGCTCCGTTGATTAGCAGAAACACCAGTCCCACCCAGAACCACGCGATGATCTCGCGCCGTACCTTTTGCTCCATCGTAAGGTTGTCTTTCGGTTTTTCGGGTACAGCCTTATCTGCCTTCACAGTTCACCAGTGCAACGGCATCCGCCCGCTGCGTCACTTTAGAATATACGAAACAGGCGGCGCCAGCGAACCTCGCCAGGATGAATCGCCGCATTCAAGTAAGTCAATGCACGTTCTTTAATCTCACCGGAGCCCCAGGGCCCCGACGGCGCGTCGATCGACATGTAGATCATCACCGGCGTTCCCACGATGTTTTCCCGCGGAATGCACCCGGTATAGCGACTGTCGAGGGAATTTTCGCGGTTATCGCCCATTACGAAAAAACAATCGCGCGGAACTGTGTAGGGGAACACCTTTGATCGCCCCGCAAACCCCGCCAGATATTGCGAAGGGTCGGCGGGCTCGGTGCGCCCCACAGCGTAATTTTCTTGCAGTCGCGAGCCGTTGATCCAAACGCCGCCGTCGCGAACGTCCACGGTTTCGCCGGGAAGCCCGATCACTCGCTTGATGATGTCGGACTGTTCGCCGCGGATCACCGGACGAAAAATCACGATTTGTTGCCGCTTGGGAGTGCGCCACAGCGGGACGTGCAGATTTGTGAAGGGGATGCCGGCATCATAGCCGACTCGGCTCATGATCAGATGATCGCCGACCAACAGCGTATTCTGCATGGAACCGGAAGGAATCACGCGGGCCTGACCCACGGCGCCATTCACCAGCAGAAAAACCAGGCCGACCCAAAACCACGCGGCAATCTCCCGGCGAACCCTTTGCTGCAATGTGGATTTTTTCAGCGCCGCCCGCTTCTTTTCAGAACGCGTTGCTGCCTTCTTATCCTTCACGTTCCACCGTCACAGTCGCCGGCTCGCCCAGCCTGCCGAACCCCGAATCCTCGCGAACCTCAAGCTGCACCAGGTCGGTCGGATAATTCCCCGTGTAGCAAGACGTGCAAAAGTTGCCCGCGGTGTCATTTACAGACTGCCGCAGACCCGCCAGCGAAATGTAACCCAGCGAATCAGCGCCCAGGAAGCGGCAAATTTCCTCTGGCGTGTTCGAGGAAGCGATCAGCTCTTCGCGGGTCGGCGTATCCACGCCGTAGTAACAAGGCGAAATCGTTGGCGGACAGGAAATCCGCACATGGACTTCTTTCGCGCCCGCTTCACGCACCATACGCACAATTTTGCGGCTGGTGGTTCCGCGCACGATCGAATCGTCAACGAGAATCACTCGTTTGCCTTCCATCAGCCCGCGCACGGGATTCAATTTCAACTTTACGCCGAAATTGCGAATGGCCTGCGATGGTTCGATAAATGTGCGTCCAATATAGTGATTGCGGATCAGCCCCATGCGAAACGGAATACCCGACTCCATCGCATAGCCGATTGCGGCGGGCACGCCCGAATCCGGCACCGGCACAACCAGATCCGCGTCCACGGGATGCTCGCGCGCCAACTGCCGGCCCAGAGCCTCGCGGCTCTCGTTCACGCTGCGCCCAAAAATCGTGCTGTCCGGACGCGCGAAATAGACATGCTCGAAAATGCAAAACTGTTTCGGCTTTTCCGGTGCGAAGTGAATGGACTCCAGGCCGGACTTTGAGATGCGCAGCATCTCTCCCGGCTCAATTTCGCGCACGTACTGCGCATTCAACAAATCAAAGGCGCACGTTTCGCTGGCGACAATCCAGGCCGTCTCGCCATTCGGCGTGGTGAATTTTGCCAGGTTCAACGGACGAAATCCGCGCGGATCGCGTACCGCATACAATTCATCCGGCGTCAGCACCACCAGTGAGTACGCGCCTTCGCATTGATTGAGCGCATCGCCCAATGCCCCGGATAAATTGCGTGCCGGAGACTTCGCCAGCAGGTGCACAACAACTTCCGTGTCGCTATTGGTCTGAAAAATCGATCCGCGATGCTCGAGCTTGCGCCGCCACTCGGCGGCATTGGTCAGATTCCCGTTGTGCCCGATGGAAACCTTGCCTTTGTTGCAATCAATCATGATCGGCTGCGCGTTCAGCAACGCTTTATCGCCGGCCGTCGAATATCGTGTGTGCCCGATCGAAGCGTTGCCCGGCAACTTGTTCAGCACCTCCGGTGTGAAAATTTCCTCCACTTCGCCCATCGCGCGATGCGCGTACAAATCTCTCCCATCCGTCGAAACAATTCCCGCCGACTCCTGCCCGCGATGCTGCAGTGCATACAAGCCCAGATACACCAACTTTGCAGCCTCTTCGTGGCCGTACACCCCCACCACGCCACAGTAATCGTGGAAGTGATCGTCGGAGATGTATACGACGCTCATCGGCTACGCAAGTCGCTCTTTATTAGCTGCTGATACGAACTCTGCGCGAATCGGAGCAGCAAACAAACAGACCGGAACCAAAACTGTCGCAGAAAGCCAAACTAGGTTGACAATTCCCGGATTCGAGGCCGCGTCTGAAATTGCTCCCGCGAGATTCCAAATCACAAGGATCATAGCCAGCACTCGCGAAAGCGAGTTTCGTTTGTATAAGCCAGAAGCGGCAATCAAATACACGATACCGAAGCCCAATCCCTCAAGCGCGTCAAGCATTCGCTCGTGACTACCGCTGCCCGCTTCTCCAGATATCTGCAGACCCGCAAACATCGCACCCGATCCGAATAGATACAAGCCGCCAGCAGCGATGAAGAGGATGAGAACGATAGTGGATAGAGACTTCATCAAGCGTTTTGTACCGCCGCAGTAAGCGTTCGTTCGAGCGAATTGACCCAAATATCGCGCAGGGTGTCGACGGGGGAATCGATAGTTGCGCGTCCCTTACATTCGATGCGCAGCGAACCGTTTCCGGTGACCTGGCCGATTTCGCTGGCAGCGACGCCGTATTGTCGCGCAATCGCTTGCAGCGCGGCAAGCTTTGCCGCAGCTACGCTGAGCACGCAGCGCGCCCCGTGCTCGCCGAAGAGAACAAATTCGGCAGGAAAGCTATCCTGCACGGTAACCATCGCACCAAGCCGTGGCGCCCCTACAGAAGCGAAACAAGATTCCGCAAGCGTCACCGCCAAGCCGCCGTCTGAAATATCGTGAGCCGATATAACAAGTCCGTCGGCCGCCAACGCAACGAGGCAATCGATCAACCGCTTCTCGGCGGCCAAATCAATCGTCGGCGGTTCTCCCGCTATGATGCTGCCAACGGCCTTCGAATATTCGCTGGAGGAAAATTCCCTAGCCTGGGAAGACAAGAGAGATTCCTCGCGGCGCTTGGAATGACCAACAGGAGGAGCACCGTCCAAAAGTACAATTACGTCGCTGGCATTGCGAAAGGCAATCTTCACCACGCGCGATGCATCTTCCAAAATTCCCAAAACGCCAATCACCGGCGTCGGATAAATCGATTTGCCCAACGTCTCGTTATAAAAACTCACGTTCCCGCCGGTGATAGGCGTGCCCAACGCCGTGCACGCTTCACCAATCCCATCGATCGCTTGCGAAAACTGCCACATGACTTCCGGTTTTTCCGGACTGCCAAAATTCAGGCAATTGGTTGCCGCAATTGGCCGCGCCCCGCTCGTCGCCACATTGCGCGCCGCCTCTGCCACGGCATGCATCGCGCCCATTTTCGGATTCAACTGGCACCACCGGCCATTTCCATCCGTGGAAAGCGCCAGTGCGCGCATCGTCTTCCCGTTCGGACCATCTTTCTCAGATTCTTTGATCCGCACCACTGCGGCATCGCTCGCGCCCGGGCCAGCCAAAGTATTTGTCCGCACCATGGTGTCGTACTGCTCGGTAATCCATCGCTTCGACGCAATAGCCGGCGACGCTAACAACTTATTGAAATTCTCCCTCAGGTCCGTTCCGTCCTGTGCAAATTGAAACCAATCCTTTTCACTCTCGACGCGCGGCGCAGGCGCAGCTAGCGGTCGCTGATAAACCGGACCTTCCTCCGCCAGCGGATGCGCGGGAATTTCCGCCGCCACCGCGCCGTGATTTTTCACGACGGCGAGTTCGCCGTCCTTCACTTCGCCGATCACCACCGCGTCCAGTCCCCACTTCTTGAAAACGTCCAGCACCTCGCGCTCGCGGCCTTGGTCCGCCACTAACAGCATGCGCTCCTGCGATTCGCTGAGCATGATTTCGTAAGGAGTCATGCCGGTCTCGCGCTGCGGTACTTTCGCCAGATCGATTTCAATTCCAGTCCCGCCGCGCGAAGCCATTTCCATGGTCGAGCAGGTCAGCCCCGCTGCGCCCATATCCTGAATCGCCACCACCGCACCGGTGTGCATCGCTTCGATGCACGCCTCCAGCAGCAATTTCTCCACGAACGGGTCGCCTACCTGCACGTTCGGCCGCTTCTGCTGTGATTCCTCAGTGAATTCCGCAGACGCCAAGAGCGACGCGCCGTGAATCCCGTCGCGCCCGGTTTTCGCGCCAACATAAATCACCGGATTGCCAACGCCCTTGGCCTTGGCCAGAAAAATATCTTCCTTGCGCGCGATACCCAGCGCAAGCGCGTTCACCAGCGGATTCTGCGAGTAGCAACGCTCAAAACAGACTTCTCCGCCAACTGTCGGCACTCCAAAACAATTTCCGTAATTCGCCACCCCACGAATCACGCCATCCAATATTCGGCGGTTCGCCTTTATCTCCTCTTTTGTAGCGGCGGCCTTCAGGCCGCCATGTTCACCGCGCGCGGCAAACGCACTCCCGCTCGCTCCGGCAAATCCCTGTTCCGTAATCGGCCCGAACCGCAACGAATCCAGCACCGCAATCGGCCGAGCGCCCATCGTAAATATGTCGCGCAAGATTCCGCCAACGCCGGTGGTCGCTCCCTGAAACGGCTCCACATAACTAGGATGATTGTGCGATTCGATTTTGAACGCCGCGACTAGGCCGTCGCCGATATCCACTACCCCCGCGTTTTCGCCCGGCCCCTGCACCACCAATTTCCCGCGCGTCGGCAGCCGCTTCAAATGCACTTTGCTCGATTTGTACGAGCAGTGCTCACTCCACATCACCGAAAAAATTCCCAGCTCGGTAATATTCGGATCGCGCCCCAGAATTTTCTGTATACGCGCGTACTCGTCGTTCGCTACGCCATGCTCCGCCGCAATCTCCAGCGTCACCTTAATTTCCATGCTGGCCGTCGCCATTAGGTTCCCTCACGCTGCCGGTCACTGAAGCTCGATGTTCCGGAGTTTCATTTGCCCGCCTTCCGGGCGGAAATAAAACACTAACGCGTCTCTTCCTTGCCGGGCCTGCGGCGGCGGCACATCGGTCAGGATCAGACCCACCATGCTCAGAAAACAAATCGAGTAACGCCGAAGGATTGTTCGACTCGACAACCGCCACAAACTTCTCCGCGCCGCGTTTGAGGTCCTCGTCCAATGCTGGAGTGCGTCCAGCAAGAAGATGAGGTGAAAAAGTGGAGAGGAACACACTCGACACGAGGAGTAAACTCGCCCTGGAGACATTAATGCTCGCCGTCAAGGCACCATGCTTCATGCGGTAGCCTTCGCTGCCCCGAGCAACGCTGCCACCATGGACTGAAACACCACCAACCCGTCGGCGGAATCCAGCGTCGATTCTACAGCGCGTTCCGGATGTGGCATGAGGCCGATCACGTTGCGTTCGCGATTGCAGATGCCCGCAATGTTGTGCATTGAGCCGTTCGGATTACCCGCGTTATCGTCAGCGTTATCTCCGGTTGGCCGTTCTGTGATTGTACATGGCAACGTATAGCGAAAAATGATTTGCCGGTTTTTTTCCAGTTCCGCCACGGTGGCCTGGTCGCAGTTGTAATTGCCTTCATTATGGGCGATTGGAATTTTGAGCACTTGCCACTGTCTGGCCGCGCAGGTCACCGGTGTGTCGGTCTCTTCCACACGGACATACACGTGGCGGCAAATGTACCGCAGCCCTTTGTTTCTCATCATCGCGCCGGGCAGCAATCCTGCTTCCAGCAGAATCTGAAATCCATTGCAAATACCGAGAACAATCCCACCACTCTTGGCAAATTTCTCCACCGATTTCATCACCGGAGAAAACCGCGCAATCGCCCCGGTCCGCAAATAATCTCCGTGCGCGAACCCACCAGGCAGAATCACGGCGTCGCAACCGGCCAGGTCTTTCGACTGGTGCCAGATAAACTCAGCAGGTTTGTGCAGGATATTGCCGATGGCGTAAAACGCGTCGTGGTCGCAATTCGACCCCGGAAAAACAACGACTCCAAATTTCATGGTGTTGTAGCTCCCGATGGCATTTGGGGAACTCTTATTTTAGCACACTGCTTCCGCGATTCTGCCGCCAGTTCAAGTTCGTCGGGCTTCTCCGCGCTTCTGGGTTCCGGACTCTGCGCTCTTCGCGCGCACTTGTTTTCCGATTGGCCCGGTGTTCTCGAATCTGCCGGCTCACCCATGATGTGGCGCCCGACGCGATGTGATGGAAATTTTTGTTTACTGGGCCGGGTGCGCCGGCGTAAGTGTCGCGGACCGTGTCATTGAGCGGATCACGGCAAAATTTAAACTCCTCGCCGAACATTCCATGGCGGGCAAGCCCGCCGGTCACATTGCCGCGAAGGTCCGTTGCTTTCCTGCCGGAAAATACCTCATCTACTACCGGAAGACTCGTCCGTCTCTCGAAGTCCTGTACATCTTCCACAGCGCTCGCGACCAAAAACCGCGAAGACTTGAAAACTGCGAGCAACTGCAAATCAATTTAGCTTAATTTGTTTCCGGGTGAGTAAGCAGCTAGCCTCCGCCTCAGCTTTTTGGAGGCGGAGGAGTCTTTGGGGAAATCATACTGGCGCTCGCCGCCACGGCGGCAGCGCCCACGGCGCCGTCCAGCCCAAGTACATTCACCAGGCTGGAATTCGATGGCACGATGTACTTGGTATTTTGCGCAAGCGTGTTGTTCAAGACTTCGAGGCGGCGCATAACTTCGGCGCGATCCTTGAAAAAAGTTTCCGCGGCGGTCGAAACCAGGCGAATCGCTTCCGCTTCGGCGTTGGCGCGCGTCACGCGAGCCTGCGCATCGCCTTCGGCTTTCAAAATTTCCGATTGCTTCACGCCTTCGGCCTGCAAAATCTGGCTCTGTTTGAAGCCTTCTGCTTCCAGGATCGAAGCGCGCTTGTCGCGTTCCGCTTTCATCTGACGCGACATCGCTTCCGTAATATCGCGCGGCGGATCGATTTTCTGCACTTCCACGCGCGTCACTTTCACGCCCCAGCCATTTGTCGCTTCGTCCAGCACATGGCGCAAATTGCTATTGATCATGTCCCGCGCCACCAAAGTTTCATCCAAGGTGCGGTCGCCAATCAGGTTGCGTAGATTGGTTTGCGCCAAGGTGGTGCAGGCGTAGCCAAAATCCTGGACTTCGAATTGACTTTTTACCGGATCAACCACTTTGTAGTACACGACAGCGTCCACTTCCACCGTCACGTTATCCTTCGTGATCAGTTTTTGCGGCGGCACGCTGATCACTTGCTCGCGCATATCCACGCGAATGACGCTGTCGGTGAGCGGCATGATGATGGCCAGTCCTGATGGCACCAGTCCGTGAAATTTTCCCAGCCGCATCACGATTCCCTTTTCGTATTGGTTGACGATGCGCGCAGAACGCGCCAGTAAAACCAACCCAAAAATCAGCGCCGCAACCAGCAGCATAGGCAGAAAAAATGTGGCATCCATGAATTTCGTCCTCACTTCACTTTCAGAGTTACGCCTTCCACGGAAACGACCTGTACGTCCGCGCCGATTTCGCGCGCTGGATCAGTTGGTTGTGCAAGCTCGGCGCGCCACTCCTCAGAACCTACTTTCACGATACCGCACTCGCGCTGGCCAATGCGCTTGGTGACCACACCCATTTTCCCGACCACCGCATCCATGTTCGATGCCTGGTCCTTTACATACAATTTTGCTTTCAGCCAGCGGCGAAACAACGCGAAGTACAGCACGGCAAAAAATGCCGCACTGATCAACCCGACATGCCACGATTGCGCCAAAAGGCCGATGATCCCGCCCGCGGCGAGTGATGCTCCTACCAGTGCCAAATCAAATCCAGTCAATGCGCCAAGCGCCAGCTCAGCCGCGACGCAAAGCACACCAACAATCACGAGCAGCCAGTTCACCCAGTTGCCCACAAGAACTCCTTCAGGAGGGACACGCGCAGCGCACGATAACACCGCCATACGCACGTTTCAATGTTTCTTGCGAAGGTAGCGGAAAGGAAAATTCAGCGCGAACAAAACTGGGCGCGAACAGATTCAGCGGCGCTTGCCGCGTTTCTTCCCGGATTTCCTTTTCGGAGGTTTCCCGTGACCACTCGCAGCCAGTTCGCGGCGTTTCTTCGCGGCCCAGCCTTTTTTGTTGAGCTGGTGGCTGCGCGCAACGCCCAGCGATTCCGCCGGAACATTTTTGGTGATTGCAGAGCCCGCGGCGATGTACGCGCCGTCGCCGATTTTCACAGGAGCAACCAGCACCGAATCGCTGCCGACAAAAACGCGATTGCCGATCGTGGTCTGATGTTTATTTACGCCATCGTAGTTGCAGGTGATGGTACCCGCGCCGATGTTGGTCTTCGATCCGAGCCTGGCGTCTCCTATGTACGACAGATGCGGAACCTTGCTACCTTCGCCGATCACCGCTTTTTTGATTTCCACAAAATTCCCCACGCGCGCGCCAGCTTTCAAGTGCGTGCCAGTTCGCAATCTCGCAAATGGCCCCGCCGTAGTTCCATCTTCAAGGCGGCTTTCTTCAATGAGCGAATGCGGCTTGACTGTGACCTGGTCATCGAGAACCGCGTTCAACAGAACGCTGCCAGTTTGGACAATGCAGCGTTTGCCAAGTTTAGTTTTGCCCAGAAGCTGGACGCCGGGTTCGAGAGTGCAGTCTTCTCCGGCCGTTACGTCGGGATCGATCAAAACGGTTTCCGGCAACTGGATACTGACCCCCGCGGCCATCAGCTCTTCGCGTTTGCGGTCGCGGAAAATTCGGTCCACTTCCGCAAGATCGGCGCGCGTGTTGCAGCCAAGAACTTCGCGTGGATCTGGCGCGATTTGAGCAAGAACGGTTTCACCCTTTGACGCCAGCTCCGCGATCGCATCCGTCAAATAAATTTCGCGATGCTTATTGTTTGGCTTTACATGCGAAAGCGCCGGCCACAATTTAGCCAGCGTGAAACAGTAAATGCTGGAATTAATTTCGTTCAACTCGCGCTGTTCCGGAGCAAGTTGCGAATCTTCGACGATGGCGCCAACCTGCGTTTCGGTTTTGCGGACGATGCGTCCATAGCCGCTGGGATCGGCCAGCACGGCAGTAAGAATTGTCGCGGCGGCATTTCCAGTGCGATGCGTGCCCAATAGGGACTTCAACGTTTCCGTTCGAACCAGCGGCGCGTCACCCGGAAGCACGATTGCGATTTTGGCCTTGCCGAGCGCTCGCTTGGCAACAAGCATGGCGTGCCCTGTTCCATTTTGCGGCTGCTGCAAGACGATTTGTGTTTCGAGCGTTTCGACCGCGGTAGTCACTTGTTCCGCCTGGTGACCCACGATGGTAACGATTCGTTTCGGCTTTAACGGCGCACAGCAACGCACCACGTGTTCGATGAGTGGACGTCCACCGGCCGGATGCAGCACTTTCGCCAGAGAGGATTTCAGCCGCGTGCCTTTGCCTGCAGCCAGAATGACGATGACCACGTCTTTATTCGGCATAGTGCGGCCATTCTCTCCCGCCCTCGACGCTTTGACAATCCCAGAGCACAGTTTTCGCGAAGATTCTCCGAACCGCACCGTGTTCCGCCCTACGCCACAGGCCTGAATTGTGTGATAGACGAACTAAGCAATTCCTTATACATTCTCGGCACACATTCAGGCTGATGTCTCAAGGAACCCGGAGGAACGGCCTTGAAACAATGCACAAACTGCCGTGGAAATCTGGCTGATTTTGTGCCGTTGTGCCCCTACTGCGGCGTATCGCAGCCGGTGCCGCAGTTGACGATGGCGCAACAGGACTGGGCGCCGCCGCAAAGCAGCAACAAGGCGATTGCCAGCCTGGTCTGTGGCGTCTTGTTTTTGTGCGCTCCGGCATCCATTGCAGCCATCATTCTCGGCCATCTGGCGCTCGTTGATATCAAGCGCAGCGCCAACCGAATGACGGGTCACGGACTGGCCATTGCGGGTCTGGTGATGGGCTATTTGGGAATCGCGCTCACAACCATCTATGTCGTTTTTATGGCGTTCCTGTTTCGTACAACTTTCAGCAAAGACGTTCCGGCAAACGAAACGGCTGCTATCGCAACCATGCGAACGTACAACCAGGCGCTGAAAGTGTATGCGGCGAAGTGCCCGCAACAGGGTTATCCAGCGACGCTGCTGCCATTAGGACCCGGCCCGGGAAATTGTATGCGCGCGAATTTGACTGACGCTCGCCTCGCAGTGCCGGTACCGGTGCGAAGAGGCTACATGTTCCAGTACTCGCCCGCGCTCAACGGTTCGCGACAGGTTCGGGTTTTTGCTTTGCTGGCCCGTCCAGTACAGCCAAATTTAACCGGAAAGCGGTTTTTCTTTTTGGATGAAGAAGGCGTCATCCGGCAGGCGGATTCGCAATTCATCGGGCCGCGCAGCGATCCGGTCGATGCTGTCGATGCCCCTGCGTCAGAACAAGATCAGGATAAGGATGAGAATTAACCTCGTAAATTGAAAGGAGCAGCCTTGAAACAGTGCCCGAACTGCAATGGAAATGTCGCGGACTATGTCCCAGTGTGCCCTTACTGCGGAGTGGCTCTCGCCGTGTCACCGGCAGGCTCCGCGCAGCCAGCATGGAGCGGACCGCAGCAGAGCAGCGGAAAAGCCACAGCAAGCATGGTGTGCGGCATTCTGTTCTTTTTTTGGCCGTTTACCGCAATCGCTGCCGTTGTGCTGGGCCATATCGCGTTGTCAGAGATCAGGAGAAGCGCAGGCCGCCTTGCGGGACACGGAATGGCGATGGCCGGCCTGATTTTGGGCTACATCGGCGTGGCTTTCGTTCCATTGATATTGATCATTGCGGCGATTGCGATTCCGAATCTGTTGCGATCGAGGATGGCGGCGAACGAAGCGAGCGCCGTGGGGTCGTTGCGGACACTCAACACGGCGATGGTTACCTATTCGACCGAATGCCCCAAAATCGGATATCCCAAAGATTTGCGAAGCCTTGGACCCGGACTATCGGAAACAGACAAGTGCGCGCACGCCGATTTGGTTGAAGCGCAGTTGGGCACGGCACTCCCCACAAAGTACGGCTACCATTTCTTCTACACGCCACAGGTTGACGCCGATGGCCTTGTAACGAGATATGTTCTGGCCGCCGACCCAGTCACGCCTGGAACTTCCGGCGTCAGGCATTTTTTCACCGACGAAAGCGGCGTAATTCGGTATAGCGTGCGCGGCGGGGCGGACGTGAACAGCGAACCGCTGATGTAAAGTGACAAGCCGATTGAAAACCTCTTCGTAAAGGGAAATTAGTCCGCAGCGGGAGCTTCGGCCATAACGCGGCGTTCCGCGAAGGCTTCTTCTTCGGTGGTGATGATCCAGCTGGAAGAATTGGCAAGCAAACGGCCGACCAGTTGGGTGTGAAGAGCATGCCCGGCTTTGTGAGCTACCACACGGCCGAGTAACGGCAGGCCGACGAGCGCTAGATCGCCAATCAGATCGAGCGCTTTGTGGCGGCCAAATTCGTCCGGAAAGCGCAAAGGCCCGTTCATCACGCCATCGTTGGTAAGCACAATGGCGTTATCGAGGGAACCGCCGCGAATCAAACCGACGGAGCGGAGCGGCTCGATGTCGCGCTCGAAACAAAAGGTGCGCGCGCGGGCCAGCAAGTTGCGAAAGGTGTCGGGAAGGACGACCATTTCGATTTGCTGCTGGCCGACCAGCGGATGCGGAAAATCGACGTAGCACTGAACGCGAAACTCGTCGGCGGGATAGATGCCCATGCGGCGATCTTGTTCAATGACTTCGATAGGATGGACGACCTTAAGATAGCGGCGGCGTCGACGGAGGCGGCGAATGCCAGCCTGATCCAAGAGCTGCAAGAACGGTTCGGCCGAGCCATCGAGGATCGGAACCTCGATGGAATCAATGTCAATGAAGATGTTGTCGATCCCGGAGGAGTAGATGGCAGCGAGGAGATGCTCGGTAGTGGAAAGAAGTACGCCCTGTTTCATCAAACTGGTGGCGTAGCTGACGCGAGCGACGTTGCGCCCACTGGCTTCAATCGGAAAAAGATCAAGGTCGGTGCGGCGAAAAACGATGCCACTATCAGCGGGAGCGGGTAGCAGCCGGACATGGCCGAAAACTCCGGTATGCAGGCCGACACCTTCGGTTGCAACTTCGTGCTGGATGGTATTCTGAAACATGGGGACAGTTCTTAAGCTTAGCATCTTTTGCGCCAGATTCGCGGCGCTGTTATGCTTTTGTTTTCAGTAAGTTACATGAAGGCTTGCGGCCAGTAGTTCGCTCGGTGTGGTAAACACACAACGTTATTGCCGATTGCTGTGGGGATTCGGTTGATTTTCGGGTTGGTAAAAGTGAAGTGTCCTTTTCGGTTCCGGGCGCGTCAAAACAGAGGTCGGTGTATACTTTTCTGAGCCCATGGTTAACTCCGTAAGGGCAAGCTCACTGTAAGGAAGGGCCAAGCATGAACCGGACTGCACGAATCGTGATCCTCGCTATTTCCGTGGTGGTGTTTTGCTATGCCGGACTGGGGCACGTCCTGGGGCAAACGCACGAGGAACGCGCATACAAGTCGCTGACGGTCTACGGTGAAGTACTGCAGAAGGTTCAGCAGGATTACGTGGATGAGCCGAACATGCATTTGGTGACGGCGGGGGCGCTGCACGGTTTGCTGGAATCGCTCGATCCGGAGTCGAGCTACCTGACGCCGCGGGAATACACCGAATACAAACAAAAACTGGCGAGCACGAATCCGGGCGATACGGGACTGACGCTGAGCAAGCGCTACGGGTATGTGATTGTAGTTTCCGTTTTGCCGGAGAGTCCTGCGGAGAAGGCGGGCATCCATAGCGGCGATATTTTTGAGTCGGTGGCAGGTTTCACCACGCGCGAAATGTCCGTGGGGCAGGCGATGAATCTGCTGCACGGGCAGCCGGGAAGCGGGGTAAAAGTTGGAGTGATCCGGCGCGGAAAGAATGACCCGGAACAAGTGGACCTGGTTCGCGAAAAGCTTGCACCGGCAAGAATAATGAGCCAGAAAAATGACCCGGACATTCTGGCGTTGCGACTGACAACGCTCGAGGCGGGACGCGCAGACGAAGTGAAAGCGCGGTTGCAGGATGCGGAAAAGCAAGGCGTGCACAAGGTGATTTTGGATTTGCGGGATTGCGGACGCGGACCGGTTTCGGAAGGATTGGCGGTTGCGCGGCTGTTTATTTCCAATGGAAATCTGGCAACGCTGCGCGGCCAGACCGTTTCCGCTGAAACATTTGCGGCTGAACCCAGCAAAGTCGTCTGGAAGGGGCCGGTTTCGATTTTGATTGATGGAACGACCTCCGGAGCCTCCGAAGTGCTGGCATCCGCGATGGTGGCTGCGCACCGCGGCGACGTAGTTGGGGAGCGGACCTTTGGCCTGGCCTCGGAGCAGAAGCTGATTACCATTCCCGACGGGTCCGCTTTGATCCTGACGGTAGCGAATTACTACAACGCCGACGGGAAATCGATTTTGGAAGAAGGCGTGACCCCGGCGGAAGTGGTGCGGCAGGAAGCGGCCGCGGTGGACGACGGGGCCGACGACGAAGATTCTTCGACGAGCGGCGGCCAGACCGTGGCGCCCGCAGAGCCTAAACCGCTTTCTCCCGAAGACGCGGTATTCAAGAAAGCCGTGGACCTCCTGAAAACGCCGGCGAAAAAGGCCGCGTAGTTTTTCTGTGAAGTCCAGCGGCGTGCCCGCGAAAATTCTATTCAAGATAAAATTTAATTTTGCCGGCATACGCGAAGCTTTATTTTTCGCGCTGTGCATGGTTTTGTGTTTCTGCGCGATTGGGTGCAAGCGGCAACGCGCCGGCAAGTTGACGCTGGCGCAAGTACATCAGGTGACGCAGGAACTGGCAAAAGCAGCATCGGACGCGGCGCCGAATGGCACGTTGATCAAGACTCGGCGCGCAAGGAATGGCATAGCGGGAGGCAGCGCCGATGAGCTGTACATCGGACTGCATGGCAACGCTGCGGCCAGGAATAAACTTCTGCAAAAACTGGAAGGCGTTGCGACGATGCATCGCCTGATAGTGGATGCCCCGGCGCCGAACGGAAATTCATCGCGAATCACGTTGCGCAGCGCAGGTGTTGCGACGCATCACATCGAGATTGAAGTATTGAGTTCGCGCGCGGCGGCAAATAACGAAAATCTACCGGCGGGAACGGCCCGGCTGGCGATACTTCTGGATGATTTGGGCAGCGATCGCAGAGCGGCGGACGCCATATTTGCGTTGCAGGTTCCGATCACACTGTCGGTTCTGCCTTATCACGCGCATTCGCAGGAGATCGCGCAAGAAGCGCGAAAGCACGGGTACGAAGTGATGCTGCATTTGCCGATGCAATCGGTGGCGAATGAAACGCCGGAGCGGCAGGAGCTGCGGCCTGGTCTTAAGCGCGAAGAGGTGGAAGCAATCGTAAACAGCATGCTGGAGTCCGTACCGGAAGCCGACGGCGTGAACAACCATCAGGGTTCGCAAGCCACTTCGAACAGCGCGCTGATGGACGAATTGATGCCGGTGCTGCGCGATGCCGGAGTTTTTTATGTGGACAGCCGGACGACTACGGAAACAGTTGCGTACGACACTGCGAAACGCGATGGAGTGAAAACGGCGTTTCGCAATGTGCCGTTTTTGGATGACGTGCAGAATAAAGCGGCGGTGAGGCGGCAATTGCAGATGGCGATTCGCGGTGCGAAGGAAAAAGGAGAAGCCATTGCAATCGGACATCCGCACGCGGTGACGCTCGAGGCGCTACGGGAAATGCTGCCAGAGGCGAAAAAGCAGGGCGTGCGATTAGTGTTGGTGTCGGACGTGGTGCACTAGCGCGAGAAATCGAGTAGCGCCCGCCTCAGAAGGCGGCTGCTACACAGGCGAGGACGCCGGCTTGCGGGTGGGAAATGCTTTGTGAATGAAGAGGGCAGCGGCGGCCATGGTGATGAAGCTGAAGACGCTGCCCTCGGGTCCGACGGTGCCTCCCGTAAGCCAGGCCGGTCCGTGAAGAGTGGCGTTCGAAAGGTGCCCCGGAAAAACGGTGCCACTGTTCGGAACGGAAAATAAGAAAGTTTCGCCGAAATCGAAACAAGCATGCCAGCCAACCACGAGCCACAGATTGCCGGTGCGTTTGAGCGCCAGAGCAAAGATCAACCCAATCATGGCCACGCCTGCAGCGCCGACCCAGCCTTCGCCCTTATTTTCGAGATGCACCGCGCCAAACCCGAGCGACAGGATCCAGGCGGCCGGCCAGAAGCCGATACCGTCAGCAAGAGTGAATTGCAGATAGCCGCGAAATGTAAATTCCTCGAAGAGTCCCACTACGACAAAAAAGAGCGCCCAGTACAGAGCCCACTTGAAAATGGCGTCTCCGCGAAGATTTAAGTTGCCAAATGAGTAGCCGCCAAGAGCCGCGATGCAACCCATGAGCACGACTATTTCGATTACGCCGAGTGCGCAGCCCTGCCAGAAGCGCTTCCCGAACAGCGAATGAAGCGGAAGACCGTATTCTCCGACCGATCGCCGTTCCAGCCATGCCATAAAGCAGGTAGGAAGGAATACCAGAACGAATAGTAGAAATTCTTGCAGGAAGATCTGCCAGGGCGCCGGGGCGGACGTCTTTGGTAGGTGAAATACTTTGTCTAGCACCAGATTCATCGCGAAGGCGAGAACCACGATCAGAACGATGTATATGAGGACCCGCCAGCCAGAGCGCAGGCCGCTATCGTTGTAGAAAATCGAGTGCAAGGGCGAACTAGACAACTCCGTGGGAAAGGAAGGCTTATTGTCCGGAGAAAGAGGCGCGTCTTCGGTGGCCATAGGATATCCAGCTAAGTCTCGCGCAGTTCCCCCGGGGAGCACAAGCCTGCCTAACGCGGAGAGGTAGAGGCTGCGGCGCCAAGGATGTGAAGAGTTTTCCGCTCTTGGAGGAATGTCACAAATCGGAGATTTTCGCGCTTCCAGGACGGGTCAAGTGTGACCTGGGCTTTGATTTCCGTGACCGCTGATGGATTCGTTTTCGGGGTCTGGATAGTGGTCAGTGAACGAAGCACCGGCGCGTGCGAAAGATTGCGGCCTTCGTTTTCACCGCGAAGAACATCTGAGGCGAGACCGCGTTCGGTGACAGCAAGCAAGAGGAGTGCGGAGCGGGTTTCGGGGGCAGTATTTTCAAAGCTGATAGAAAATTCGGCGGACTTCGCAGAAACCTCAACCTTTGAGAGGTGAAGAGTGAGGCTAGGGATTTTTGATGCTTCGACGATATCCTGCCGAGCTTCGCGCGAGGAGCTACCGACGACATCGCGGCGACCGTTCACGATGAGCTGAGGCGTGTACACGCCATCATGCCCGAAGGATCGCGCATAGTTTTCCTGTCGTGCGGTCCAATCGTGGGAGGAAAAGGGGTCGCGCCAGCCGAGATGGTCCCAGTAATCCACATGTTCCTCAATGGCGATGATTTCGGCATTGTTGACATGACCCGCGTCGTCAAGTTGTTTGAGAAAAGCGTCGGCAGGAGGGCAGCTGGAACAGCCCTCGGAAGTAAATAATTCCAGAACCACTGGTTGTAGATCGGAGGCTTTCGCTGCATCGTGGTGAGATCCTGCGTGCGTTTTGACGGCTACCGAAACTAAAAGGAACGCAGCAAGCAATAGTGCGGACTTCGCGGGCATAAGAATTCCCCTTTCTTGGAACCTGCCATGGGGTATTAGATAGAGGAAAAGACAAAGGGTGTCCGACTTCGTGCTTGGAAACGTAGCGATTGACTTCGACTAACTTAAAGAATAACGTTAACCAGTTAGCAAGGGGTATTGCCAGGAGCGCGCAATGGAAAGCTCTTCAACGACAAGCATGATAACCGCCAACCGGCTGTGCCTGGATTTTGCAAACCTGCCTTACACTTCCGGCGACCTACTGCCCCACCAAACCTCGTGGCTAGAGCTGATCGATTTTCTGGCTGAGAAGAGCGTGATTTCAGGTGCTCGAATGGAAGAGCTTCGGACGCTGACGGAGAACGATCCGAAAGCGGCAGGAACGCTGTTGAGGCAAGCAGAACGACTGGGAGGCGCGATGCGCTCAGCGTTTCTGGCGATGCTGGCGGCTGAAAATATAAGGGATGAGTGGGCTGTGCCAATCAACGAAATTCTCGCAATCACGGAAGGTCACGACGAACTGCAGCCGGACCACGCTGGCGGCTGGAAATTGGGCTTCCGCGGCAGGCATGAGGGACTGGAGTGGTTGTTGGCGGCGATTGCCCGGTCCGGAGCCGAGTTGATTGCGCAAGGCGCAAAGAGTGGACTGCAACGGTGTGGCAATCCGCGCTGCCAGTTGTTGTTCTATGACGATTCACTGACCCACCGGCGGCGGTGGTGCTCGATGGCCCTGTGCGGAAACCGCAGCAAAGTGGCGGCGTTCGCGCGACGCCATGGCGGGGAGAAATCGCGTGCGCACCACGCCTAAGCTAAGAGGACCGGCGTCTTTCGGTCGTTGCAGTGCAGCATGGCCACAAGCCGAGAGCGATTCCTCGCTTCGCTCGGAATGCCGACGGGGACCCGATACGGTTACTTCTGTTCCTTAATATATTTCGTCGGCCGATGTTTTCCCCACGGATCGTAGCCGTGTGCGAAGACCAGACGTTCGGCAAGCGGCGGGTGGGAATACATCCAAAAAGTGATGAATGCAGGCGGGTTCGGATCAGCAAGATCGATTTCTCCCAGGGCCTGGAAGGCGTGCGCGGCGACCTGCGCGGAGTTCGGCACGATTCCATGAATTAATTCCAAGCCGAAGACGTCGGCGGCGTGCTCCTGTGTGCGGCTGTAGCCGTTGATGACCGGCGAAGAGAAAAACATGATGCCCTCGAGAATGAGCAACAAAACCGCTAGTGCGGCCCAATCTTGCGGGCCATAGACCTTCCAGACGTCTCCCCAGCGCGCGAGCATGGCGTGCAGCAAGCGGTAGGCCGCGTACAAGACGATCAGCGACACAATAGCGAAAAACACAAAGCCGCTTCGAATGTGGTTCAGAACGTAGTGACCGGATTCGTGACCAAAGATGAAGAGGGTCTCTTCCGGAGTCAGCTTCTGAATGGTGTTGTCGAAAATCACGACGCGTTTGGATGCCCCGAGCCCGGTAACATAGGCGTTAATTTCGTTGTTTTTGCTGCTGGCATTCATCAGAAACATGCGGTCACGGGGGATCTGCAGGCCTGCGCGTTGCGTCAGTTTCTGTAGGTCGGTCACGAGCTGGGGATGCTGATTTGCAAGCGGTTCGAACTTATAGAAGAGAGGGTCGATGACAATGGGCTCAAGAATGAAAATCCCCAGAATAATGGGCAGCGATGCGAGCCAGAAGTAGAACCACCAACGATGCGGACTCTTTCGAATGACCAGGAAAAGAATGAGGCCCATCAAAGCAAGGAATCCAAGTTCGATCAATGCCGCCTTGGACCAATCCAGGAACCAGGAGCCCCAGCCCTGAACGGACTGCTGATAGTGCAGTGAAAGGCCGTGCCAGGCCATGTGCACGGGAAGATCGGCAAGATCAAGAACCAGCGCCAGCACCGGGATAAAAATGAGTCCCTGCAGAAGCCGATTTTCCGTGGTTTGCTGGGCAAAATCCCGGATGCGAGCAACGAAGCCGAAGCGCAACGCCGATACTAGAACGACAAACCCGATGAAGACGGAAAGAAAATAAAGCGAGTAACCGGCGCGAGAGTAGGCCACAGCTTTTTCGTAACGATCGTGCGAAAGGGTGTAGCGATCTACTTCATTGCTATTGGAAGTGTCCGGCGCAATGGCGGGCGGCTCGATTTGTTGAGGAGGAGGCGTGCGAACAGTGGGAGTTTCCTGGGCCAGGGCCGCATGCGGCGATGCGAGCGCGACGAAAAACGACAACAAAACGATTAGAAGCAACGCATATGCGATGCGTTGATGCGGCATTCGTTTCTCTCTTTTCATTTGGCAACAACTCGCAACGCGAGCGTGGCGAGTATGCAGCACATGCGGTTGTAACTGCAACCTCTCGAGGGTGCTGGCGGGAGGCAAAAACAAAGACCGCCGCCTCACTTTGCTTAGATGGCTGCGGATCGGATAAGGAAAGCAGGAAAAAGAAAAAATTGAGATTGGTGATAGGTTCTAGGGATGTGCGGTTGTCAAACAATAATTTCGCACCGCTCCGGATGTAGCCAGGCTGGCGTGGACGATCGACGTCCAACGTTCCAAGCGATGGTGATGGTAGCGATGAAAAACATACGAGAGGCCAATGGAGGCAACGGTTGCGGCGGCTTCTATGGAAGCGAAAGCGGCGTGGTTGTCCACAACGTCGTTGGTGAGCAGCGCTTCATTGCGGCCGCGACGGCGAAAATTCAGAGTGGAGAAGTAATCGAGAGTGCGGGAGGCGGCAACGGAGGCGAAGAGCAGGTCGTTTTCGCGATCCCAGAAAGGATACTCGAACGATGGCGATTTTGGCTGACCATTCGCGTTCTTCGAGCTGGGTGGCTGCTGAGAGGGATTGAGGGACGTGCGAATGACCAATGAAGGAGCGGCATTCGTACAGACCGTGAGGCTTGCAGGTGCGTAGAACGCAAGATGTGCAGGGATGAGGAGTGGCGGCGAGAACGACGTCGTAGCGCGATTCTCGCAATCTTGGATTTGTATTTCCGCAAGCGGAAAGAGGGATGCGCTTTGCGATAGCGGTGTAGCGTACGCGACGTCGGCGGATAACAAGAAAACAAGGCCGAAGATAGGGACGGCGGCGAAAACTAAAGCGATCAAACGCGACGACGAATGTGACGCTGACTCGAAATCAACACGTAGCACTTTTCCAGTCCCTTCTCGACGTTTGCTGCAATTCGATAGTTTAAGCCATGAATGCCGGGGGCGCACTGTATATCGCGCTTTGATGAAAACCGAACCACCGCGATTCGGCAAGCCAGGAGCCACTTAGGAGATTTTCTGGTGGCGCTTGGCACAAGATATCGAACAGTTCGAGCGTAATTCATTGGAGGCAGGGCGGGGATACTGCGTTGCGCGGAGTGAGTCCGCGGCGTATTTTGGGAATATGGGCACTAAGCGGGAGATTCGTATGTTGATGGGAAAAAACAATTTTCGTGTGACGGTACTCGCGACCGCGGGCTTGTTGCTGACTGGATTGTGTGGAACGGCCCGGGCACAGTCGCAGGGTGATTCCACGCCATCGCTAGCCGAGGCGGCGCGAAAAGCCCGCGAGTTGAAAAAAGAAAATGCCAAGCCGGCGCGGACCATTACCAACGACGACCTGCCTACGGGACCTGCAGTCGACGTGGCCAACGGAGCTGCCTCGCCCACTCCTGCAGCGAATGGCGATGAGGCTGCTACGGCAACGGCGAACGAGGGCGGCGAGAAGAAGCCTGCAGCTAACGAAGAGCAGGCCAAGCAGAAGAAGGCCGAGTACGCGGCGGCGTTGGAACGGGCCAAGAAGCAACTGGCGACCGCGCTCAGCGAATTGGACATAATGCAGCGGAAACTCGCGCTGGACAGCGACAGCTACTATTCGAAAACGGATTACGCGAGCGACAAAGACGGCAAGGTAAATCTCGATGCCGAAGCGCAACAAATTAACGAGAAGAAACAAGCCGTGGAAGAATTGAAAGCGCGGGTTGCGGAATTACAAGAGCTGGTCGGCGAACCGGCTGAAAACGATTCCGACCAATCTGGCAAATCTGATAAGTCCGACAAGTCTGACAAGAACCCGCCGTCCCGTTGATCACAGATAAAATCCAGGCGCGTGAAGTTCCCTGATGCTGCTGAACCGTGTGTACTCGCCTATACTGGATGAGGCAACGCGACATGGACCGGCCCCTCGAAGCAGAATTCAGCGCACTCTTTCCTGAACGCAGACCACTCTACCCGGATCATTTCAACAATTTTGCTGTGGTTGGACGCCGTGTTCTGATTACAGGAGCGGGCGGAAGTCTGTTGTGGAAGCGATGAGAAAGCGGGGGATTGCCTGTGGAAGGTATTTTGCGCCGGGTTCATCTGCAAAGGCCCTACAAAGTGGAAGGATGCAGCCTGCCGGTGACGGAAGCGTGGCAGAACGGACGATCGCCTTGCCATTTTTTAACGCATTGAGCGAGGATCAGATCGATGCGGTGTGCAGCGCACTGCGCGAATGCATTGAATTTACCGGGTGCAGTAAAAAGGCCATGAAAAGCGCGACCTAATTGTGAAAGAGCAATACGGCCGCGGACTGCCGCCGCTACTTTGGTTCCAGCACCAGCGGCAACCCGTTTTTCGGATTGCCAATCACAACGACCTTGGTGTTGGTACTTAGCGCGAGTTTTTCGGTCGCTTCGATTCCCTTCCATTCCAGCAATTGCGGGCTGATGCCCTGGGCGACAATTTTCTGGAAGTCGGCGATGCCCTGCGCTTCGATGCGCTTGCGTTCAGCTTCCTGCTTTTCCTTTTGCAGGATGAAACTCATGCGCAACGCGTCCTGTTCGGCCTGCTGTTTGGCTTCGATGGAGCTTTTCAGCATGGCGGGAAGGCGAACGTCGCGCAGCAACACCGCTTCCACGATGACGCCGCGGTCCGCGAGCTGCTTGGTCAACTCCTCCTGGATCTGCTGCTGAACCAGTTCGCGCGCGTTGGTGTAGAGAGCATTCGCCGTGTGCGCGGAGGTCGCGGAGCGGATGGCCGCGCGCAGTGTCGGCTCGACAATCTTTTCCGCGTAGTTTTCGCCGACGGTCTGGAAAACCACCGCGGCCTTGCTACCGTCCAAGCGAAAGAGCAGAGAAGTATCCAAGTCAAGAATCAGGTCTTCGTTCGAGGGTGTGTTCGCGGTTTCCTTCACGGATTGCGTTTGCACGGAAAGTTTCTGGACAGCCTTCAACGGGTTGATCAGATGGATGCCCTCGCCAAGTACGTCGCCGGTGACTCTGCCGAAGAGAGTCAGTACGCCGACATGTCCGGTGGGAATGGATGTGGTGCTGGAGAAAAGCAGGATCAACAGCAGGATTACGGCAACGATGCGCAAAAAGCGATTTCTGAAGCCGCCGAAGTTTGGCATGGCTCGAAGCGAGCCGCCCAAATCGAAATCACTGCGTCCTGTAGTGGTCAATGAAGTAACCTCCGTCAGAGCGGGTTGGAACTGAGTGCTTTCAGGTTGCAGCCATCATCTTATGTTGGCGGGAGAAGCGCAACGTACGCCAGGGCCAGAAAATTCGTCAATAATTGTTGGAGATTTCACAGGAAATCCACACCCCGGCAACCCTACCCCTATATGTTGTGTGGTTTGTTCTTGACACCACAGACTTCCCGCATCACAATCCGCCGTGTCTACTGCTTCGGACGCGCGGCGAAGAAGAGTTCGCGCGCCGCGACCACTGGGGGGAAGCACGATGCAATACTTGCCGGGGTGGACGGTGCAGTGCATCAATCCGGAATGTTCCGCGCGCGGGCACTGGTTGCGGGCACATCTTTCTGGTCCAAATGCGGGCCTGGAGTTCTGTCCCAGCTGCGGAAGTTCCTTGCGGGCGGTACCGCCGCCGATCGGTCCGCGCCTTCGCATGAGGCCGCGAGCACTGACTGCAGGGCCGCTGCGCCCGAGGCCACGATAGATTTTTTGTTGGCGTCGCGCCATCATACAAAGGGCCGGAGGCGATTTGTCTCCGGTCCTTTTTGTTTTTATTAGGAGAAGAGCTCGGCAAGGGATTCTTCTAAGCGTGGCCTCAAGCCTCGATCAGGCCATTTTCCATCATCTCGTCGTCGCTGAGCCACAGGTCGGGAATATTGGCGGAGCCGAGGCGAAGGATGTCCTCGAGGGCGCCGCGGACTTCACCGCGACGGAAATCCACGCCGATGCGGTCCAGAAGATCCAGCAACTGTTGAGCGCCTTCCGCGAGAAGCGGCTTCGGCCTTGCGCCAGCACCATCGAGACGATGGTAGGTCAGCACATAGACCGCATGAGGCCCGCTGCCGTGGCGGACGATGTGAAGAAACGCCCGAGTTTGTGGAACCGCGACGTCTGGCGTTAAAGCGGTGCGGGAGGCGGAGGCGCTCATCGCGAGTGTCGCTCCTGCATATGCCGTTTCAACTGCACCCGCTGGTACTGCCGCAGTTTTCGCATTTGTAGCAAGCGCCATTCGGCACCATCAACATGCCGCATTCGCTGCAGGTTGGCGCGCCTTCGTGGGCGTTGCTTGGCGTACGAGAACCAGCCGGCTCCGATGGCTTGATGGCTGGAGGCATGGCCAGAGTGGTTTGCATCGGCGCGGTGGCGATCACTTCCGGCACGCTGCCATTAAGCTTTAAATAGTCCGTTGAGATAAAGCGGCCGCCCAGCCAGCGCGCGATGTAATCGAGGACCGAGGAGACAAAGCGGATGTTGGCGTTGGCGGTGATGCCGCTGGGCTCGAAGCGTGTGTTGAGGAGCTTGTCCACGAATACCTTGAGCGGAACGCCGTATTGCAAACCGATAGAGATGGTGAGCGCCAAGCCGTCCATGACTCCGGAAAGGGTCGAACCTTCCTTGGACATTTTGATGAAGACTTCGCCGGGGCGAGTGTCTTCGTACAGGCCGACGGTGATGTAGCCTTCGTGACCGCCGACACTGAATTTGTGCGTGACAGAGGCACGTTCCGCCGGCATCTTTTCGCGTTGCGCGCGAGCGAAGAGTTCGCGCTGCATTGGTTCGACGACCGAGCTGGCAACGGCGGCGGCAACCGCAGCTGCACTCTCTGGCGCTCTATCGTTCTTCTCGTCCTTCTTTTCGCCACCTGCATTCAGCGGCTGCGACTTCTTGGAATTGTCACGATAGATGGCGACGGCCTTCAGCCCGAGCTTCCACGACTCCGTGTAAGCATCCATGATGTCTTCGATCGTGGACTCTTCCGGCATGTTGATGGTCTTGGAGATCGCGCCAGAGAGAAAAGGCTGCGCTGCGGCCATCATTTTTACGTGTCCGGTCCAGGTAATGGAGCGGCCGCCAGCAAGAGCAAGCGAGCAATCGAAAACAGGCAGATGTTCCGGTTTGAAAAAGGGCGCGCCTTCGACGGTGCTGTTCTTGTCTATGTAGGCCACGATTTCGCTGGTCTGTTCCGGTGTATAGCCGAGTTTCATCATCGCTTGCGGAACGGTGTTGTTGACGATCTTGATCAAGCCGCCGCCGACGAGCTTCTTGTACTTTACGAGCGCCAGATCGGGCTCGATGCCGGTGGTGTCGCAATCCATCATGAAGCCGATGGTGCCGGTAGGAGCAAGAACGGTAACTTGGGAATTCTTGAAGCCGTGCTCTTCGCCTAGCTTCAGAGCGTCATCCCAGGAATGTTGTGCCGCAACCAGCAGATCCGGCTGAACATGGGTCGGATTGATGCCACGCATGGAATCGCGATGCATGCGAATTACGTCGATCATCGCTTCGCGGTTCACAGCGAAGCCCGGGAACGGGCCCATTCTCTCGGCAACACGCGCAGACTGCGCGTAAGCTTCACCGCACATCAGCGCGGTGACGGCCCCGGCAACGTCACGGCCTTGGTCGGAATCGTAGGGCAGCGCCATGGACATAAGCAGCGCGCCAAGGTTGGCGTAGCCCAAGCCGAGGGGACGGAAGTTGTGGGAATTTTCGGCGATTCTTGGCGTGGGGTAGCTGGCGAAGTCCACCAGAATTTCCTGTGCGGTGATGGTGACGTCAACCGCGTGTTTATACGCCTCCACGTCAAATTGGCCGCTGGTGGTGACAAACTTCATCAGGTTGAGTGAAGCTAGGTTGCAAGCCGTGTCGTCCAGGAACATGTATTCGGAGCACGGGTTGCTGGCGTTGATGCGCGCCGTGGTCTTGCAGGTGTGCCAGCGATTCACAGTGGTATCGAACTGCATGCCGGGATCGCCGCAGTGCCAGGTGGACTCGGCCATTTTGTAAATCAGATCGCGTGCGCGCAGCTTGTCGGCGGGCTGGCCATCGGTGACGTTCTTGGTCCACCAGTCTTTATCTTGTTCAACCGCGCGCATAAAGTCGTCGCTGACGCGGACCGAGTGATTGGCGTTCTGGAAAAAGATGGAGGTATAAGCTTCGCCATCGATTGCCGAGTCGTAGCCTGCGCGAATCAGCGCGTGGGCTTTGGTTTCTTCCTTATATTTGCACTCAATGAATTCCACGATGTCCGGATGGTCTACGTTAAGGATGACCATCTTGGCAGCTCGACGCGTCTTGCCGCCGCTCTTGATGACGCCGGCGAAGGCGTCAAAGCCCTTCATGAAGCTGACCGGTCCGGAAGCGATTCCGCCTCCGGAAAGAGTTTCCTTGCTGCCACGCAGCGCGGAGAAATTCGTGCCGGTCCCCGAGCCCCACTTGAAGAGCATGCCTTCGGTGCGGGTAAGGCCCATGATGGATTCCATGTCGTCCTGCACGGAATTGATGAAGCATGCGGAGCATTGTGGCTTGGACTGCACGCCGACGTTGAACCACACCGGCGAGTTAAACGCCATTTTCTGTTCGACGAGGAGATGAGTCAGTTCGTCCTTGAATGCATCGCGCGAAGCGCTGTCGGCAAAGTAGCCGCCTTCGGTACCCCAGCGAACGATCGTGTTCACCACGCGGGCGATCAACTGGCGCACCGAACCTTCGCGCTCCGGCGTGCCGGGCTTGCCGTGAAAATATTTGCTGGCGACAATGTTGGTCGCCGTTTGCGACCAGGTCTTGGGGACTTCCACATCGTTCTGGCGGAAAATTGTGGTGCCCTTCTCATTCCCGATCAGGGCAGTGCGCTTCTCCCATTCGACTGCGTCGAATGGCGAAATCTTTCCGTCGGTGAAGAAGCGGTCAAATATCAATCCACTCTGCGTCCCGATATTTTCGGGCGTTCCCGCTTCCACCGATTTGCCATGAATTGCCGACTTCACCGTTGCCATCCTGTTCCTCCGAGCTCTTGGTTCCCAGTGGGCTAGCCGGGGGAACCCTATCATTTTACTCCTCTGCGGTCGCAGAGGGCATGTGCGTGCCTGTTCCCCTGAATCGGTGCGATTCGTAGTTCCGTAAAAGCCGCCGGGCGTCGCAAAAATTCGCAGCACAATTTTGCGGCGCCAAGTCTGGCGTCCGCAAAGGAGAATGACCTACCATCGGCTGTTTGGTCTATCAGAGCCTAATAGCAAGCCTGCCGCTTCGCGCGAACAAAGCGCGGAGCAGTTACTTCGCGCTGGATTTTATTGCGAAAAACCCGGGTAAGTTTCGTGGTTAGACCGGACTTGATCAACCTCGACTGGGTCCGTCTGGCGCTTCCACGATCCCCCGAATCTGGAGTTGCAGTATCAACGGCAGGAAAAATCCTGTCAAGAGAAAAACGCAAAATGTGGATGAGATTTTCTCAAAGTGCCCATATCTTGTGGTGCGTATTCTGTCGGCCGACGATTTTACGGACGCTCGCCTGGGCGGAAAAGGCCGGTAAAGTTCTCGTAACCTGTTTATGAGAAACCTTTTAACTGTTCTTCGCCACCATCGCAATCGCAAAATGCGCGCGAAACTTTTCTTGAACAGATTTCAAACTTTTTTCAACAACTCGCAGACGAATTTTTCTCGATCGCAAGTCCGCCGACGCTTGCCGCGTATGAATTTTGTACCGATTGCGTCGGCAAACGTCCCTATGTACGCTACCGTGCGGCCAGAGTCTGCAAGAGTTTTCCGCAGAATCGGATTCTATTGTTTATTCTGGAAAAAAAACTTGCGTTTTGTTTACGCCCTGCAACAACGCTAAACACCGCAGTTTTACTGCTTCCCTTTGCTGTCAACTGGCGCTAAACTTTTTGCATCCAAATACTTATGGCTCGCAACTCCCTGGCCGTGACCATTCTTTTGTTGCTCAGCGCATGTGCTTTCGCGCAAGAACGTTCGTCTGCTCCCGCTGCTCCGCCGGGGATGCGCTCGGCATATGGCGAGAAGCTGCGGCTACCGGATCTGCCGAATGGCGGACGCGTGAACGATGTTCTTTATCGTGGTGCGCAGCCGCACACAGCGGGAATACAAGAGTTAAAGAAACTGGGAATTACAACCATCGTGGATTTGCGTGGCGAAAATCCTGAGCTAAGAGATTCCGAGAGACTACAGGCGGAATCGCTGGGGATTCGTTTTGTCAGCATTCCGGTGAGCGGATGGGCGCCGCCCAGCAACGACCAAGTAGCGCAATTCCTGGCGCTGTTTCGCAACAATCCGAAGCAAAAGGTTTTCGTGCACTGCCGCTTCGGCGACGACCGCACCGGAGTTTTCGTTGCTACCTATCGAATGGCGTATGAGGGCTGGCCCGCAACCCAAGCCATGAACGAGATGTACTTCTTCGGTTTTAACGGATTTTGGCATCCTTCCATGAAGTCTTTTATTCGCGATTTTCCGGCCCGGTTGAAGACTGCGCCGGCGCTCGTGGAATATAGGCCGACAAGCCTGACGATCGTAACAAAATGAAACAATCTGAGGCTGTCGCGCCGAGGTCTAGGTAACTTCAAATTATTCACTGACTTATGAGAGTTCCCGTCCTAGTACCACAGTTTGGCGCATTTCGGAACCTTCGCTTCATTGGCACTTACGGCCTCTCATCCTAAATTACATGCACGAACGGAAGGTCCCCCATGCAAGTCGGACGTTACCAACTCTTTGAAACTCTCGGTGTGGGCGCCACCAGCCGCGTAGTGCGCGGGTTTGACCCGATGATCGGGCGGCAAGTGGCGATAAAACTGTTCCGCCCCGAACTCGCGATTGGGGAAGCCAGAGATCGTTTCCTTCGCGAAGCCCGTGTAGTTGGCCAGTTGACCCATCCCAACATCATCACCCTGCACGATATGGGAATCGAAGAATCAACACAAACTCCGTACCTGGTGATGGAGTTTATTGACGGAACTCCGCTCGATCGCATTCTTGAAAAGGGTACATTGCCGCTACCGCGTGCCTGTGCGTGGATTGCGCACGCGGCCGAAGCGCTGGAAGTGGCGCACACCCGCGGAGTCATTCACGGCGACGTGAAACCTGCGAACATCCTGATCACTGCGGACGGAAGAGTGAAGCTGACGGACTTTGGCATGGCGCGCGTCGCAAAGCGCGACACCGGCGATTCTCCATTGCTGGGTACGCCGGCGTACTGGTGCCCGGAACAAATCATGGGCCGACCGCAAGACGCGCGCTCGGATATTTTTTCGCTGGGCGTCGTGCTGTATGAAATGGTTACCGGGACACGGCCATTCGAGGCGGATTCCCTGCAGGGAATTTGCAATCGTGTGCTGTCGTCGACCGTCACGGCGGCGTCTCAGCTTCAGCCATCGGTGCCAACTGGCTTTGATGAAATTATTGCGGCATGCCTGACAAAGAATCCCGATGCGCGGCTGTCGTCGGGAGACAAGTTGGCGCAGATGCTGTATCCGCTGGCAAGACGCAAGACGGCAGTCGTCAGCGCTCCGCCACAAACAAAGGCGGTCGTGCCATCAACACTCCGCGATCGCGCCTCGCGGCTGTTGCGCTCCGCATAATTCGAGTCGAAACAATCATTCGCAGCAGGGCTGGTAGTTCGAATCCACAAACAGAACGCCCCGGCCATGGACCGGGGTGCGTTCCTTCATAAGTTCCCCCGCACCAACTAACGCGCGAGTTCGATCGCTTCTGCTACGTGATGGCGCGCTTTCTCGATATGCATGAGCGCGCGCTGCTGCAATCCTTGTGCAAAACGGTTGTCCTCATCCTGCGCGATATCACGGTGCGCCTTGTCCAGCAATTCCATGGCTCGCCGCAGACGGCCCGGCCAATCCATGCGCGCATCCACTTCCTTGTGATCGTTTATGTCCTTGCCGTCATCAATCGCGGCCTTCTTGACTTCATCAATGGCGTCGTTAATTTCGTGAACGGCTCTCTTTTCCTGTTCGCGAAGTTCGCCGCCACCCGGACGGTGCTCCAAGTGTGCCCGGGCATCTCGCAAATCGGAGAGGGCGTGGAGATATGCTGGATGCTCGTTACCCGGAACGGGGCTGGCTCCCACAATCGCCGCGCTGATTGCCAGTGCACCCATGGCCAGAAGTAAACGCTTTATGTTTTTCATACCGCTGTTCTCCATTTCGAGTTGGATTTGGGGTCTCGCGCACCTGTTCGCACACCTTAGCAGTCGTGCCGCAACATGTGCGTCGTTCGCTGTCCGTTTCCTTGAGTCTAGAACCGAGACTAGCTGCTAGAACCGACCGTCTAAGTGATTCAACACACGACTCGGAAATTCCACTCGCGAAGTTAACTGTCCAAAGGGTCAGCGAAAGAGCGTCGAAAGAAAGGTGTAGGAAAAAAATTTCCCGGTACTTCCGTCCTGAGGTTTTTCGGGACTGAAGGTCCATTCTGCGACCGCTTGAGATCTGTCACGCTTCCGTTCGAAGTGGAGAACTGTCCCGGTCCACAACATGACGCAGACACGCTATGAGATCGTAAGCACGATCGGCGTCGGTGCCACCAGCCGCGTTGATAAAGCGCACGACACGCTCATCGACCGGACTGTGGCGATGAAAACGTTCGGCCACGGATTCGGCTCCGAGGAGCTGCAAAAGCAGTTCATGCGGGAAGCGCAGATATTGGGGCGGCTCTCGCATCCCAATATCGTTTCTATCTACGATTTGGGAACGAACGAAGACGGCTCGGCGTACCTGGTGATGGAGTTCGTGCCGGGCAAAACGCTGGAGTCGGTGATGGCGGCACAGGGCGCGTTGCCGCTGGCGCGGGTCGGCGTTTGGGCGGGTGATCTTGCCAACGCCCTGCATCGCGCACATCGCGCGAGCATCGTGCACGGCGACGTGAAACCGGCAAATATTTTTGTGACCGACGAAGGCCACATCAAACTGGGTGATTTTGGAATCGCACGTTACGCGACGCAGCTTTCCGGCACGGGAAAACTGGTCGGAACTCCGGCCTATCTCTCGCCGGAGCAAATCAAAGGCGAAGCCCAGGACCATCGGTCGGACATTTTTTCGCTGGGCATCATTTTGTACCAGATGGCTACTGGGGTTCGCCCCTTCGACGGCTCGTCTGTAACCGCCGTATGCGCGCAGATCGTAGCGGCAGAGCCGCCTCTGCCGTCGCGGCACAATCCACAATTGCCAAAAGAATTCGACCGCATCTTGATGCGCTGCCTGGCGAAAGATCCGAACGACCGATACGCTTCGGGCGAGTCTTTGGCCGCTTCGCTGTACCCGTTTGCGAGAAGCAAGGCCGAGGCGGCGCCCAACCGGTTTGATTTTTCGTGGTGGAAGCGGCCACTGCGCGCGCGCGATAAGTGGATTGGCCTTGCGGCTTGCGCCATAACGATTCTCGCTATCCCAGGCGCCTACAATTGGAATGCGCATCGTAATCACAGTAATTCAATCGTTTCCGCAGCCAGCCTCTCCACCGGTCAGGTTGCGGATTCAACGAGTTCGCCGCTGGAAGCGGGGCTTCCAATCACCGGCGGCCCGATGGCGATTACGAACATCCCGAATCTAAGTGGGGACTACGGTGAAGCGCCGACTCATTCGCGATCAGCGCGCGTACAATCTCAGCCCAAACATCCCAAGCAACTTACCGTTGGTCACGGCAAGGGAACTCAGGGCAACGGTGGTCCATCCGCATCGGGAAATGCGGCGGAAACTCCCGCCGAAAATTCGTCACACGCGCGCGAAACTTCCAACCCGGAAGCAGCGATTACTCCGGTTCACGCGCCAGCGGCCGGGCAAGTGCTTCTGAACATAGAAATCGCTTCCGCAATCGATGGAGAGACGCTGGCGATTTATGCGGATCAGCATCTGGTCGCAACGTCTCCGTTATCGGTCACCGCTTCGGGCGAAATGCTTCATCTGGAAAGGCCGCTTGCCACCGGCCCGCACGAATTTCGCGTCGCGCTTTATGGTCCGGACCAAAGTCTCCATCTGGAGCGCGGCGGATTGGCTGAAATACAAAGCGGCAGCGCAAATTTGCTTTCGATCAAAGTCCTAAAGCACGCCAAAATGCTAGTGAAGCGCGACGCCGCGCTGGAAATTCTCTGGCCGGGCGCGCCGCCACCGAAAAATTCCAAGCCGGCGGAAACCCTCGCCGATGCTTCGGCCTCGTCGCCTAACAACAAATAAGCGCTGCGTCGAGTTCTCGTCTAATCGCAGGATTAGACGGCCAGAGCGCAGCGCAAGCGGCACGGCTCTACGATTCAGATTTATTGGTGACTATTCATAGCGGAGGGCTTCGACAGGATCGAGTCTTGCGGCTTTCATTGCGGGCCAAACGCCGAAAATCAGGCCAATGGATACGCTGACAGTCACGCCGAGTATAGCCGCCCACGCCGGTACCGTACCCTGCCATTTCAGTGTGGCGCGAATCAATAAGACCAGCGCATTCACCGCAATCAGGGCGATCAGACCGCCGGTCCCTGTTAGAGTCATAGCTTCCAGCAGGAATTGCCAGGTGATGTCTTTGCTCTTCGCGCCGATGGCTTTGCGGATGCCGATCTCGCGAGTGCGCTCGGTGACGCTGACCAGCATGATATTCATGACGCCGACGCCGCCAATCAGCAATCCGATGCTGCTCAAAACGATGGTTCCGATGTAAACCATGGCCATGATGTTGTGAAACTCGGCGACTTCTTGAGCCGCAGTGCCAATCGAGAAATTGTTTTTAGCCTCGTAAGTAACATTGCGGCGTCGCCGCAAAATCTCAGTGACTTCGTCAACCATCGGGTCCAGCAAACCTGGATAGGCCTGCACACGCATGTTCAATTCGTCGGCGGATGGATAGGTTTTTTTGAAGGTGTTGAAGGGAATCAGAACGCGGCGATCCTCATCACCCATGCCGAAGCCGCCCTTTGGCTTCTCGACCACGCCGATCACCTGGAAGTCGGTGCCGTCAATCATAACGTCCTTGCCCACAGGATGGCCTTCGGGGAAGAGTACCGGCGCAACATTTTCGCCAAGCATCACAACTTTTTCCCGGTGCAGGTCGTCTCCCTCGCTGATGAAGCGCCCTTCCAGCGTTGAAGCGTTGGCGTATACCTGGCCAAAATTCGGCTGAACGCCCCGGAAATCAATCGCCGTTACTTCTCCGGCTTTTGTCCGCACGGTGTGTGCCTGCATCCAACTGGTTTGAATAAATGCCGTGACGCTCTTTACAGACCGCCCGCCTTCTTTGATGGCTTCGGCGTCTTCGATCGTGAGGGGTTTGCGAAGCCGTTCCTCGAGAGGAGCGCTGCCGTTGTGGAATCCCTGGTCCCACTTGGACACGAATGCAGTGTCAGCGCCGAATTGCTTGATGTTCTCCTGAATCTGATAGTCGAATCCGGTGATCAGTGCCGCGACCAGCATGATCACGCTTACGCCCAGCACCACGCCGAACACTGTGAGCCCGCTGCGCAGTTTGTGCGCGCGTAGCGTGTCCATGGCCTGTTTCAAGTTTTCGCCGTGTGCTTGCGCCATGCGCTGCTCCTATCCGTCCGCCCTGAGTGCTTCGATGGGATCCAGTTTCGCGGCGCGCATCGCAGGATAGATGCCGAAGAACAATCCGACGGCAGTCGAGACAATTAGCGAAAGTACGACCGCCCCCAGCGGCATCTGCATGGGAATAGAGGTCACTGAACGACCCAGAGCAACAAGTGAATAAGCTGTGACAACTCCGATGACTCCACCCACAGCGGCAAGGACACCAGATTCGGTCATGAATTGCAGCATGATGTGAACCTTGCGCGCCCCCAGCGAGCGGCGAACACCAATTTCGCGAGTACGCTCGGTAACGCTGGCCAGCATGATGTTCATGATCACGATCCCGCCGACCACCAGAAATACGCTGACCAACCCGACCGCGACGGTCGCCAGCGTGCCGGTCAATTGATGCCAGAGCGCCATGATGGAATCGGAGCCAAGAATGGCAAAGTTGTCTGGAGCGTCGTAGGGCAAGTGGCGCCGCGCGCGCATCAGCATGCGGGCTTCGTCCTTTGACGGCTCCATCATTTCAGAGCTGGGCGACTGGACGAAGATTCCGACCCAGTCATTCTGTTTGTGAAATTCTCTTTGGTAGGTGTGGATGGGCATGATCACGAAATTGTCTTGCGACTGTCCGAACGCGCTACCGATGGGAGTGGCCACTCCAATGACCTGGTATTCATGCGTTTCGGCGCGCAGCGTCTTGCCGATCGGGTCCACGTTCGGGAACAACTTGGCGGCTACTTCGGTGCCGATAAACACAACCTGCGAGCGATGTTCGTCATCGGCTTCGGTAATCATGCGGCCTTGCGCCATGCCAATGTTGCGAACGTCGGTGTAGTTTGGGGTAACGCCCATCACATCGGTTCGCTCGAGCCGTTCGTTACCTGCTTTCAGGTCCATATTGCGGTCGTCCAACGCGGCGACGGCGTTCGCGGTCTTCATGTTGTCGCGCAAATACTCGAATTCATCCATGGTCAGCAGGGGCCGCTTCTGCGCTTTCACCCATGCGTCGTTGCTGGTGATGATGCCGAAGCGGTCCACGATATAGACATTCGCACCCAAATTGGCGATACGATCCGCGACGTAAAAGTTCATCCCGGCGACAACGCTCATCACCACTACCAGAGTCGTTACGGCCAAAATCACGCCTAGAAGTGTCAGGAAGCTGCGCAGTTTGTGAGCTCGAAGAGAATCCAGCGCCAAACGAAAAGTCTCAAAGAACGCCACCAGCGAGCGGCGGATTCGGACAAGGCGCGTGGCATGATCGGCTGCCCCGGCAACCAAATTAACCTGATTTAGTCCTTCGAGTGGCGTAACACCCAACGTAGTGTCTCCCCGGTCTGACTCAGCGGAAGGTTCCGTGTCTTTAATACGCGCGACAACACCCTTTCGTTCCTTATTAGACGTTAAAAGCATGTGATTTGCTTTCCGGGCCAACAACATTATCGCGTATCCGGAACTGAGCGGCTGCGTCCGGTGAAGGGAGGTTTCCTGGTTGCGACTAAGACCATTGTTTTTAGCGGCTTAGCTAAATCCATCGAGCGCGGAAATTTCTCAGCCCAGATACAGGTCCTTAACGCATCTAACACCATCAGTTTGAGAGAATCCCAAAATTCTTGGGAACTTAGGGTAAAGTTTGTCTCAGGGGCGCTGATTTGGATTACTTGTCGAGACTCGTGCTTGTCGTGGCCGGGCTAATGGTTCTTGGCGGGTCGCCCTTGCAGGACGGTATCACAAAGGCCGTGGAGGCAGGGGCTTCTTCCGCATCGTCTTCGCTCGAGCCCTCGCACGAACCCTCTCGTGAGGTGATGAGTCACGTCATAGACGGCCTGAAAGAAGCCGAGCGCGCACAATACCTCTACGAGCGGATCGAACGGGTGGAAACGCGCAGGCAGGCGGTCGATCCGGATCCGCAAAGTGTGCGAGTTTCTCGGGTAATCCCCGCGGGTACTGGCATCGCAAAAATTCCACTCGGGCCGGACGGCAAGCCCAGCGACGCTGACACTTACCGAGCCGAACTGGACAAAGTGTTGAAAGCGCTTAACTGGGCGGTCGAAACGGGGCAAACTCAGCGCGAGGCTTACCAGAAAATTCAGAAAAAACAAAAAGAGCGCGACGACCTGATTGATGCCACGCGCAACGCTTTTCTTCTCACGTACGTCGGCCAGGAAGCGCGAGGCGACCGCATGCTTTCGAAATACCGCATGGCGCCAAATCCGGCGTTCAAGCCGACGAATCGCGCCACTTCAATCTATACCAAGGTCAAAGGCTTTTTGTGGGTGGACGAGGCCGCGCAACAGCTGGCGCAGGTGGAAGGCGAAGTGACTGACGATATTTCACTGGGAATTTTCCTGGCCAAAATCTACAAAGGCAGCCGATTTATGCAGGACCGCTACGAAATGGCGCCGGGAATCTGGATGCCGTCCTTTTCACAGTACGACTTTGACGGCCGGAAGTTTTTCTCGAACATTTCAGTGCACGAAAAGACTTTTTACAGCGCCTATAAGCGTATCGGCTCGCCAGCCGAAGCCATCCCCCAAATTCAGTCGGAACTGGCGCGCCTTGACGAAATGAAAGCGAAACCTGCCATCGAACGTAGAAACTGACTGAGACTTCTTCAGAGCAATGGGGTTTAATCGAGAAAGAGGTGTGTGGCCTTGATCCTCGATACCTTACGCCGGATGTGTTTGTCTCGTCTTCCTTCCCGTATGGTTTTTTCTGCTTGCTTGCTGTTGGCTAGCGCAGCAATCGTTCTTGCTCAGCAGCCTGCGGACACGCCCTCAAACATGTCCGAGCAAAAAACCAAGAAAGTGTGGAGCAATGACGATTTTGCGCCGGGCAACGCCAATGCCACTCCCGCGGCAAAAGAGGCAGATTTGCCTCGGCGTTCCACCAATCATGCAAACGCGCAACTTGCCAGCCAATTGCGTGGCAAGTTGGAAAAATTGCAGGCGCAATGGAGGGACGCGGACCAACAGCTCGATGAGCTGAAACGCTTTCAAGCCGGAGAATTGAGCGGAGACGCTGGAAGGCAGCTGCACAAGCACTACAATGCCGCGCCGATACCCGAACAAATTGCCAAGCTCGAAGAAAAAAGAAAACATCTGCAAGATCAGATCGAAGCAATTTATGAAGAAGCACGCAAAAAAGGTATCCTGCCCGGAGAGTTGCGATAACTCTGACTCTTAGCGTGCAGAAAACTTTGCTTTAAGACAAATCGCGCTTACAATCCGTCGTCGCGGCCTGCTTGGCGAATTTTCATGCCACTGCGGCGATCGGAGACCCCCAATCTGCTTCCTCGGCATTGACGTTGGCACCGGCGGCACGCGCGCGCTGCTGATGGACGCCACTGGTGTCGTCGTGGCGTCGGGGACAGAAGAACATCAACCGTTCGCTTCGCCGCAAAGTGGCTGGGCCGAACAGGATCCGCGCGATTGGTGGCGCGCCTGCGGCGTCGCGGTAAAAAAAGCTCTACAGAAATCGGCGATTCGCGCCGAAGAAATAGCATGCGTCGGCTTCTCCGGCCAGATGCATGGCGCGGTTCTGCTGGACGCCGCCGACGAAGTTGTGCGCCCCGCGCTCATCTGGTGCGACCAGCGCACCGAAAAACAATCCTGCGAGCTTTCGGAAAAATTTGGCACAGACCGCCTGATTCAGCTTACCTGCAACCCGCCGCTGACCAATTTCACTTTGACCAAAATTTTGTGGGTGCGTGAAAACGAACCGCAACTGTGGAAGCGGGTTCGCCACATCATGCTGCCCAAAGACTACGTTCGCTTCCGCCTGACCGGCGACCGCGTCATTGATCAGGCTGATGCCAGCGGCACGCTGCTGCTGGATGTCGCAAATCGGGCGTGGTCCGCGGAAGTGCTTTCCGGAACAGGCATTGAGAGAAGTTTTCTTCCCACGCTGTACGAATCACCGGAAGTTTGCGGAAAGCTGAACGCCGAGGGTGCTGCGGCGACCGGCTTGAAAATTGGAACGCCGGTTGTTGCCGGCGCTGGCGATCAAGCTGCCGGAGCAGTCGGAATGGGCATTGTTCGCGCCGGAGTGGTGAGCGCGACGATCGGGACCTCTGGAGTGGTATTCGCTGCTACCGATCGCCCTGCGCTCGATCCCCGCGGCCGGCTGCATACGTTTTGCCACGCCATTCCAGGACGCTGGCACGTTATGGGCGTCACCCAAGCCGCCGGGCTTTCGCTGCGCTGGTTTCGCGACACCTTCGGCATTGCCGGCGGTCATTCCGACTCTTCGGCCGTCATTCCGAGGAGCGAAGCGACGAGGAAACTCTCTTCTTCTGCGATTCCTAATTCCCCGCAAACACACGACTCGGAGAGTGCACACGCACCGCAAGCCGCTCGCGATCCCTATGAAATTCTCGCCGAAGAAGCCGCCACCGCACCGCCCGTCGCCGAAGGCCTGCTCTGGGCGCCATACTTAATGGGCGAACGCACGCCGCATCTTGATCCCAACGCGCGCGGAGCGCTGGTTGGCATCACGCCATCGCATCGTCGCTCGCACATTCTCCGCGCCATTCTCGAGGGCGTTGCCTTCAGTCTGAAAGATTCATTTTCAATTTTTGAAGAAATGAAAGTTCCCGTCACTCAAATTAGACTCGGCGGAGGAGGCGCGCGCTCACCGCTCTGGCGGCAAATTCAAGCCGACGTTTACGCCCACGAAGTCGAACTCGTCGCTGCCGAAGAAGGCGCAGCCTATGGTGCCGCTATCCTCGCCGCCGTCGGCGTGCGCCACTTTTCTTCTGTTGACGATGCTTGCGACGCCGTCGTCCACGTAGCTTCGCGCGTCAAACCAGATCCGGTATCCTCAGCCCTCCTGCAGAAAAACTACGCCGCGTTCCGCCGTCTTTACCCCGCCCTTCGCTCTATCTGAAAGCTTCACCTGTCCCGCTCTGCGGCTTCGCATCGCTGCCGGCAAAATCAGGCACGCACCGTTGCGATTGTGAGTGCCGTCAGCACGGCGAACCACTCACCCAGCCTTCTGCCACCGGGCTTGTAAATATGACCGCATTGGGAGCGGATAGTGGTTCTAGTTTTCCTTGCGTCCCGGTCGGAAAATGGTGCAATAGACGCCACCCAGAATAATCAGCAAGGCGCCCCACCAGACCGGAGCGTGCAGTTCCG